>Ga0209644_1000049_pt1 | contig 72339 bp, 68 predicted proteins | sample ETNvirome_2_1000_FD_184069 | JGI IMG/M metagenome (GOLD analysis project Ga0209644, IMG submission 184069) | Marine viral communities from the Pacific Ocean - ETNP_2_1000 (SPAdes) (version 2) | ecosystem: Environmental > Aquatic > Marine > Oceanic | place: Pacific Ocean | collected 2013-06-22 | reverse complement strand
GCAGTGGTCAAAGCGCTTGGGGTAGATTAAGGTTAATGAGTCTACCGTGATACTGCATTCATAGTTTCGCACGCACTGCAGAAGGCACTAAGGAATTCACCTGGTGTCTGGAAGGTGGCGGATAATATCAAGATCTGAATACGCTCTATGCTAGAGGCCGATAACATTCGGTTTAGTCATCGAATCACTTAACGTGGTTCGATGACTTTACACTTCGGCTGCCCCGCTAGGGAGAGAGGGCGGCTACTTAATTTGCTGTTCGGTGAAGCGCTGCATGATGGTGAGCGTCTTATCGCTGACGTGATGCTCCATCCCTTCGGCATCAATTCTTGCCGTACTGTCATCTACGCCGAGCGCCCGTAAAAAGTGCAATACAATGTCGTGGCGAGCCCGAGACGTTTCCGCCATTTTCTGACCCTCTTCGGTCAAAAAAAGCGAGCGATAGGGCTTGCTGGTCACTAATCCTAGTTCATTCAAGCGACGAATCATTTTCGATACGGTTGCTTGGCTTACTGCCATACGATTGGCGATATCGGCGGCGCGTGCCTCGCCGCGATGCCGAATTAAATCGCCAATTAGCTCGACATAATCTTCGATCAACTCGGTTTCGTGTGCATTGCGCACCGTTTCATACTGCTGTGCGTGCTGTTCCACAGGCGGTAGTGCATCACCACTGTGTCCAGAGGGGGGGGAGGTGCGCCGCTGTTGGTGATCACTCATTGGCAAAGGTTATCAAAGTTAGTGGAAGCGTTAATTGGCGATGGTAGCGCATTTTTGAAGATAATTGTTAGCCAAGGCTAAACTGTTTGCACATTGCTTTTTTGTTGAGCTAAAGTTATCTGTAACACGAGCCTAGCACAGAAGAGAGATCCAGTGGCTAAACCATACTTGCTAGCAGCTTTGAGCGTGCCGTTCGCCTGGTGTGGCGTTGTGACCAGTGCTCAGGCCGATGAGTTGCAAAATCCGCCCATCGAGATTGCCGTGACGTTTTCAGTTCTTGGCGACTTGGTGAAGAAAGTGGCCGGCGATGATGCGAACGTCACGGTGCTGACACCGATCAACGCCGAAGTGCACGAGTGGGAGCTAACCCCAGATAATTTTGCTGCGCTCGAGGACGCCGACATCGTTTTTTATAACGGCTATCAGCTCGAGCAGTGGATGCGCCAAGTATCGGCGACAGTTAACGATGACATACCTATGATCGCCGTGGCAGAGGCGTCGGGTTACCCGACGCAAACGATCGTCACCGGTGAGATGGAAGGCGACGTGGACCCACACCTGTGGATGGACCCGCGGGCTGCCAGTGCCTATGTACAAGCCATTGCCAACACGTTGGAGGATAGCCTGCCCCATCAAGCCGATGCGATTCAGCAGCGTGCAGCGGCACTGGAAGCGCAACTGCACGACCTACATGTCGAGCTCCAAGAAACGCTCGAAGCCATTCCCGAAGAGCGCCGCGTGCTGCTCTCCAGTGAAGCAGCCTTTCTCTACTTTGCCGACGCGTATCGGTTCGAGCACGACGGCATTTGGGGGACCAATGCCGAAACAGAGGGCTCTCCGCGCCAGTTGATGCGGGTCATCGATCGAATCAACGAGCGTCAACCGGCGGCACTGTTTTGGGAAAGCACGATTTCTGACCGCCATGTGACCAGTATCGCACGTGATACGGGGCTGCCCGTTGCCGGGCCGCTGTATGTCGACTCGTTGAGTGAGCCTGACGGGGAGGCTGCCGATTACTTTGCCATGCAGCGTCATAACGTTGCCTTGCTGCGTCGCTACTTGGCTAGCGAGTAAATCACGATGTCCTCACTACCGTCTCAACCAGCCAGCGCCATCGATGTGAGCGGTGTCTATGCGGCTTACCAGCGTCAGCCCGTGCTAGAGGATATCCACCTCTCGCTGCCAAGCGGGCGTTGGACGGCCATCGTCGGGCCGAACGGCGCAGGCAAGTCGACGCTGTTTCACGTGCTGACCGGTAGTATGAAACCCTTACGCGGCCGCGTGACGGCATTTGGTCAAGCCATCGAGCATCATCGAAAAGCCGGGCGCATTGCCTACATGGCCCAGCGAGAGGCCATCGAGTGGGACTTCCCTATTTCGGTGTGGGAAACCGTGATGAGCGCCCGCTATGGCCACATGCGTCAAGATGCGTGGTGGCGGAGGCTGCTTCCTGCGCGTTGGCATTCGTCACGGCATCGTGATGCGGTGGAAAAGGCGTTAAACGACGTTGATATGCTGGCATATGCCGAGCGGCCGATCGGGGCCTTATCGGGCGGACAAAAAAAACGCGTGCTGCTAGCGCGTGCGTTAGCGCAAGAGGCGAGTATCCTGCTGCTCGATGAGCCGCTCGCGGGGGTCGACCCACCTAGCGAGCGACTCATTCTCGACGTGCTCAAACGCGAACGCGAAGCCGGGCGAACCATCGTGATGGTGACGCACGATATGCCGGGCGCGCGTCGCTACGTGGACCATGTGGTACTGATCAATCGATTCATTCGCGGCGAGGGCGCGCCCGACGAAATGCTGAGCGATAGCAAGTTGGCCGAACTTGCGGTGAGTTCTATTGCAAATTCTCCAGCGGATGTCGGGCGTGTCCGCCTTCCTGCATTTGCCAGCAAAGAATAGGCGACTTGAATGTTAGAAACGTTGGATGTTTGGAGTAGTGCGCTGGTGGCGGGGCTCATTGCGGCGCTGATGGTGCCCGTGAACCTAATGCCCGACAGCGTATCAGAGGCGTTTCAGTACGCCTTCATGCAGCGTGCGCTGCTCACGTCGATGATGGTGGGAGCCATCTGCGGCATGCTTTCGTGTTACGTCGTGCTCAAGCGTTGGTCGTTGCTGGGGGATGCGATCTCTCATGCGGTGCTGCCTGGGGTGGCGGTTGCCTACCTGCTGGGCCTGCCTTTTTTTATCGGTGCCTTCGTCACTGGAGCGCTGACGTCGCTCGGTATTGGGGCAATCGAGCGGCACACGCGCATCAAATCCGATGCCGCCATGGGGATCATGTTTACCGGGGCATTTGCGCTGGGCGTGGTCTTGATCAGTAAGATCGCCTCTAGCACTCACTTGATGCATATCCTGTTTGGCAACGTGCTCGGAGTGCAGCAGTCGGCACTATTGCTCACGTTGGCGGCCAGCCTTGTTGCGCTGTTGGTGGTATGGCTGGCTTATCGTCCGCTCATGCTTTACGCCTTCGATCCCACGCAGGCCCAAGCGCTTGGCTTCAATACGGGAGTGATACATTACGGTTTGATTCTACTGCTCACGCTCACCATCGTGGCCAGTTTGGAAACCGTCGGTATCATCCTCGTGGTGGCCATGCTGATTACGCCGGGCGCCACGGCCCACTTGCTGACCGACCGCTTCAAAACGATGCTGTTTATCTCCGTGGGGATTGGGGTGGGGTCTGCCGTGTTGGGGCTATGGCTCTCGTTTGCGTTTGACGTAGCGTCCGGTGGCACCATCGTCTTGGTAGCAACGGGGTGCTTCTTCACGGCGCTGCTGTTTTCGCCAAAGCACGGTGTGCTGATGCGGCTTTGGCGGCATCGAAGCTTGGGAGGCGCTAATTAGTTTCCCACCCGATGACGAGCCGTGGGTAGTCGATGATCCCAATGACGCTGTGTTTTGCATCGACGACCGGTGCTTGGGATAAACCAAACTGAGCAAACAGGCGAGCGCAATAGCGAATATTCATTTCCGGACGGACGCTAATGATCGGTTTGCTCATGATTTCGTAAAGGCTTACACGGTCTGCAGAGCGATTGACTGCGAGCACTTTTTTAGCAATATCAGAGGCTAACACAAGCCCCAGTTCATCTTTCTCATCGCGCCTATCAACGATGATAGCGGTGGCATCGTATTGCCTCATTAGTTCAATGCCGTCAGTAACGGTCATAAAACCATCGGTCGTCACATAGCGGGAGTGCATGACGTCCTGGGCAGTGCGCTCCGTCAGTGATGAGCTTGCCATTGTTAAAGCCTCTCTCTAGCCTAGCGGTTGATCGAATGCATCTTCGAGGGATTTCACTTGGTGTGCGACGCCTACCGCATCCTCGACGTCTAGCTGAAAGGCGATGCCTGTTCCCGACGTGTCGTCAAATGCACCCACTTCCGCGATCGCTTCGAGAATTGAACGGCTAATATGCTCCTCCACTAAAAAGAGCAGCACGTCACGTTGCGACGTAATGTCCATGCCAAAAATGCCTTTTGCTTTTTTTAAGCCTTCGCCACGCGCGTTATTGATGACAGTGGCGCCGGTGGCTCCAGCATCTCTAGCTGCCTGAAGTATCTGGTCGCTTAGCTCATCTTCTACAAGCGCGACAATGAGTTTAAAGCGCATGGGTATCTCCTTGATGAGACTTTGTCACTGACGTGCCTGAGAGCGGCTGTATTTTCGATGGCCTATTGCTTCGCCATCGAGCAATTTGGGCGTATCCCATTACCGTGATAATAGGGAATAGGCAGGCAAGCGCGATCATTCCAAAGCCATCCATTAACGCGCTACGACCGGGTATCGAGGAGGCTAATCCAAGACCTAGCGCGGCGATGATCGGCACGGTAATGGTCGATGTCGTGACGCCCCCGGAATCGAATGCAAGGGGAATAATCGACTTTGGGGATCGTAGGGTTTGGACAATCACTAGGCAGTACGCTCCTAGCACGAACCACTGCAAAGGTAGGCCCATGACGATGCGCCATGCGCCCAGGGTGATTCCAACGGCCATGCCGAGGGCAACGGCGAGCCGCAGGGTAAAAGGGTTGATCGTACCGCCGGATATTTCGCCAGCTTTGATCGACACCGCGATCAGCGATGGCTCGGCAATCGTAGTGCTTGCGCCAATCGTAAACGCGAAAATATAGACCCAGTAGTAGTCGCTCCAATGCCGCTGAGCTCCCTCTGTCATGGCAGGTAGAAAATCGGGGTGTGTCAATTGGCTGGCCATCAACTCACCCATGGGAAACAGGGCTTGCTCTAGCCCTATCAAAAAGACAGAGAGTCCTACCCATACCATGAAAAAACCAATAGCGACCTTAAGAAACCGTTTGACCGGCTTGCGGATCACCAAATATTGGAAGCCAAAAATAATCGCCACGATGGGAAGAATATCGCGTAGCGTCCCCCAAAAAACAGCCAGCATATTCATGATCTTCCCTCTGCAACGAGATCAAGGCCAACAATACCGAAAAGCAGTACGAAAATGATGGGCATAACGGAAGCAAATGCAATCAAACCAAAGCCGTCCAGCATAGGGTTGCGGCCTTTGATGGCCGTGGCCAAGCCAACGCCGAGTGCCGTAACAAGAGGGACAGTAATGGTCGATGTCGTGACACCTCCCGAATCATAAGCAATGCCAACGAGCTCAGCAGGCGCTAACAGCGTCAAGAGCAGTACAAGAATATAACCACCAATGATCATCAAATGCAGCGGCCAGCCTTTAAAGATACGCAGTACGCCAACGACCACGGCGGTGCCTACGGAAAGCGCTACGATCATGCGGAGCGTGAACGCAAAGGACGTTTGGGCGAGACTGCTATTCTCGATCAGACCGCTTTCGGAGACGACAATCGCTGCACGAGCCGCCACGGCAATCAGTGCTGGCTCTGCGACGGTGGATCCAAACCCCAGTGCAAAAGCAAATAGAAGGAGCCAAACGACAGAACCTTTATGAACGAAAGCACGTGCGAGGTTCTCTCCTAAAGGAAACAGTCCCAGCTCTAGCCCCTTGATGAAGAGCGTTAGCCCGATCACTACAAACAGTAGCCCTAGTGCTAAATCGAAAAGCGCCAATGTATCGGGAAGAGGTTGTTGGATGACGAGCGTTTGAAAGAAGCTCATAACCAGCACAACGGGTAGCAAATCCCGAAGACTGTTTTTGAGCTGCAGGGCGAGAGAGTGAATAAAGTTCATTAGTGCCCTTTTTCAATGGCTGATACGTCTATACTCATCAGTGTAATGGTTACGCATGTCGTCTCTTTTGATCTAGGACACGTTGCGAGTGTTCTCTAGTCAACAAAGTTGGCTGCCTAACAGCAGCATCGAAGGGTCTAGTGCGTGCCAGCCCCACCATGCCAGCAATATCAAGCCACTCACTATCGGTAGGGCAATCAAACTCCACCATAGACTTGAACGCATCATGTCGTCACCTGTCCCGCAGAGGGGCGTGCCAGCGGCTTCTCACTGATGAACCAGTGGAGCGCGGCGGCGACCACGGACAGCACGATGGCAATCTGCCACACCGTATCGTAGTGGCCGGTGAGGTCGTACAAAAATCCACCCAGCCACACGCCCATAAACGAGCCCAGCTGATGAAAGAGAAACACGATGCCGCCCAACATCGAGAGATGGCGAACGCCAAACACCGATGCGACGATACCGTTGGTGAGCGGAACGGTGGAGAGCCATAACAGCCCCATGGCGATCCCGAAGAGATAAGCGCTGGTCGTCGTCAGGGGTAGGGCGATAAAGGCCGTGATGATCACGCCCCGGATGAGGTAAAGCCAGCTCAATAGGCGCGGTTTCGACCAGATACCCCCCATCCAGCCAGCGGTGTAGGTGCCCACGATATTGAACAGACCCACCAGCGCGAGCACCGTGGTGCCGACTTGGACGGCCAAGCCGTTATCGAACAGGTAGCCTGGCAAGTGGACCGCAATGAACACCACTTGGAAGCCGCAGACGAAAAAGCCCAGGCAAAGTAGCCAAAATCCTTTTTGCCCCGCCGCTTCGTTAAGCGCATCGCGCAGGCTCAAGTCGCCCAGTGCCTTCGGGCTGGGCCGGTCTTTGAGCATGGCGCCCAGCGGTATCATGAGTGCGGCAATCGCCCCCATGGCCAGGAGCGCAGAGGACCAGCCTAGCCACTCGATCAATCCCAGCGTGCCGGGCAGCATGGCAAATTGACCAAACGAGCCCGCCGCACTGACGATCCCCATGGCCATGCTGCGCTTCTCAGCGGGAACGGCCCGGCCGACGGCGCCCAGAATCACCGAAAACGTCGTTCCCGATAGGCCGAAGCCAATCAGCAGACCCGCGCTGACGGTCATGCCGAGCGCGCTGGTCGAAAGGCTCATGAAGCAGAGCCCCAGTACGTAGAGGATGCCGCCCGCCACGATGATTTTGGCCGCGCCAAAACGGTCGGCCAGCGCCCCGGTAAATGGCTGGGACAGCCCCCAAATGAGGTTTTGGACGGCCAGTGCGAACGCAAAAACGCCGCGCCCCCAGCCGAAATCGCTGCTCATGGGCTCGAGAAACAGCCCGAACCCATGACGTAGCCCCATGGCCGTGGAAATAACCAAGCTGGCGAGCACGATCAACAGCAGCGTATGGTGTTTCTGAAGGGCCATGGCACGTCTCTTATGGTGGATTGGTTAACGCGTTAATCAACTATCGCATGGCATTGGCGATTTTAGAAGCTTCCAAATAGGGTGCCGAGCGTAATCACACTCATCAGCGCGGCGATGGGGAGCACGATGGTGACCATGGCGACATTGCCATACGACTGGCGGTGGGTCAGCCCGCAAATGGCCAGAAGTGTGATGACGGCGCCGGAATGGGGGAGCGTATCCATGCCGCCCGCGGCCAGCGTCGCCACGCGGTGCATGAGCTCTGGGTCGATGCCAGCCTGTTGCGCCATGGCCAGATACTCGCTACCCAAGGTTTGGAGTGCAATGGAGAGCCCGCCGGAGGAGGAGCCGGTGATGCCTGCCAGCACGCTCATCGCCATGGCTTCGGAGATGAGGGGGTTACCGGGGGAGACATTGAGCACCGCATCGCGAAGGATGGCAAAGCCTGCCAAGCTGGCGATGACCGCGCCGTAACCCACTTCAGAGGCCGTGTTGAAAATAGGTAGCAGCGAACCAAAGCAGCCTTGATTGATGGTGGCTTTCAAGTCTTGCCAGTGGCGCCAGCGGGTGATGATCAGCCAAGCCGAGGCGCTCAGCAGGGCAATCAGAATGGCCCAAAGCCCGGTCTGTCGGCTGGGTGTGACGTTCTACAGTCGTAACCAAAAGAGAGCGTCACTTTCGCCTGCTTAAGCGCGCCTCATCTGTTAAAATCCGCCACCTTTGGCGTTGATGACCTTCCAATAACCCTGGGTATTTCCATGAATGCAGTAATTCTCGCAGTGCTCGTCATGGTGGCACTGTCGCTTCTTCGTGTGTCCGTTGTATTTGCGCTGGTGGTCGGTGCGTTAGTAGGGGGGCTGGTCGGAGGGCTTTCCCTGGACGATACGCTCAGCGCGTTCAACGAGGGCGTCGGCGGAGGCGCGCAAGTGGCGCTGGCGTACGCAACCTTAGGCGCTTTTGCCGTGGCCATCTCTCGTTCTGGGTTACCGGACATGCTGGCAAATCGATTGATCACCTTGCTAGGTAAAGAGGCGACCGCCGCCCACCAAGCGCGGGTGAAGATGTTGCTGCTGGTGGCCGTGTTACTGGTCGCCATCTCCTCACAAAATGCCATTCCGGTCCATATCGCGTTCATTCCCGTGCTGATTCCACCGCTGCTGGCGGTGATGAATCGCCTGCAACTCGACCGCCGTGCCGTGGCCTGCGCGCTGACCTTTGGTCTTACGGCACCCTATATGCTGCTGCCGGTAGGATTCGGGGCGATCTTCTTGAACGATATTTTGTTGGCAAACCTGAACAGTGCCGGAGAGCCACTAGGGCTGGAGATCTCGCGTGGCATGGTGCCCATGGCCATGGCGATTCCGGTAGGAGGCATGGCCATGGGCCTGTTGGTCGCCCTACTGTTTAGCTATCGCGGCCAGCGTAGCTACGCGAGCAAGGACGTGGCCGCGCTCAATGGCCAGACGCACACGCCTGTCGAACCGCACCTCTTAGGGTTAGTCATGTCAGGCGTGGCGATCGTGGCGGCGTTAGGCCTTCAGCTCTACACTGGCTCGATGATCGTTGGAGGCTTGGTGGGTATCGGCTTGCTGTCATTGGGTGGTATTTTCAAATGGCGCGAGGCTGATGATTTGTTCACCAGCGGTATGCGGATGATGGCTTTGATTGGCTTTATCATGATTTCGGCGGCAGGCTTTGCGGAAGTCATGAAAGCCACCGGCGATATCGACTCGCTGGTGGCGGGTGCCTTCGATCTGTTTGGCGATAATCGTGGCTTGGCCGCTTTGGTCATGCTGCTGGTCGGCCTGTTCATTACCCTGGGCATCGGCTCTTCGTTCTCAACCATTCCCATCATTGCGGCGATCTTCGTACCACTGGCCGTGCAGTTTGGTTTCTCACCCATGGCGACCGTAGTGCTGGTGGGCACCGCTGCCGCTTTGGGCGATGCGGGTTCGCCAGCCTCGGATTCCACTTTGGGGCCCACCTCAGGATTGAACGTGGACGGCCAGCATGACCATATGTGGGATAGCGTCGTGCCGACCTTCCTTCACTATAACCTTCCGCTGATTGCGTTTGGTTGGCTGGCGGCCATGACGCTTTAAGCACACTCAATACTTACCAAAAGGGCAGCGCTGAGGCTGCCCTTTTTTGATGGAAGTGCTTGATGAAAGCGCGTTGAGTGGATAAGACGTTACTGTTTAGGCAAGTGCGCTTCAAAGGCACTTAGCAGACCACGGAGTAGGGACAGCTCTTTGCGGCTAGGCTGTGCACGGGCAAACAGTGCTTGAAGCTGCTCTTCGGTACGGGCGTGGGGCTGGGTTAAAAAACCGCTTTGCTGCATCAAGCGGCCAAGATGTTCCTGGAAATAGCCAAACTGTTGGCGACTAGGCGGCGTCGCTTCCAGCGGGCGCTGATACTCATAGCCGCTGGCGTTGCGCTTGCGCCAGGCGCGGTGCACTTCGTAGGCTAGAATCTGAACCGCTTGCGATAGATTGAGAATGCCATACTCGGGATTGGCGGGAATGCTGACTTGGTGGCTGCAGCAGCGAATCTCATCGTTGGTCAACCCGGAGCGTTCGCGGCCAAACACCAGGGCCACTGGGGCTTGGTGGGCGTTGTCGATGACTTGCTGGGCCATCTCGTCAGGCTCGTCGAAATGGGGCAGCGGCATGCTGCGCAGCCGAGCGCTGGCACCGACCACTTGCACGCAGTCGTTCACGGCCTCTTCGAGTGTCTTTACGCAGCGAGCGTTTTCTAATACGTCCGTTGCACCGGCGGCTAGGCGAGTGGCTTCTTCATCGGGGAAGGTACGAGGATTGACCAGCACGAGCTCCGTCAGCCCCATGGTTTTCATGGCGCGGGCTGTTGCGCCTATGTTGCCCGGGTGGAACGTTTGCACCAGCACGATACGAATATTGGAAAGCACGAGAAGTCGAACCTAAAAGCTGCCAAATAAAGTCGGTGATGGTAGCACGCTTTATGACGCCATGACGTCGGTACTAATGAAAGAACCCCGCCGAAGCGGGGTTCTTGATGACGTTCAACGTCAGAGCGTTAGGCTCATGGGGTGCATCACATCATGCCGCCCATGCCACCCATTCCACCCATGCCGCCCATGTCCGGGGCAGCTTCTTTCTCTTCCGGATCGTCGGCGATCATGCACTCGGTGGTGATCATCAGGCCAGCAACGGAACCAGCAGACTGCAACGCAGTGCGGGTTACTTTTGCCGGGTCGAGAACACCCATTTCGAACAGGTCGCCGTACTCGCTGGTTTGCGCGTTGTAACCGAAGTTGCCTTCACCATCTTTGACGCGATTGATGACCACAGCGGCTTCTTCGCCCGCGTTGGTGACGATCTGACGCAGCGGTGCCTGCATGGCACGCAGCGCCATGTTGATACCGTGGTTCTGATCTTCGTTGTCACCGGTCAGGCCCTGTACTTTGGCCATCACGCGAACCAGGGCAGTACCGCCGCCAGGTACGACGCCTTCTTCTACGGCAGCGCGAGTCGAGTGCAGCGCATCTTCGACGCGTGCTTTCTTCTCTTTCATTTCGACTTCGGTCGCCGCACCGACGCGGATAACGGCAACGCCGCCTGCCAGTTTGGCAACGCGCTCTTGCAGCTTCTCTTTGTCGTAGTCAGAGGACGTTTCTTCGATTTGCGCGCGGATTTGGTTAACGCGCGCTTCGATGTCGTCCTCGGCACCTGCGCCATCGATGATGGTGGTGTTCTCTTTGGACATGGTCATGCGCTTGGCAGTACCCAGGTGATCCAGGTTTGCCTGCTCAAGGGTCAGACCTACTTCTTCGGAGATCACGGTGCCGTTCGTCAGGATAGCGATATCCTGCAGCATGGCTTTGCGACGGTCGCCGAAGCCAGGTGCTTTGGCAGCCGCGACTTTCACGATGCCACGCATGTTGTTCACGACCAGCGTTGCCAGCGCTTCGCCTTCGATATCTTCGGCGATGATGGCCAGCGGCTTGCCTTGCTTGGCAACACCTTCCAGCACCGGCAGCAGCTCGCGGATGTTGGAGATTTTCTTGTCGACCAGCAGGATGTAGGGGTCTTCCAGCTCGACCGCCATGGTGTCTTGATTGGTGACGAAGTAGGGAGAGAGGTAGCCACGGTCGAACTGCATGCCTTCGACGACTTCCAGCTCGTCTTCGAAGCCGCGACCTTCGTCAACGGTGATGACGCCTTCTTTACCTACTTTCTCCATCGCTTCGGCAATGATCTCGCCAATGCGCTTGTCGCCGTTGGCAGAGATGGTGCCTACCTGGGCAATGGATTTGGTGTCGGTGCAGGGTACAGACATTGCCTGGATCTCTTTCACCGCCGCCGCGACCGCTTGGTCGATGCCGCGCTTAAGATCCATCGGGTTCATACCGGCAGTAACGCCTTTCAGGCCTTCCGCGACAATCGCTTGAGCCAGAACGGTGGCGGTGGTGGTGCCGTCACCCGCAGCGTCAGAAGTTTTTGAAGCAACTTCTTTTACCATCTGGGCGCCCATGTTTTCGAACTTGTCTTTCAGTTCGATCTCTTTGGCAACCGATACACCATCTTTGGTCACAGTCGGTGCGCCAAACGACTTGTCCAGCACTACGTTGCGGCCTTTCGGGCCCAGCGTAACTTTTACGGCGTTTGCCAGAATGTCGACGCCGCGCGCCATGCGTTTACGAGCATCATCAGAAAACTTAACTTGCTTAGCTGCCATGTTCGTTACTTCCTAAATATTGAAATAGAAAAGTGAAAGTAAGTAGCCGATGCGGATTAGCCTTCAACGACGGCCAGGATATCGGCTTCGCTCATGATCAGAACTTCTTCGCCGTTGATTTTTTGCTTTTCAACGCCGTAGCCGTCTTTGAAAATCACCGTATCGCCAACTTTTACATCCAGCGGGCGCACGTCGCCGTTGTCGAGAATGCGGCCATTGCCAACAGCCAGGATTTCGCCACGCGTGGGTTTTTCCTGTGCATTACCCGGTAGCACGATGCCGCCAGCGGTTTTCTGCTCTTCTTCCACGCGACGGATCACAACGCGATCGTGCAAAGGACGGATATTCATGCTCACGTTCTCCTGAGGTTCGTCAAAGCCCAAAAAGGGCAGTTAGCTTAAAGTGATTTCCGTGGGCTAAGCCCTCGGAAAGTGAAGGCACGTTGCCTTCATGTTTATGGCGAAAGCGTAGCTTTCACCGAACCTGTGTGCTGACTCAAAAATGGGGGCTAGCCAACACCTTTCAAGGGGTGGATAAGAAAAAAATTACACAATAGCGGTTTGCAAAGGCGATAAGCACTTAGCGCCGACGAGGCGTATCGTCGCCGCTAATAAACTCTCCCTCAATTGGGCCGTTTTGCGTGTTGGAATAGTCGCGCTGAGTGTTCTGCTCCCAGCCTGAAGAGCCGCTCTGGTAAGTGTGTTGCTTGGCCGTTGCAGTTTTGAGCCCCGCCCAGGTCAGCGCTTTCATCAGCAACTGGCGCGCATTGGGTATGAGGCAGGCAATGCCCAGTGCATCCGATAGAAACCCCGGGGCGAGCAAAAGCGCCCCACCAAAGATTAGCGCAGCTCCAGTAAGCAGCTCTTGGGAAGGTATTTCACCCATCTGCATGCGCTGGCGTGCGCGGGCAAAAGTAGAAACGCCTTCCTTGCGAATGAGGTAAAGCCCGATAAAGCCTGTGCCTAGCACTAATAAAAGCGTGGTTAGCAGGCCTATTTGGCCGCCGATGGTAAAAAGCAGCACAAAGTCCAGTAGAGTGAACAGCGAAATAAAGAGAAGAATAGGCATGGACGACTCCAAAACAGGCGTAATCGTTGAATATGGTGACAGAAATATAAAAAACAAGCAGCAAGTGTGGTTTGGCAAGCCAAAGGCTGCTCGATATTTTAAACTGGCTCTTATATGCTGCGGTGCACAAATGTGGGTGAGAGAGTGCGTGTTGTTGGTACTAGCTAGCTGCCAGCACGCTTGCTTAAGGAGAAAGAGATGCAATTAGATAAAAAAGTGGTGGCGATTACCGGTGGTGCCCGTGGATTAGGGTTTGCCATTGCCAAGCGGTTAGGCAAGCAGGGTGCTCAGATTGCTCTCATTGATATGAGTGCAGAGGCTTTAGATAGCGCGGTCTCTGCGCTTGGTTCTGAGGGCGTATCAGCCCATGCATTTGTTGCTAATGTGGCAGACGAGCAATCGGTTCAGCATGCCTTCGCTGATATCGCCCAGCGCTTGGGGCCTGTCAGTGGCTGTGTGAATAATGCAGGTATTACTGACGATGGGATGTTGATTAAAGCGAAAGGTGGCGTTGTAGAAAAGCGCATGTCGCTCGCTTCATGGCAGCGTGTGCTGGACGTTAACCTAACGGGTGTATTCCTATGTGGGCGTGAAGCGGCGACGCACATGGTTGAGGCTGGGCACGAAGGCGTTATCGTCAATATTTCTAGTATTTCCCGTGCGGGTAATATGGGGCAAAGTAACTACGCAGCGGCAAAGGCGGGGGTACATGCGCTAACGGTGACATGGGGGAAAGAGCTGGCGCGCTATGGAATTCGCACCGGTACAGTGGCGCCAGGGTTTATCGAGACTGAGATGACTGCCTCAATGCGCCCAGACATGCTGGAAAGAATTGCCGCCAGCGTTCCATTAAAGCATTTAGGTGAGCCTGACCATATTGCTCAAAGCGTGGCGTTTGTGTTTGATAACGACTACTTCACTGCACGTATTATTGAATGCGACGGTGGTTTGCGGCTTTAACCAAAAAGCGATGAGCATTGGCCATATAGTGCGCTGATGCTCATCGGCTAGGGGGTTGTGTTAAGTAGCGCTAAAACTCAAAGTAGTCCCGCTGAATTGCCCGCTGAAAGTACATTTCTAGGCGTACGGTCATTGCCCAGCGCGGGTCGTAGCTATCTTCACGCTGGAAATGCAGTTCAGGAATCACATCGCCAAACAGAATCCCTTTATGAAGATCGCGACGGTAGCGCGTCTGTAGGTAGTAATTGGTCATGCGCGGGTTAGAAGCGCTTTCACCAATCGCAATGGCAGAGTAGCGCATGGCGCTGCGGTCATTTAGTCGCTGATTCAGCTCAGCCACTTCGCTATATTCTAAGGTGTCTTCTTCTTCGCGCCATTGAACCGTGGTAATGAAGCGTAGATGGCGATTTTCCGATAGCGGTCGGCCCATGTCCCAAGTAGTACGCGCTGAGTAACCATCATTATTAAACCAGGATACTCGGTTGAAAGACTCTAACTGCCAGGGGCCGTCGCCAATATCCCAAAGCCGCTCACTGGTAAAGCGTACGTAAGGGTCCAGAGGCATGCGAAGGCGAATACCCGCGCCAATTCGGTTGCTCCAGTTTTCGCGCTTATCACGACTCTCTAGCCAATCCAGGCCAAAGGTGGAGGTGCTGCGGTCACGCTGGTCGTTATAGAGGCGGCCGGAGCCTTGATCTGTCAACGTGCCTTGTGATTCTTCGGGGTCGCTTTCAATGACTAGGCGTAGACGCTCTTCTGTCGTAGGCAAGTCGATCCGGTAGCGGACACTAATATCGCCGCTAGTGCCATCACCTTCCATCCAATCAATTTCCTGGCCAAGGCGCAGATAGGATTCATTATTGACGGTTGCGGACTCGCCGCCCCCAAAAAATGCATCAATGTTGCGAGAGGTATTGTCGACCCAGTTGCCAACGTTGGCTCGAAATGGCTCAACGCGCTCCTCTGCCCAGTCAGGTAAATCGCTATCTTCCTCAGCAGCATGACTTTGAAACGAGAGGACGGTAAGTGTGCCAAGGCAAATAAACGCAATGACGGGTTTCATAGGTCTGTCCCAAAAATTTTAATTATGCGCACTGCATTATTGTGCTTTATGCATTTCGATATCTTTGGTCCATTTCAAAACGCGTTTGCGATCTCTTCGGCTATTCATGCGCTCTGTATCGACTTTTAATGGCAGCACAGCGCGTCGTCGCTAACGTAGCGTAAAAATAGGCGCTCGTCAGCTAGTTAGAGCAGTTTGAGGGAGTTTGGAAACAAAAAAATTCGGTTAGCATGAAGCTACCGAATTATTTGAAATGATACGCTTTAAATTGGTGCGGATGGGGAGACTCGAACTCCCACACCTTGCGGCACTAGAACCTAAATCTAGCGTGTCTACCAATTCCACCACATCCGCAGAAGACGAGGCGCATATTATCAACATTTGCGCTAATGTCAAATCTTGCAGCGCTATTTTTTAACATGAGGGTAAAGGGGGACGTGAAGCGGTGAAGAAATGGATCGCGACCATTAACCAGTGGCTCAAGCAGGGGCTGCCCGGCTACTGTGCATTTTGCCTTGCTGGGCGCTCATCAAGTGCAGGGTGGTGCGATGAATGCTTTGCATTGCTCCCCTGGAATCTTCATAGCTGCGAGCAGTGTGCCGAGCCGCTGGCAGGGGTGGCTGGTAAACGGTGTAGTCACTGTCTGACGGAGCCGCCTAGCTTTACCACCACGACAGTGCCGCTTTGCTACCAAGATACGATAACTTCCTTGGTGCACGACTTTAAGTTTCATGGCTCCCCGCGTGCGGGAATGCTGCTAGTTGAGTTGATGTTATCCCGGTGCCCCAGCCAGATGGCCAGCGCATTGCTCCCTGTACCTATGTATCCTGGGCGTGCCAAAGAGCGCGGATTCAATCAGGCACAGTGGCTGGCTGAACGGCTAGGCGACCGGTTGGATCTACCGGTGATGCAGGCGCATTGTATTAAGCGTTTGCCTTCTCAGCGCTTTTTAAACCGCCGGGAGCGACAGCAAAACTTAGCAGGTGCATTTATGGTGGACACTGAGATGCCCGCGCATGTGACTATTATCGATGATGTAGTAACAACCGGTGCCACTGGCCATGCGTTAGCGACCGTACTGCTGGAACAGGGTGCCAAGCGCGTTGATATTTGGGCCGCTGCCCGTACACCGCTGCAGAAGAGTTGATAAACTAGGCAGCCCATCCAAGGAGTCATCTATGTCGCATCCGTTTAGCGCGCTTTCGCCTGATCTGGTTATGTCAGCCGTTGAGTCGATAGGTATTTGGCCTGCTGGCGAACCGTTTGCTCTCAATAGCTATGAGAATCGTGTGCTGATGTTTCGTGATGACGACGGTGGCCGCTGGATCGTGAAATTCTATCGGCCAAACCGCTGGTCAAATGAGGCTATTCAGGAAGAGCATGATTTTTTAACCGAGTTAACGCAGGCGGGCGTTTCGGTGGTGGCGCCGTGGCGCAATGGCCAAGATGTATCGTTGCATGAGTATCAGCAGTTTCGCTTTGCCTTATTCCCACAGTGCATAGGCCAAGCGCCCGAGTTAGATAACCCTGCCCATCTATTTGCCTTAGGTGAGGTGCTGGGTCAACTTCATGAAGTGGCTGCTAAAAAGCCGTTTCAGCATCGCGGAACGCTATTGCTCAGTGAAGGGGTGACCGAGGCCGAGCAGCGCGTAGTGACAAGCCCTTGGCTTAATAATCATCAAACCCGCGCCTATCAAAACGCAGTCGATAAGATTCGCCGCCAACTTGAGACAGTACATATCCCTTCTGCAAGCATGATACGTACCCATGGAGACTGCCATTTAGGCAATATACTTGGTCGCGATGAGACATTTACGCTTGTCGATTTTGATGATTGCCTGATGGCGCCCGCCATCCAAGATATATGGATGCTGCTGCCCATGGAAAATCCGCAGCTATGGCGGGCGCAACTCAGTGAGATGATAGAAGGCTATGAAGAGACAAGTCCGTTTCCCCATCAGCAAATGTCGCTTATTGAGCCATTGCGTGCTTACCGCTTAATACGTCACGCGGCGTGGCTGGTAACTCGGTGGGATGATCCTGCCTTTCCTCGGGCATTTCCCTGGCTGGCAGAAAGTGGCTATTGGGATCAGCATATTCGCCAGCTTGAGCAGCAACTACTGCACCTGGATAAGCCATTATGGTTGGCCTAATGCATCGGCTGGATTAGTTTTATCTTGTACCTTTAAAGGCGACCCTTAGTGAGATGCTCGCGAAGGGCCGCCTGGGTCTTGCAGGTTGACTACTCAGGCTGCTCTGTCGGGGCTGGGTTTTCTACGCTTTGGTCAGGGTCTGGACGCTCACCAGGAATAGGGTTGCCGACACCTTCCCCATTAGCTTGGCGACGGATGGCATTAATGTCAGCCGAGGGATTGTCTTGAGCATCAATACGGACGCTTTGATCTAATGCCAAGACGAAGGGTTGTCCAGGAGTTAATGAACAGGAGCCGTCGTCGCAGGCAAGACCATACTGGCCATCTTCTGCATAGGCGCTGGCTGAAAAAGTGCCTGAGTAGATGGCGCTTTCTGAATCGTGGGTTTCAATGCAGGTTGCATCTTGGGTAGTAATACGGACGCGATCACCGTTTAATTGCGCATTGGCTACTAACAAGCAGTATTCAGGCAGTGAATGGGTGGTGCCGCTTGCTTGTTTTGGATGCAGCAGAATATCGCTGTAACGTTTTTCGCTGCTATCAAACTTCAAAGCTTCAACGACTTCAACGCCTACTTTCGCGCCGCTGGGAAGTTCCAGCGCCGACTCTTCTGCGTGCAAAGGTGATACAAAGAAAGTACCCAGCAGGGCAGTTAGCCAAAAGGGCGATGATTTAAATGACATAGCATACTCTCAACAGTGGCCCCTGCACTATTAGCAGGAAAATTGTGCTTTTATCATAGCACAGCTCAATTAGTGCCGAAGGGGGGTGCGTGTCACTCTGCCACAGCCTGCATAGGTGCGTTAAAATAGATTAATCTACTGTTAGTATTGTACATAAATTGATTGATATATATTTTTTGTACAGAATAAAGGGTTCAGCTAGCACTCGCAGGGTAAGGCAGCTAAACGGAAGAAACCGTAAGCTACTCAGTAGCTTGCCGATAATGGAAGCTCGCTGGCGCGATAACATTGCTGCAAGGCGATTAAGTGATAGCGAATAAGCACAGTTTTGATGAGGCCTACAATGACCGACGATCTCGCCCAACACTACCGTCAAATTATTTCCGCGCTCGGTGAAAACCCTGACCGTGAAGGGCTGCGAGATACACCAAAGCGCGCAGCTAAAGCCATGCAGTTTTTAAATGCTGGTTATCATCAATCATTAGAAGAAATAGTGAATGGGGCCGTTTTTGAGTCACAGACCGATGAGATGGTGCTGGTCAAAGATATCGAGCTCTACTCCATGTGTGAGCACCATTTACTGCCTTTTATCGGCAAATGCCATATCGCCTATCTGCCGAGTGGCAGGGTGCTGGGCCTTTCCAAATTTGCTCGTATCGTCGATATGTATGCACGTCGAATGCAAATCCAAGAGAATTTAACGCGTGAAATCGCCGAGGCGGTTCAGCAGGTTACTCAGGCAAGAGGGGTGGCTGTTGTGATTGAGGCCCGCCACCTCTGCATGATGATGCGCGGTGTGGAAAAGCAAAATTCCAGTATGACCTCATCGGTTATGTTGGGAGGTTTTCGCAGTAGCCAGGCAACGCGCCAAGAATTTTTAACGCTGATCAACTGACCTGAGTGAAACTCAGCAGGTTTCATGTCAAAGGCTTGGTTAAATGCCTCGTTTCGTCTTAGCATGAACAAGTAAATGAGCCTGCAAGGCCGTCATTTGGTCAGGAGTCTGTCATGGAAGCGCTGAAAGAAACACAGCTGTATTGCCCGTTTGCCTATATTGACGGCAGTTGGGTAGCCGCCGACAGCGGTGAGCAAATCAACGTTTTGAACCCAGCCACTGGTGAGTCGGTTGGTGAGATGCCACGCCTAGGTAAGGCGGAAACCGAACGTGCCATTGATGCTGCCGATGCGGCGCTGCCGTCATGGCGGGCGTTAACCGCTCAGGAACGGGCAGACTTATTGCTCAAGTGGCATGACCTAATGCTTGAACACAAGCATGACCTTGCTCTGCTGATGACCTATGAGCAGGGCAAGCCAGTAAGAGAAGCAGAAGGTGAAATTGCCTACGCCGCGAGCTTCTTACGCTGGTTTGCTGAAGAAGCTCGCCGTGTTTATGGTGAAACCATTCCTGCCGCCAATGCTAATCAGCGTATTGTGGTGACGAAACAGCCGGTAGGCGTTGTTGGCGCGATTACGCCGTGGAACTTTCCCGCTGCGATGATTACTCGTAAAGCAGGGGCGGCACTGGCTGCTGGCTGTACCATTGTGGTGAAACCTGCCAGTCAAACGCCTTTTTCCGCCACTGCACTGGCATTACTCGCCGAACGTGCTGGCATTCCCCGTGGGGTTTTCAATGTGGTGCCAGGCAGTGCGTCTGACATCGCGAAAGCGCTTACAGAATCTCCCAAAGTCCGTAAGATCACCTTCACGGGCTCGACTGAGGTGGGGCGCACTCTGATGGCTCAGGCCGCTGAGCATATCCAGAAAATTTCTTTGGAACTGGGGGGCAATGCGCCGTTTATCGTTTTTGAAGATGCGGATTTAGACGCGGCTGTTGAAGGTGCCATGGCGGCTAAATTCCGTAACGCCGGGCAAACCTGTGTATGTACTAACCGCTTTCTGGTGCAGTCCAGCGTCATTAACGCGTTTTGTGAAAAGCTTGCCGTTGCAATGAACAGCGAGCTAAAGGTGGGGAATGGAACAGAGCCAAATATTAATATTGGCCCGCTTATTGACGAGAATGCTGTTAAGAAAGTCAGTGAGCACGTTCAAGATGCCATTGATAACGGTGCGGAGCTGCTTCTGGGTGGACACCCGCACCCCTTGGGTGGCAACTATTTCACACCAACGCTGATCAGCTTTGCTACCGATGCAATGAAAGTGGCCCACGAAGAGACGTTTGGCCCGCTGGCAGCCGTTTTCCCCTTTGATGACGAAGAGACCGCCATTGAGATGGCCAATGACACCCAGTACGGCTTGGCTTCTTACTTCTACTCTCGCGATTTGGCTCGCGTGTGGCGCGTAGCGGAGGCGTTGGAGTATGGCATGGTGGGCATTAACACCGGGCTTATTTCCAATGCGGCGGCACCCTTTGGCGGGGTGAAAGCGTCGGGTCTTGGCCGTGAAGGTGGCCATCAAGGCTTGGAAGAGTATCTGGAAACGAAATACCTGTGCATTGATCTTGGCAAGTAATACGTCCTAGACCGAAAAAGCCCTCACTTGAAGCAAGTGAGGGCTTTTGTTAATGCAGGAGGCTATCCTCTGATTAGTGGCGGAAGTGGCGCATGCCGGTAAATACCATGGCAATGCCTGCTTCGTTAGCGGCATCAATCACTTCCTGGTCGCGCATGGAGCCGCCAGGCTGGATAACCGCCGTAATGCCCGCTGCTGCGGCGGCATCGATGCCGTCTCGGAAGGGGAAGAAGGCGTCAGAAGCCATCACTGAACCAGGAACGGAAAGCCCTTCATCTGCCGCTTTAATGCCGGCAATTTTAGCCGAGTAAACCCGGCTCATTTGGCCTGCGCCTACGCCAATCGTTTGGCCTGCTTTGGCGTAAACAATCGCATTGGATTTCACGAACTTTGCTACTCGCCATGCAAAGGCAAGGTCGCGCAGTTCTTCTTCAGACGGAGCGCGTTCGCTTACCACGGTAAGCTCATCTTCAGTGACCATGCCTTGATCACGATCTTGTACCAGCAGGCCGCCATTCACGCGTTTGAAGTCAAACGCAGGCTGCGCCGTACCGGGCCAATGAGCGCTTACGTCCAGTAGGCGCACGTTCTGCTTCTCGGCCACAATGGCGGCTGCGTCGTCGCTGACCCCTGGAGCGATAATGACTTCGACAAACTGGCGGTCAATAATCGCGCGTGCAGTCTTGGCATCCAGCGGTACATTGAAGGCGATAATGCCGCCAAAGGCGCTGGTCGGGTCGGTCGCGAAAGCTTTCTCGTAAGCTTCCAGAGCCGTTGCGCCCACGGCAACGCCGCAAGGGTTGGCGTGCTTGACGATGACACAGGCGGTATTCTCAAAGGCTTTTACGCACTCAAACGCCGCGTCAGTGTCAGCCACGTTATTGAAAGAGAGCGGTTTGCCTTGAAGCGTTTTGGCCGTAGCAACGCTTGGCTCGCTGGCGGCGGGGTCCACATAGAAAGCCGCTTTCTGATGCGGGTTTTCACCGTAACGCATGTCCTGCTTTTTATGCAGCTGCAGGTTGAAGGTGCGGGCAAAGGTGGCGTCTTCGCTGGCTACCTGACGGCCAAGATAGTCGGCGATGGCGCCGTCGTAACCAGCGGTATGCTCAAACGCTTTAACGGCTAGATCAAAACGGGTGGCGGCGCTCACTTGGCCAGAGTGGTTATTAAGTTCGCCCAGTACCCGGTCGTAGTCGCTGGCGTTAACCACAATCGTAGTATACGCGTGGTTTTTGGCGCAGGCACGTACCATGGTGGGGCCACCGATATCGATATTCTCGATGGCGTCTTCCAGCGTGCAGTCTGGCTTGGCGATCGTGGCGGCAAAGGGGTAAAGATTCACCACCACCATGTCGATTGGTGAGATGTCATTCTCCGCCATGACAGCGTCGTCCTGGCCGCGGCGTGCCAAAATGCCGCCGTGAATTTTTGGATGCAGTGTTTTAACGCGTCCATCCATAATCTCTGGAAAACCGGTGTGCTCAGATACTTCCTTAACCGCAATACTGTTCTCTTGCAGTAAGCGGAAGGTGCCGCCAGTGGATAGCAGCTCGACGCCATGTTCGGCGAGGCCGCGGGCAAACTCTACGATGCCAGTTTTATCGGATACGCTCAGCAGGGCGCGGCGAACGGGGGTAGCGGTACTATCGGCCATAAGGGTGCTCATCGTGTGCAGGTCGGAGTTTAAAACAACAACGCCCCTTTAAGGGGCGTCACTTTCAATTAATCCATACAGCTTAAGCTTTTTGCGCAGCGTGCCACGGTTTAAACCAAGCACATCCGCCGCGCGCGTTTGGTTGCCATCGGTGTGTTCCATTACACATGCCAACAGAGGAGCTTCCACCTCTGCCATCACCATGGCATACAAATCGGTAGTTTGGCTGCCATCGAGATGTTCGAAGTAGCGGCGCATTGCCATCTCAACCGCTTCTCTTAGCGGCTGTGGCTGGGCACTGTCGGAAGGGTCTGCTAGCGTGCCAGAGAGATGGGAGGAGCGTTCGCTGGAGAGCAGGTTGCGTTCAGTCATGCCGCATGGCTTCCTTTGGCTAGCAGACGCTGAGCGGCGTCGTGGGTCATGGCGTTATTAATCCAGTCAAACTGCGCTTCAGTCGAGGCAAGGGCATTAAACTGCTGCTTGAGCGCTCGCTGTTCAGCGTCTGAAAAGCGCTGGTCGTCATTGAGATACCAGCCGACATGTTTGCGTGCGATGCGTACGCCCATGGTGTCACCATAGAACGCATGCAGTGCCTGCAGATGCTCAAGTAGTATCTGGCAGCGCTCTGTCAAACTGGGTGGTGCTAACCGTTCACCATGAGTTAAGTAGTGGGTGATCTGTTGAAAAATCCACGGATTTCCCTGAGCGCCTCGGCCTATCATTACGGCATCTGCGCCGGTATAGCGCAACACATAGGCAGCCTTTTCGGGCGACGTGATATCGCCGTTGGCAATCACCGGGATAGCAAGGTGTGACTTAATCTCAGCAATCGTGTCGTATTCAGCCTCACCAGTATAGCGCTGTTCTCGGTGACGGCCATGGACAGCCAAAGCCTGAATGCCTGCAGACTCTGCCAGTTTGGCAATGCGCAGTGCATTGTTCGACGCAGCGCACCAGCCGGTGCGTATCTTGAGCGTGACGGGAATATCCACTGCGCTCACTACGGCATCTAAAATTTCAGCAACTAGCGCTTCATCGCGCATTAGGGCAGAGCCCGCCGCCTTGTTGCAGACCTTTTTTGCTGGGCAGCCCATGTTGATGTCGATGATTTGCGCGCCAAGCTCAGCATTAAGCCGGGCGGCCTGGGCCAGCATCTCGGCATCGCCACCGGCAATTTGCACTACCCGGGGGGCGGGCTCGCCTTGATGATCCATGCGTAGCTGAGATTTACGGGTATGCCATAGCGAAGGGTCAGCGGTGACCATTTCACCCACCACCCAGCCAGCCCCTAGCCGACGGCAGAGCTGGCGAAACGGGCGGTCGGTGACGCCCGCCATGGGGGCCAGCATTACCGGGTTAGGCAGTTGGTAAGGCCCAATCGCAGGTGGCGAAGTAATCATCAAGGTCATTGCGGTGCACTTTGGTAGGCATGAAATCGACGAGTAGGACGTTTCAAGGGGGCGTATGATACGCCTACTCGGCAAGGGATTGAAGGCCAATTCCGATTTTATGCGGGGCGGCGGCCTGTCAACCGCACCCAGCCTTCGCGCACGGTGGGCTCATCCATATAAAGCCCTTGGGCTTCGTAGGCTTCCAGCACGTCTGAGGCTTGATTGGCCAGTATGCCGGATAGTGCAATGTGACCACCGGGCGCTACGTGGCCAGCAATCATGCTAGAAAGCTCGACCAGTGGTCCTGCCAGAATATTGGCCGTGACGATGGGGTAGGAGCCGCCTTTGAGTTGTTCTGGGTAGTAGAGCGCGAGCTGCTCCGCACCAATAGCATTACGCTCCGCGTTTTCGCGGCTGGCTTGTAGCGCTTGTGGGTCAATATCCGTGCCGTCTGCATGGGTGGCGCCCAATTTCAAGGCGGCAATAGCGAGAATGCCCGACCCGCAGCCGACATCCAGCACGGCTTTGCCCTGTAGTTCATTGCGCACAGCTAATCCGTCGAGCCACTCAAGGCAGAGCGCCGTTGTGGGGTGCGTGCCAGTTCCAAACGCCAAGCCTGGGTCAAGAATCAAGTTCACTGCGCCTGCTTCGGGCGGCTCATGCCAACTAGGAACAATCCATAGCCGTTCACCCATGCGCAGAGGGGTGAAATCATCCATCCACTCCCGCTCCCAGTCACGGTCCGCCAGCAGCTCGTATTCAATGGTCGGGCACGGCTCATCGGGCACTTGTTCGGCCCAGGCGGCTTCGATGCGGCTGAGCATCTCATCGATGCCATCAAGGTCATCGTAGAGACCCGTTAAAATGGTGTCTTGCCATAGTGGGGTCGTGCCGCGCTCGGGCTCAAAGACGGGATCGTCGTGGGCGTCCTGTAGGCCAATGGCCGTCGCGCCCTCCTCGAGCAGCAGCTCTTCGAGAAGGTCGGCTTGTTCGGGGGCGACGTGTGCTTTTAATTGCAGCCAGGGCATCGGGGGTCTCCACGGCGTTTAGAGGATAAAGGAACAAGCGAAATTGCGATATAACTAGGACAAAACAGCAGCGGGGTGGCGATGGCCACCCCGCAGAAACACCCGCCAAGCGGAGGGCGTAGTAGCAACCTATGGCTTAGCTGCTTAGTTTCTTTTCCAGGTAGTGAATATTGACACCACCCTGGCGGAAGTAGCTATCCCGCACCAGATCTTTCTGAAGGTCGATGTTGGTCTTGATGCCTTCGACCAGCAGCTCATCGAGCGCGTTGCGCATGCGCGTTAAGGCGATCTCGCGGTCAGCACCCCAGGTGATTAGCTTACCAATCAGAGAGTCGTAGTGCGGCGGAACGGTATAGCCGGTGTAAAGGTGAGAGTCCATCCGAACGCCTAAGCCACCGGGTGCGTGGAACAGTGTGACTTTGCCAGGAGAGGGCATAAAGGTACGCGAATCTTCGGCATTGATACGGCACTCAAAGGAGTGACCGTTTAGCTTTACATCTTCCTGGCGAATTGAGAGCGGCATGCCTGAAGCAATACGCAGCTGCTCTTTAACGATATCCACGCCCGTGACCATTTCTGTCACCGGGTGCTCTACCTGTACGCGGGTGTTCATTTCGATGAAGAAGAACTCACCGTCTTCGTATAGGAACTCGAACGTACCCGCACCGCGGTAGTTAATCTCGATACACGCTTGGCGGCAGGCTTCTAGCACTTTCGCGCGGGCTTCCGGATCAATGCCGGGGGCCGGTGCTTCTTCGAGTACTTTCTGGTGGCGGCGCTGTAGCGAGCAGTCGCGGTCATACAGGTGAATAGCATTGCCCTGGCCATCAGCCAGCACCTGAACTTCTACATGGCGAGGCTTCTCGAGAAACTTCTCCATATAAACCGTACCATCGCCAAAAGCGGAATGGGCTTCGGTGCGGGTAACGGTAATGGCGGAGAGTAGGTGGTCTTCGGTATGCACAACACGCATGCCGCGTCCACCACCACCGGCAGCCGCCTTAATGATGACTGGGTAGCCAATGCGACGTGCAGTGGCCAGGTTAGTGGCGTCATCATCACCTAGCGGGCCGTCGGAACCGGGTACTGTCGGTACGCCAGCGACCTTCATGGCTTCAATCGCGCTGACTTTATCGCCCATCAGGCGAATGGTTTCAGCGCGTGGGCCAATAAAGGTGAAGCCCGAACGCTCCACCTGCTCGGCAAAGTTGGCGTTCTCAGATAGGAAGCCATAGCCGGGATGAATGGCGCTTGAGTCAGTCACTTCAGCCGCGCTGATCAGCGCAGGGATGTTTAAGTACGATTGCGCCGAAGAGGCAGGGCCAATGCAGACGGCTTCATCGGCAAGACGAACGTGCATCAGTTCGCGGTCTGCTTTGGAGTGAACCGCAACAGTTTTAATCCCTAGCTCTTTACATGCGCGTAAGATACGAAGGGCTATCTCGCCGCGGTTCGCGATAAGTACCTTGTCCAGCATGGGAGAATCCACCCGTGTTGATATGAGAGATTAAGCGAGGACGATCATCGGTTGATCAAATTCCACCGGCTCGCCATCTTCCACTAGGATGGCCTCAACCACGCCGTCGCGGTCGGCTTCAATCTGGTTCATCATTTTCATAGCTTCAACGATACACACAGTGTCGCCTTGCTTCACTGTGTCGCCTACTTCAACGAATGCTTTCGCACCTGGTGCCGGGCTGCGATAGAAGGTACCTACCATCGGCGAGTTAACTGCTTCACCGCGATAGCTAGCGCCTTGAGGTTCGGCATCGGCGGGGGTAGTGGCCACCGGCGCTTGAGGAGCAGCAGGCGCGGGCTGCGCGTACTGAGGCATCGGTTGCGGCTGCCACGCAGTGCCGTTGGGGTGACGGCTGATACGAACCGATTCTTCACCTTCCTGAATTTCGATTTCACTGATGTTGGACTCTTCCAGCAGCTCAATCAGTTTTTTAACTTTGCGAATATCCATTCGTATAGCCCCAAAAGTTGATCAAAGTAACACGTCGTCACAGGAGAGATATGCCTGCTAGGCGCGGCGCTTTTAAGTGCAGTAAACCAAATTTAAAAATGAAGAGAACGCAGCACGATGGCGAACGTTAACCCAGACTCAGTGCTAAAAGATGGGTTTTTTAGCAAATATGGCTGTGGAGTTTGCCGAAAAAGTCACCCACTGTCCAGTAGCCGCGGTAATGTGTGTGATATTTGCGACTTAAACAACTGTTTGACGACGATCGCGACACGGCAGCTTAAAAATGTGTTCAAAGCCGGTTGCACTGTCGCAACCGACCATGAGTTCATCTTTTATCCCTGCTGCCAGCGCTTGAACGAGTCGAGATGCTGAATGAGGTCTTGAGCAGTCACTTCGCCCTGAATGCGAGCTTCGCGCACTTCCTTGCCCTGGCTAAAGAGTAGCAGGCTGGGCGGGCCAAAAAGGTTGAAATGATTGAGCAGTTCGCGACTTTGTGCATTGGTCTCTGTCACATCGACCGCGATTAGTTGAAAATCGTTCAATGCAGCGGCGACTTGAGGATCAGGATAGACCTCTCGCTCCATCAGTTTGCAGGAGATACACCACTCTGCCGTGAAGTGGGCAAACACGGGCTGCCCCGCTTGAGAGGCTTGCTCCAGCTCAGACTGTAGTGCGCTGAGACTGTCGACTTCTTCAAAGATTGGAGTGGTAGCGGCTTCCCCTGTACTAGAAGTGGTCACCGATAGCGGTCGTAATGGATTGCTGCCTCCTTGGGCGGCGCCCAACACGAGTGCTACCCCCCAGGCCAACAGCATTAACCCCGCCGTTTGCCGGGCTTTTGCCCAGCCGTGAGAGGGCGATGTATTCAGTGCGCCAAGGGTAAGGGCACTGCCGATTGCTAGGGCCGCCCACAGCAGAAGAGAGATTGATGGCGCAATTAAACGCTCAATCATCCAAATCGCTATACCTAATAACAACAGCCCGAAAGCAATTTTAACGCCATTCATCCAGCCGCCAGAGCGGGGTAGCAGCGTTGCGCCGAAGGTGCCCACGAGCAATAAAGGGAGCCCCATGCCAAGTCCAAGCGCAAACAGCACTGCGCCACCCATAATGGCGTCCCCAGTGGAAGAGATAAATACCAAGGCGCCCGCTAGCGGAGCCGTTACGCAGGGAGACACCACTAGCACTGACAGCGCACCCGCCACCGCCAAGCCCAGTGGGCCGCTGCGCTGGGCGCGGGCTTGCCAAGAGTCTACTTTGCTGGCGATTCGCGGTGACATGCGAAGGTCAAAGGCGCCAAACATTGCCAAAGCGAACAGGGTAAACAGAATGGCAAAAGTAATTAAAACGGGGGCGGACTGTAAATGTGCCTGGAGGTTGAGCCCCGCACCAAATAGCCCCATTAGCACGCCCACCAAGGCATAGGTAATGGCCATGCCGAGTACATAGCTGGCTGACAGGACAAAAGCGCGGGGCTTGGTGGGGTTCTGGCCAACCACGATGGACGACAGAATGGGAATCATAGGCAGCACACAGGGCGTAAAGGTGAGCCCAATACCCACGAGGAAAAAGAGCCCTAAGGCGAGCGGTAGGCTGGTATCACTAATCAGCGCGCTGAATTTGCTATCTTCACTTTGCGGGGCGGAGAAGCCAGCGTTCTCGCCCGATTGAGTCGCTGCGCTGCTTGGGGTAGGTTCACCCGTGCTTGTTTGATTTGGAGAGCTTTGTTCGCTCTCATACTGCCAGTTGGCAAACGTGCTGGGCGGTGACGTTTCTGCGGCTTCAAGGGTGATACGCTCAGGTGGGTAGCATAACCCCGCATCGGCGCATCCCTGAAAGGTCAGCTCGATACTGATTGGCCCGCTATAAGGGGCGCTCAGCGGAACATCAAAAACGAGCTGATCGCGAAAAACGTACACATCCCCCATAAATTGATCGGTGGTGAATGAGCCCTGTGGAATGATGGGGTCTTCTAAGTCGACCGATGCCTGCTGGCTCGTGACGTCAAGCTGGTGGCGGTACAAATAGTACTCATCGGCAATATCGACCCCGATGCTGAGCGTATCACCATCGTGCCAAGCGCTGGGCTGGAAGGCTTCCATTACCGGCAGGAAGTCGCTCTGATTGCTAGAAGAGAACCACTGCCCGTGGGCCAATAAAGGTAGCCAGCACAACAAAAAAAATAGGCTAAAACGTTGCATGAGTAACACGGAGTATCCTTACGCGTTGGTAACAGGTTGGGTGCAAAGAGGCAGGATAGCGCACCTGTTGAGATTAGCGCATTTACTGCGGTGACGTGACGCGGTGCTTCATGCTCCGTTAATGTAAACGCAAAAGGCCGCTTCTCTAAAGGCGGCCTTTGCAATCAGTGTCGTGACGCTAATTACGCTTTTTTGTAAGCTGCGGCCGACTTTTCAATGGCCTTGCGAGCGGCTTCAACGCCTTCCCAAGACTCAACTTTGACCCACTTGCCTTTTTCGAGGTCTTTGTAGTTCTCGAAGAAGTGAGCAATTTGCTGGCGCAGCAGTTCGGGGAGGTCAGTCACTTCCTGCACGTCATCATACAGCGTTGAGAGTTTCGGGTGCGGCACGCATACCAGCTTGGCGTCTTCGCCGGCTTCGTCGGTCATGTTCAGAATGCCCACCGGACGCGCGCGAATGATGCTGCCAGGCGCTACCGGATGAGGGGTCACTACCAGCGCGTCTAGCGGGTCACCGTCGTCGGCCAGCGTGTGCGGGATAAAGCCGTAGTTGGCCGGGTAGAACATGGGCGTGGCCATGAAACGGTCAACGAGGAGGGCACCCATATCTTTGTCGATTTCATACTTAATCGGCGCGTGGTTAGCAGGAATTTCGATCGCCACGTAGATATCGTTGGGCAGATCCTTTCCAGCGGGGATGTTATCAAAGTTCATCGTTGGTTCCTTGGCTTGGCTTTTCTTACCTATTGCAGAGCGCAGTAGCTAAGCAGTTGATGCATTGCATTAATGGTGAAGAATTATACGAACATGGTCGATAGATTACCAATGCGACATAGGTGTTTAGCGGCGTGGATGTTGAAGTTCATTGCGATTTAAGGGGATGTCTCATATTAGTCGGCTTGATGCACTTCCAGGCAGTCACGCGCCATGAGTAGGGTTTTTGTACCGTTCGCGACGTTTGGTGGGCATCGTTTCACTGTGCCAGCGTGTATGATAGCCCTGTGTGGTTGTGATGTTGGTGAAATGGTAGTTGCGATGGTGAGTCGTAAGCCTAGGAGGATGAGTTGGCGCACGCCCAGTTGCTAATTAGTTATGGTCAAGCGTTTGTTGCCCCGGAGCGGCGGCAGCACCGCAGCTCAATGTCGGTGCGCCTGCCGGAAGCACCGCTGTTAAAAGTGAAGGGCGGCTGTGCGGTGATTAGTGACTCGATTTCCCGCAATACCATGGCCAAGCAGGCGGGAGATTTGAGCGTGCGTGGGTTTCTTGCGGATTACTACTCGACGCCTGAACACTGGGATACCAAAACCTCGGCTACCCGTGTGCTGCGTGCTCTTAATAGTTGGTGCTACAGCCAGAGCCAGCATGTTAAAGAGGGTGGCTTTGTTTCCTCACTCTCCGCGATGGTGTTTTTGGGCCGCGAAGGGCATCTGTTCCATATGGGCGATACGCTGGTATTTCGCTTACGTGGTGCCGAGTTTGAGCAGCTCACTCGTGACCATGTGACCGACGTAGGCGGCTATCGTTATCCCTCCCGCGCTTTGGGGATGGATGGCAGCGTCGACATCGACTACACCCATCTAGCGCTTAAACAGGGCGACCTGTTCGTATTCACTACCCAGGCGGTGCGCGGCACGTTGATGCCGTCGGACTACGTGCGGCTTATTCGCCAAGACGCCAGCGATTTGGATGCCGCCTGCGAGCGTTTGGCCAGTGAGGCAAAACAGCGCGCTCAGGAGCGCGGTTACGGCGGTGATCAGTTCTGCTTCCAACTATTGCGCATTGATGAGCTACCCGAAGAAGAAACCGACCATCCTGGCATGCTCTACGGTGATCTGCCAATCCCCCCTGAATTAGCTCCTGGCGAGCGCCTTGATGGGTTAGAGGTTCAGGCCGTGCTGTCACGAAACGCCCAATCTCGCGTTTACCGAGTCCGTGATGTGCATAGCGATCGCGTGATGGTGATGAAAGCGCCCAGCCCGGAACTTTCGCTGCGTAACGCCTATTTAGAGCATTTTTTGCTGCAGCAGTGGGTGGTAGAGCGGGTGAATTCGCCCTTTGTGGTAAAAGTCATGGAACCCTCGCGCCCACGTCGCTACCTCTACTACCTCATGCAGAACGTAGAAGGTGAGACCCTGCGCCAATGGGCCGAGCGCCACCCGCAAGCGAGCCTCGTCCAACGTCTCGATATTGCCAATCAGTTAGGCAAGGCAGTTCAAGCGCTGCATCACCGCGATATTATTCATCAGCAGGTTATGCCAGATAACGTGCTGATTGATCAGCATGGAAAGGTAGTGCTGGCGGATTTTAGCGCCTGCCACATGCGTGAAGTGGATGGCCATCGTCACTCAGGCGAACTGCTTCGCCAAATCGGCTTTAATGAGCACACGGCGCCAGAGTACGCCCTGGGCGACAGTGTGGGGCGACGCAGCGATCAGTACTCGCTGGCATCCACGGTTTATTGGCTGTTAACCGGAGAGCTGCCCTATACCTTGACGCCGAATAAGCTGCGCTGTCATACCGATTTAGAAGAGCTCAGCTACCGTAGCGCCCGTACCACCAACCCGGAGATTACCCCCGCGTTGGATGAAGCGCTGCGCCGGGCGCTGGACCCACAGCGGCCGCTGCGCTTTAGGCGCATGTCGGAGTTTCTTCACGCGCTACGTATCCCGTTAGGACGGATGCCTCAGCGAGAAGAGCCGCGGACGGAGTCCCGGCGCTTTTGGCAAGGCGTAGCGGGCATTTTGCTTTTGCTATTGGTGCTTTCCTGGCTGCTGCGTTAGGAAAGCGTCCAGTAGTCCACTCTATTCAGGACGGGACAATCAATTAAGAAGGGGCGATGACTGGTCATCGCCCCTTCTTCTAGGCCAGCGTTTCAGCCAGCCGAGAAGTTACAGTGTGAATTTAGGCAGCTTCTGCTCCACTTTCGCCAGCTTGAGCTTGGCGACTTTAGGCAGGCCATTCTCGAACGGCGGGAAGTCTTCGCCTTGGATCAGCGGCGAGAGGTAGTCTCGGCATGCTTGAGTAATGCCAAAGCCGTTCTCGCTGATGAAATCGCGAGGCATGAATTTCTCTTGGTTGGCAATTTGCGACAGCGGCGCAGAAATCACATCCCACTGGTAGGGGGTTTGTGAAATACGGCGGATCGCCGGCATCATGGAGTTCTTGCCTGCCAGTGCCAGCGTCACCGCTTCACGGCCCACTGCGTAGGCTTGCTCAACGTCGGTTTTTGATGCTAAGTGGCGAGCCGCACGCTGTAGGTAGTCGGCCACGGCCCAGTGGTATTTGTAGCCTAAATCTTGCTTGATCATACCGGCCAGAGTGGGCGCAACGCCGCCTAGCTGGCGGTGACCGAAAGCATCGGTGTTACCCGCATCTGCCAGGAAGGTGCCGTCTTCGTAGCGCGCGCCTTCGGATACGACGATCACGCAGTAGCCGTACTTCTTAACGCTCTCATCCACTCGTGCCATGACCGCTTTACGGTTAAAGGACACTTCCGGAAAGATAATCAGGTGTGGCGGCTCGCCTTCACCTTCGCCTGCCAGTCCGCCTGCGGCGGCAATCCAGCCCGCATGGCGGCCCATCACTTCCAGCACGAACACTTTGGTGGACGTGGCGCACATGGAGGCGATATCCAGCGATGCTTCACGGGTAGACGTGGCAATGTACTTTGCGACGCTGCCAAAACCGGGGCTGTTGTCGGTAATGGGCAGGTCATTGTCGACGGTTTTAGGAACATGAATCGCGGTCAGCGGGTAACCAAGCTTTTCTGAAAGCTGTGAGACCTTTAGGCAGGTGTCGGCGCTGTCACCGCCACCGTTGTAGAAAAAATAGCGGATATCGTGCGCTTTGAAGACTTCGATCAGGCGCTCGTACTGGGCGCGGTGGGTATCAATATCCTTCAACTTGTAGCGGCACGAACCGAACGCACCGCCAGGCGTATGACGAAGTGCCGCAATGGCATCATCACTCTCTTGGGTGACATCGATCAGGTCTTCCGTCAGCGCACCAATAATGCCGTTATGGCCGGCATACACCTTGCCGATTTGGTCGGGGGCTTGCCGGCAAGCTTCGATAACGCCGCAGGCGCTGGCATTTATGACGGCGGTAACGCCACCGGACTGGGCGTAAAAGGCATTATGCTGGGCCATGGAAACGTCTCATCTCCTGAAAACGGGTGGTTTCATCGTTATTGACGGCAAGCGTTCGCTCCCTTGCTTGCCGATGCTTCACAGGCGCACTGAAAGTCGCCCTGTGAACCAAGCGCTCTTAATTGACACAAAGTTTAGCGTAAAGCTATTTCTGCTGCATTACATGCTGTTTCAAACCCGCCGCTGCGGGGATTTTTAGCTGCCTGCGCGGATTACTCATCGCTACCGTCCAGCGCTTGTTCACGCTGGGCTAGTCGCCAGCCGCCCAAATCTTTATAGCGGTTAACCATTGCGCAAAACAGCTCAGCCGTGCGCTCGGTATCGTAACGCGCGGAGTGGGCTGCTTTGTTATCAAACTCAATGCCTGCCGCACGGCATGCTCTGGCCAGCACAGTTTGACCATACACAAACCCGGCGAGCGTCGCCGTATCAAAGCTTGAGAAGGGGTGAAACGGATTGCGTTTGATGTTGCAGCGGTTGGCTGCGGCATTCAGAAAGCCGTGGTCGAAAGCGGCATTGTGGCCGACGAGGATCGCTCGCGAGCAGCCGTGAGCTTTTAACGACTTGCGAATGGGGCGAAAGATTTCGCCCAGCGCCTCGGATTCGCTAAGCGCCACTTGGCGACGCAGCGGGTCATCCAGATTAATCCCTGTGAAGTCTAACGCCGACTGCTCGACGTTGGCGCCCTCAAAGGGGTGGATGTGATACGCATAGGTCGCGTCAGGCAGTAAATTACCGTCCGGGTCCATGGTGAGGGTGACAGCTGCAATTTCCAATACGGCGTCCGTTTGGGCATTAAACCCACCCGTCTCCAAATCAATGACAACCGGTAAATAACTGCGAAAACGCTGGGCCATCAATTCGCGGGCAATTGCCTCGCTCATGCAGCTCTCCTTAGTAAAGCGAGTAGTCGGTCAGAATCAGCGGCGAGTGTTTGCCGCTATGGTTGGGTGATTCTAGCAGCTTTACCCCTAAGGCGTCGTTGACGGTATTCGCTGAGCATTGAGAACGCTATACTGACGGTTTGAATAAACAGGTAGCGCTGGCTTAAGGGCGCTACCCTTTCTAGTGAACTGCTTTTTACAAGGAGCAAAGAATGTCCGATGTCAAAAAGGTTGTGCTGGCATATTCAGGCGGCCTGGACACATCCGTAATCGTTAAGTGGTTGCAAGAGACCTACAACTGCGAGGTAGTGACCTTTACTGCCGACATCGGTCAAGGTGAAGAAGTCGAGCCTGCTCGTGCCAAAGCGCAAGCGCTAGGCGTAAAAGAGATTTACATCGAAGACCTGCGCGAAGAGTTCGTACGCGACTACGTCTTCCCGATGTTCCGTGCGAACACTATTTATGAAGGTGAGTACCTGCTGGGCACCTCTATTGCTCGCCCGCTGATCGCCAAGCGCTTAATCGAAATTGCCAACGAGACCGGCGCAGACGCCATTTCTCACGGCGCGACCGGTAAAGGTAACGACCAGGTGCGTTTTGAGCTGGGCGGCTACGCGCTTAAGCCGGGCGTTAAAGTCATCGCGCCATGGCGCGAGTGGGATCTTACTTCCCGCGAAAAGCTGATGGCTTACTGTGAAGAGCACAATATTCCGGTGGATTTCTCCAACAAGAAGAAGAAATCTCCCTACTCCATGGATGCTAACCTGCTGCACATCTCCTACGAAGGCGGCATTCTGGAAGATCCTTGGGCCGAAGCCGAAGAAGACATGTGGCGTTGGAGCGTTTCTCCTGAAGCCGCGCCAGAGCAGCCGACTTACGTTGAGCTGACGTACGAGAAAGGCGACATCGTTGCGATTGACGGCGAAGCGCTGAAGGCACATGAAGTGCTGGAGAAACTCAACAAGCTGGGTGGCGATAACGGCATTGGCCGCCTGGATATCGTTGAGAACCGCTATGTGGGCATGAAGTCGCGTGGCTGCTATGAAACGCCGGGAGGCACGATCATGCTGCGCGCTCACCGCGCGATCGAGTCACTGACGTTAGACCGTGAAGAGGCTCACCTGAAAGATCAGCTGATGCCCAAGTACGCCGAAGTGATCTACAACGGCTACTGGTGGAGCCCTGAGCGCCGCATGCTGCAAGCTGCTATTGACGAGACGCAGAAAAATGTCTCGGGTGTTGTACGCATGAAGCTCTACAAAGGTAACGCTACGGTAGTCGGTCGTAAATCTGAGCAGTCGCTGTTTGATGAGTCTATCGCAACGTTTGAAGACGATGCGGGCGCTTACAATCAGAAAGATGCCGAAGGCTTTATCAAGCTGAATGCGCTGCGTCTTCGTATTGCCGCGGGCAAAGGTCGTCAGCAGAGCTAACGTTCGTGGCCAGCCTCAGGGCTGGCCACTGCGTAACAGGAGCCGTTATGTTTAAGAAGTTGCTTTCAGGCTTATTTGGATCGCAAGGCAGTAGTGACGCGAGTGTTGGCACCAAAGCGGCTGAATCGGTGGAGTATAAAGAGTATTTAATTATCTCCCAGCCTGATAACCAAAGCGGCCAATACCGCGTGAGCGGCTGGATACGCAAACCCGATAGCCAAGGTGGCGCGCAAGAGCACCGGTTTGAGCGTTCTGATATGGTGCCGGGTCGTGAGGCTTGTGATGCGCTAATGGTGTCAAAAGCGCAGCGCTATATCGATGAAGTGGGGGATGCCATGTTCGAGCCCGACCCCCGCCGCGATAGCAGCACGGCTAGCTAATTATGGGCGTCCATTAGGGCGCGCACCTCATTGTTTACATAAAAGAGGCTTTCGGAAGTTCCAATACCATTTTGGTGCCACCTAATGGGGATTCGGTAGCCCATAGTTTGCCACCCAGGTGGTGAATTATAGCGCGGCTAATGGGCAAGCCTAAACCGCTGCCTTTGGGTCGGCCTTTTTCCGTAGTGTGCTCTCTCAGCTGGAGTTGATAAAACTTTTCAAAGACGTTTTCACGCTCTGACGGGGGAATGCCTGGGCCGTTATCCTCGACGCTTAGTTGAAAGGTATTATCAACCGGATAAACCGATAACTTAATGTTTGGGTGCCGGGGAGCAGCAAATTTCCGTGCATTCTCCAGTAAATTAATAATCACCTGTTCAAGACGGTCCGGGTCGGCAGTGACTATGGCAGGTGACGCTTCCGCAAAGAACTCAAATTCGACACTCTGTTCGTCATGTAAGCGGAAAATGGCATCGCTGCTCTGTTTGGCTAGCTTGGTTAAGTCAACCGCCACTGGTTTCATGGTTAATCGGCCGCTTTCAAGTCGCGCTAAATCCAAGATCTCCTCAATAAGTCGGGAAAGGCGCTGGCTTTCCAGTACCATAATGCTGAGAAAGTGTTGTCGTTTATCGGCCGCGATATCGGGTGTATCGCGTAAAATTTCTGCAAATGATCGTATAGATGTTAGTGGCGTGCGAAGTTCATGACTGATCATAGCGACAAACTCATCTTTCATGCGATCAAGCTCACGTAGCCGTTCGTTAGCGCTGCGTAGCTCTTCACCGACACGAGCTAGTTCCTGGGACTTTTGCTCTAATTGGCGGTTGTACTCTAAGGCCTGGGAGGTGGTGTCTAAAATAGTGAGCACTGACTCTACATCTACTGCTTCACCACGTAAGACCGAGTTGATTAATACGCTGGCGGATGCGCTACCCAGGGAGCCAGCCAATGCCTGTTCAGCACGAGTGATTAGTGCCTTAGACGCTGGCCGCTGATAAGCATCGGTCTCGGTATCAGGTTGTGCCGTTTGGGATGCAAAGACACGCTGAGTTGCCATACTTCCCAAATACCGAATTAACAGTGCATGGAGTGCGCCTTCGGTGGTTTCACCTTGCCAGAGTGAAGTGGTTTGCAGATTGGGGTGCATTGCCTCGGTAAATAGTGCGGCCTGAGTCTGCTCTAGTGGTGTAGGGCGAGTGAATAATGATACGCCAATCAGCAAACTAACATTAACTAGCATGCTCCAAAACAGTGAATGCGTATAAATATCCCATCCGGTTAGCCCCAGCAGCGCGTAAGGTGATAGCCAACTGATTTCCCAAGGGCCCTGGGTAATTAACGTCTCTTTCAGCCAGCCCGACTGTGCAAACCCCGGCAGCAGCAGCGTATAGAACCAGATAAAAAATCCAGCGAGCAGCCCTAATGTTGCCCCCTGGCGCGTTGCCCCGCGCCAGTAAAGCCCGATGAGCAGTGCAGGGGCAAACTGGGCCACTCCCGCAAAAGAGACCAGCCCGATGGTTACCAGGCTGTAGCTATCGCCGATCAGCGCATGGTAGAGATAGCCCATGAGTAGAATCAGTAAAATGGCGATGCGCCGAATGTTGAGTAGCCAGTCGGCAAGCCGGCCATGGCGCTCAATATAAAGGTGCTTTACTTTCAGCAGCAGAGGCATAATGAGCTGATTGCTGACCATGGTAGAGAGGGCAATCGTCTCAACAATGACCATGCCGGTGGCGGCTGAAAGACCACCGATAAAGACTAACAGCGGCAAACCTTCTAGCCCCGCAGAGAGGGGCAGCGTGAGCACGAAGCTATCGGGATCGCCCTCGCCAAGTAGCAGCCCGGCTAAGGCAATCGGGATGACAAACAGGTTAATCAACAGCAAATAGAGCGGGAATAGCCAGCTGGCGCGATGGAGGTGCTGCTCGTCAACATTCTCAACCACTAAAACCTGGAACTGTCGGGGTAGCGTAAAGAAAGCCAGAAATGCCAGCAGCAGCATACCCACCCAACCCGTTGCGCCGCCAGGTACGTTTTCTAGGCGCATACTATTGATTAGTGCTGGCGTAGCAGCGACTTCGGCCAAGAGAGCGCTTGGCCCTGCAAACAGGATAAACGTGACAAATACACCCACTGCCAGAAAGGCGATCAGTTTCACCAGGGACTCTACGGCAATGGCAGCCACCATCCCTTCGTGGCGCTCGCTGGCATCTAAGTGACGGGTGCCAAAAAGAATAATAAACACCGCCAGCACCATCGCTATCCAAAAAGAGCGGTCCATCCAGAAGCGTTCGTTCTCTAGCGTGATATCGGCACCCAGTGGGTAGTTCATCAGCACCGCATGACTCACCGTGATAGCTTTTAGCTGAAGCGCGATATAAGGGGTGATGGTGATGAGCGCCATGATGGCCACGAGTGCCCCTAAACGGGAGCTTTTGCCGTAGCGGGCGCTGATAAAGTCGGCAATCGAGGTAATGCGCTGCTGTGCGGCAATGCGCACCATTTTGCGTAGTGTAAAAGGGGCTAACAGCATCGCCAGTGTCGGCCCCAGGTAAATCAGTAGGAAGCTAGGGCCATACTGTGCTGCGCGGCCAACGCTGCCGTAAAACGTCCAGGCAGTACAGTAAACCGCGATAGAGAGGGCATAGACCGTAGGCGAGCCAATCAGCGAGCGGCCCTGTTCGGCGCGCCGGTCTCCCCAGGCGGCGACCATAAAGAGCAGGGCCAAATAGCAAAAGGCGGTACCAATCACTACCCAATCGCCGCGCATGGTCATGGTTCCTTGGGGGGCTCAACCAGCCAAGCGGTGAATCCAATGAGCGCTCCCCAAACGGCAAATAGGTAGAGCGGTAGCCAACCTAGCAGGCCCGGTAAACGATCAACAATAAGCAGCATCGGCGGGCAAAACATGAATAGTGCTAGCAGGGCCAGCGCGATGAGCCGTTCACGCCTGCGGGAAGGAGCGCTGAAGGGGTTCATGGTGCGCTGGCATCCTCTTTATCAAAGGCATTTGCCTGCAGGACAAGCAGCTCTTCCAGCGTATCAATGCCTCGGGCCTCGAGCCGTGGCAGCAGTGCTAGCCATAGCTCTGCGGTAACGCGGGCATCACCTAACGCCGTGTGGCGAGTGCCCGGTGGAAAGTGGAGGTCATAGCGCTTGGCAAGGGTGTCTAAATCGTGACCATCCAATGCTTCATCGAGCGCTTTTGAAATCAGCAGTGTGTCTAAAACAGGCATCGTAAAGTCAACGCCACGGTTGCTAATGGCCAGCATATCGAAAGCCGCATTATGGGCGAGCAGTACGGCCTCGCCAATGTAGTCTCGAAACAGGCCAAGCACCGTTTCAAGAGGGGCAGCGCCTGCGACATCCGCATCGGTAATGCCGTGAATCACCGTACTGGCAGCAGGAATGGCGCGCTTCGGGTCCACGAAATGATCAAACGCATCATTCGCCAGTAAACGGCCATTGACGATCCGGCAGGCGCCCAGGCTAATCACCGTGTCTCCTCGGCGCAGCTCAAGGCCAGTAGTCTCCGTATCAAACGCCACGATATCCAGGCAGCGTAGAGCTCTGCTAGCCAGAGCCTCGTCAGGCGCAGGCAGCTGTGCGATGCCAAAGTCATGGAATTCCGGCCGCGGAGGTGCAAGCTCACGAGGCGCTTGGGTTTGTGCAATCGTTGGTAGCGGCAGTCTCAGTCGTGCGTGGCGTTTATCCGCATCGGCAACACTCCAGATATCGGTGGCGTGCTGGCGCAGAATATCCGCGACTGAGGGGCTAAGCGGTAGCGTAGTCAGCGGGTGCTCGCGCCAAATGGTGAGCTCGCCTTCGGGGACGGGTGAGCCTTGCCAAATCAAGTCAACGTAAGCGCGTTTTGGGTTGAGCGTAATCTCACCTTCAAAACCGCTGCTGGGCAAGTGGCAGCGTAGGTGGTCTACCAACGAGTCAAACAGTTCAATGAGTGCTGGCGCATCGCCTTTAAACCAAGCGGGCACGCCGATAGGGGTGATTAAGCGGTGGGCCGGGTCAAGGCGCTCATCCAGCGATTGCCAAAAATCGTTGGACCAAATGGGTCTTAAGCGTTCGCCGTGGTACTGAAGATCGTCCAGCAGCGAGCCAATCTCCGCGACGTGCTTGTTTAATGCTTGGCTCTCATCGTGCACTACTTGCTCTAAACGTGCTCGTAGCTCAAGCGACGTTTCTGAGGGGGGGATTTGACGTAGCGCATCAGCGGCGCTGCTTAAGCTGGCGGAGTGCTGGCGAAGTGGCGGCAATAGATGATTAAGTTCGGCCCGCACGCCCATTTCATTATTCCAGGTGGTGGTCGCATCGCTACAGGTTACCAGCGTTTCGCGTTCACTGCCGGGGACCCGGCGAATGACAACCTTTAGCCAGCGCTGGTCACTGGGAGCGAGCATTTCCCGAGGCGAGCCATCGTCGGGCAGTTGTGCCATGGCGTTGGCGAGGGTAGCTGTTGGCAGCAGGGCATCCAGGCGTTTACCAAGCCCCAGACCGGTATTACCCGCAAAGAAGTTTTCGGCAGCCTGATTAAACAGCATTACCCGCCGGTGCCGGTCGCAAAGTAACAGCGGTGTTTCAAGCACCTGTAGCAGCATTTCAAGCTCTTGGCGTATACGCGATGCGCTACGCGCTCCTTCTGCATGGGCGGTGGCGAGTCGTGAGCGGTCGGCGCGCCAGCTATGACTGACGCGGCGAAGGTCTGGGCCAAGCCCTTTTAACCAGCCCTCTACAGTGTGTTCGTCTGGGGCATCTGGATTGGCTACCCAACGCGCCAGCTGCGCTTGAAGATGGCGAAGGGGCGTAAAAAGCATGCGCTCCAGCAGCAGGCCCATTAAAAAAAGCGTGATGCCGCCTGAAAAACTGCCTAGCCATAGAGCCGCACGCGCCACGCCTGAAAGTGCCAGCTGGCTATCTAACCAAGCGGCAAAGAGCGCTCCCCCCACTAGGCTAACGCCGCTTAGCAGCAGCCACACGCCGACCAAGCGTTGGCGTTTAGGAAGGCCCTTGCGTGTCATGGTGCACGCTCGGCTAATAGGGCTTTGACCTTCTCTACAAGCTGTTGGGTAGAGAAAGGCTTGGTGACGTAGTCATCCGCGCCCAGCGCAAAGCCTTTTTCCCGCTCTACTTCACGGCCATGAGCCGTTAACATAATCACCGGTAAATGCCATTCGGATTCAGAGCGGCGCAGCTGCTCCAGCACTTCAAAGCCACTGATGCCCGGCAAGTTGATGTCTAGCAGCAGTAGGTCAGGGGATGCATCGGCAATTCTCAGCAGCGCGGTTTCGCCATCGGGCGCTGTCGTTACCGTCAGCCCGGCATGGGACATGAGGTACTCAAGGGAGAGTAGGATATTGGGTTCATCATCGACCACTAATACGTTGGCCATTACGGTTTCCTCAGCGGCGTTAGATGAGCAGTGCGACTGCTGCGATGGTTTAAGTGTATGTAGCGTACAGCATTCGGCCAAGACGACCTTGGCCGAATGCTGTGTATAAAGAGAACCTTTCACCGGTAGACAGGATGATGCGCGTTTTATTGTTATCGGCTTATGAAGCGGTTAGCCACCGTTATTGGGCTAACAGCTTAATGGCTGAAGTGAACGAGGTAGACTGGACGCTGCTAAGCTTGCCTCCTCGCTACTTCTCCTGGCGCATTCGTGGCAACCCGTTGAGCTGGTGGTTAAAAGAGTACGAGCGGCTAAATCAGCCCTACGATGTAGTGCTGGCAACGTCTATGGTAGATATCGCCACCTTAGTGGGGCTGTTTCCCCATCTGGGGCGAGCAAGAAAGATCGTCTATTTTCACGAAAATCAGTTTGCCTACCCCGAATCCAGCGAGCAGATGCCCCAGGTAGAAGCCAAAATGGTCAACTTGTATGCGGCACTGGCGGCAGATGTGCTGGTGTTCAACACGGCCTATAACCGGGACTCTTTTTTTGATGGTGCGCGGCGTTTTTTAAAGAAAATGCCGGAAAACTTGCCCGCTGCTAAACCGCTAGAACGGCTACGCCAAAGCGCTCGCGTGGTGCCCGTGCCCATCGCGCCTGCTAACTGTGCCGCCGCTGGTAACTCAAACCCGCAGCGGCTGATTTGGAATCACCGTTGGGAGTATGACAAAAACCCGGAGGACTTCTTCGCGGTGCTGTTCAAGCTAAGCGAGCAGCAGGTGCCCTTTGAGTTGGCGGTGCTTGGCCAGCAGTTTCGCGACGTGCCACCGATATTTGCCGAGGCGCAGGTGCGCCTGGCTGAGCATGTTATCTGCTGGGGGCCGCAGCCGGAGGCGGAATACCGTGCGCTGCTCAACGGTGGAGGTATTGTGGTATCAACCACTTGGCATGAGTTTCAGGGGCTGGCGATCATGGAGGCTGCCCAGCGAGGAGCCACGCCGCTGGTACCGGATAGGCTCTGCTTTCCTGAACTTTATCCCGCCCAATATCGCTACGATGGTACACAAGAGGGGCTCTATCAGCGCTTGAAAGCGTGGCTGTTAAACCCCGGTAGCCAGCCCGCACAGTTGGATACTCAGCCATGGCAGTGGCCGCGTTGGCGAGAAACGTATCGTCAGCTGCTGGTGGAGGGGGCAGCTAATGACCTGCTCGGCATAGAGTGATCCTGACGTTGGCGTGCCGTTAAGCAAGCTCGGTTTTTTCTTTATAGTCGCATAGATCTTCGATGATGCAGCTACCGCAGCGGGGTTTACGCGCAATGCAGGTGTAGCGCCCGTGTAAAATTAGCCAGTGGTGGGCATCTTGTTTAAAGGCGCTGGGAACGTGGCGCAACAGCTTCTGCTCGACTTCCAACACGTCTTTACCTTTGGCGATACCGGTACGGTTCGAAACGCGAAAAATATGCGTATCCACCGCGATAGTGGGCTGGCCAAAGGCGGTGTTCAAAATCACGTTAGCCGTTTTACGCCCGACGCCGGGCAGCGCTTCCAGCGCTTTGCGAGTGTTGGGCACTTCGCCACCATGTTGGTTGACCAGCAGGTGGCAGGTTTTCATCAGATTCTCTGCCTTGGTGTTGAAGAGCCCAATGGTTTTGATGTGCTGCTTCAGTCCATCGATGCCCAGTGCAATGATGGCCTCGGGCGTATTGGCGACCGGAAAGAGGGTAGCCGTTGCTTTATTTACGCCCACATCCGTTGCTTGAGCGGAGAGCAGTACCGCGGCCAACAGCTCAAAAGGCGTGCTCCAGTTGAGCTCGGTAGTGGGGTGTGGGTTTTCCGCCTGGAGGCGCGCAAATATCTCATGACGCTTTTGAGCATTCATGGCGTGTTCTCTTGGTTATTGAATGGTGCTTATTTAATGGTGCCGGTGACCCGCACACGGCGCTCGGCTCGCGGTGCGACGTTGACGGGCTGAGCGCGGGCGGCGCGACGCTGATCCAGCACGTTTTTCAGCGCGATCAGAAGCCCTGCCACGAAGAACGCGCCGGGGGGCAGGGTGAAAAAGAGAAACTGGTAATCCGCCACCAGGGTGATCTGCCAGTGAGCGGCAACTGGCCCAAACAGCAGCGCCATGTCGCTAAACAGCGTCCCTTGGCCCACCAGCTCGCGGATCGCGCCCATCAGCACTAATACCGCACCAAAGCCCAGCCCCATCATCAGCCCATCGATGGCCGCGGGCAGCACGGGCTGGCGGGAGGCAAACGCATCCGCCCGGCCCAAAATGGCGCAGTTAGTCACGATAAGCGGGATGAAAATCCCCAATATTTGATAGAGCGAGTAAGCGAATGCGGCCATGAGCAGCTCAGCGCAGGTTACAAAGGCGGCAATCACCATCACAAACGCAGGGAGCCGCACGGCGCTAGGCACCTGGTGGCGAATGAGCGAGATTGTTGTGCTGGCGCCTACCAAGACCAGCAGAGTGGCCAACGCTAAGCCTAGCGCATTCACCACCGTGGCGCTGACCGCCAGCAGCGGGCAAAGCCCCAGTAGCTGCACCAGCGCCGGGTTATTGGTCCAAAGCCCTTCTCGGGCAAGCTGTGTCCACTGGCTCATGGTGCGGGCTCCTGCTGAATGAGTTCGCGCTGATAGTAGCGCAGCGCCTCATAAACGGCGTTAATGACGGCCCGTGGGGTAATCGTCGCACCGGTGAAGCTGTCGAATTCGCCGCCCTCTTTGCTCACGGCCCAGCCGCTTGGGGGCAGGCTCTCAAGGCTTAGGCCATTGAATGACGTGATCCAGGCGCTGCGTGACCTCTCGATATCATCGCCAAGCCCCGGTGTCTCTTGATGGTGAGTCACACGCACCCCGGTGAGTTGCCCGCTTTGGTTGATGGCGACAAGCAAGTGAATGTCACCGTTATACCCTTGGCGTGTTACGACCGGCAGAATGGTGGCGGCTTCGCTACCTTGCTGTACCCGCCAACCCTCTTGAGGCGTGCGGTGCCCCAACGGCAATGGGTTGGGTAGCGAAAACGCGCTCTCCAGCACGGCCTGAAGCGGCACCGAGGCCAGTGAAGCGGGCAGCACCTCCTGCAACTGACGATGCTGATAAGCAAGCTGGTGCTCGGCAATACGCTCCGCGGTCACGGCGCGGGTGAGGGCGACGCTGCCGGCAGTGACCAGGGCAAACAGGCCAAGGGCCAGTGCACCGCGCAGCATAGCGTGTTGAGTGGTCATGGCGCGCTCTTCCTCTCATCAGGCCGAGCGGTAGCTTGACCGACCGGGCGTGGCACGCTGACTATGTCCAGCAGCGGCACGCAGAGATTCATCAGCAGCACGGCAAAGGCGACGGCATCCGGGTAGCCGCCTAAATTGCGAATCAGGATGACCAGCACGCCAATCCCCGCACCGTATAACAGCTTCCCCTGACGACTGGTGGCCGCTGAGACCGGGTCGGTGGCAATAAAGAAGGCACCAAACAGCGTTGCCCCAGTGACAAGATGAAACAGCGGTGAGCCAAAGTGGCTGGTGTCGTTGGCATAAAACAGCGCTGAGAGCAGCATCATACTGCCCAGCATAGCGACCGGAATATGCCAGCTGATCAGCCGCTTGGCGATCAACACCACGCCCCCTGCCAGCCATGCCAGCGCGATATTGCGCCAAGCATTCAGCGTGCCGTCAGGGAGCGGCGACGATGCCCAGAACTCGCTGGCGAGCACGGCGTCACCTTTGTGTTTGAAGGCATCTAAGGGGGTGGCACCGCTCAAGGCATCCAGCGCGGACACGGGGACGGACCCCAGGATTTGTGGCCATAGTGAATCGGGCCAAAGCGATTGGGGCGGTGCCCAGAGCGTCATATGGGTGGGAAACGACACGAGCAGCAGTGCATAGCCCACCATCGCAGGGTTGAAAGGATTGTGGCCCAAGCCGCCATAGAGCTGCTTCGCGACGACGACGGCGGCGATCACCCCAACGCCAATCAGCCACCAGGGGCTCGCAGGTGGCAACGAGGCGCCTAGCAACACGCCAGTGAGCAGGGCGCTGGAGTCGTTGAGCGTCGGCCAAATGGGGCGGTGGCGCAGGCGTAGAACGAGCGCCTCAGCGGCGACGGCCCAAAGCGCCGCGATCAGTACGTTGCTGAGTATCCCTAGCCCAAAATAGAGCGTCATCACCGCAAGGCCCGGAAGCGTGGCGGCGATGACCCAGCGCATCACATGGGCTGTTGATGGTGCTTTTCCCAGCTGGGGGGCGTGCATCATGCTCATGGCGCTTCCTTCTGTTCACTGGCGGCGCGAGCGTCGGCCAATCGTGCTTCTGCCGCTTTTAGATTTTCTTGGGCAGTGGCGAGCTGGGTCTCCAAATCGTCGTGGCGCTGCTGCGGGTCTTGAGCGGCGGCCCGTGCCAACACTTTCTCCGCTTTTCGCACGGCGGCTTTGGCTGCCGTTTGAGCGATGCGTAGGCTGCGAAGGTCTGCCACGGGAGCGGTTTGAGTGCCCGTAGCGTCGCTGGAAGCGGACTGCTGCTGGGCGAGCCGTGCCTGACGGCGCGCCTTCTTCTCCGCTTCTTCCCTGACCAGCCGCGCTTGGCGGAACTCAAAGCGGTGCTTGGCGTGTTCCGCTTTGGCGGTTTCGATGCGTTTATGCCGAATACGCTGTTTGGAGGAGCGGTAGTCCTGCACCAAAGGAATCGCGCTGGGGCAAACGTAGCTGCAGGCACCGCACTCAATGCAGTCGAACAGATGATGGGCTTCAAGGGCGGCATCGTTTTCGGCACGGGCGTACCAGTGCAACTGCTGGGGAAGCAGTTGAGCAGGGCACACACTTTCACACGCGCCGCAGCGAATGCAGGGGGCTTCCGCGGGTGCTGGCGGCAGCTCTTCTTTTGTCGCGGCAATCAGGCAGTTGGTCGTTTTGGTAACGGGGGCCTCTAATGACGTAAGCGGCGTGCCCATCATCGGCCCGCCGACCACCACTTGATGCAACTGCTCGTCGTCCACGCCAACCTGCGCCAGCAGCGCGTCTACCGAGGTGCCTACACGAACCCAGTAGTTGCCGGGCTGGGTAATGGCATCACCCGTTAGGGTAACGACCCTTGCGACCAGCGGTAGTCCGTCGCGTACCGCTTGCAGCGCCGCGAGCAGCGTGCCGGGGTTGTGGCATAGCACGCCAATATCCGCCGGTAGCCCACCGCTAGGCACCTCGCGGTTCAGCAGCTTTTTAATCAACTGGCGCTCTCCGCCGCTGGGGTAGCGGGTTTCGATTATCTTCAGAGTCACGCTCGCGAGCGGTTCGCTGTCAGCAATGACCGTAAGAAGGGCTTGTAGGGCCTGAATAGCCTCAGGCTTGTTATCTTCGACACCGACGATGATGTGCGTGGCTCCGCATAGGCGAGCCAGCAATTGAGCACCCTCGAGCACATCCGCCGCATAGTGGCGAAGCGTGAGGTCATCGGCGGTAATATAAGGCTCGCACTCGGCGGCATTGACCACCAGCGTATCAAGGGCATGGTGCTCGTTGACTTGAGCTTTGATATAGGTCGGAAAGCCTGCCCCCCCTAGCCCAATAAGCCCGCTATCATCTAGCCGTTGCAGCAGCGTGTCGCGCTCTGCGGTTCGCCAATCCAGCGGCGGTAGCGTGGCCCAGCGATCTTCGCCATCGCCTTGAATGATGATCACGCTGTCAGTTATCTCGATCACGGTGCCGCTGATACTGGCGTGCACATTAGCTGAGACCATGCCATCTCGGCGGGCGACTAGTGTGCCTGTTTTGACCGCATCGCCCACGTTGACGCAGGGCAGTGCCGCTTTACCGGTATGTTGCGACAGCGGTAGCGTGACCACCTTTGGCAGCGGCGCGGTGCGCAGCGGCGCTTGATTAGAGCGCTCTTTACGTTCGGGTGGGTAGATGCCACCGGGGAATTCATAGGCCGACATGCGCGCTCCTTAATGGCTGACGGTCACTCACGATGGGCTCCCACTGTGTCAGCGGCTTGCGTCTGGGTAGCATGTCGATGCAGTCCACCGGGCAGGGGGCTACGCAGAGGTCGCAGCCGGTGCACTCGTCTTCGATCACAGTATGCATCTGTTTGGCCGCGCCAATAATGGCATCTACCGGGCACGCCTGAATGCACTTGGTGCAGCCGATACACTCGGCTTCACGGATATACGCCACGGTATCTTCACTGGCTGCTTCCCCATCTAGCGGGGCAGGGTCACGGCCGAGCATATCCGCTAGGGCGAGAATAGTTGCCTCACCGCCGGGAGGGCACTTATTGATGGCGTCGCCCTGATTGATCGCTTCAGCGTAGGGGCGACAGCCGGGATAGCCGCACTGGCCACATTGGGTTTGTGGCAGCAGCGCATCAATTTTCTCAACCAGCGGGTTCTCTTCACCTTTAAAGCGCGCGCTCGCCATGCCGAGTAGCGCGCCAAAGGTGATGCCCAGGCCGGTGAGTACGCCGACGGCGCTAAGCACGCCCCACCATGAAAAGGAATCGCTCATGGCCGTTACCCCTGTACCAGTCCGGAAAATCCAAGAAATGCCAACGACATGAGGCTGGCGGTAATCATGGCGATAGCGGCCCCACGAAAGGGGTTGGGTACATCTGCGCTGGCCAAGCGCTCGCGCATGGCGGCAAACAGTACGAGCACCAGCGAAAAGCCTAACGCAGCGCCCAGGCCATATAGCGTGGTATGGAAAAAGCTCAGCTCTCGGTTTAGCGACAGCAGCGCCACGCCGAGGACGGCACAGTTGGTAGTGATTAGTGGCAGAAAAATACCCAGCACCTGATGCAGTAACGGACTGAGCTGGCGCACCATGATTTCAGTGAACTGCACAACGGCAGCAATCACGACGATAAAGCTAATGGTACGCAGATAGGTAATATCAAAGGGCACCAGTAAACCGTGATAAACCACGTAGCTAGCGGCAGAGGCTAGCGTCAACACGAACGTGGTAGCCAGCGACATGCCCATCGCTGATTCGAGCTTGTTCGAGACACCCATAAACGGGCATAGCCCAAGAAATTGGACCAATACAAAATTGTTCACCAGCGCGGTGCTGACCAAAATAACGAAGAGTTCATTCATGACGGCGTATTTTGCTTAGAAATAGGGTGGCTGGCTAGAGGGGGCTTGTAGAGAGACATGCAGCGCCGTCGCCACTTGCTGTAAGCACTCGTCTCCTTTCTGATGGCCATAATAGTCGTTGTAGAGTTTGAAGTGATCGATATCCAGCATCATGATGGCCAGTAGTCACTGTCTGCACTGGCTTGGCTCACCGCTAAGGTTAAGCGCTGATCGAATAACCGCCGGTTGGGAAGCTCCGACAGTGAGTCATGGGTCTAAATGGAAGAAGTAGCCTAAAAACAAAAGGGGCAGGCTGTTCGCCTTGCCCCTTTCATCCGTGAATGGCGGCGCTACGTTACACGCTGACCCGGCTCGGCGCCAGCATCCGGCGAGAGCAGATAAATACCCTCTTTATTCGCTGAAGCAAGCACCATGCCTTCGGATACACCAAAGCGCATCTTGCGGGGCGCCAAGTTGGCAACCATCACCGTCAGGCGGCCTTCCAGGGCCTCTGGAGAGTACGCAGAACGAATGCCAGAGAAGACGTTGCGGGTTTCGCCACCCAAATCCAGGGTAAGCTGTAATAGTTTGTCAGCACCTTCGACATATTGTGCTTTGGCAATCCGAGCAATGCGCAGGTCAACCTTGGCAAATTCATCAAAGCTAATTTCATCCGCGATGGGCTCGTCTGCTAGCGGGCCTTTCGGGGTGTTTTTTAGCTTCTGCTCTTCTACCAGATCCTCTTTTGATGCGTCGATCATAGCATCGATTTTGTCCCGCTCTACTCGGGTCATCAGCGGTTTGAATTTGTTGATCGGGTGGTTGACCAGCACATTACCACGGCTTTCCCAATCAAGAGTGTCAATATTTATAAACTCACGGGCTTGCTCTGCCATGCTCGGCACCACCGGCGCCAGATAGACCATCAGCTGGCGGAACAGGTTGATGCCCACCGAGCAGATTTCCAGTACTTCTTGATCGCGACCATCCTGCTTGGCGAGTGCCCAGGGCTCTTTTTCAGCGATATAGGCATTGGCTTCATCGGCCAATTCCATAATCTTGCGAATGGCGCGGCTAAACTCACGCGCTTCAAAGTCGGCGGCAATATCGTCACCGGCAGCGATAAAGCGGGCAACCATCTGCGGTTCGGCACAGTGCTCAGAGAGGGTGCCGCCCCCAAGTTTTTTGACAAAACCGGCACAGCGGCTGGCAATGTTCACGACCTTACCGACGAGATCTGAATTCACTCGGGCAGCGAAGTCTTCAAGGTTTAGGTCAAGATCATCCACCTTGGAGGTGAGCTTGGCGGCAAAGTAGTAACGCAGGTACTCGGGGTTGAGATGTTCAGCGTAAGTGGCGGCCTTGATGAAGGTGCCGCGCGATTTCGACATCTTCGCACCATCGACGGTCAAAAAGCCGTGGCAGTTTACCGCCGTGGGAGTGCGCAAATCAGCACCGTGGAGCATGGCAGGCCAGAACAGCGCGTGGAAATAGACGATGTCTTTACCAATGAAGTGGTAGACCTCCGCGTCTGAGTCTTTTTCCCAGAAGCGATCGAAATCAATACCTTCGCGCTCGCAGAGGTTTTTAAAGCTGGCCAGATAGCCGATGGGGGCGTCTAGCCATACATAGAAGTATTTGCCGGGCGCATCGGGAATCTCAAAACCAAAGTAGGGCGCATCGCGGGAAATATCCCACTCGTTAAAGCCAGACTCAAACCACTCCATTAGCTTATTGCGGATTTGTGGCTGTACGTGGCCATCATTGATCCACTGCTGCAGGAAGTCGGCGAAGTCCGGCAGTTTGAAGAAGTAGTGCGTGGAGCTGCGTACTTCGGGCGTGGCACCGGAGATGGCGGAAACTGGATTGATCAGGTCCGCAGGTGTGTAGGTTGCGCCGCACTTTTCGCAGTTATCGCCGTACTGATCGACCGCGTGGCACTTTGGGCAGGTGCCTTTGATGAAGCGATCGGCTAGAAACAGACCTTTCTGCGGGTCGAACATCTGCTCGATATCGCGAGTGGCAATATGGCCTTTATCGCGTAGGCGGGTGTAGATCAGCTCGCTGAGGTAGCGGTTCTCATCCGAGTGGGTGGAGTGGTAGTTATCGAACCCCACGCCAAAGCGGGCGAAATCTTCCTGGTGGTCTTGGGAAACGCGTTCAATCAGTGCTTCAGGGGAAATGCCTTCCTGCTCGGCACGCAGCATAATCGCGGTGCCGTGAGCATCGTCAGCACAAACGTAGTAACACTGCTGGCCACGGCTCTTTTGGAAGCGTACCCAGATATCCGTTTGGATGTACTCAAGCAGGTGGCCTAAGTGAATAGCGCCATTGGCATAGGGAAGGGCGCTCGTCACCAGAATGTTGCGCGGGGCAGTATTGGGCATGGTGAGTGATAATTCCGGTTAGGCAGTACAAATAAAGACGGCGAAGGGGAGGTGCTTCGCCGGTAATGTCATGGTAATGCGTACAAATAGCCAGAGGCTCAGCCTGACAGACTAGTAGAGCGCTTGCTCTTCTTGAACTACTTCACGCAGCAGTTCTAAAAATAGCTTGTCTGCTTCCGAGTGCTCTGCCGGGTCTTCAGGAATATGCACGCTGGTGGTGTCTGAAATCTCATTGGCAATACGTGCCATCACAGCGGGGCTACTGCCTTCAATCAGTTGCTGGCGTGCAATAGCCAGCGACTGCTCTAGAATTTTAGGGTCTTGTAGAAGCTTGCGAATAAAGCCGCGTAGCTCGTTGATAATACGTGTTTTTTGAATTTCTGATGCGGACATAGAGAATCTCCTTAAGACCGCGCCTGATGAAGCTACCAAGCGAGACCAATGAATGCCTTGACCATAGCACTTTTTCGAGCTGCGAGCATGCGTTGATCATTACGCTTAACTAAGTAAGCCGCTGCATGTAAGCATTTATATGCTGAGTCGTCCCGCCTTATGTTTCACCGGGTTGGCATACTGCCCTAACCAATAGGGTTGCAGTGCTTCTGGAACGCTTGCTAGCCGTGCTTTAAACCGCTCCCGATCTTGACGGGTAATGGATTTACGTGCGACTAGCTCCGGCGATTCGCCCAATGCTTCCAGCGCCAGATAGTGGCTGGGAAATAGGCGATAACCACCAATCACCTGGCGGTCAATTTCAGCAGCTACTTCATCAGGTGTCGCCATGTCGGCACCCACTGGCGTACCAAATTTTAGCTGAACGCGGCCTTTAGAGCCGGTAATGCCAGAAACAATTGAGCGGATGTCTTCAAACTCACTCTTGGCGTAGCTACCCTGGGTGGCGATATCATGCAGTTCCTGAGCTTTTTGCGAGTCGCAGGGATCGTACTCGTAGCTAATCGATACAGGAACGAGCTTCAGCTCGGCAATGGCATCGCCGAAGACCATATCTCGCTCTGCATGGCGTTTTGCCATCGTGAGCATTTTGATAATAGCGGGGTCGGTACGGTCAATGCCGTTTTTAGCACGACCTTCGCGCTGGGCCATCCAGATAGAGTGATTGTCTTCGGTAATCGAGTGGCGAATGTAAGACGACAGCTGCTGATAAGCGGCCAACATGGCCCGCTTTCCGCGTGCGCTCCGCGGCACAATAAAGCTTTTGTTCAGCCGCATCAGGTCGGTTACATAGGGCTTTTTCAGCAAGTTGTCGCCAATCGCAATACGTACCGTATCTCGGCCTGCCTGGTAAAGCGCGTAATTAACAAAGGCGGGGTCTAGCGAGATATCGCGATGATTGCCGATAAATAGATAAGCGCTGTTGTCGTCGAGCTTGTCTAATCCCGAGACCTCAAAGGCATCCGTGGTGGTGCGGATCATGCGCTCCATATAGCTGGCAATGCGCATTTGAAATTCGCGAACGCTGGTAACACCCTTTACTTCACGGCGAATGGCGTGGCCTGCCAGGGCGCGCGCTACGGGCCGCGCCCATTTGGCCATGCGCGGCAGCCTAAAGCGGGTAAGCGCGTCAAGCAGTTCACTATCGTGAGAGAGCCGTTCAAGAACATCGGCCACCTCATGATCCATATAGGGGCGAATGTCTGCCCATGGGTCGTTGGTGGTGTCAGTGTTGGGTGCGTTATTATGATGAGTCATGCGATCCGTTGGATATAAGCAAAAATAATCGGGTGGCTGCGGCTTAAAATATAGAGCGTTAGGTATCTTGCTGAGCCGTCGGTTCCCGCTGAGTTTCGCCACCAAGCCATTCCAGCAGGCGGGTAACATCGTCAGAAAGCGCTTGGGCCATCAGAATAAAGTCGGTTTCCAGGCGGGCTAGCGCATCATCGCCGTCGTCGGCATGGTCGGCTTCTTCAATCAGTGCGTCGCCAAAGCGCAGCGACTTCAGCGCTAAATCGTCATGCAGCACAAAGCTTAGGCGGCCTTCCAAGCTGATCGCCAGTTTGCTGGCCTGGCGTCCGCTCTCAAGTAGCTGCTGAATTTCATCGCTGTCTAGGTCAACTTGCCGTGCGCGTAGCACGCCATCGTCGCCTTTTGCCTTGAGTTCCACTTGGTCGCCGAGCTGTAGGTCGCTTGGGCGGCTAGATGGGTCGCCTAACCAAGTAGTCATGGCGCGTATCGGCAGTGTTTGGCTGCTCAATGGCGTAGCTTTTAAGCTGCCGAGTGTCTCACGCAGCAGGTCCAATACATCTTCTGCTCGGGTGCGGGAACTAGCATTAACGCCAATGAGCTGGCGCTTAGTGTCCCACCATAAGTCAATTTTCTGGCTGCGGACAAAGGCGCGGGGCATGAGTTCTTCGGTGACCTGCTCTTTCAGCGCGCTCTTTTCCTTGCGCGTGACTTTGCGCCCCTCACTGGCCTCGATATCGGCGACTTTTTCGTCGACTTCTTCTTTGACAACCGACGCGGGAAGCAGGCGCTCTTGGCGTAGGGCAGAGAGTAAGCGGTGCCCCTGAATTTCATGCAGACGCTGGTCGCCACCTAGCCGCCCCGCAGGCGCTGTCCAGCCTAAGCGGCGAGCATCCGCATTGCCTAGCGGCTTGGCCGCATGCTCATCCAATGCGTTGGCCAGAGTTTGGCTATCTAGCTCGGGAGCGCCGTGTAGGCGATATAAATGCAGGTGCTTAAACCACATGTCACCGATCCTATGAAAAAGGTGGCACATTATGTCGAAACGCGGCCTTTCCTACCAGCACCTTGGTGCAGCGACCTGCTGTTGCACGAGTTTAAAACTTGTGTTTGATTTGCAGGGTATTAATGATTCCTTGCCCCATTTCCATAAGCAGTGAACAAGAGGATGCTATGTCTGAGTCAATTTCCCACGTCAGTATGCGGGTCCGTGGTTACCACCTAGATGGCTATGGTCATGTCAACAACGCGCGTTATCTGGAGTTTATGGAGGAGGGGCGCTGGGCATTCTTCGATGAGCACCCTCGGCTTATCCAGCAGCTTCACAGCGCTGGGCGGGCATTCGTGGTGGTTAATTTAAACATCGACTATCGCGCGGCGGCCGTCCAGGGGGACGATTTGCAGGTATTAACGGGCATCGTCGACGTTGGTGAGCGAAGTGCGCTCTGCCATCACCGCATCATTCGATCTGACGGCACTTTGATCGCCCAGGCCGACCTCACCTTCGTGCTGCTGGATGTGAAGGCCAATAAAGCCGCCGCCATCGAAGGTGAGGTGCGCGACGTGCTGCGGGGACTGATCGTGCCCAAAGAAGCGTTTACGGCCTAAATGGCAATGGCGGTGTCACCGACTGCCCTTGATGCGCATGCAGTGGTATGATGTCACGGTATCTGCGCGCCGCCTTCATGTACTCAGTCTCGTACGATGAAAGGCGGCATTTTCAAGCGCTTTCAACTCTCGCAGTGCCAATGCAGTGCAAAGGATCTGACTTTCATGGGTGACATCGCCAGAGAAATCTTGCCCGTCAATATTGAAGACGAGCTCAAACAGTCGTACCTCGACTATGCGATGAGTGTCATTATCGGCCGCGCGCTACCTGATGTGCGCGACGGCCTGAAGCCCGTTCACCGGCGTGTGCTGTTTGCCATGCATGAACTGGGCAATGACTGGAATAAACCGTACAAGAAGTCGGCGCGTGTCGTCGGCGATGTCATCGGTAAATACCACCCGCACGGGGATAGTGCGGTGTATGACACCATCGTACGCATGGCGCAGCACTTCTCCATGCGTCATGTGCTGGTCGATGGTCAAGGTAACTTTGGCTCCATCGACGGTGACAACGCGGCGGCCATGCGTTACACCGAGGTGCGCATGGCGCGTCTAGCCCACGAGCTGCTGGCGGATCTCGAAAAAGACACGGTCGATTGGGTCGATAACTACGACGGCACCGAACGAATCCCAGACGTGCTGCCTACGAAAGTTCCCAACCTGTTGGTCAACGGGTCGTCGGGCATCGCGGTGGGCATGGCGACGAACATCCCGCCGCACAATATGCGGGAAGTGATCGACGGTTGCTTGGCGCTCATCGACGACTACACGCTCTCGGTGGATGATCTGATGCAATACATCCCCGGTCCTGATTTTCCCACCGGGGGGATCATCAACGGGCGTGCGGGCATTCTCGATGCTTACCGCACTGGCCGTGGACGTATTTACGTGCGCGCGTGCCACACCATCGAGCACGACGATAAAACCGGCCGCGATCACATTATCATCACTGAGCTGCCTTATCAGGTGAACAAAGCCCGGTTGATTGAGAAGATTGCCGAGCTGGTTAAAGAGAAGAAAATCGAAGGTATTGCTGAGCTGCGCGATGAGTCGGATAAAGATGGCCTGCGCGTGGTGATTGAGATCAAGCGCGGTGAGTCCGGCGAAGTGGTCGTCAATAATCTGTTCGCCCAGACGCAGCTGCAGAACGTGTTCGGCATTAACATGGTGGCGCTGGAGAACGGCCAGCCCCGCACGTTGAACCTCAAAGAGATGCTCGAAGCGTTTATTCGTCACCGCCGTGAAGTGGTGACGCGGCGCACGCTATATGAACTCAAGAAAGCGCGTGAGCGTGGCCATCTGCTTGAAGGTTTGGCCGTCGCGATTTCGAACATAGATGAAGTCATTGAGCTGATTAAAGCCTCGCCTAACGCCGCTGAAGCGCGTGAAAAGCTGCTGGCGAAAGTTTGGAAGCCGGGTCAGGTAACCGCGATGCTGGAGCGTGCCGGTGCCACTTCCTGCAAGCCGGAGGATCTGGATGAAGGATTTGGACTGAACCCCTCTGCCACCGAATATCGGCTTTCCCCCGCTCAGGCTCAGGCGATTCTGGAACTGCGTCTGCATCGCCTTACTGGGCTTGAAACCGAGAAGCTGCTGGATGAGTACCTCTCGATTCTTGAGAAGATCGCCGAGTTTACCGAAATTTTGGCTTCCGCTGACCGCCTGATGGAAGTCATCCGTGAAGAGCTGCACGCGGTGCGTGATCAGTTCGGCGATGACCGCCGCACGGAAATCCAAGCCAGCCACCTGGATCTTTCCATTGAAGACCTAATCGCGGAAGAGGATATGGTGGTTACCGTGTCCCGCTCTGGTTACGCGAAGACTCAGCCGCTGTCTGATTATCAGGCTCAGCGTCGGGGTGGTCGCGGCAAGTCCGCCACGGCCATGAAGGACGAGGACGTCATCGAGCATCTGCTGGTTGCCTCGACCCACGACACCGTGCTGCTCTTCTCTAACCGTGGCAAGGTGTATTGGCTGAAAGTGTACGAAATGCCCAATGCAAGCCGCGGCTCTCGTGGCAAGCCTTTGGTGAACATGCTGCCGCTGGAAGAGGGCGAATCGGTGAATGCCATTCTCCCGGTCCGGGATTATGACCCCGAGCACTACATTTTCTTCGCCACCGCAAATGGTACGGTTAAACGTACCAGCCTTGAGCAGTTCTCTCGCCCGCGTAGCGTTGGCCTGATTGCGATTGACCTGGAAGAGGGTGACCGCTTGGTCGGTGCTGCGATTACATCGGGCAGCGACCACGTCATGCTGCTCTCCTCGAATGGCAAAGCGATTCGCTTTGAAGAGGGCAATGTGCGCGCCATGGGCCGTACCGCTCGCGGCGTACGTGGTATGCGCTTGGCAGGCGATGCGGAAGTTATCAGTCTGATTATTCCGAAGAGCCAGCAGATTGATGCCGAAGCCGATGCCGAGGTAGCTGCGCAGGCAGAGGCGGTGGAGCAAGCCCAGGGCGAAGGCCAGATTTATATTCTGACGGCCAGTGAGAATGGCTACGGCAAGCGCACCCGACTGGAGGAGTTTCCGCTGCGCGGCCGTGGCGGCCAGGGCGTCATTGCGATGCAGACCAGCGAGCGTAATGGCTCATTGGTTGCCGCTATGCAGGTGTATGACAGCGACGAAATGATGCTGATTACCGATCGCGGCACGCTGGTGCGTACTCGCGTGGAAGAAGTGTCAACGACTTCGCGTAATACTCAGGGTGTGATGCTGATTCGCTTGGGTAAAGAAGAGAAGCTGGTGAAAACCGTACGCGTTGATGAGCCCGAAGAGTCCGATGTTTTAGAGGCAGGCGAGCCAGCAGACGCAGACAATGGCGCACAGGAACCGGGAACCGATGACACGTCATTATAACTTTTGTGCAGGGCCTGCGGCCCTGCCAACCGCCGTTTTAGAGCGAGCGCGTAACGAATTGCTTGACTATCAGGGTCGTGGTTTGTCTGTGATGGAGATGAGTCATCGTAGTGATGAGTTTATTGCCATTGCAGAACGTGCCGAGGCAGATCTTCGTGAACTGCTAGCAATTCCCAGCAATTACCAAGTGCTTTTCTTGCAGGGCGGCGCAAGCATGCAGTTCTCGATGCTGCCGATGAATTTACTGGGCCAGGGCGGTAGCGCTAACTTTATCCAAACAGGCATTTGGGGAAAGAAAGCATTAAGTGAAGCCAAGCGGCTTGGCTTCAGCTGCCATGTGGCTGCCAGCAGCGAGGCTAATGGTCACACTGCCGTGCCTGATGAGGCGTCATTATCAATCACCAATGACGCGGCCTATCTGCACTACACGTCGAATGAAACCATTGGCGGTTTAGAGTTTGATTACACGCCCCAGATAACCCGCGCTGACGGTGCAGCCGTGCCGCTGGTGTGCGATATGTCGTCGAATATTCTCTCTGGCCCGATTGATATCAGCGATTTTGGTGTGGTGTACGCTGGCGCGCAGAAAAATATCGGCCCGGCGGGGTTAACCATCGTGGTCGTACGTGACGATCTGCTAGGTAAAGCCCCTAGCACGATTCCATCACTTTTTGATTATCAAATGCTGGCAGAAGCGGGCTCTATGGTGAACACCCCGCCGACTTATGCCTGGTATCTATCGGGCTTGGTTTTCCAATGGCTTAAAAATGACATCGGTGGCTTAGATGCAATGGATGCGCTGAATCAGCGCAAAGCGCAAAAGCTTTACGCTGCCATTGATGCCAGCGCCTTCTACAGTAACCCTATCGCCGTACCTAACCGTTCGCGTATGAACGTACCGTTTGTGTTGGCGGATGCGCGTTTGGATAAAGCGTTTTTACAAGAAGCCGATGAGGCAGGCCTGCTAAACCTTAAAGGCCACCGCAGCGTAGGTGGTATGCGCGCTAGTTTATATAACGCCGTACCAGAAGAGGCGGTCGATTCCTTAATCGCCTTTATGGCGGATTTTGAACAACGAAGAGGCTAACCATCATGTCCGATACGCCGATCAATTTAGATGACTTACGTCAACGTATCGACCAGTTGGATGGCGATATTCTGCGCTTGATCAGTGAGCGTGCCAGCTGCGCCCAGCAGGTGGCGCACGTTAAGCTCGCCCAAGATCAAGATGCCGTGTTTTACCGCCCAGAGCGCGAAGCGCAGGTGTTACGGCGCATTATGGCGCTGAATAAAGGCCCGCTGGACGCTGAAGAGATGGCCCGTCTGTTCCGCGAGATTATGTCGGCCTGCCTCGCGCTGGAGCAGCCGGTAAAAGTGGCCTACCTAGGGCCGGAAGGCACTTTCACCCAGCAAGCGGCGCTCAAGCATTTTGGCGAAAGTGCGGTAAGCCTGCCTATGGCCGCTATCGATGAAGTGTTCCGCGAAGTGGAAGCAGGCGCGGTGAACTATGGCGTGGTGCCGGTGGAAAACTCCACTGAAGGGGTGGTGAACCACACGCTCGATACCTTTATGGACTCTTCCATCAAGATTTGTGGCGAGGTAGTACTACGCATTCACCACCATCTCTTAATTAGCGAAACAACGCGCAAAGACAAAGTCTCGCGTATCTACTCGCACCCCCAGTCGTTTGGCCAGTGTCGTAAATGGCTGGATGCGCATTACCCACATGCTGAGCGTGTGCCGGTTTCCTCCAACGCTGAAGCGGCTAAATTGGTGAAAACCGAATGGCACAGCGCGGCGATTGCCGGCGACATGGCTGCCAAGCTCTACGGCTTAGAGCGCATTGCCGATAAAATCGAAGACCGTCCGGATAACTCGACGCGCTTTTTGATTATTGGTAATCAAGATGTGCCTATGTCAGGTGAAGACAAAACTTCCATTGTGGTAGCCATGCGTAACCAGCCAGGCGCGCTTCACGACCTGTTGGAGCCATTCCATCGCCACAAGATCGATTTAACCCGCATCGAGACGCGCCCTTCGCGCACAGGCGTATGGAATTACGTGTTCTTCATTGATTTCAAAGGCCACCGTGATGAGCCGAGTGTAGCGGCTGTGCTGGAAGAGGTGCGTCTGCGCGCTGCTGAGTTGCGCGTATTGGGTTCTTACCCTCAGGGCGTGCTGTGACGGTGTTAGCACAAGGTGCTGGGCGTGAAGTGTGTCATGAACCGCGAATTTTAATCGTCGGGCTGGGCTTAATTGGTGGTTCGCTAGCAGCGGCGCTGCGCGCTTCTGGTTTTTCCGGGGAAATTATTGCCTGCGACCCTAATAAAGACGAGATTGCTCTAGGTATTGAGCTGGGGCTTGTTAACGCTGGCGGTACGCAGCTAGCTGAGCTGCTGGATGATGTTTCCATGGTGGTCCTGGCAGTGCCCGTACTGGCAATGGAAAGCGTGATGACCGCACTGGCCCAGGCGCTTCCTAACGCGGCTGATGATGTAGTGATCACCGATGTGGGTAGTACCAAAGCCACCATTCGTGAATGTGCCGAACGCGTGTTTGGTTACGTATTACCTAATATCGTCTTAGGGCATCCTATCGCGGGCTCAGAAAAGAGTGGTGTGGCAGCGGCCAACCCGACGCTTTATGTTAATCACAAAGTGATTCTGACGCCCGAACCTAACGTCGATGCTGATGCACTAGCACGCGTGGAAAAGCTCTGGCAGACGTGTGGTGCAGAAGTCTTGCAAATGAGCGTCGAGCGCCACGATCAGGTGCTGGCACGCACGAGTCACCTGCCGCACCTTTTGGCGTTCTCTCTAGTGGATACGCTGGCGCGTCAGGATGAGCGGCTGGATATTTTTCGTTACGCTGCGGGCGGATTTCGTGATTTTACCCGTATTGCAGGTAGCGACCCGGTCATGTGGCGGGATATTTTTATCGCCAACCGAGAAGCAGTGCTGTCGTCACTAGACGACTTTGAAGCAGGGTTAAAGCGTCTTCGTTGCGCCGTTGAAAGCGGTGATAGCGATGCGCTAATTGCAACGTTTGATCGTGCCAGCCACGCGCGACACTATTTTGATACGTTATTGAATAAAACCAGTTATCAGGCGGAATATCATATGCAACCACACGGTAAAGTGACTTATCGCGTGCAGCCAGGCGGAGAGGCGCAGGGTCGTCTTCGCGTGCCAGGCGATAAATCCATCTCCCATCGCTCTATTATGCTGGGTGCTCTGGCGGAAGGTGTGACGGAAGTAAAAGGCTTCTTGGAAGGTGAGGATAGCCTAGCGACTCTACAAGCTTTTCGCGAGATGGGCGTGGCCATTGAGGGGCCTCACCAGGGGCGAGTCACTATCCACGGTGTGGGCATGCAGGGTTTGAAAGCGCCCGCAGGGCCACTCTATGTAGGCAACTCCGGTACGGCTATGCGGCTCTTTGCCGGTTTGCTGGCGGGCCAATCTTTCGATAGCGAGCTGACCGGCGATGAGTCGCTCTCTAAGCGGCCGATGGGGCGTGTGGCAGATCCGCTGCGTCTGATGGGTGCTACCATCGATACCGCCGAAGGCGGCCGTCCGCCGTTAAAGATCCACGGCGGTGCGCCGCTGAAAGGTATTTACTACGACATGCCGATGGCCAGCGCGCAGGTAAAGTCATGCCTGCTGCTTGCTGGGCTCTATGCCGAAGGTGAAACCCGCGTGCGCGAGCCAGCTCCTACCCGTGACCATACCGAGCGTATGCTTAACGGCTTTGGATACGCCGTTTCACGCGAAGGGGATACCTGTTGGCTACAAGGTGGCGGACAATTAACGGCTGGGTCGATTGATGTGCCCTCCGATATTTCGTCAGCGACGTTCTTCCTTGTCGCAGCTGCCATTACGCCGGGCTCGGATATCACGTTAGAGCATGTAGGTATCAATCCAACCCGCATTGGTGTGATCAATATTTTGAAATTGATGGGCGCCGACTTAACGCTTGAAAACGAACGTGAAGTGGGTGGCGAGCCAGTGGCGGATATTCGTATTCGTTACGCGCCCCTAAAAGGTATTGATATTCCCGTCGATCAAGTGCCGCTGGCTATAGATGAGTTCCCGGCGCTATTCATCGCGGCGGCCAATGCTCATGGCACGACGCGCCTGCGCGGCGCGGAAGAGCTGCGGGTGAAAGAGTCCGACCGTATCCAGGCCATGGCCGATGGCCTTGCTGTGCTTGGCGTTGAGCATACGGTGGTGGAAGACGGTATCGATATTATTGGTAACGGCAACGACAGCGTGCCGAGCTATGGCGGCGGCCGTATCGATAGCTTAGGCGACCACCGTATTGCTATGGCGTTTGCCATTGCGTCGCTACGCGCAGGTGATGAAATCATTATTGACGACTGTGCGAATGTCGCTACCTCGTTCCCGGATTTTGTTGCGCTGGCGCAGCGCATTGGTATGAGTGTTAGCGTGGAGGGTGCTAATGACCGCTAAGGTACCTGTGCTGACAATCGATGGCCCCGGCGGTGCTGGCAAAGGCACGATTAGCAGCCTTGTGGCCGAGCGTTTAGGTTGGCACCTATTAGACAGTGGGGCACTTTATCGTCTAACGGCCCGGGCGGCCGTCAAGCATCATGTCGCCTTAGATGATGAGGCGGCACTGGCAGCGATTGCCACTAAGTTAGATGTTGCCTTTCCTGTGGTAGATGGCCAGCCTTGCACCTTGTTAGAGGGCGAAGACGTTGGGCAGGTGATTCGTACCGAGCAAGCAGGTGAACTTGCTTCTCAGGTCGCAGCACTGCCTAGTGTGCGCGCAGCACTACTTCAGCGCCAGCGAGATTTTTGCCAATTACCTGGGCTGGTAGCAGACGGCCGCGATATGGGAACTGTCGTATTTCCCGAGGCGCCGTTGAAGGTTTTTCTCACCGCCAGCGCCGAAGAACGGGCTCGCAGAAGGCATCTACAGTTGCAGGAAGCAGGGGTGGATGCTAGTCTGTCGAGTCTTTTAAAGGAGATTCAGGCACGCGATGCACGCGATACGCAACGCAGTGTGGCTCCTCTCAAGCCGGCAGATGATGCCATTACGCTTGATACCACGCGCCTGAGCATACCGGAAGTGGTTGATCGGCTGACCGAACTGCTTGCCCAACGCGGCATGTCTAACGGCATTTGATTCTCCCTTGCGGCGTTTTTGGAAAGGTGTCACGACGTGGCAGGGCGATAACTCCATATCAGTGAGCCCGGTCAGGTCTAACCAGCGCTAACGCCTCCAAAAGCAGAGTGACATTAGGCCCGTACTCGCTGGTGGTACGGAGAAGGCAGTTATGCCTCAACAACGTTGATCACGTAGGAAAACCATGAGCGAAAGCTTTGCTGAACTGTTTGAACAGTCTCTTAACGACATCAACATGGAGCCAGGCGCTATCGTCGCGGCCCAGGTTGTCGACATTGACGGTGACTGGGTTACCGTTAACGCTGGTCTGAAATCCGAAGGTCAGATCCCTGCGGCACAATTCCGCGATGAGAATGGTGAACTGACCATCGCTATCGGTGACGACGTTCACGTTGCACTGGAAGCCGTTGAAGATGGCTTCGGTGAAACGCGTCTGTCCCGTGAAAAAGCCAAGCGCGCAGAAGCTTGGAAAATTCTGGAAGCAGCCTTCGAGAAAGACGAAATCGTCAAGGGCGTGATCAACGGTAAAGTCAAAGGCGGCTTCACTGTCGATGTCGACTCTATCCGTGCCTTCTTGCCGGGCTCTCTGGTTGACGTTCGTCCGGTTCGCGACACGGCACATCTGGAAAACAAAGAGCTGGACTTTAAAGTCATCAAGCTTGATCCGAAGCGCAACAACGTCGTTGTATCGCGTCGTGCCGTGCTGGAAGCAGAAAACAGTGCCGAGCGTGAAGCGCTGCTGGCCACTCTGCAAGAAGGTCAGCAAATCAAGGGTATCGTTAAGAACCTGACCGACTACGGTGCTTTCGTAGATCTGGGCGGCGTTGATGGCCTGCTGCACATCACCGACATGGCTTGGAAGCGTATCAAGCATCCGTCTGAAATCGTTGCCGTTGGCGACGAAATCAACGTCAAAGTGCTGAAGTTCGACCGTGAGCGCAACCGCGTTTCACTGGGTCTGAAGCAGCTGGGCGAAGATCCGTGGGTCAACATCAAAGAGCGTTACCCGGAAGGCACCAAAGTGCACGCGGTCGTCACTAATCTGACGGACTACGGCTGCTTTGCTGAGCTGGAAGAAGGCGTTGAAGGTCTGGTTCACGTGTCTGAAATGGACTGGACCAACAAGAACATTCATCCGTCTAAAGTCGTTCAAGTGGGCGATGATGTTGACGTGATGGTTCTTGATATCGATGAAGAGCGTCGTCGCATTTCTCTGGGTATCAAGCAGTGCACTGCTAATCCGTGGGAAACGTTCAACGCTGAATACAACAAGGGCGACCGTGTTTCCGGTACCATCAAGTCAATCACTGACTTCGGTATCTTTATCGGCCTTGAAGGCGGTATCGACGGTTTGGTTCACCTGTCCGACATCTCTTGGACAGAGACTGGCGAAGAAGCCGTTCGCAACTTCAAGAAAGGCGACGAAGCAGAAGCCGTTATTCTGTCTATCGACCCGGAGCGTGAGCGCATCTCCCTGGGTATCAAGCAAATGGATTCCGATCCGGTTGCTGAGTACCTGTCAGTGAATGACAAGGGCAGCATTGTTACCGGTCGCGTTGTAGAAGTTGACGCTAAAGAAGCACACGTTGAGCTGGCAACTGACGTTATTGCCATTCTTAAAGCGTCTGAAATTAGCGCAGACCGCGTTGAAGATGCACGCAATGTGCTGAACGAAGGCGACAGCGTTGAAGCGCGTATTGTCAGCGTCGATCGTAAGAGCCGTCAGATCAATCTGTCGGTGAAAGCGAAAGAGCAAGACGACACTCGTCAGAACCTGAAGAAACTGCGTGACCAAGAGCCGGAAGCAGCAGGTGGCCCGACCACTATCGGTGATCTGATCAAGCAGCAGATGGGTCAAGACTAAATTATTAGTTTTTTCCTACTAAAACGCCGCCCAAAAGGGCGGCGTTTTTTTTGCAAAATTTTACACACTTTTCTTTGTTGGCTTAGTCAGAAGTAAGTGGATGATTGGGTTAATAAGCAAAGGCTTTAAAGCGCTATTGTGGATTGTAAAATTGTTTAGTAAATGGACCAAAATGAACTAGACTGTTGTCAATTACAGAGTTTAAGGCAATAATGTGTCCGCATCCTGAACTAATCGGTATTGAGTTGCCCAGCTGAATGCCATCGCAGTTAAAACCAAGCTAAAAGGATTTCCTATGTCACTGTTAAACGACTACATTCAAAAAGAGCAGCAGCTTAAACAGCTTCAAGAAGAGCTGCAGCGTCTTGAAGGCGACCAGCGCCTGAAAAGCGAGCTTGAGTTTAAAGCTAAACTTGAAGCACTGATGAACGAGTTTGGTAAGCGTCCTGCAGATGTAATTGCGCTTTTGGATCCGACTACTGATCAGCGCAGTGCCAAAGCAGCGCCGGCCGCCTCTACTCGCCGTAAGCGTCGTTTAAAAATCTATAAGAACCCGCATACTGGTGAAGTGATCGAAACCCGTGGTGGGAACCATAAAGGTCTGCGTAGCTGGAAAGATGAGCATGGTGATGAAGCTGTCGAGTCCTGGTTCGTGCGCATGGAAGACTAAGTAGTTTAACCGGCATTTCTAATAGAAATGCCGGTTTTGTTTTTAGAGGGTTAGTTTCAAGCAGCGACCTAGAAGACTGGCTGGGAAGTCAGCAGGGTTTGGCGCTGCGGACTAGCCAGCCACTAGTTCAGCATCAACCAGTTCAATAAATGTGCGTTGCTTCTCTCAGTAGTGGCACCCGCAGCTCTAAGTGATCGGGATGCCATAAAATCCGTGGGGATTCTCCACTAATGTGAAAGCGATGTTGTTGATTGAGCAGCGGCAGTAGCGTTGATGTCAATGCATCTGATAGCTCATCAAAATCATCAAAGCAGGTTTTTGCATAGTGTTGTGCAGGAATTTCAATGCGCCGGTAAGCAACTGGTAGGGCTAAATTTTCTGTATTTGCTGTGTGGGTTAAATAGAGACCAATGTCAGTTCTTGACTTGCGTACCTTAGCGCCTGCCTCAAGGGCGTCAACTTTGTCTGCGAGCAGGTCAGGTAGCGCTACTGTAGGTGTCGCACGCTGCTAAAAGACTGGCGATAATGCCTAGGCGTCAGCTGATGGCGCCGCTGAAATGCGCGCGAAAACGATGAATGGTTTGCATACCCGCAGCGAATGGCAATATGCGCTATATTTTGTGGGGTAAGCGATAGCAAGACCGCTGCTCGCTCTAAGCGCCTCTGCTCACGATAAGCGCTAGGAGAGGTGTTGAAGCAGTGACGAAATTGCCGCCGTATCTGTGACGCTGAATATCCCAAGTGATTAGCAAGGTCTTCTATACTTAGCGATTGGTCAAGCGTGTCCTGTAGCCAGATCTCAGCTCGCGACATTGCATTGAACATTATCTGGCCTCCCATGCGTGAGTCATACAGGCCAGTTGATAGCTTGCCTGTAATGCACCCTCCCGGTGCTTGTTGTTGCTGGTAACCATGGTGGTCCATGACTTTTATCGTTGCCACCAGTGTTTGAGTGTTATCTACAGAGCGGCCATCCATGGCTCGTGATGGAACGTGATGCGTTTGACGTTCGATAGATAGCCGGATAATCATTATTACCGATTAGTGGCTTCATCACGATGGTGTCTTTATGCTGCTAAGCTGAAGCAAAGGCAAGTTTGCTATGGGAGTTTACGCGTTTGTGCATAGTTTTTTTGTAAATAAAGTCTGTTTTGCAGACATATCGACCATCCCAAGTAAGGTGTAAATGAAACATCGATGAAATATCAAAAGGTTCAAAAACAACTGGATGAGCGTGAAAAGCTGCGTAAGTTTCGTGAGCTGGATGACGCCTTTGCGCAAGCATTGCGTCAGTTGGAAGATCCTGATAGTGACTTTGATATTCCAACAGGGCCCCCTGTACGCTCTTTAGCGGCGCTCGAGGCTGATGATCAGGCTGAGCGGCAGAAGGAACAGGATCTGCTGTTCAGCCAGCGCTTAAAGGCCTTGCTGAAGGAGTATGATTTATCAGAGGGTGGGGTAAGCGAACTGATACAGACGCTATTGGCCTACGGCCTATGGGAGATGGATCGCATGCCCGCCCAAAGTGACAGTGGGCACTAACGGTAGCGATATACCCGCAAGCTGGGTAGAAATACGTCACTCTCCAGCTTTTCATCCCGACGCTTTGCCCGCGTACGCTGCGCGGGCGGCTCTAGGGGCGGCATTTTAATATGTGGCAAGCGATTTTCAGGGGCGGGAACAATAAGCGGCATGGCAATATTTAATGCGCGCCGGGTATGGCCGTCTTCTAATGGTTCTGTAAAAAACAGGTTGCCGCGCATGAGCGGGGCTTGATTTTGTACCTGTGCTAGCGGTTCGCTGCTTGGTATTCCCGCTAGTCTACGTAGCTGAATGCGGATATGTGGCGAGTCGGTATCTAACTGCAAGAGTTTTTGCTCTGCTTCTTGTACGGTAATTTTTTTTATTGAGCGGCCACTGCTATACCAAGCAAAGCGAACGCGCGATACCGGTGCCGGGGCAATAGGAAGGTGCCGCCAACACTGCTTAAGGTGCAAGCGCGCCAAGCCACCCTGACGCAGCACGTTATCCACGTCTGGGTGGCGTTGAGGCAAGCGGTGTTTGGCTTGGCTGAGTGTATTTGGCTGTGCCTGTTTAATATGTTGAAGCAGGTCGCTAATGTGTGCTTTAGCGCGGTTAACCGCCGTAAACCTTTCAAGTAATTCATCATCTGCTGCGATAAGCGCAATGTAGTTACGCGTCTCGCGCCCATCTTGGCCCTGCTGATGCCACATATCGAGCAGGGCTTGGCGTAGCCAAGACCTACTCCCAGGGTAGGGCTGAAAGTGCCATGTGGCTGATTGCTGCTGCTCATAATAAGTGGCTGCATGATCTATAGCTGCCATCAAGTCATCGAAACGGGCATCCAGCTCATGCAGCAAGTGGTAAACGGGCAGGGCATTATCGTTCATGGCAGAACACTCATGGGCTAAGAGAGCGGGGCGTCTCTATCCGCTTGGGCAAGCAGCGTGTCCAAATCGGCTTCATCCATCGCGGATTCGCCCGAAATGCGGTGAGACTCTTCCGCCCAAGCGCCTAGGTCAAGCAGCTGGCATCGTTTGCTGCAAAAAGGGCGGTAGGCGCTCTCTGTGCTCCAGACGACTGGCTTGCTGCATTGAGGGCAAGCGACCTCTAGCGGTGCATCGTTAGCGGGTGTTGGCATAGAACTCTCCTTGAGCTAGAGGTATTTATTTCGGTAGTGCTGATCAAGCTGCGTTACCTGTTGCATCATCGAAGCATGGTCTCCGCTGTTATCAATAACATCATTGGCCTTAGTAAGGCGCTCTTCACGGGGAAGCTGGGCGGCGAGAATAGCATGCACTTGAGCCTCGCTCACGTCGTCTCGCGCACGTGTCCGCGAAAGCTGCAGCTCAACGGGCACATCGACTACAACGGTGCGATCCACCAGCTTGTCTTGGCCTGACTCAAATAACAACGGCGATACCAGCAGCACATAAGGTGATTGGCGCTGTAAGCGCTCTAGATGTACGAGAATGCGTTCGCGCACGCGAGGATGGGTCACCGACTCCAGCCATTTGCGCTCGGCAGGGTTGTCAAACACAATGCTGCGCAAAGCTGCACGGTTTAACGTGCCGTCAGCGTGTAGTACATCATTTCCGAAGTGTTCGCTGATAGCCGCTAGCGCTGGTTCGCCAGGCATGACGACTTCTCTGGCCACATCGTCGGCGTCTACCCAGCCGATTCCCAGCGAACCAAACGCCCGAGCAACGGTAGACTTACCGGAACCGATACCGCCTGTTAACCCAACAATCATGGCTGTTCCCTAAATAGTGGCGCTGCTCATCGTCATGGGCATAGATAATAGCTGGCCACAGTAAGATGGACGAAATGACCAATGCTAATATAGCAGTGACGTATAGAGCGCCATCAGCTCATCGCCCGCTAATAAGCAAACCCAACCCGCCAGGGCTAGAAAAGGGCCAAAAGGCAGCGGCTGGCCGCGCAAATGAGGGGAGCTGGCTTGCGCCGCCAAGCCCACAAGGGCACCAATGCCTGCCGATACGATCAACAGTAATGGCAGCATGGGCCAACCGACCCAGGCGCCTAACGCCGCTAGCAGCTTAAAATCGCCAAACCCCATACCCTCTTTGCCCGTTAATAGCTTAAACAGCCAGTAAAAGCTCCAGAGGATTAAGTAGCCGGCCATGGCGCCGATTACCGCGCTGGGCAACATAATGGGCTGAAAGAGCAGCTGATAGAGCAAGCCCGCCCAGAGCAAGGGCAGGGTTAACATATCCGGCAGCAAATACGTACGAAAATCGATAACCGCCAGCGCCAAAAGTGTTAAGCAGGCCGCATAAATAAACAGGGCGCTTGCTGTTGTGCCATAAAGCGCCACAACGGCCACTGCTAATAGCCCGCCCATCAGTTCAACCAGTGGGTACTGTGCACTAATGGGAGATTGGCAGTTTGCGCACTTACCGCGCCGTTTTAACCAGCCAAGCAGCGGTAAGTTATCATGCCACGCAATCGGATGCTCGCAGCGCGGGCACATCGAACCAGGGGTTGCGAGATTAAAGCGGGGCGCTGTTTCTGCCGGAAACTCCAGCGAAGCTAGGGCTTCATTGCGCCAGCGCCTCATCAGCATGACCGGTAGGCGAGTAATCACCACATTTAAAAAGCTGCCAAAACAAAGCCCGAGTAGAAGAGCAGGCGCCCACTCGAGCGGTGAAGGGAGATACATAAATGTCCTTTTTAACTGCCTGAAAATAGGAGAGGCCACCGTGGGCAGCGCATGTAGAAAACGGCTATAACGCAGAGCCTAAATTGAAAATTGGCAAGTACATGGACACGACAACACCGCCGACTAATAAGCCCAACACAACGATAATAACGGGTTCCATTAACGATGTGAGTGCATCCACTTTATTATCAACTTCCTCTTCGTAATAATCTGCCACTCGATTCAGCATGGCATCTAAAGAGCCTGCCTCCTCACCGATACTGACCATTTGAACCGCCAGGGCTGGAAAACGATTTGTCATGCGCATCGCAAAATGTAATTGCTGCCCCGTCGCCACGTCTTGGCGAGTTTGCACCACGGCGTGTTCGTAAACCTTATTGCCGGTTGCTCCGGCGGCTGTGTCTAACCCTTCTACCAGAGGTACACCGGAAGAAAATGTGGTGGCCAATGTGCGAGAAAAACGCGCAACCGCAGATTTATGCATGATGTCGCCGATAATCGGTAATCGAAGTAGTAATGCATGCATGCGGTAAGCGATATTTGGTGAACGCTGGATGCCTTGTTTAAGCAAGAATATGGCCGCTACCAGCGCGCCAAATGCTGTTAGCCAGTACTGCTGGGCAAGCTTCGATAGGTTTACCGTCATTTGCGTAAGCGCAGGTAGTTCCGCCCCGAAGCTTTGAAACATACTTTCAAATTCAGGTACCACTTTCACCAGAAGCAGCATGGTAACCGCAATACCAATCGCCATGACCGCAGTGGGATACCACAGTGCCTTTTTAACACGTGCTTTCAGGGATTCTACTTTCTCTTTATAGGTTGCAACGCGATCCAGCATTTGATCTAGGGCGCCTGCTTGTTCACCAGCATCTACCAAGTTAACAAACAGGCGGTCAAAATGTTTTGGGTGTTGGCGAAGCGCATCCGAGAAGCTAGCGCCAGAAGACACATCGCTCATCATTTGCTGTATCAGGGCCACCATGGCGGGTTTTTTTAGGCTTTCAGCGACTACTTGGAGCGCTTGTAAAAGTGGGATGCCTGCTCGAATCATGGTGGCCATTTGACGCGCAAACACCATGATGTCGTTAGGGTTGATGCGGCCGTTGCCGCCAATGCTGCCTTTTTTACTGATACGCCGAATATCAATATTTTGTTTGGCGAGTTCGGCGGTGACTTCCGCTTTGCTGCGGCCAATCATTTCGCCGCTTAACGTTCTGTTTTGGGGGCCTTTGCCTATCCACTTCCAGCGCGATAACTTGATGGCGGGAGTTTGGCGCCTACGAGCACGTTTAGCCATGCCTTACTCCTTACTTACGCGGTTAATCTCTTCAAGGCTGGTGATACCTTGCATGACTTTTAATAGGCCGCTGCGATGGAGACTGGGATAGCCCTCCCTGCGGGCCTGCTGGTCAATTTCTAGCGAATTAGCATCGCGCATGATGAGCTGACGCATCGATTCTGTAATGGGAACAACTTCATAGATACCAATCCGCCCTTTGTAACCTTGGGTGCAGTGTTTGCAACCCACGGCTTTATATAGGGTGGCTTGGTTAATCTCCTCGTTGTTTAGCCCCTCTTTTTGAAGCGCCTTACGCGGTATTTCAATGGGCTCTTTGCAATGATGGCAAAGTTTACGCGCTAAGCGCTGTGCAATAATTAAACTAACGGCACTTGCAATGTTGAAGGACGAAACGCCCATATTGGCTAATCGTGTGAGTGTTTCGGCTGCCGAGTTAGTATGCACCGTAGAGAGCACCAAGTGGCCGGTTTGGGCAGCTTTTACCGCAATGTCCGCTGTTTCCAGGTCGCGTATTTCTCCCACCATCACAACGTCCGGGTCCTGGCGAAGGAAGGCGCGCAGGGCGCTGGCAAAGTCGAGGCCGATCTTGGGTAGAATGTTTACCTGGTTAATGCCATCTACTTTAATTTCTACGGGGTCTTCAGCCGTACAAATATTGCGCTCTACTTTATTAAGGATATTAATCCCCGTATAAAGCGTAACAGTTTTACCGCTGCCGGTCGGCCCCGTCACCAAAATCATGCCTTGGGGCTGTTTAAGCGTATGTTCATACAGAGCGCGCTGCTCATCGGTGAAACCTAACTTCTCAATGCCTAGCTGAGCCGCCGTAGGGTCTAAAATCCGCAGCACCAGCTTTTCACCGTATACCGTAGGTAGCGAGTTAACCCGAAAATCGAGAGAACGCGTTCGCGAGAGCTTGAGTTTTATCGCGCCATCCTGGGGTAGGCGGCGCTCCGAAATATCCAGCCGAGCCATAATTTTAAGGCGAGCCGCAATACGGTGGCGCATGGCAAAGGGCGGTCTAGCAACTTCAATCAGCATGCCATCAACGCGAAAACGGACGCGGTAGAGCGTTTCATAAGGCTCGAAATGAATATCAGAGGCCCTTTGGCGAATGGCGTCTAATAAAATCTTATTAACAAACTTAACGATGGGCGCATCTTCGCTACTCTGCGACGCTTCCTCAAGAGGAACTTCGTTGCCGTCACTGTTTTGTACAATGTTTAACGAACTCACCGCGTCGTCAATGCCATCCAGCTCATCCAACATGCCGCGTTCGTTCTGGGCGAGATAGTTGTTAAGTGCAACGGTGATTTGATCCACCGGAGCAAGCACACCTTCTATGCTTAATCCTGTGGCAAACTGGAGCTCATCTAGCTGGGTAAGCGTTGCTGGATAAGGCACCGCGACGGTTAGGCGGTGGCCATGACGGGCCAGGGGCAGCACATTAAGGTTTTGCAATACTTTAACGGGGTAATCGGCGGCGGGTGGCAGCGTAGTAAGGCGCAGCGCCTCAAGGTCGATAACCGGAAGACCATACTCCCATCCCGCTGCTACGGTAGCTGCAACAGGGTCGGCCAGCCCGCTTTCAATAACGTGTTGAAGCAGCGAAATTTCGAGATCAGAGGCCGTCGACTGTGCGGTGGCCGCTTGTGCATCGCTTAACACACCGTGTTTAACCAACCGCTGGGCAATGCCGCGCAGGCCGCCGTGAGCTGCCGCGTGGCTAAGTGTCGATTCAAAAGAGGGTTTAGACATGCACGACCTGTGGTAGCAAAGTGGTCAGAATGCGCTTACTTGTACCATACTAAGGGTACTGGCGGCACCACGCTTTTCTAAGCGCACGCGTTCGTACAAATGAACGAAGTAGTGGGCCAAATGTAGTTGAAAAAACACTGTGCGTAAGTTAGTGTAACTAATGTATATTAATTTTGCTTGGCAATACCTGCCAAGCAAAATCTCCAAGGAGATTTTTAGATGCAGACAACTGCAAAAAACGCGTTTCGCAACCTCAAGCAGGGCGGTTTCACGCTGATTGAGCTGATGATCGTCGTCGCGATCATCGGCGTATTGGCATCCATCGCCGTGCCGCAGTATCAGAACTACACTGCTCGTGCCCAAGCGAGCGAAGGGCTTTCTGTGACGGCTGGTTTACGGGCTGATATTGCTGAGCAGTATTCCCTACGTGGAGAGTTACCAACGTCTACTCAATTAGGGCTTGATAGTGACAATTTTAACGTTTCAGGAAGGTATGTCGAGTCCGTCGCTTATGGTGGAGGGGGAGTGATTTCTGTTACCTTCGGGGATAATAGTGCATTAGATGATGCCCAAATGGATATTACCCCTGATGGTGGAAACCCTGGTAATGGCTGGATATGTTCTTGGAATGATAATTCTGGCCAAGATAACTGGTTGCCAGCTGGTTGTCGTGCACGTGCAGATGATTAATTATCAATAAAAATTGTAACTATTCAGCACCGGTTGGCTGAGTCGGGGCTTCTTGCTGCATGAAGGCTGGCACCTCCCCCGCAAACAGTTGCTCCAGTGCGGTATGCGCCGCTACCCCTTGCTTGACGGCGGTCGAGAGAAA
>Ga0209644_1000047_pt1 | contig 77943 bp, 61 predicted proteins | sample ETNvirome_2_1000_FD_184069 | JGI IMG/M metagenome (GOLD analysis project Ga0209644, IMG submission 184069) | Marine viral communities from the Pacific Ocean - ETNP_2_1000 (SPAdes) (version 2) | ecosystem: Environmental > Aquatic > Marine > Oceanic | place: Pacific Ocean | collected 2013-06-22 | reverse complement strand
GGGCCTCGTCGACGTTGATATCGCTGATGGTCATATCACCGCATAGGTGTGCCGAATGATGCTGTGCACTATGCCAGAAAAATCAGCTGGTTGGCGATATCCCATCCGCAGCCACCTGAATAGTTACGTCGAGGCTTACCTATCGTACCTCCAACGTCTCGCCGAGCATTTGTTGAGCACCCATCCTGCAATATCCTCACGAATTAACACGCTATTAGAGTTGCCTGCGAAGGCTGAACAGCCCCTATTCTTTTTACTCGATGAGTCGCTCAATTGGTACTCTATGTCAGCGACTGATCTACCAGGTGCCACCTTATTCGACTGGCCACTACCCCCCAATCTTTTCCGTCACCGACTAGCACAGCAATTACCCTTATTAGGCGTCGATAACGAAGTTGTGGATGGTTGGCTGGGGCATGCGGAAAAAAGTGTCGCCACCTATGGCGACACCTCGGCCCGCTGCTGGATGGACGATTGGACAGCATGTCGCAAAGAGGTCAACGAACTCTTTGAGCGACTATCGTTTGATTTGCTAGCACCACCTGCCTCCTTGCCAGTAGCTGCCGTGAGCAGCTTGCGTGATTCAACGACATCTTCCCGGGCATTTGGGCAGCGGCTACGCGAAAAAAATCGTCGCTTGGCAACACGAAACGCTATCAGAGCAGCGCTTAACGATATTGATTTGTTTCTAAAAGGGCGTGATATGGCCACGCTGTCCGCTGATGAGGTCAATCAACTGGGGCGGCAAATGTTACTTCATCAGGGAAATACGCCTTATCCCTCTGCAGCCTTACGGTTTAGTGTGCTGACACGCTTGCTAGAGCGGCATGAATCACCGCATCGCCATGCGTTTCAGCGCCGTTACATTCCGATGTTGCCGGAAAAAACGCTGATTCATGAGCACGCACCCGCTTACGCTGCATTAATGACTCAATTGACGCATTGGGCATCGACTATGCGTCCATACGCTACCCGAACCCACTGTTCTAAACGCCAGGCATTAGCGCTCGGCGCGTTACTTTTGTGTATTGAAAAACGCATTTGTTATATGCGCCTTCTGAAGGATGTGTGCCAAGGGGATAACTTTCGGCTGTTATATCACCGTAAAACCTATTACTTGGAATATAGCGAACAGTTAGATAGCACCAGCTGGCAAGCCCCCGTACAGCGGCACACAGTGTCATATCATGTGGCATCACTACTAATTACGGCCAACGCCTAACATCTAGCAAAGCGCTCGACGATCCTTGGACGATCCCAAAACAAGCGCCGCCTTTGCCTGAGGCGTTGATCCAGTGCTGTGAGAGACAAGAGTGTATAACGATCCAGCAGATACTTGGGCAGGCGGCCGCTATTGTCGATCAAGCCAATCTTCTGAGATTACCGGGCGTAGTGGCTGGCGCGTTAGCAGGGCGGATAGTGGCCACCAGCCTCCCTATGCAAGCGCACATTCGTATGGTGCACGGCAAATCGCTGATGTTCCCACCTTCAGCAGTCAACACTGAGGATCTGGAGCTCTCGACAGCGTTGCCAGCGCTATTACGAGCTAATGGCGATAAACATGAGCTGCAGCAACAGGCTGTGCTTCTATTTAAAGAGGTGAAGCAAATCTTGGATGGCTACACCAAGCCGCAGGCTAAAATAACGGCAAAATCGCTGGAGCAACTAGTAACACAGCGAAACGGTAAGGTAAGTAGTGCCATCATGCTGTTGGTCATCTGGATCGCAGCGGTTATCCGGAGTGGTAAGGGGCGAGCGGGCAGGCGCTTTAAGCCGTTCGAAAGCAGTAGTATCCATCGTTACTGGGGCGCGTTGCGTAAGCTTTTTGAGGAGCTTGCGTACGGTGTCGACCTGATGGCGCTCGGTAGTGAAGAAATCACCGCCTTTTATGCAGGTCTGATTGATTATCAAGAAACCCAGTTGAGCGATATGAGCTATTTTAGCCATCGTCTACGTTCTTTTCACCGCGTAGCCGCCTCTCTCGGCGTTGAAGAGCCGGATTGGGATGAGCTACCCGTTGCAGAGCAAGGACGACACGTGCGAGCTGAAATGCTCTCAGAACGAGAATACCTTGAGACACTGAAGCGGATAGAAGCATCGCAACGAGCCCCCGATATTGCGTGTTTACTTCAGTTTGTATTGCTATGCGCGTATCGCTTTGGTTTGAGGCTTGATGAAGCGAGAGGGTTGCTCAGGCGAGATTGGTGTGAATCTCATGGCTACTGCTGGGTATTGATTAGGAACAATCGTTATCGAACATTAAAAAGTGAGGCCTCTCGACGTGCTGTGCCGCTTTTGTTTTCTCTCGATGCGACAGAGCAACGTACGCTTAACGCTGTGCTTAATCGTCATGATGCGCTACTGGGTGGTGAGGCATCCCTACCGCTGCTAGGCGAGATACGCGATGGGAAAGTCGAAGTAGCGCTTAGTGCATCAGCAATCAGCGCTGCTGAGATAGATGCGTTGCGTCACGTGAGTGGCAGCCCAACACTATCACTACATCACACCCGTCATGCGTTTTACAATATAACGGCAGCCTCTCTGCTGCAGCTAAACACGCCTGTCGCCACCAAAATAACCCAGCATATAGATAGCGCTAACATACGTCAGGTGGTGATGGGGCAGCAACATTACTGTTCGCGTCGCGTGATGATGGGGCTGGCGCGCTTAATGGGGCACCGCCAGCCATCGACAGGACTGCTGAACTATAATCATTTGATTCTAGAATGGGCGGATGCGCTGACGCCTGTTAAAGGGACAAATGGCAGCATGCTCAAAGAAGCAATAAAGCCGCAGGATTTTAAACGTTACACGCCGGCTTCTGCGCTACCTCAAGAGCTTTCTTTGTTTAACGAACCAACACCGCATTTACTGATGAAGGCGTTGCGATTAGGCGCACTACGGCAGAACGTGCGACGAGCGAGTGAGGCGTTGGGATTGTCCCCGGTACATGCTGCTATCCTTGAAGGTGTTATTAAGGAAGCTGAAAGCAATATGCGCTTCAAAATTCGGGGAAAAGACCAATGGATAACATCGCAAGAGTACCCCTTAGGCCTACTGCGCAGTATCAGCGATGCTGCATGGGATCGCCTGCTCGAGCATGCTAAAAAAATTGATGGCGAAACCTTAACGATTAATGGGGCACTAGAGCTCAGTGAGTTAGCTTGTCAGGTTGGACGGCACCGGCATCTACTGATGAGTGAAACGAGGCACGTGGCAGTTATCGCTCTTACTGTCAAAGCATTTAAAGTGTCTTCATCCAACTACGTCGTTGTTGGAAAAAACTGCAGCGATGACGTAAAGCGCATGCTGAACTCGTATGGGTTGAAAGAGATAAGTGATACGGGTGTTCAGCTAGATATGTTTGAAGTTGTAAAGGGCGGTAGAGAGATGAAGTATCAGCAGTATGCCGGGCTGCTACTAGGTAAAAATGAACGCGATATTGTTAGAAATCGGTATGAGTTGGCAGTCGCTTACATAGTGACTGCCACTTGTTTATATATGAATAAAAATTAGTTTAACATTAACTAGATTGCAGCTGAAAGTTTTTGTAAGGATTGTCATCGCTCGCAATGGAAAGAGTAGACAATACATATGTCTTTTGCTTTTTGGGGCCTTTGGGGTTGTCCAAACGCTCGCCGGTGTAGTATAAAATGTAGTTATTAACTTTTGCAGAAGCTAATGTCATGATGTGATCAGCATGATTGGAGGAGAGCGTAAAAGGTGTGCTTGATACTCTATTAGTTGAATCGATATTATACAGAGAAATTGTATTGCTGTGTTCATCATATCCTGCTGGTACAGCATATCCCTTCACTGGCGTCGGTTCAGTTGTTTTAAACGTTGGTGCACAATACTGACCGCTAACTAGGAGTTCCACTTTTGGTTGTTTTTTGTTATCTATTTCTGGTGAAACGGTAAAAGCATGTTTGATGTTTTTTCCGTTTTTTTTATTGATAAATTTTTCAGAATGCTCTTGAATGAATTCTTCATCTTCCGGTAGTTTTTTGCCAGCATGAACGACGCTTAAAATATCATTTTGCGAAATAACGGAGTGCGTTATTTTGTAAGCTAAGAGGGCAAGCTTATGTGTGAGCTCTTCTTGATGGGGCTGGTTTTCTAAAAACAGCATGCCAATATATTTATTTTTATGCTCGCCTTCTGTTTCTATGAAAAATTTATTTTCAATTCGAGTACCAATTTCAGGTTCTAAGTCTTCAATATATTTTGATAAGATATCCTGCAAGTGAAAGGTAAAATCTTTTATTTCAGTGTTTGCCAAGTTGTCGGGGGTGCACTCAATTCCATTGCTATATTGAATTTTTATGGCATCTTCTAGCGAAACGACCTTTATGATGAGGTTTTTAGGGTACTTAAAGTGAGTTTTCTTCTGTTGTTGTGACATGCTTTTCCTCAACACTGTTAGATCTTAAAGCCTACATCTCTAAACTAAGAGCAAAGGTCAAAGGAGGTATATTCTGTTCATGCGAATTGTCCTTCTGTAATGGCTTTATTTACGAATAGAAGATGTCTCTAATGCGTGCTATATATACATACAGTGAAGTTAGCAGCTGTACGATGTTCTCAAAAGGCAAAATAACCGCATTTTTTTATGCTATTTCGCTAATTTAGAATTGTTAATGCGCCATCTCACGTAATTGTAAGAATCGTCTAAAAAGGTTTTGTCAGTTTAAGCTAATCTTCATTGTCGTAGTGAATAATCGAGAGCAGTTTGATGGGGACTTCTAACAGTTGCTCCGGCCCATGCGGTACGGCAGCGTCGAATGCCAAGCTATCGCCGGGGCCCATTTCGTAAAACTGTTTGCCGTGTCGATAAAGTAGGCGCCCTTCAAGCAGGTAGATGAATTCGTGCCCGGCATGACTGAAGTTCGGGAAGACTTCGCTGGCATCGTCCATGGTGATCAGAAAGGGTTCGTAACGCTTGATCGGCCCCTGTCGATAGCTGAGCAGATGATAGGTGTGGCCGACTTCCGTACCGGTGCGCACAACTTCCATGCCTTCGCCAGACTTTACGTGTTGCGCCCCCCGGCCGCCGATATCGAAATCGCTGAACAGCTTGGATATCGGCAGGTCGATGGCGTTGCAGAGGCGGCTTAGGGTGTCCAGGCTGGTCGACACCTGGGCGTTTTCGACCTTGCTGATCATCCCTTGGCTAAGTTCTGCAATCCGCGCCACGTCGGATATCTTATAGCCTTGCGAGATGCGCTTACGTTTCAAAGCTCTGGCGATATGCTGCTCCAGGCTAAGGCGCGTTTCATTCTTGTCGGTGGTGATTTTTTCGCTCATAACCTTTCAGGGCAATGTTTGTGCCACATTAGACGTGAATATGAAAAATAAAATATGTATATGAAATTATAAACCACGGAACAAAGCAGTGCCGGTTTATTGCGGACTCACATCCACGCCATCGAGGTCGTTACATTAAGCGGCTAGCGAGAAGCTAATGCGCTTTTTTGTGCGTGAAGCCCTTCGCTGCGCCACACGCTGACCTTATAAACCAGCCTGATCAGGCCGGTTTGCTGCGCCTTTCAATGCTGCCTAGCTCGAAGGAAATACGCTCGGCGGTCGCTAATAATTGTTGTTTAAGATCCGTCATGTCGTCGTCGCTGTCGATCAAGGCGTCAGGGCCTGAAACGTTGATGGCCGCTACAATGCGCCCTTGATAATCCTTTAGCCCGGTGGCGATAGCGGTGGCGTAATCGGAGCGGTGAATGACCCAGCCTGTCGTGCGGTCGTTGGCAATCGTCTGTTTCAGCTCGGGGAGCGTGCGGGGCGCCGGGGCGGGGTAGCCATCCAGGCGCACGTGCTGATAAAGGGCATCGAGTTCGGGTTCGTCAAGATCCGTCAGCAGGATTCTGCCCATGGCGCAGCTGTGGCAAGCGATGCGCGTGCCCACGGGCACATTGACGGAAAGCCGCTGCGACGCAAAGGAGCGGTAGATATACACCGCGTCCTGGCCTTCGCGCACACTAAGGTGGCAAGACATCGACACTAAATTGCGCAGAGCGCTCAGGTGCGGCATGACGATATCAACGATGTCGCGGCTAGCAAGATAGCTGAAGCCGTGGGAAATGACCTGAGGGCCAAGTTGATAAGTGTTCTTGGCGACTTTGTCTAAGTAGTTCATCTCGGTCAGAGTGGTCACGATGCGGTAAATGGATGACGTCGTGACCTCCAGCGCATCGGCAAAATCCTGGGTGGTGAGTATCCGGTGCTGACTGTCGAAGAGTTCGAGGATTTTAAGGCCTCGATAAAGTGCGGGAACCGTATAGTCGATCTCTTTGCTGGAATGTGTCGCCATAGCCGTAATAAGGTTCCTAACTGAATGGATTCGATGTGTGAATGGCCTGGTGGCTTCCCGTCGCCACTAGGCCATTCAACCTGCATTACGCTGGGTGGTGATGACGCAACGCCATGATACTAAGCTCTTTCCCCTCGAATTCCTGCATCGCATCAAGAAGAATAGGCCAGAAATAACACGTCGAGGCGCTATCCACCAAGAGATAGAGGCAGGAAAGATCCGCTTGGCTGGCGTTGATAATGATGGCATTGGCCCGCGCGACAGAGGTTTGAGCGACGTGGCCCGGGGCAAACGCTTTAGGTGACAAATCAACGCCGCACAGCTTCGCCATTACATCGATGGCATGGCAGCCGGTCAAGGCAAGCCAAGCGTGCGTATCCTGTCGGGGGAGAAGATAGGCATCAGTCAGACGATGGGCGCGCTCGGCTGCCTGCCACGCTAGCTCATCGCGGCTGATGCGCTCGCCATCATCGGCAAAGCTGCCCAGCAGCAGATATTCGCTGGCGGATAGCTTGGCTACCAGGCTGCCATCTTCTTGGCGTAGCGCTTGATTAGGCGCAGCGGGTAGCTGGTAGTGGTACTCGCTGAGTATCGTTGCTGCCTTCTTGCCGCGTAACCCGGCCCGTGCCAGCGCGGACAGATCCGTTAACCCGCAAGCGGGGGCGCCGGTATTGGGCTCGATCAGTGCTTCATTCAGCGTAGCCTTGATTGCATAGCCGCACAGGTGTTGCCACCCGGTCGCGTCGGGCTGGTTGGCCTGGTGAAGATGGTAAAGTGGTGTACGCTTGGCGGTGAGAGTGTCATCTAGAGTCGCCATGGTTTACATCTCCTGTCGGCTGTTGTTGGCATCGTAAAAAGGCAGCTTGACGACCTCTGCGTTCACTTCATCGCCGCCTTCAACCCGAATGGTGATATGGCTACCGGGCGTTGCTTTATCGGCGCCAGCGTAAGCCAGGCCGATGATCGCGTCCTGACTGGGCGAGTATTCGCAGGAGGTCACGTTGCCGGTGATATCGCTGCCTTCCAGCACAAGGTGACCTTCCAGCGGCTTGGCGGAGGTTGCCGGTAACCGGAAGCCGACCAGGCGGCGCTTGGCAGGCTGCTCATCGAGAATATCCACGGCACGGCGGCCGACAAAGAACGGCTTTTTGCGATTGACCGCCCAGCTCATGCCGATCTCGGCAGGGTGGCTCATGCCGTCGGTATCCTGGCCAATGATGACATGGCCTTTTTCAAGGCGTAGCAGCCGCTGGGCTTCGACGCCAAAGGGGCGGATACCGAACTCTTCGCCTGCTTTCATCAACAAGTCCCAGAGGTACTCGCCATAGCGTGACGGCACATGCAGCTCATAGCCCAATTCACCGACGAAACCCACCCGCAGCAGGCGCGCTGGCGCTTCACCGGCCTTGCCTTCACGCAGTTCCAGGTAGGGAAACGCTTCAGGTGAAAGATCCACCTCGGTGCAGACTTTTTCCAGCACCTTGCGCGATAACGGGCCAGCGACATTCACCGCTGCGTAAGCTGACGTGACATTGGCAATATCCACGTCCAGGCGCCACTGGGCATTCCACTGCAGCATGCTCTGATAAACGCGCGCCAAGCCGCTGGTGGTGGCGGTGACGTAAAAGTGATTCTCGCCAAGGCGGCAGGAAACACCGTCATCAACCACGACCCCTTGCTCATTGGCCATGGCGGCATACCGCGTGCGCCCCACCGGCTGCTTGAGAAAGCCGAAGGTGTAGATACGGTTGACGAACTCCGCGGCGTCCGGCCCGCGCACCTCGATGCCCCCCAGGGTGGAAACATCAATCAGGCCGACCTTTTTCCTGACATGGAGCGCCTCTTCCTGCATGCAGCGGTCACGATCCAGGTGGCCATTCGTTGCTGAGGGGTAAAATGCGGGGCGTTGCCAATCGCCCGCTGGCATCATCTTGGCGCCGAGTTGCAGGTGGCGCTGGTGCAGTGGCGTGACCCGGAAGGGGTCGAAACTGCGCCCGGCCAGGTGGGAAAGGGTTTCAGCGCTGAACGGTGGTCGCGCGGTGGTAACCCCGGTTTCGCTGACGGTGCGGCCCGTGGCGTCGGCGACCAGGCGCGCGGTAGGCAGCGCCGAATGACGGCCTTGCGAAGGGCCCATGCCGACGGTCGAGAAGCGCTTGACTAGCTGTACGTCTCGGTAGCCATGGCGCGTGGCGTTGATGATGTCGCGAATTTGCAGATCTTCATCAAAATCGACGAATTCCTTGCCCTTGGGGTGGGCAAAGATGGGCCAGGGAAAGTTTACCTGCTTCGGCGCTCCCACCAGAGGGGCGGCTTCAGTAGCTGGTAGGCCGAGGCTGTGCAGCGCCTGAGTACCGGCGATGACGCCGTCTTGCAGTACCTGGTCAAGATCGTGCAAGCCGTTGACCGAGCCCGCCACGTACAGGTGCTTGGGCAGGTTTGAGAGGGAAAACTCCGCTATATCATCGTTATAGGTCAGCTTGCCACCCGCCTGACACAACAGCTGATACATCGGCATATAGCCGGCGGTCATGCACAGCAAGTCGCATTCCAGCATTAGGCTCTCGTCAGCCACCTCGCCGCGGCGGGTGATGCGCCGCACATCAACACCAGTCACGTGGTGCAGGGTTTTGTCGTGTAGCGCCTCGAACACGGTGTGCTCAACATGCAGCGGAATGCCATGCTGGTTGATCGCTTGGGTGAGGCGGGTGTCGACCGGCCCAGCGCGCATATCCACTAGCGCCGCTACCTCAATGCCCTGTTCGTGCAAGTCGAGTGCTGCTAGGTAGCCATCGTCATTGCCAGTGAGCACGACGGCGCGTTTACCAGGGCGTACCGCGTAATGGCGAATCAGCCGCTGGGCGGCGCTGGCCAGCATGACGCCGGGCAAATCGTTGCTGCGAAAAATCGCCGGTTGATCAAACGCGCCAGCGGCAACGATGCACTCCTGGGCGCGCACCTTGTACATCCGAGTGCCCTGGATCACGGGCAGGAAGTTGTCGGTAAACCAGCCATTGCAGGTGGCTTTGCACAGCACATGAATATTGGCATGCGCTTCAACCGCCGGGATCAGCGCTTCGCGTACTTGACCGGCACGCACGCCTGCATCATCGAAGCGGGCGTAGGTTAGCGCGCCACCCAACTGAGATTGCTGTTCAACCAGCAGCACCTTTGCGCCCCCTTCAGCGGCGGTCAAGGCCGCCTTCAGGCCCGCCGGTCCACTGCCGACCACCATCACATCGGCAAACAGGTAGGCCTTGTCGTGATAGCTACCGGTGGCATTAAGATCGTAACTGCCCAGCCCGGCCTTCTTGCGAATCAGCGACTCCCAGAATTTCCAGGCACCTTTAGGCTTATAGAAGGAGCGGTAATAGAAGCCCACCGGCATGAACTTGGAGAACTTGCCCAGCTTCATGTCGCTGTCGTGATCCAGGCTGCCGCTGTAGTTCTGGCCGGTGACAGCCAGGCCTTGGCTGAGCGGGTGCGTATCCGCCAGCACATTGGGCTCGTCGGGTAGCTGAACCAGTGTATTGGCGTCCTGGCCTGCCATGGTCAGCGGGCCACGTGGTCGGTGATACTTGAAGGAGCGCGAGAGCAGGTAGCGGCCATTGGCGATCAGCGCGCTGGCTAGCGTATCTCCTTCTACCCCATGGTAATTCGTGCCTTCGAACTGAAAGGTGATCGGCTGCTGGCGATTGATGAGACTACCCATCGGGGCCGGGAGGCGTGTTGGCATGCTCTGAATATTTTCAGGTGAGACATGGCGGTTCATGAGCGTTTCTCCTCGACGGCAAACTCGATGCGCTCCTGGAAAATTTCCTGGGGATCAAAGGTGCGTAGAATTTCATCGGTGACGGTGTGCCGCTCGGCAAGAAACCAGTAGCTGGAGGCAACATGCATCCACCACTCGGTGATAACGCCCGCGGTGTTGTCGCTGTAAAAAACGTAGTCTGCCCATTCGCGGTTGCTACAGGTGGTGGGGTTCGGCATGGGTTTTAGCTCCCCGCCATGGATGAATTCGCTGATGTTGCGTGGCCCGTTGAGCGGGCAATTCATGATTTTCATTGCGTTTGCCCTCTCGTTAGTGGCTGGCCGCCGTGGCGCCCATTTCATTGACTTGCTGGAAGTTAGCAAAGCGCTCCAGGCGGAACGGTTGAATCAGCTCGGGCACTTTGCCGCCGCTGGCGACCATTTCCGCCATGGTCTTGCCGCAGATGGGCGTCGCCTTGAAACCCCAGGTGCCCCAGCCGGCGTCCAGGTAATAGTTTTCGATCGGACTCTCGCCCATGATCGGGCTGTAGTCGGGGGTCATGTCGGTAACCCCGCCCCACTGGCGCATTAGCTTGGCCTTGGCCAGAAATGGGAACATCTCGATGCCGCTGGCAATCAGGCTTTCCTTCATTTCCAGCGTGGAGCGCGTGTTGTAGAGGGGGTAGGGGTCTGACCCTCCGCCGAAGACCACTTCGCCGCGGCTGGTCTGCTGAACGTAGCAGTGCAGGGCGGAAGAGCTGACCAGCGGGTTCAGAAAAGGCTTTACGGGTTGGGTGACCATCGCCTGCAGGGGGTAACTGATGATGGGTAGCCGGAAACCGGCTTGCTTGGCCAGCACGGAGCTATGGCCAGCAACAGCCTGAACAGCGCAGCCACACTGAATGGTGCCGCGGTTGGTCTCGACGGCGGTGATGCGCCCGCCTTCGATGACCAGGTTGCGGACTTCCGTCAGCTGATGAATTTCAACGCCGCGCTTGGCCGCTTCCTTGGCATAGCCCCAGGCCACGGCGTCGTGGCGAGCTGTGGCACCGTCACGGTGCCAAAGCCCCGCGAGCACGGGCAGGTGGCCAGGGTCAAGGTTCAGCGAGGGCACCAGCTCACGAATCTGCTGACGGTCAATCATGTCGGTACGCCCACCGAAATGCTTGTTGACCTCGGCCCGCTGGCGGAACGAGCGCACCGTGGCGTCGGTATGGGCGAGTGTCAGCTGGCCGCGCTCCGAGTACATGACGTTGAAATCGAATTCGTTGGATAGATTCTGGAAAAGTTTGACAGACTCGCTGTAGAACTTGACCCCTTCTGAGGTCAGGTAATTGGAGCGGATCACGGCGGTGTTACGCGCCGTGTTACCACCGCCAAGATAGGCTTTCTCAAGTACTGCAACGTTGGTGATGTTGTGATACTTGGCCAAGTAATAAGCGATTGCCAGGCCGTGGCCACCGCCACCGATGATAACCACATCGTAGGAGGGCTTGAGCTCCTTGGGTGGCGGCAGATCTACATCAACGGGGTAGTCCGATGACAGGCCATATTTAAGCAGTCCAAAAGGCATGGAGATGCCCTCCTGTATCGCATTAGGTAAGTGCTGGCTGGGCCGCTTGACGGTGCTGCAGCTTGGTCGCTGTGACGGTGTTTTGCATCAAGTAGGCAATCGTCATGGGGCCGACACCGCCGGGCACCGGCGTAATGGCTTTCGCTACTTGGCTGGCGCTTGCGAAGTCCACATCGCCGACCAGTCGTGTCTTGCGCTCGCCCTCATTCTCGCCATTAATTGCCTGCTCAACGCGGCTGATCCCTACATCGATCACCACCGCGCCGGGCTTGAGCCAGCTGGCATCGATCATTTTCGGGCGACCCACCGCGGCGACGACAATATCGGCCTGACGGGCGATGGTTTCGGCATTCACGCTACGCGAGTGCAGCAGCGTCACCGAGCAATGGGCGTGCAACAGAAGCGATGCCATGGGCTTGCCAACGATATTGGAGCGGCCCACCACCACGGCATGTTTGCCGCTTAGGTCGCCACAGGTTTCCTGCAGCAATCGCAGACAGCCGCTGGGGGTGCAGGGCGTCAGCACATCGCTCCCCTGCACAAGGCCACCCACATTGGCGTGATGGAAACCGTCGACGTCTTTCAGCGGGTCGATGGCCTGAATAACGGCTTCTTCGTCGATCGTGTCCGGTAGCGGTAGCTGCACCAGAATGCCGTTGACTTCGGGGTCTTTGTTTAGCGTGTCGATCAACGACAGCAGTTCGGCCTGACTTAATGTCGTGTCGAAGCGGTGTTCGAATGAACGAATACCGACCGCTTCCGCCTTTCGAATCTTGTTTCTGACGTACACGTGGCTTGCGGGGTCTTCGCCAATCAGTACAACGGCCAAGCCGGGGGTGGTGCCTTCAGCCGCCAGGTGTTTAACACTTTCGGCGACTTCGGCAAGCACCCGCTCGGCACAAGCTTTACCGTCGATGAGGGCCGCAGAGGCTTGGGTCGTTGCGCTCATTGGAAAATCACCGTCTTGTTCTGATCCAGAAAGACGCGGTGCTCAAGGTGATACTTGACCGCACGAGACAGGGCTATGGTTTCGGTGTTGCGGCCAACGGCGACAAGATCCTGGGGGCGATAGGTATGATCGACGCGCTGAACTTCTTGGTCGATGATCGGCCCTTCGTCGAGATCTGAGGTGACATAGTGGGCGGTAGCACCGATCAGTTTTACGCCTCTCTCATGCGCCTGATGGTAGGGCTTGGCGCCTTTGAAGCCCGGTAGGAAGGAGTGGTGAATATTGATCGCACGTCCGCTCAGCTTCTGGCACAAATCATCCGATAGGATCTGCATGTAACGCGCCAGCACGACCAGTTCGGTCTGGGTTTCTTCGACGATATCCATGATGGCCGCTTCCTGTTGTGGCTTGGTCTCCTTGGTGACGGGTAGGTAGACAAAGCGAATCCCCTCACGCTCGGCCATGGGGCGAAGATCCAGGTGGTTGGAGACGATGGCGGTAATCTCCATGTCCAGCTCACCCTTGCCATGGCGGTACATCAAGTCACTTAGGCAATGGTCAAACTTGCTCACCATCAGCAAGACCCGCATGGGCTGGGAGGAACTGTGAATCTGCCAGTCCATCTCGAAAGGCTGCGCCACCCCCGCGAAATCATTGCGCAGTGTCTCGATGTCCGGCGTAGCGCCCTCGTTGAAGCGAAACTTGGCGCGTAGAAAGAAGCGCTTCAGCTCTTCATCGTCGTATTGGGCCAGTTCACTGATATAGCATCTGTTTTCGCTTAGATATGAGGTCACTGCCGAGATGATACCGGATGTCGCTGGGCAAGAGACGCGAATAATGTAGTTATCATCGTGAATGCTCATTTTTTTCTCCTATATAAAATAATTTATTTATATTTGGATAAAATTAGTTATTTTTATCCAAAAAATAGAAATTAAATCCTTATTTAGTAGAGTAGCTTTATATTTGTGTTTTTGTCGAGGTGGTTATCCAAGCGCTCTATCCATTTTGTTCAGTCATCAAGGCCACGCTGCTCAAGTCATCAAAACCCGCTTTCCCAAGCGAGGCCATTGGCGTAACATCGCTTTTCATTCTTTTAGGGAAATAATAATTCCTTTCAGTAAAGCAAGAAGCTTGCCATGTCTGGCATGGCCAGGACAAACGGTACATACCTTGCTTTATTTCATATAAAAAACAGTTAATTAAGGAGTGGATTTTAAGTCAGCGAAAATGGCTATTTTTAGGTTTAATTTTTTATATGTGTTTTATACGTTCGTTGCTGGTGCGATTTTTAGATGGTGTGCACTGTTACGGCGCAGGATACATAAAAGCGATGGAGCTGAAGAGAGCCGGCAGGGGGTGTCGATAACAAACAATAAAATATTTAATTCTTTATAAACAATCGATTATGCTTTTTTTGTTGCGATGGAGAAGGCGGCCAAATGATATTGGCATACTAAGTGCTTTTCTTTTTGGGAAATATAGTTTCTTGAAAGGAATTATCACGAGGGTAATAATATGTCTCCAGAAGCTGCCGTTAAATTTATCAAAGATAACGATGTGCGCTACTTGCTGGCCCAATTTGTTGATATTCACGGCGCGGCTAAAACCAAGTCAGTGCCGGCGAATTGTTTGATGGACGTGGTAGAAAAAGGTGCTGGTTTTGCAGGCTTCGCTGTTTCCGGCCTAGGTATGAAGCCGCATGGGCCTGATTTTATGGCGAAAGGGGATTTGAACTCTCTTTCGCTGGTGCCGTGGCAGCCGCGCTATGCGCGTATGGCCTGCTGTGGCTATGTCAACGACGAGCCTCATCTGCTTGATAGCCGTGTCGTGTTGCTTAAGCAATTAGAGCGGTTAAGTGATAAGGGATGGACGCTAAACACCGGTTTAGAGCCTGAATTTTCATTGTTTAAACGTGGGGCCGCAGGAGAGCTGTTGCCTGTAGACGAGAGCGATACGCTCGCCAAGCCCTGTTACGACTATAAAGGCTTGTCGCGGTCTAGAGAGTTTCTGGAACACTTGGTGGAAGCACTGCAAAGCGTTGATTTCGATATTTATCAAATCGACCATGAAGATGCCAATGGTCAATTTGAGATCAACTATACCTACAGCGATGCGCTGACGTCCGCTGACCGTTTCACCTTTGTGCGCATGGCCGCTGGTGAGATTGCCAATGAACTGGGCATGGTGTGCTCGTTTATGCCCAAACCGCATGCCGACCGGCCGGGTAATGGTATGCACTTCCATCTCTCGATTGCCGACCAAGACGGCAAGAATGTCTTTGGCGATGACAGCGACCCGCAGAACCTGGGGCTTTCCCCCACGGCGTATCACTTTCTTGGCGGCCTGCTGCATCACGCGCCAGCGCTGTGTGCCTTCGCGGCACCCACGGTTAACTCTTATAAGCGTCTCGTCTCGGGCGGCTCCAGCAGCGGCGCAACGTGGGCACCTGTGTTCATTACCTATGGCGATAACAACCGTTCAGCCATGGTGCGTGTGCCTTATGGGCGTTTGGAGTTTCGTCTGCCGGATGCTGGCTGTAATCCTTATTTGGTGCATGCAGCTCTTATTGCTGCTGGCCTTGATGGTATTGACCGTCAACTGGATCCCGGCAAGGCACAAAACATCAATTTGTATGAACTGACGCCCGAGCAGTGTCGCGAACAAAACATCGATATTTTACCCCAGTCACTCTCTGAGGCGGTTGACGCTCTGGAAGCAGATTCCGTGCTGCGTGAAGGGCTTGGGGAAGCAATTACCGATGAGTTCATCAAGGTCAAGCGTGAGGAGTGGGCTGAATACAGCAGCCAGGTCAGCGATTGGGAAATCCAGCGCTACGCGGAATTCTTCTAATGATTGAGTCTTATCGAAACGTAAGACATGCACTGACGAATAAGCCGAGGTAATGCTATGTGTGGAATTGTTGGGCTTTATCTGAAAAAACCTGAACTAGAAAGTCGGCTGGGTGAATTGTTCGAGCCGATGCTTATTGCCATGACCGATCGCGGGCCGGACAGTGCCGGTTTTGCTGTTTACGGCGATGAATACGACGCTGGCGTTAAACTGACGCTGCAAAGCGACGATGCCGATTACGATTGGCAGGCCTTGGCCGATCGCTTGAACGCTGCCTTTGGTAGCTTGGACTCGTGGTTCCAGAATGCCAACGTGGCCGTGCTTAAGCTGGCCAGTGAAGAAAAGCAGGTGCTGAGCTGGGTGGCTGAAAACATCCCAGACGTCAGGGTGATGAGTGCCGGACAAAGTATCGAGATTCTAAAGGGTGTCGGGCTTCCTACTGAAGTGGCGGCGCGTTACAACCTTAAAAATATGCGTGGCAGCCATGCGATTGGCCACACGCGCATGGCCACTGAAAGCGCTGTCACGTTACAAGGCAGCCATCCGTTTTCGACCGGGCTGGATCTGTGCCTGGTGCATAACGGCTCGCTTTCCAACCACAACCGTCTGCGCGATAAGCTTAAGCGCCAAGGCATCAGCTTTCAGACCGACAACGACTCTGAAGTGGCTGCTGGCTACTTGACGTGGCGTATGTCCAAGGGCGAACCCCTCAATCAAGCCCTCAAGAGTGCGCTTAAAGATCTGGATGGCTTCTTTACCTTTACTATTGGCACCCGCGATGGTTTTGCCGTGGTACGTGACCCTATCTCCTGTAAACCTGCGGTGATTGCCGAAACCGACGATTACGTTGCGATGGCCTCCGAGTATCGTGCGTTAGCCGATCTGCCAGGCATCAAGGAAGCCAAGGTGTGGGAGCCGGAACCGGCGAAAATCTATGTGTGGGAACGTGATGGTGCAAAGGTGGAGGCCGCCTAACTTATGAAAACATACGACCTTTCAAGCGACAGCCTGCGTGAACTCAACCAGGCTCTTCACGATGCGGACATAACGGCCAGCGAACGTGAATGGCGCGTTGCTAATCCGAACGGGGCGCACAATATTGCGTGCGGATTAAATGATGCTATTAGCGTCGATATTGACGGCCACGCGGGGTATTACTGCGCGGGGATGAACCAGAAGGCCAATGTCACTGTGCATGGCAACGTCGGTGTTGGCGTCGCTGAGAACATGATGTCCGGCATGGTGCATGTTAAAGGCGATGCGTCCCAATCAGCTGGTGCCACGGCTCAGGGCGGCCTGCTGGTGGTTGACGGTAACGCGTCGGCGCGCTGCGGTATCTCCATGAAGGGTGTCGACATCGTCGTCAAAGGCAATATTGGGCCAATGAGCGCCTTCATGGGGCAATCGGGATGCCTGGTAGTGTGCGGCGATGCAGGTGAAGCACTGGGAGATTCGATTTATGAAGCACATATCTATGTCAAAGGTTCGGTCACTTCCCTGGGCGCTGATTGCATTGAAAAAGAAATGCGCCAAGAGCACTTGGATGAAGTAAGCGACCTGCTTAAGCGTGCCGGGGTTGAAACAGATCCTACTGCCTTTAAGCGCTATGGGTCGGCACGCCAGCTATACAACTTCAAAGTCGATAACGCCTCGGCCTACTAATCAGGAGCCTGACATGACCGATAAACAGAGTAATCCGGCACTGAGAGAGTCCGCGACCTTTGGTCGAGACGTCATCGCCGAGATCCAGCGCGCCGCCGAAACCGGTATTTATGATATTCGCGGCTGGGGGGCAAAGCGTAAGGTTCCGCATTTTGATGATCTGCTGTTTCTGGGGGCGAGCATGTCGCGCTACCCGCTGGAAGGCTATCGTGAAAAGTGCGGTACCGACGTTACCTTGGGGACTCGCTACGCCAAGAAGCCGGTCGTGATTGATACTCCGGTGACCATTGCGGGCATGAGCTTTGGAGCCTTGTCGGCGCAGGCGAAAGAAGCCCTGGGACGCGGCGCATCAGAGGTGGGCACCTCAACGACCACTGGCGACGGTGGTATGACCGCCGAAGAGCGCGGCCAGTCCACTAAACTGGTCTATCAGTATCTGCCGTCGCGTTATGGCATGAATCCTGATGACCTGCGCAAAGCCGATGCCATTGAGATCGTGCTGGGCCAAGGCGCCAAGCCAGGTGGCGGTGGCATGCTGTTGGGGCAGAAAATCTCGGATCGCGTCGCACAGATGCGCAATCTGCCCATGGGTATTGACCAGCGTAGCGCTTGCCGTCACCCTGATTGGACCGGGCCGGACGACCTGGCCATCAAGATCGCTGAGCTGCGAGAGATCACTGATTGGCAGGTGCCTATCTACATTAAGGTGGGCGCCACCCGCACTTACTATGACGTCAAACTAGCCGTTAAGGCGGGCGCCGATGTTGTGGTGCTCGACGGTATGCAGGGCGGGACAGCAGCAACCCAGGATGTGTTTATTGAACACGTAGGCATTCCCACCATGGCTGCCATTCCGCAAGCCGCCCAGGCGCTACAGGAAATGGGTGTCCATCGTGAAGTGCAGTTAATCGTTTCAGGTGGGATTCGTAACGGTGCTGACGTTGCTAAAGCCATTGCCCTGGGGGCTGACGCCGTGGCAATCGGTACCGCGGCATTGATCGCGCTTGGCGATAACCACCCACGTTACGAAGAAGAGTACCAGCAGCTCGGTTCTGCAGCTGGCTACTATGATGACTTCCAGGAAGGCAAGTGCCCAGCGGGTATTTCCACCCAGGATCCCGAACTGAGCAAGCGTCTGGATCCGGTGGCTGCCGGTAAGCGGTTAGCTAACTATCTGCGAGTAATAACGCTAGAGGCGCAGACACTAGCAAGAGCCTGCGGAAAATCTCATCTCCATAACCTGGAGCCGGAAGATTTGGTCGCTTTGAATATCGAAGCCGCAGCGATGGCCAGGGTGCCGCTTGCCGGTACTAACTGGATTCCAGGACAACAGTTCTAAGCCATGCGCGTGCAAGGACAAGGCACTGTTATATAGCATGTAGCCTTCACCTGTTATGGGTGGGGGCTTTTTTAATGTACTTTTTGCACCAGAAAGTGCTGTCTAAAACCTAAAAATCACTAAAACGGCTCGTGGTTATCATGAGTGGCCTCTACGTGTTTGGTAATTAAGCGTTTTGTTTCTTGGCATGAATAATGCTTCTTGAATACAGTGTTTAGTAAAATGCGGTGTTTAATAAAAAACGTGCTTAGTAAAAATACTGCGTTAAGTAAAAGAGCTGAAAGTGCACTAGCGCGATTGCTGCTTTTACGAGCTTGCCGCTTAGCAGAAAAGGGGGTAGGTGATTACGCTCGACCATTTCAACTTATAACTTAAATGATTGCTTAAGGGTAATAAAATGAACGAAATAAGTTTAGAGCTCAGTTATGCGCTTGATACTTTTTATTTTCTTGTCTGTACGGTGTTTGTCATGTTTATGGCCTGCGGCTTTGCCATGTTGGAGTCAGGGCTCGTCAGATCAAAAAATACCGTCGAAATACTCACCAAGAATGCGATGTTGTATTCGGTGGCCTGTATCGTCTTTCTGATAGTGGGCTATAACGTGATGTATCCCGCTAACCCGATCAGCAGCGTGATCCCTGGCCTGGGTTTCATGTTGGGCAGTGATCATAGCGTGTCGGATATTTCTGCTGGGGAGGGGGCGCCTTATTATTCTTCCATGGCCGACTTTATTTTTCAGGCAGTGTTCGCGGCAGCCACCATGTCGATTGTTTCTGGGGCAATAGCTGAACGTATGAAACTGTGGCCGTTTTTGATTTTTGCCGTGTTCATGGTGGGGGTGATTTACCCCGTGAATGGCTTTTGGAAGTGGGGCGGTGGCTTCCTTGATGAGATGGGCTTCCAGGATTTTGCCGGGTCTGTCGTGGTGCACATGGCGGGCGCCTCTGCCGCGCTGGCAGCGGTCTTGCTGGTCGGCCCGCGCAAGGGGCGGTTTGGCCCTAATGGCGAAGTCAGGGCTATTCCAGGTGCCAACCTGCCGATTGCCATGCTGGGCATGTTCATTCTGTGGATGGGCTGGTTTGGGTTTAATGGTGGTTCAATGCTGAAAATTGCCAGCGTAGACGATGCCAATGCGGTCGCCCGTATCTTCGTTAACACCAATACGGCCGCCGCATCAGGCATGGTGGCTGCAGCGCTGCTCTACCGGTTGATGTTCGGCAAAGCGGACATGACCATGGTGATCAACGGCGCCCTGGCCGGGCTGGTGTCGATTACCGCTGAACCGCTCTTGCCCAACCCAGGAATGGCAGTCGTGATCGGTGCTATTGGTGGTGTTGTGGTGGTGTTTTCCGTATTGGGGCTTGATCGGTTGAAAATCGACGACCCGGTCGGCGCCATTTCGGTACACGGAAGTGCTGGCGTATGGGGGGTCCTGGCCGTCGTCCTGACTAATCCAGATGCGTCTTTCATGATCCAGCTGATCGGTGCGGTTGTTGTTTTTGCCTGGATGTTTGGGGCTAGTTTGCTGGTGTTGTGGATCATCCGTATGACGATGGGCTTACGCGTCAGCGAACAAGAAGAGTTCGAAGGGATGGATGTTCACGAATGCGGTATGTCTGCTTATCCTGAATTCGTGTCTTTCACTACAAATACAGAAGCAACAGAAGGAAAAGCAAAGCGGGGCAGTGCTACCAAAACACATAGGGTGGCGGAGACCAGTCCCGAAGTGCGATAAGTGATCTATTGGTGCCAGGGGTATAGCAAGATTATGATAGTTAATAATTTTCCTGATAATTTACTTGTTGAGTGCCAACATGTATTTGCTTTTTCAGTCGACAAATACCAAGACGATTATGGCTGAGTAAGGCAAAACTGTAGAGCGAACGCGACATCCAGCCGAGGCTACTGCTTTCAAATGGTATTGTTAGCTGAGATAACCAAGCGTGTGGTACGGCAAACGTTATTTTGCCCAATTCACGGTGCGGTGCCGCATGTGAATTTTGTCTGTTGCCGTTGGACATTTTGAAGTAGGGTACGCTGTACGTGGTGGCCTAGGGCAATGAGCAATCCTGAAAGCTCTATAATGAAAACAACGCTGCATGTGACTAATTCACTTTATGACTAAACATATAGCACCAAATCAGACGCTTATCAGAATGCCGTCTCTGACGGCGGTGAAGTCTTTCGTTGCCGCGGCTCGTTACCAGAACTTTACCCGCGCCGCAGAGTCGCTTTGCGTGACACAAGCAGCGATCAGCCGCCAAGTAAGAGAGCTTGAGGGGTTTCTGGGCACCGATTTGTTCAAACGGGTAGGACGCTCGATAGAGCTTACCCAGGAAGGGTCGATTTTTTTCGATGCAGCCCAGCTATCTTTCCTGAATATTGCCCAGGCAGCTGACCGCATCCGAAACAATCGGGTTTCCAACGCAAAGCGGACGCTCACCCTGTGCTGCTCCCCCGCCTTCTCAGCGTTTTGGCTGTCGCTTCGCTTGCCAAGCTTTTTTAGCATGCATTCCAATATCGACCTTCAGGTTCTCTCGACCGAGAACTTTCTCACGATGGAACCGGGGGTATATCCAGATATTTTCATTACAAAAATGCAGAAAGTCAGGGAGGGTTATCACAGCATCCCCCTATTTCATGATGTGATTTATCCCATTTGTACGCCCAGCTACCTCGCAGCCCATCCTGAAATAAACACCTTGGAAGGGTTGCGCGACGGGGTGCTACTTAACTTAAGCCCTTACGGACGCTCGCAAGTGTCGGAGCATGTGAACTGGGAGTCATGGCTAGCCATCCATAAGCTGGAGTGTGCCGGAAGTTCTCAGAATGCAATCCATACGTTCAATGCCAATGACTATAGTATGCTGATACATATGACATTGAAAAATCAAGGAGTAGCGTTAGGGTGGGATCATCTTGTCGGCCCTTTGGTAGCTGATGGTCAACTCGTTAAGCCTATTGATAAAGAGTTAGTGCTTGAAGGCACGCGTCATTATCTTGCTTACCGTGAAGATAAAGCAACAGATGAAACTGTCTCTATGTTTCGGGAATGGTTCATGAGTCAATGTGCTGACTCAGTTAGAAAGTAATATTTTTAATATGATAGGGGCATTGTGGCTTTGACGATAACTAAATCTCAAGACCTTAAGTATGAACCTTTATCTGTGGGATTTTTATTGCTACATCGCTTTACGCTTTTACCTTTTGCTGCTTTTGCAGACTGTTTGCGCTTAGCTGCCGATGAGGGGGATCGTAGCCGTCAGCTGCATTGTCATTGGTCTTTCATGACCAGCACTGGCGAGGATGCAGAATCGAGTTGTGGCGCTGCCATTACACCCTGTATACCTCTGCAGGCCCCCTGCGAGTTTGATTACATCGTGGTGATTGGCGGGGTGCTGGACAAGCATAACCAAGTTGATTCAAAGGCAATAGAGTACTTACGCAAGGCCGCAGCGGAAAATGTACCGTTAGTCGGCGTGTGCACCGGCGTTTTTGTCCTTATCCAAGCGGGACTGATGGAGAAACGCCGTTGTTGTATCAGTTGGTACCATCATCGTGACCTTACCCAGCGCTTTCCCTCTATTGAGCCAGTAGCTGACCAGCTTTTTATCGACGAAGGCGATATTATAACCTGTGCAGGCGGAGCCTCCTCTGCAGATTTAGCTGCTTATCTTATCGAGCGTCATATGGGTAAAGCGTGGGCTATGAAGAGCCTGCATATCATGCTCATCGATGAACCTCGACCAGGTAGTCATGCTCAACCCCAACCCGTTGTTTATGTCAAAATTGATGACCGCATGGTTAGACGTGCCATTGCGACAGTTGAACAGCATTTAGGTAACCCTATACCGGTAGACGTACTGGCTGAACGTGTGGGTACCACGCGGCGCCATCTAGAGCGACGCTTTCGAGAGACGCTAGGAGTAAGCCCCCAAAAGTTCTCTCGAGAATTACGTTTGCGCTACGGCTTATGGCTACTTCACTACACCGGCAACAGCGTCACGGAGATAGGTGGCCGCTGCGGCTTTGCCGATACAGCACATTTCTCGCGTCATTTTCGCGCTTTTTTTGGATTGACGCCGTCGTATGTACGTAAACATGCTGATCAGGTGAATGGCGTCTCAGTCGATCCTCATTTTTTGCATATTCATGATGCCACCCTGTCTTAAAGACCTAGAATACATCACTGAACTTTGTTGTTGCTCTTCAAAAATAATTAACTTTCTATTGATTACCTCTCTATAACCCCCGTGCCTTGGCCGCGTTCATAAAACTTGTCGCATTTGTTCAATTCTTGACCCTCCTTCTTGGCTTTAAATCCAGGTAAGCGCGATCTTCCTTATTAGGACACTGATCCGACAACGATAATGCCGGGATAGAACCAGGAGAGAATTATGAACCAATTTAGCCTTGATGCGTTTGATGCTGGGGTTGCTGAAGCCATTGCAGAAGAAGTCATCCGCCAGGAAGCGCACATTGAATTAATTGCTTCTGAGAACTATACCAGCCGAGCGGTGATGGAGGCCCAAGGCTCTCAACTGACCAATAAATACGCTGAAGGTTACCCAGGGCGACGCTATTACGGGGGTTGTGAGTTTGTCGATAAGGTTGAATCGCTGGCCATCACCCGGGCGCGCGACTTATTCAGCGCAGATTACGCCAATGTGCAGCCTCACTCGGGAGCCCAGGCCAACGCTGCCGTTTTCATGGCGCTAATTCAGCCGGGAGACACCGTGCTGGGCATGAGCCTTGCCCATGGTGGTCACCTTACCCACGGCGCGGCCCCCAACTTTTCCGGCAAGCATTATCATGCGGTTCAGTACGGTCTGAATGTGGACACAGGAGAGATCGACTACGACGAAGTTGAGCGGCTGGCACGTGAACATCAGCCCAAAATGATCATCGCAGGCTTTTCTGCCTATTCGCGAGTCGTTGACTGGCGCCGCTTCCGGACGATTGCCGATGAGGTGGGGGCCTATCTGATGGTTGATATGGCGCATGTCGCCGGTTTAGTCGCCGCAGGCCTATACCCCAGCCCGTTGCCGCATGCGCATGTGGTGACCACCACAACGCACAAAACCCTGCGCGGGCCTCGTGGCGGATTGATTTTATCGGATCATGGTGATGAGGCGCTCTATAAGAAGCTAAATGGCGCGGTGTTCCCAGGCCAGCAGGGTGGCCCATTGATGCATGTCATCGCAGCCAAGGCCGTGGCGTTTAAAGAAGCGATGAGCCAGGATTTCGTCAACTATCAGCGGCAGGTGGTTGCCAACGCCCGCGCCATGGCGAATGTCTTCGTTGAACGTGGCTATGATGTTGTTTCGGGCGGCACCGACGACCACCTGTTCCTTGTGTCGTTAATCAAGCAAGGGGTGACTGGAAAAGACGCAGATGCCGCCTTGGGCCGGGCGCACATCACGGTTAACAAGAATGCCGTGCCGAACGACCCGCAGAGCCCTTTTGTCACCTCTGGCTTGCGCCTCGGTACGCCCGCCGTGACCTCCCGCGGGTTTGTCGAGGAAGATTGCGAGCAGCTCTCGACCTGGATTTGCGACATCCTTGATGTGCTGGCCAAGCAGGAAAGCACTGACCAAGTGGAGGCCGATGTTCTCAACAATGTGGCGGCGCTGTGCGCTCGTTACCCGGTGTATGGCAACGCCGCGTCGAACGTTAGCGAAACATCGATAGCTTGAGCCTGACCGTCACTAGGCTCTAACGGAGCCGATCGAGGAGAAAGTCTATGCAGCATTATTCCGGCTTCGGGTTGGTCAAACATGCGCTCAGTCACCATGAAAACTGGCAACGCCAGTGGCGCAACCCCATCCCCAAGAAAGAGTACGACGTGATCATTGTCGGCGGGGGCGGTCACGGTCTTGCGACTGCTTACTACCTGGCGAAAGAACACGGCATCACCAATGTGGCTGTGATCGAGAAAGGCTGGCTGGGTGGCGGTAATACCGCACGTAATACCACCATCGTGCGCTCCAACTATTTATGGGATGAATCGGCAGCTCTTTATGAGCACTCCATGAAGCTTTGGGAAGGCCTATCCCAGGATCTCAACTACAACGTGATGTTTTCACAGCGCGGCGTGCTCAACCTTGGCCACACGCTGCAGGACATGCGCGATATTCAGCGTCGAGTAAGTGCCAACCGTCTTAATGGCATTGATAGCGAGGCGCTGGACGCACGTCAGGTGCAAGAAATTGTGCCGATCCTCGACTGTTCCAAGCGCGCTCGTTATCCCGTCATGGGCGCTTCCTGGCAGCCGCGTGCCGGGGTAGCACGGCATGATGCAGTGGCCTGGGGCTATGCCCGCGGTGCCGATGCACGTGGCGTCGACATACTCCAGCAAACGGAAGTCACCGGATTCAAGATTAATGATGGGCGTGTCGTCGGGGTTCACACCAACCGGGGCGATATTGGAGCTAAAACGGTCGGCTGTGTCGCCGCGGGCAACTCCAGCGTGCTGGCCAAGATGGCGGGCTTCAAGCTGCCACTAGAATCACACCCGTTGCAGGCGCTGGTTTCTGAGCCGCTCAAGCCGGTGCTTGATACCGTGGTGATGTCTAACCATGTACACGGTTATATCAGCCAGTCGGACAAGGGCGACCTGGTCATTGGCGCGGGTATTGATGGGTATCTGGGGTATGGCCAGCGCGGCAGCTACTCGACGGTGGAGCATACTCTTCAGGCCATCGTAGAGATGTTCCCGATCTTCTCGCGGGTACGCATGAACCGCCAGTGGGGCGGCATCGTTGACACCTGCCCAGACGCCTGCCCGATTCTATCGGCCACGCCTGTGAAAGGGCTGTTTTTCAACTGCGGTTGGGGTACTGGGGGCTTTAAGGCCACACCGGGCTCCGGGCATGTGTTTGCGGCTACGTTGGCGAAGGGGAAAGCTCATCCCTTGGCCGCCCCGTTCTCTATCGATCGTTTTAATACCGGTGCGCTTGTTGATGAACATGGCGCTGCGGGTGTCGCGCACTAAGGAGGCACTGTCATGTTCCACATTTATTGTCCGTACTGTGAAGAGTACCGCGAAGAAGAAGAGTTTCACCCCAGGGGGCAGGCGCATATTCAGCGCCCGGCAGAGCCTGAGACGTGCTCTGACGACGAGTGGGGGGATTACCTGTTCTTCCGCGATAACCCGCGCGGCGTTCACCATGAATTATGGGTGCACTCGGTAGGCTGTCGGAAGTTCTTCAACATCACCCGTCATACTGTGAGCTACGCGATTCTTGAAACCTACAAAATGGGTGAGCAGCCTTCCATAACGGCGGCTGATCTTCCTGGAAAAGATAAACAGGCTGGTGTCCAGGCGGCGTCAGGCGGCTGGCAAACCGTTGGGTCACAGCCGGAAAGCGAAGCACTCAACAAGGAGGCGCGAGCATGAGTCAGGCTAATCGATTACAGCAGGGCGGTCGTATCGACCGGTCTCGCCCCTTGACCTTCACTTTCAATGGCCAGCAATACACAGGGTATGCTGGCGATACGCTGGCCTCGGCCTTGCTTGCCAATAATGTTGATATCGTCAACCGCAGCTTTAAGTATTCACGCCCACGCGGCATTGTCGCGGCAGGCGCTGAAGAGCCTAATGCGGTGGTTCAACTGGGTGCCACTGAAGCAGCGCAAGTGCCCAACGTGCGCGCTACTCAGCAGGCGCTTTACGAAGGGCTAACGGCACGTAGCACGAATGGCTGGCCTAGTGTCCAGCGGGATTTAATGGGCATGATTGGAAAGTTGGGCGGCACCTTTATGCCCCCTGGCTTTTATTACAAAACCTTTATGGCGCCGGCCTCGCTATGGATGACCTACGAAAAGTATATCCGTAAGGGGGCAGGGCTGGGCCGTAGCCCGACGGAAGCCGATCCGGATCGCTATGAGCATATCAATCAGCACTGCGACGTGTTGGTTATCGGCGCCGGCCCGGCTGGTCTAGCCGCCGCCAAGACAGCAGCGCACAGCGGCGCACGGGTCATTCTCTGCGATGAGCAAGAGGAAATGGGCGGTTCACTGTTAGACAGCCGTGAGCTGATCGATGATGCGCCGGCAGCGCAGTGGGTTGAGCAGGTTCTGAGTGAGCTCAGCGGCATGGAGAATGTCACGCTGCTGCCGCGTACCACGGCCAACGGCTATCACGATCATAACTTTGTCACCCTACATGAGCGCCGGACGGAGCACGTGGCTGATAGCGCCCCTGACATTGGCGGTCGCCGCCAGGCCCGTGCCCGGTTGCACCGGGTGCGTGCCAGCGAAGTCGTATTGGCCACCGGCGCCCATGAGCGTCCGCTGGTTTACGCCAACAACGATGTGCCTGGCAACCTGGTCGCTGGCGCCGTTTCAAGCTATATCCGTCGCTACGGTGTGGTGCCGGGGCAAACGTTAGTGCTGTCGGCAACCAATGACCACGCGTACCGTGTAGCGCTGGACTGGCATGAGGCGGGCCGTAAGGTAGTCGCCATCGCCGATGCGCGTGAAAACCCTCAGGGTGAGCTTGTTGAACAGGCCCGTTCGCTGGGTATCCGAGTGATGACCCAGAGTGCCGTGATCGAAGCGAAAGGCGCGAACCGTGTTAGTGCGGCTTGCGTTGCCAGGATCGACGCCGAAGCCTTCGCCGTAGTCGGGCCAATCGAAGAATTGGCTTGCGATACCATCGCCAGCTCAGGTGGCTACAGTCCGGTTATTCACTTGTCTTCGCATACCGGCACACGCCCGTTATGGCGGGATGATATTTTAGGCTTTGTACCCGGTGAGTTAGCCGGCCTCACCTCCGCCGGCGGTGCCCGTGGGGTCTACGCCCTGCCGAGCGTTATGCAAGACGGCGTCGATGCTGCGGTTCATGCGCTCAAGGCCGCGAATATTGACGCGCAAGCCAATACCATGACGCTGCCGCAGGTGGCAGCTCGTAACGAGGGTGACGCATGCGCGCTTTATCAGGTGCCGCACCGCAAGCCTTCCGCGCGCGCGCCCAAGCAGTTTGTCGATCTTCAAAATGATGTCACCGCCGCCGGTATTGAGTTGGCGACACGCGAAGGGTTTGAGTCCATTGAGCACGTCAAGCGCTACACGGCGATGGGGTTTGGAACCGATCAGGGTAAGCTTGGCAACATCAACGGCATGGCCATTGCGGCGCGTTGTCTGAAACGCTCTATTCCGGAGGTCGGGACTACCGTTTTCCGCCCCAATTACACGCCGGTCACCTTTGGTGCGATTGTCGGCCGCCACTGCGGTGAGCTGTTTGATCCCGAGCGTTACACCGCCCTGCACCAATGGCATGTTGAGCAAGGCGCCGAGTTTGAAGATGTCGGGCAGTGGAAGCGCCCCTGGTACTTTCCACGTACCATCAATGGCAAGCAAGAAACCATGCATGAAGCGGTGGCTCGTGAATGCCTCGCGGTGCGTGAGCGTATCGGTATTCTGGATGCCTCTACGCTGGGCAAGATCGATATCCAGGGCCCCGATGCCCGTGAATTCCTAGGCCGTGTTTACACCAATAAGTGGGCCAAGTTGGCGCCAGGCCGTGTCCGTTATGGATTGATGTGCAAAGACGACGGCATGCTCATGGATGATGGCACGACCAGTTGCCTGGGTGAAAACCACTTTTTGATGACCACCACCACCGGCGGCGCTGCGGGTGTGATGGAGTGGCTGGAACTCTGGCATCAAACGGAATGGCCTGAGCTGGACGTTTACTTCACCTCGGTCACCGACCACTGGGCAACCATGACCGTCACAGGCCCGGACGCCCGCAAATTACTCGCTGAAATTACCGACGATATCGATCTGGACAAAGACGCGTTCAAGTTCATGGACTGGTGCGAAGGAACGGTTGCTGGGGTACCCGCGCGTGTTTTCCGTATCTCGTTTACCGGTGAACTTTCTTTCGAGATCAACGTGCAAGCCAATTACGCCATGCACGTTTGGAAGACGCTGTTCGAACATGGTGATAAGTATGGCCTGACACCTTACGGCACCGAGACAATGCACGTTCTGCGGGCTGAAAAAGGGCTGATTATCGTCGGTCAGGACACCGATGGTTCGGTCACCCCGGAAGACCTAGGTATGCAGTGGGCGATTGGCTATGACAAGCCCTACTCCTGGATTGGCAAACGCGCATTGTCGCGCCCCGATACGCGGCGTACCGACCGTAAGCAGTTTGTCGGCTTGAAGCCCAAGGACCCCAAGGTCGTGCTTGAAGAAGGGTCGCAGATCGTCTTCGATCCTAATCAGTCAATCCCCATGAGCATGCAGGGACATGTAACGTCGAGCTACTACAGCCCCACGCTGGGCCATGGCTTTGCTCTGGCGGTCGTCAAGGGTGGACATGACCGAATGGGTGAAACGGTCTATTTGCCCATGGTCGACGGTACGGTTCACGAAGCTGAGATTGTCAGCCCTGTCTTCATCGATCCTAAAGGAGAGCGCCAGAATGTCTGACGTCAAAGAGTTTGATACCCGTCCTGCCGGAAACGTGGAGGCCGAGTCACCATTAGCATGGTCGTTGCATCGCCAAAAAGCGCTACCCCAGGATGCTCAAGCGGGCGTAACGCTGCAAGAGCAGGCTTTTCTGGGGCACCTCGTTTTACGGGGGGGCGCCATCACGTTGGACGAGGCCGTGCGCGAGGTGCTGGGTATCGCGCTGCCTGCCAAGCCCAATACCGTCACCCAGGATGCTAGCGGCGAGCGTTCGATTCAGTGGATGTCTCCCGATGAATGGCTCGTCATTGTGCCCAGTGGCGAAGAGATTAACCTGGAAAGTCAGCTGCGTAAGGCCATGGGGCAGGCACATTGCAGCATCGTCAATGTGAGTGGCGGACAAACCGTGTTGACGCTAGAGGGCGAGAAGGCGCGTGACGTGTTGATGAAGTCCACACCTTACGATGTGCATCCACAAGCGTTCCCGGTGGGTAAAGGCGTCACCACCGTGTTTGCCAAAAGCTCGATTGTGTTGCGCCGACCCACTGAGCACCGTTGGGAGCTGGTCGTGCGGAGAAGCTTCGCCGATTACTGTTATCGCTGGTTATTAGATGCGGCTGCAGAACATGGCATCGACATTAACCGATGACATAGACGCTGAACGATGAGTCGTCAGGCCGGTGTAACGCCGGCCTGTTACCTAGCTGCATGGATAACAAAGGGGGAACGTTATGAGCCGAGTAGCTGATACCTGGATTCTTACTGCGCAATGCCCTAGCCGTATTGGAACGGTTGATGTGGTGACACGCTTTTTGAAAGAGCAGCAATGCTACATTACCGAGCTTAATTCGTTTGATGACCGGTTAAGCGAACGCTTTTTTATTCGCGCTGAGTTTAGGCCCGAATTGGAGGACTTTTGTGACGAGGCGTTTCATGATGTCTTTGGGGCTCGTGCTACAGAGTTCTACATGACGTTCGAATTGACGCCGCCCGGCAAACGCACTGCGGCGGTCATCTTGGTATCGAAAGCGGATCATTGCCTGAATGATTTGCTATATCGCTACCGTATTGGCCAACTGCCACTGGATATCCGAGCCGTGGTTTCCAACCATCCGGATCTTGAACCGCTGGCTGCTTGGCATGGGCTGCCTTTCCATTACCTGCCGATAACACCTGATACGAAACCGCAGCAAGAAGCGCAGATACAGGAGGTGATCGAAGGTACTGGTGCCGAACTGGTAATTTTGGCGCGCTACATGCAAGTGCTGTCGCCCGCGATGTGCGAACGTTTGTCTGGGCGTGCCATCAATATTCACCATTCGCTGCTGCCGGGATTCAAAGGCGCCAGACCCTATCATCAAGCGTATGAAAAAGGCGTTAAGCTTGTCGGCGCCACTGCCCATTACATTAATAACGACCTTGATGAAGGCCCTATTATCGCTCAGGGCGTTGAGCCTGTTGATCATGCACATTATCCAGAAGATTTGGTCGCGAAGGGGCGCGATATTGAGTGCCTGACCCTGGCGCGGGGCATTAGCTATCATCTCGAGCGGCGTGTTTTTCTACATGGCGGCCGAACGGTCGTATTTAGCAACTAATACTGTCGCCATTTTAGTCCTTTCTTATGTGTATGTTTTTAATCTAAAAAAGCCTTAGAGCTGAGTGCTAAGAGTGCTGGTGGTTATCACAGTGCTCTTCGTTCGTGTACTGCTAATAAACCACAAGGTGGTTTTCTATTACACGTGCTCAAAAGAAATTTAGTTATGGGGTCTACAATGCCAATTAGCGTTTTTGATCTTTTTAAAGTGGGTGTGGGTCCTTCCAGTTCACACACCGTCGGCCCTATGATGGCTGCTTTTAAATACGCGAATTTATTACAAGAAAGTGATTTGATGGATAAAGTGTCACGCTTGGAAGTGCACTTTTATGGATCGCTTTCAGCGACAGGAGTGGGCCATAGTACAGACCATGCTGTTATGATGGGGTTAATGGGGGAGCGCCCTGATACGATTGATCCACGTATTATTGCACCCTGTATTGAAAGGCTAAAAACTGAACATAACTTCTCATTAGGAGGACAGATCAGCGTTCCTTTCCAATGGGAGCAGGATATTTATTTTCACGAAGAGAGTTTGCCTTACCACCCCAATGCGATGATCCTGACTGCCTATACCGACACCGGTGACGAGTTATGCAAAAAAACCTTCTATTCGATCGGCGGTGGGTTTGTTGTCGACCAAGAGCAAGTCGATGCGGGCGAGGTCGATTCAGATGTTGCTGACATTCCCTACAATTTCAACAGTGCTGCCGAGCTGCTTGCCTACTGCAAGACAGAAGAGATGAGTATCGCTCGCCTTATGCTTGAAAACGAAAAAATATGGCGAAGTGAACAAGAAGTGCGCGATGGGCTTTGGCGTATCTGGCAGGTAATGTGTGAATGTATCGATAACGGGTTAAATAACGAAGGCGTATTGCCTGGTGGGCTCAACGTCAAACGACGCGCTAAACAACTGCATCAACGACTTCAAACAGCAGAGCAAAACGCTTGCCTGATCGCGTCAACGTTTTCGGCGATGGAGTGGGTCAATATTTTTGCGTTAGCGGTGAACGAGGAGAACGCTGCGGGTGGGCGTATGGTAACGGCCCCGACCAATGGTGCCGCAGGCATTATTCCTGCTGTCTTGCATTACTTTATGAAGTTTCAGGCCAATGCCAGCGAAAAGGATGTGGTCGACTTTCTGCTTGTTGCAGGCGCTATTGGCATCCTTTGTAAAAAGAATGCCTCTATTTCGGGGGCGGAAGTCGGCTGCCAAGGCGAAGTCGGCTCTGCGTGTGCGATGGCAGCGGCAGGGCTAGCCGCCGTCATGGGAGGTTCGCCTGAACAGGTAGAGCACGCGGCGGAAATCGGTCTAGAGCACAATTTAGGGCTGACATGCGACCCAGTCGGTGGCTTGGTTCAAGTGCCTTGTATTGAGCGCAATGCTATTGCCACAGTAAAAGCAATTAATGCCGCGCAAATGGCGTTGCGGGGGGATGGTAACCACTTTATCTCACTGGATAAAGTGATCCGAACCATGCGCGATACAGGAAAGGATATGCTTGATAAATACAAGGAAACATCCCAAGGTGGCTTAGCCGTTAATGCAATAGAATGTTAGATATGTAGTATTTTGATTATACAGGAAACTTCTTTCTTAAGTCTGATGAGACTAAGTTGTTTTCTCTTTTCATAAGAGAGGCTTTCTGTGCGTGAAAGTTCCTGTTTTAAAGACATGTGTATAAGCCTAACGTTCACCGAAGTAGGAAGCGGGTTGTCTAAAGTTTTGTTTTGTCGAGAGAGGTTAGTGGATGAAATTAATGAGAGGTTTCAGTATTTACGATTAGTTAATTTATATATTAGTAGCGTGTCTATTAGTCGTTAGACAAACGTCTATTGGGAATTAATAACCTGTGGTAACTGATAAGCAGTAGAAAAGGTTTCTTTTTATTACTATGCCTGCGTGTTTATGCTGTGGACATGGCCATATGGCTACTCACAGTACTGCTACAACAAGGGCAATAATATGAAATTTGATGGTATCTGGACACCTGTCGTGACTCCTTTCGCTGCAGATGGAACCGTAGATTTTGATGCACTGGGTAAAGTCGTTGATACCCTGATCGATCAGCAAGTGAGCGGTTTAATTATCGGTGGCACAACGGCCGAATACTATGCTTTGAGTAAAGATGAACGCAAACAAACGCTTACGTTTGTCTCTGAGCACGTTAAAGGTCGCCTTCCGATCATGGCCGGAATCAATGCAACGACGACTGACGAGTGTTTGGAGCTTGGCCGTTATGCTAAAGCGGCTGACTACAATGCGATTTTGGTGGCTGCTCCTTACTACTGTCAGCCGACTCAAGATGAGTTGCTAGCGCACGTTCGCTGTCTTGATAGCGAACTCGATATGCCGACCATGCTTTACAACTTTCCTGATCGCACCGGAACGCCGATGAGCCTAGAGTTTATCAAGGCCTTAAGCGATCGCCCTAATATCCAGGCGATTAAGGAAAGTACTGGATCGATAGAGCGTATGCATTCGCTTGCCAATGATTTTCAAGACCAGATCCAACTCAGTTGTGGTATGGATGACCAAATCCTGGAGTTTTTCACCTGGGGGGCGCGTAGTTGGGTAGGAGGAGCATCAAATTTCCTCGCGCCAGAACACGTTGCTCTTTATCAAGCATGTGTCATTGAGCAAGATTTTGTGGCTGGTCGTGAACTGGCTTCTCGTCTGTTACCGATGCTTAACCTCCTAGAGCAAGGTGGTAAGTTCTGCCAATACATTAAGCATGGCTGCGAACTGGCCGGTATGCCCGTTGGCCCCGCGCGCCGCCCCTTGCTGCCGCTGACTGATGAAGAAAAGGCTGATTTCAAGCGTGTTTATGACACGCTAGTTGCCCACCGTAGCTGAATGAATGTTGGTGGAGGCTATCAAAATGCAGCTCCCCTGTAATTTCCTTCCCCAGGAAGATGGTCGCTGTGGCTGGTATGAAATGCTGCCTGAACCACCAGTTGCCACGCCGCTTAGGGGCGAGGTTAAGGCTGACTGGGTAGTGTTAGGTGCTGGATTTGCCGGTTTGGCAGCGGCGCGCCGGCTGGGGGAGTTGCAGCCAGAGAAGAAAATTGCGCTCATTGATGCCCGTCGTGTGGGGTTTGGGGCTGCCGGGCGTAACTCTGGCTTCATGATTGACTTACCTCATGATCTGTCCTCACATAGCTACACCGGTGCCCAGGACTCTGATCTCAGACAGATCCGCCTCAATCGCGGGGCGATCGATTATATGCGCGATATTGTCAAGCGTTACGCTATTGAGTGCGATTGGCAAGAAAGGGGCAAGTTCCACGGCGCCGTCGAGCCTCACGGCATACGTGCATTGGAAGCGTTTGCCAAAGGGTTGAGCCAATTAGGCGAGCCTTATGAAGAGCTTGATGCCCATGCCATGAAGCGAATTACCGGGACTGATTTTTACCGGGCTGGTTTGCATGCCCCCGGCGCGGTACAGGTTCAACCCGCAGCATTGGTAAGAGGCTTGGGTGCTACGTTGCCTAGCAACGTCACCCTCTATGAAGACAGCCCGGTACGCAACATTATCATTGGTAATCCGCATACCTTGGTGACGGATCTAGGCCATCTGCAGGCTCCAAAGATAGTATTGGCCAATAACGCTTACGCTGCCCAGTTTAGCCAGCTTGGCTTGAAGGGCCGCATACTGCCTATGTACACCTACGGCAGCTTGACCCGCCCCTTGACTGCTTCTGAGCAGCAAACTCTGGGCGGGGAGGAGAGCTGGGGGCTGCTACCAGCGGATCCAATGGGGTCAACGGTAAGACGCCTAGCCAACGGACGCATCTGTATTCGCAACTCTTTCACGTACAACCCGAACGTAAGGGCAAGTGCACAGCAGCTTAAACTTGTGCTTGCCGCGCACCAGCGCTCCTTTAACAAACGCTTCCCGATGTTGCCCAAGGTAGCGATGGAATATACCTGGGGAGGAGCACTGTGTGTGTCGCGTAATGGAGGAGCCCCCTTTGGGGAAATCAATCCAGGTGTTTTCAGCGCCGTTTGCCAAAATGGATTGGGATTAACCCGCGGCACTATTTCGGGAAAGCTGATAGCCGAATATGCGCTCGGGATTAAAAGTGACTTGCTTGATTATGCATTACTTCAGCCTAAGCCAACCGCAAACCCTCCAGAACCTCTGCTAAGCATAGGGGTTCGCTCGACCCTTGCCTGGAAAGAGTGGCAAGCCGGAATAGAGCTTTAACTCATGCGTCAATAGGAGCAGAACAATGTCTAATGCCCTGACCCAGGAAACGATCCGACAGCAAATCAGCCAGCTGAAGTATCGTAATTTAGCGTTTATTGATGGCCAGTTTGTGCCTGCGCGCTCTGGTGAGCAGTTTGAAACCTTGAACCCGGCCACAGGCGAATTGCTCACTCAGGTGGCCGCCTGTGATGCAGACGATGTTGACGTAGCTGTCCAGGCTGCACGTCGCGTGTTTGAGCAGGGCGATTGGTCGCTGCTGTCTCCGGCTGAACGCAAAGTTATATTGATACGCTTCGCAGATGCCATTGAAGCGAACAGTTTCGAGCTGGCAGTGTTGGAATCACTTGAGGCGGGTAAGCCCATTAGTGAATGCTTCAATGTAGATATACCCGATACCGCGAACACGATACGTTGGCATGCCGAAGCGATTGATAAGCTCTATGACGAGGTAGCGCCAACGGCAAAAGATTGTGTGGCGACGATTACCCGTGAACCGATCGGCGTTGTGGCTGCCGTGCTGCCCTGGAATTTCCCTGCCATGATGGCGGGATGGAAGTTAGGACCAGCGCTTGCAACAGGCAATAGCGTTATCTTAAAGCCTTCTGAATTGACCTCACTCAGCACGCTTAGATTAGCCGAACTGGCGTTGGAAGCGGGTATTCCGGCTGGGGTGCTCAATATTGTGCCTGGCTTGGGTCATACGGCGGGCAAGGCGATTGGTCTGCATCCGGACATTGATCTGGTCGCTTTCACCGGCTCTACGGCTACCGGCCGACGTTTCCTTGAGTATTCCGCCGCCAGTAACCTTAAGCGTATCGTGCTGGAGTGTGGCGGGAAAAATCCTCAGATCGTCATGTCGGATAGTGGGGATATCAAGGAAATAGCCAGCAATGTCCTGGCTGCTGCGTTCTGGAACATGGGTGAAAATTGCTCGGCAGGTTCTCGCTTGATTGTGCACCGCTCAGTGAAAGAGTCGCTGCTGGAAGAAATGCTCCGTCAACTCAGTGACGAGTGGATCACTGGCGATCCATTAGATCCCTCCGTACAGCTCGGCGCGTTGATCGAAGAAGCACACATGCAAAAGGTGATGGGCTTTATCGAGCAAGCCAAAGCCGATGGGCTTCAACCGATTGTGGGTGGCCAGCGCTTGAACGAAGCAACGGGCGGCTATTTCGTGGCGCCAACTATTTTTGACGATGTGCCCGCCAATGCCTCGGTTGCAATTGATGAAATCTTTGGGCCGGTGCTGGCGGTGATTCCCTTTGATACGGAAGAGGAGGCCATCCGTATCGCCAACGACACCTGCTATGGGCTAGCAGCATCGCTGTGGAGCGAAAACCTGAACACGGTCTATCGAATGTCAGCGGCGATTCGTGCAGGCACCATCTCCGTCAATTGTTTCTCGGAAGGTGACATTACCACGCCCTTTGGTGGTTACAAGCAGTCGGGTTTCAGTGGTCGAGACAAATCGCTCCATGCCCATGATCAGTACTGTGAGCTTAAAACGACCTGGATTCAACTTGGGTAAGGTTGATTAATGCCGGTTAACGATGTTTAACCGGCCTTTTAAGCTTAATTAATAACCTGACTTTAGTTAACAATATTTTCTAATAGTTAACGAAAATACTTAATGGAAAGTGAAATATGGCATTTAAAAGAACAATCCATGCTGTAGACACACACGCTGGCGAGCCTATGCGCGTTATTACAGGCGGTGTGCCTAACATCCCTGGAAATACCGTCCATGAGAAAATGGTTTGGCTGCGGGAGAATGACGATCAGCTACGTAAGTTAATGCTGCGAGAGCCGCGTGGCTATCCGCCGCTGTGTTGCAATATTATTGTTCCTCCCTGCCATCCAGATGCGGATGTAGGGAATATCATTATGGAACAGATTGAGTATCCCGTTATGTCGGGAGGTAACACTATTTCGGTAGTCACTGTTCTGCTGGAAATGGGCATGCTGCCAATGAAGGAGCCAGTCACGGAGCTTACCGTAGAAGCGCCAGCAGGATTGATTCACGTCAGAGCTGAGTGCCAGCACGGTAAGGTAAAAAACGTCACGTTCCAGAATGTGCCGGCTTTTGCCGCGTATCTTGATGCAGAAATAGAGGTGCCGCATCTAGGTAAAGTCACTGTGGACGTGGGTTGGGGAGGCATGTTCTATGTCATTGCCGATGTGCGTCAATTTCCTGGCATCGAGTTAATCCCCGAACATGGCGCCGAGATAGCGCGGATCTCTGCCATGATAAGACAAGCCGCTATCGAACAATTACCTGTTGCACACCCGCATTACCCAGGTGTCGGCATTACCATTTCGCAACTTTCTGGTCCTGCTGACAGCCCGGATGCTGATTGGAAAAATGTCGTTACCGTCGCATCCGGTGAGTTTGATTGGGACAAGCCAAGTACGTGGACTGGCGCGATCGACCGCTGCCCTTGTGGTACGGGCACGTGCGCTAAAATGGCGGTTCTGCACGCCAAGGGTGAGCTTGCGTTAAATCAAGATTTTCGGCATCAAGGCATCCTTGGCAATGTGTTTACCGGCAGGCTGGTTGAAGAAGCCGCCGTGGGTGACAAAAAGGCGGTGGTACCCACGATTAAAGGCACGAGCTGGATCTACGGTATCAATACCTATGTGCTGGATCATGATGATCCCTTTACCGAAGGGTTCTGCGTGAAAGACATCTGGGCATAAAGCCGGTGTAATGAGTCTTGTTATCTTGCATCTTAGAGGCGCCCCGTATTGGGGCGTTTCTTGTTAGGTGGTCAACACTATCGAGAGGTATCGTTTTTGAAACAGGAAACACTTTCTGCCTGCGATGCAGAAGTATTGGCCGAACAAGCGTGTCTCGCCGCTGGCGCCAATCACGCCACTGCCCGTGCTCTGGCAGCAGCAACTGTATCTGCGGCGCTTTACGGGCACGCTAGCGTCGGCTTTCCCCACCTGCTGGATTATCTTGCCAATTTTAATACGGGAAGTATTAATGGCAACGCTAAGCCGACACTCACTGCGCCGCTGCCCGCTATTATGCATTCGGATGCGGATGGCGGTATTGCCCAGTTGGGGTTCGACCTGGCCTTGCCAGCACTGGTGGAAAACACTCGTGCCCTGGGTGTCACGCTTTTTGCCCAAGCTAATAGCTATACCACGGGTGAGCTTGGCTACTATGTCCGCTGTCTTGCGCTTGAGGGTGTCATTGCCTTTGCTGTTTCTAATAGCCCAGCGGCGGTGGCAGGCTCCCCAGGTGGCAAGATCACGTTTGGCACGAACCCTATGGCGTTTGCTGTGCCGCTGGCCGATGCGACTGCGCCTTTGGTGATTGATCAGGCTTCTAGCGCAACGGCCTTTATCAACCTGGTGAATGCCGCGGAAGAGGGTAGAGCCATTCCTGAAGGTTGGGCAATTGATGAGAAAGGCAGTGCGACCACCGATGCAGCCGCTGGCCTGCGCGGTGCATTGTTAGCGTTTGGAGGAGCCAAAGGGGCGAATGTGGCATTGATGATTGAATGCCTATCTGCTGGTTTATCGGGTGCTTCGTGGTCGCTTGATATGGCTGATCATCAGAAGCGGGGGGAGAGGGTCGGTGCTAGCATAACGATCATCACGATCGCACCCACGGTTATCGATGAACACTTCTCAAATCGCCTGACTCAACAGCTTGATCGAATCACCGAGCTGGGTGCCTATATACCTGGCCGCCGACCGATTCGCCGCGATGTTTCCTACGATGATTTTATTGCCATTGATAGCGCTGTTCTGGAAAAAATTCGCCGCTTTTTGTAAGCGACGAATTTGGTAGTTCTGGTAGTGCTTTCTGCTTGTAGCTCGCTTTTATTAAAACTCTCCCTTCCTTAGACTTCTCAGGAAGGGAGCAGAGCGGCCCACACAACGCTGTATCCTCGAAGTGCTTAGCTTACATAGCCAAACAGTTTTGGCAAAAAGAGCGACAGCGCTGGCCAGTAGGTAGTCACTAGCATTACAGGGAGTGCAGCGAGCAACATAAAGCTAAATGCTGGTCGAATCACTTGCGACATGCCCACCTTCCCTATTCGGCAACTCATAAACAAAATGGGCGCCATCGGGGGGCTATTACAGCCGATAACCACACTCGTACCCACTATGGCCGCAAAATGCACTGGGTGCACACCGATGCTCTCCATAACAGGTAGCAGCAGTGGACTAAGGATAGCTACAACACTAACGTCATCCATAATCATGCCCATCAAGATTAAGAAAATATTGACCATCAGCAGGATTAGCAGCTTGTTCTGGAATAAATCCAGCAGCAGTTCTGTTAGCTGTTGGGGGACTCGCTCAAACGTGAAGATGCGGCTGGCCACGAAGGAAAAAAGCAAAATGATCATAATGACGCCAGTCGTCGTGGCGGCTTGAATGAAACAGTGAGCCAATGCCTTCAGGTTAAGGTCGCGATAAACGAACAGGCCGACGGGAATGGCATAGACAACGGCAATCGCGGCCGCTTCAGTCGGGGTGAAAATCCCCCCATAAATCCCGCCTAAAATAATAACCGGCAGCATCAAGGCAGGCATCGCTTTCCAACCGGTGCTGCCAATATGCTTAAATCGGTTACTCAGCGTCAGCGTCTCGGTGGTGGGGCCGGGGTATTTGCGTGTTTTAATGGCATTGATAATGCACAGCAAAATCATCAACAGAATGCCAGGCCCAATGGTCGCCAGGAATACGGCTGCCACTGATTGTCGGGTAACCACTGCGTATAGGATCATGGTGATGCTAGGTGGTATCAGCAGGCCCAGTAGCGACGAAATGCCTACCAGTGCAGTGGAGTAGGGGCGGCTATAGCCGTGCTTCTCCATCGGGCCGATCATAATAGTACCGATAGAAGCTACGGCAGCAGACGCCGTGCCTGAAATGGCACCGAATACACCACAGGACACGACCATCGTCGTTCCCATGCCGCTGCGTGACTTACCAACAATTGCTTCGGCAAAGCGTATAAGCCTGGCAGCAATCCCTCCCGACTGCATCAAATACCCTGTCATGATAAACAGCGGCAATGCCAATAGGATAAGCGAATTGATGGACCAGAATCCGGTTGTCATCAGCGAAGAGATATCGACGTCATAAGCGAGTGATAGAACCAGCGTCATGGCGGCGAATGAAAAGACAACAGGCACGCCTATCATCATTAGTAGTATGACTGCACCTATGGCTAATAAGGCACCCATGAGTTTCTCCAGTTATTGTCAGAAGTTCTTTTAATGAAAGACGTCTGATTGCACACTATTGTTAGCGAGCTATGATTTGTGGAATAAAAGGCGGGTGTCATTAATGAAGTCTCTAAGTGTATAAATTAACAGCAGAATACTGGCAACGAAGAGACTTCCTTGTGAAAAATAATGCGGTATACGGAACACCGGCGTAACTTGGCCTTTTTCAAAGCCCCAGGCAAACAGACTGTAGCTCCAGGTAACGAATAAGGCGGCTATAATCAGAGATATGGTAGTGGCGATAAGTCGCGTAACGTTATTAAGCATCTCGTTTTTGGAAAAGGCTTGGATGAAATCCGCACTGAGGTGGGACCTATCCCTTGAAGCTAGAGCTGCACCCAGCATATAAAGCCACATGGCAGCCATAAGCACCAATTCTTCAAGACCAAAAAAAGGTGTGTCTAATACCGCTCTTGAAGCAATGCCAATCACCATGGCGAAGGCGACGAAAGCACCTAATAGCGTAACGGCAGCTTTCATAAGAATCACAATCGCGTTATCTAAGACGACGAAAAAATTCATAATGACCTTCATGATATTACCTAGTAGATAATGAGCGTAGGATGCACCTGCTAGAGGCACATCCTATGTCACTTGGCAGGTATTATTTAGTTAGGCTCAGAGGCGAGATTGCGAACCTCTTGCATGATTTCTTCGCCCAAAGAATTTTCAGCTTCGGCCCAAACGTCCTCTCGAACACGCTCAATCCATGCTGCCATCTCTTCATCAGACGGTACGATGTATTCCATACCATCGTTCTGAGCCGTTTGAATCCACTTTTCATCCTCTGCTTGGGCGTCTTCGAATTGTTTGTTGATTACTTGGTCAACAGCGCCTGCGATAATCCCGCGATCTTCATCATCCATTCCTTCCCAGGAGTCTTGATTCATGAGAAAAGTATAGAAAGAAAAGTTATGTTTAGAGTGAACAAAGTAATCGAGCAGGTCATTAAAGTAGATATAATCCCAATAAATGACGTTGCTTGAGTCGCCGTCAACTACCCCCGTTTGGATAGACGTGTAAACCTCGGACCAATCGATTGGGACTGCTTGGAAGCCCATGGCCTGAATTGTCTGGGGCAGCGGGAATATTGGCTGTGAACGAAGTTTAATGCCCCTGGCATCGTCATAGTTAGTCGCGTAGCTATCCGAGGTGGCGATACCACCAAAGCCTTCGGGGAATGGGCCTAGCCTGGATTTCTCATAGTACCTCAGCCAGTACCGCACTCAGGCTGTAACACCGCTAAACACCTACTGGCTCGACTTACATCGGCTACTTTTTAACCACTTTCCGGCGTTCAGACACACTTCCCCCTTTCCCCCATTGCGTCGGGCCGGGGGCGCCCGAGCAGTCAGTTAGGAACCAACCGCCTGACGAGATCGGATAGCGCCGTTTTATAGGGGTAGCTGTCACTCATGAGTACTCGGATTCGACGCGTATTGCGGATGATGACCGCGCCTACTTTGATGAGCTTGAGCCTCAGGTTGCTCGGACTCATGCGCGCGAAGGGCGTGTGCTTCAGATAAGTCCGTAACCGCTCGAACAGCGTATAAGCGAAGCCCGACAAGATCAGCCGCCACTGATTGGCCCACCAGTGCGTGCTGGAGGTCCGGTCAGCAAACAGGCTCAGTTGTTGATCCTTGATCCGGTTCTCCATGTCACCCCGGGCACAGTACTGCTCGTAGTAAAGCTTGAAGCCATCATCGTAACGGGAACTGATGATAAACCGGGGATTAGAGCCTAACTCGCCTTCTTCTAGGCGGGCCACCACCCAGCGTGAGTATTTCCAGGAGTGGGCTTGATACTGGAAGCGGAACGTCCCCGCTACTTTCCCTCCCACCTGCCATTGGGTCTTGCGCACTAGCATCATGGGGACGTCCACTTCCTTGAGCAGCCGGCTGTTCTTTGCGATTCCCACGATGTAGTCGACGTGATGCCGATCACACCAGTTCAGCATCCGGGGACGACAAAAGTGGCTATCACCTCGTAACACGATGCGCGTATCGGGCCAGTATTGACGGATAAAGCGTACCAGTAAGGCGAGGATCGCCCAGCTATGGCGGCTGTCGCTGCGGTCACTGGTGCGCAGATAGCTCACCAGTAAGTGGCGCCCACAGAAGACATACAGTGGGAAGTAGCAGTGGTGATCGTAATAACGGTTAAAGAACTTGCCGGGTTGCTCGCCATGCACGGGGATGTCGGTGCCATCAAAGTCCAGCACGATCTCCTTTGGTGGTTCGTCATGCTGTTCAATGAAGTGATGCCACAGCAACTCATGGGCCTTCACTATTGCTTGCCGATCGGCGTTCTGCTCCACCCGGCACAGCGTCGACTTGCCTGCCAGCGTATCCTCTTCACCGAGCGCTGTCTGAAGGGCCTGATCATAGCGCAGGGCCTCATGGTCGTTGAAATCTTCATAGCCAGCGGCGACACCGAACACCCGCTGACGAACCAAAGTGTCGAGCTTATGACGAACCTGTTCCGGTGCGCGGGGATCATGAAGCACGGCGGCCAAGCGGCGTGTCAGGCGATGCTGTTTATCGACTTCACGAAGCAGGAGTAATCCGGCGTCCGACGTAATGTGGCCCCCGGAGAAGTCGGCTTCAATTTGGCGGCGTGAGAGTGGCGAGAAGGTCAGCTTTTCAGGTACCATTTTGGAAGCGGCTGTTGGTGCTTGATGGATTGGTTAGGTTCTTGAAATCATAGCACTTTCAGCCGCTTTCTTTTATACCCTGTGAGAAATCCGGGCTAGGTATTCGAGTCCTATATCGGCAAGGACTGGGTCAATAATTTCCGATACCCAACCATCTTTACTGTAAGCCTTAAGAGCGTCCTCCCAGCCCAATGTGAGGTAGGGCAACTGTAGGACGCCAAGGCGTTCATCGTAGGAGGTCTGGGGCCAACCTAAAAAGAGGTCGATGTTGCCACGAACTAGCTGATCGAAGAGCTCTTGAGGTCCACCAATCTCATCTTGATAAAATACGTTAATCCTGATTCTACCATCAGTTTGTTCTTCGACTAGGTCCGCTATCCTTTTTACGGCCTGTCCTTGGGGCGATTCTCGATCTCCTGCTTCTGTTGCCATGGTGAATCTTAAGTCTTCGTCGCTAGCCCATGTTGACGATGAGAAACTCATAGTAGCGATAATCGAAGCGGCAGCTGTGATTGAGCTGATTTTTACGGATTTTTTTAGATTCATAATTTTTCTCCCGACGAGCCATTGTAGTTAGTGCTTACCTGTTGCTTGGGCTCGGCCAAGCATTTATCCAAGCTATTACTATGGAGAAAGTAATGGAAACTACTTTTCTTGCGTGCAAAGCAATACCTGAGGTTATGATAGGTGCAGTTAAGTCGGGTAAAATCTATTTGTATACGCCTGGGTGTATGATTTCTGGCAATCGTTTGAGCTATAGAAGTCATTCTTTACAAGCTGTTAGAAAGCTTCTATAGCACTTCGTCAGGTAGTAGGTCGATAATGAACATCGCGCTGTACAAGCCAGCTATCGGTATTTGTTAACGCTGTTGTCTCACACTTGATACGTTAAAAGCAGGAGACTGCAATTCCTGAATTAAACTAACTGCTTAACGTCCGTGCAGCACTCTGGCTCCGAATTGCAGAGGGTGCATGACCAAACTGTTTGCGAAAAGCACGGGAGAAGGAAGAGCTGTCTGAGAAACCCAAGTCCATGGCAATTCTACCTAGCGGCAACCGAGTGGTTTGCAGCCATTTCATCGCCCACGATAACCGCCGCTCTAATACATATTGCTGTGGAGATTTACCAAAATGGCGCACAAACAGTAGATGCATTTGGCTTTGCCCTAAGTGCAGAAAATCTGAAAGTGCCGAATTAGAAGGTGGTATTTCCAACGATGCATCAATAAAGGAATTGATGTCACTAGCTGAAATACGGCAATTTTTTGGCAGTACTTCCAGGCTGCCCACAGCCATCAGCTCATAAATTTGAGTAACAAACATCATTGCCAGCTGTCGACGCAGTAGATAACGCGAGTCCCTGGGGCCAAAAAAACGGAGCTGCTCAACTGCAAGACTAACTGTCGACACTAGAATCGGTGGCATATCAAATAACAGTGGTCTGGAAAAAAGCTGCTCCGTCACGTCGATATTGGCGTCTTTTTCAAGCATGGATAAACAACTATCGTAGCTGCTTAAATCAATAACCAGTAGCTCACTGCAATCATTACGGCCAGCATAAATGTGTCTTTCATTGGCAGGTATAATAGCGGCTGTCGTGGCATTCAGGCTTCCTGCCTCTTTCTCAAGCTCACAATTCATCTCTCCACGCCACCCTAGCAATAGCTGGGGGAAATCATGGCAATGCTCGCCCGAACTACGGGCAATACGGTTACACCTTGCTTGAGTTTGTTGCATGGTCGTTATCCTGATATCACTCAATCCGTACAATCTGTAGGCAAGCTGGCGATGTTGCTCAGTGTAGGGAGACACAGAATAGCTGCGGGCTCCGACCCACTTTTTGTTAGGTATAGGTATACGCAACTACCTTAAAGGCTAACCTTCAAACGGAATGCATGACAACTATTACGGAGTTCATGCCAAGACTTTGCAACCTCCTACATCTTAGTCTGTATCGATGAATTCTATAAAGGGAGGCTGTCATGTATTTCAACGCTGAACAAGTTACCGATGCGTTACCCTGGAAGGCTCTAATCGATGCCCTCGACGTGATTTTTACTCGCGACGTACAGTCACCTATTCGCCACCATCATCACTTGAAAGTCAGTGGCGATCCAGATGCAACGTTATTGTTGATGCCAGCATGGATAGAGAATCGCTACCTAGGGGTTAAGCAAGTTAATGTTTTTCCTGGCAATACAGCGCGTCGTGAGCCTGGGCTTACCGGCCACTACCTGCTTAGCTGTGCACGCACTGGAAAACATTTGGCTCAGTTCGAAGCTAATGAGTTGACATCACGCAGAACAGCGGCTGCGTCAGCGCTGGCCTCTCGATACCTCTCCCACGAAAATTCGGCAGAGCTGCTAATGGTAGGTGCTGGACGCATGGCACGTCGCCTAGTGCCCGCCCATGCATCGGTACGTCCGATTAAACGAGTCCGCGTTTGGGATCTTTATCCCAAATCAGCCGCCGCCCTGGTCGAAGAGCTCATTGAGCAAGGCTATCAAGCAGAGCTGGTTGCCGCGGATGGTCTTCAGCAGGCCGTTAGCGAAGCCGACATCATCAGTTGCGCCACACTTAGCCAAGAGCCGCTGATTCGTGGCGAATGGCTCACGCCAGGAACGCATGTCGACTTAGTAGGTAGTTTTACGCCTTATATGCGTGAAGCAGACGATGAAGTTATGCGCAGGGGCCATGTGTTCGTTGACACTAGAGCGGGTGCCTTAGCCGAGAGTGGAGATTTAATTGATCCTATTAAGTCCGGTGTCATAAGTGAGTCGGACGTATTAGCAGATTTTTATGAACTTTGTGGCATGCGGCATTTGGGACGGAGCGAACTAAACAACCCCAATGAAGCTGTGACGGTGTTTAAAGCAGTAGGGGCATCTTCTGAAGACCTGGCTGCTGCGATCACCGCTTATGAAAGGAGCTGCAATTAATCAGAGGCTACTGACAATTTAATGCTGAATAAGAGGAATAACCAGCTTGAAAAATAAAAGTAAAGCCATTGGACTACCGTCGCTAAGTATGGCGCTTCTGCCCATCATACTTACTATCGGTTTGTTGGCGATTCAGCTTTTCTATTACGGCGACTTCACGCCTCATATACCGCTGGCGCTCGGTGCGGGTATTGCCGCAATCTTTGGCTGGAGTCGTGGCTACCGCTGGGATGAAATGCAAGCCGGAGGCTTTAAGCTGCTCCACGTCGCTATGCCAGCTGTTGCCACCTTGATTGTGGTGGGCATGTTGATCGGCGTGTTGATTGCCAGCGGTACTGTTCCCACGCTGATTTACTATGGCCTAGAGCTCCTCAGCCCTCAGTGGTTCCTAGCGGCCACTATGCTGATGTGCGCCATTGTGTCACTGGTGGTAGGCTCTTCTTGGACCACGGTCGGTACTGTTGGGCTTGCATTGATGGGGATCGGTGTTGCTCTCGAAGTGCCGGTTTACTGGACATCAGGGGCAATCGTCTCAGGTGCTTTTTTTGGTGACAAGATGTCTCCGTTATCTGATACGACCAACCTTTCTCCGGCCGTCACCGAAACCAATATTTTCGATCATATTAAAAACATGCTGCCCACCACAGTGCCAGCTATGCTCATTGCTTTGGTGATTTATGCTTGGGTGGGGGGGGGAGATCAGGAAGGCACATCAACGCTGGCTCGCATTGTTGATATTCGTGAAGGCCTGTCTGACGCTTTCCAACTGGGGGCCTGGCAGTTGCTTCCGTTGCTAGTGATTTTATCGTTAGCCTTTCTGAAAGTCGCGCCTATTCCTGCCCTGTTCACCGCAACTTGTTTAGGTGGTCTCATCGCTATACTGACCCAGGGCGCTTCCTTTCACGATGTTTTGACCTATGCTCATAGTGGCTATTCGGTCGAAACAGGAGTCGGGCCGCTAGATACCCTACTTAACCGTGGTGGTGTCACGTCCATGACCTGGGTGGTGACGCTAATCATCTTTGCATTGATCTTTGGCGGTATTTTGGAGAAGACTCGTTGCTTAGAAAAAGTGGTCACCACGATTACCGAAAAAGCGCGTAGCTTTAGGGCACTGCAAACGAGCGCGGTGTTAACGCCTATTTTTGTCAACGCTATCTCTGGTGATGTCTATCTATCTATTGCGTTACCCGGGCGTATGTACGTTAGTGCTTATGACCGACTCGGTTACTCGCGACTCAACCTCGCACGTGCGATCGAAGAGGGCGGCACTCTGATGTCTCCGCTGATTCCTTGGAACGTAGGTGGCGCTTTCGTTATCACCACTCTGGGGCTAACTGTGGGCGATGGTGATTTTAGCGCCTTGCTCTATATACCTCTAGCATTTGCCTGCTGGCTATCGCCGCTGTTGAGCATCATCTACGCCCAGTTCGGTTGGTTCTCCTATAAAGCCGACCCTAAGAAGCGCCCCAACAGTGACCAGCCTGCTAAGATCACGTCCCAGGACGATGAATCTGCACCGATACAAGACGAAAGCTTAGTGCTTAACAATTCGAGGGTTTCATGAGTTTTGAAACTTCCCCACGTCACCCCGATGTGGTCGTTGTCGGGGCAGGTCTGATCGGCATGACAGCGGCGCTGAAGCTCCAGCAGGAGGGGCTTCGAGTGCTGGTTATGGATCGCGATGAACCGGGCAAGGGCGCCTCTTTTGGCAACGCCGGTTATCTTGCCACTGAACTGGTTGATCCTCTATCCACCCCCGAGACACTGCGTAAAGCCCCAGAGTTACTGCTTAATCCGCATGGGCCTCTGGCGCTGCCGCCACGTCACTTGCCACACTTGCTTCCGTGGCTGTTACGTTTTGCCATAGCGGCTAGGAAGCCTAGCGTTAGCAAGGGACGCCAAGCATTGGCCGCCCTCAATAGCCACTCCTTGGCGGCCTGGAAGCGCTGCTTGGCAGGAATCGGTGCCCAGGACGAGCTGATTGCTTCGGGATATTTGATGGTCTGGGAAAACGTGCGCGCTCTGGAGCAGGCGCGTCGGCATCGTGACAAGCTTGGGAAGTACGGTATCGAAGCCACGCTGTTAGACGCCGACGCGGTACAGGAGCGGGATAACGGCCTGAACCCGAATATTCATCATGCTCTACTTTTCCCCAACGCTCATCAGGTGAGCGATCCTTACCGTGTCATGCAGCGCTTGGTCGAGGCGTTTGAAAACACGGGCGGGGAAATCGTGCGCGAAAGTGCCGAGCAGATCAGTGCGACTGCGGAAAGTGTCTCCATTCGATCAGATCAGCGCACTATTGAAGCGCCGCGAGTGGTCATCGCCACTGGTGCCTGGAGCGCTAAGCTAGCGAAACAGTTGGGCCTGAATATGCCGCTGGAGGGCGAAAGTGGCCACAGCCTCACTATTACCAACCGCGTGAATGCGTTACGCCAGCCAATTGGTTCGGCAGAGCGTAATATCGTTATGACGCCCATGCAGTGCGGTCTTAGGGTGGTTGGCTTCTCTGAGCTGGGCGGGCTGGCGCTAAAGCCCAACCCTAAACGATCACAAACGCTCAAGTATCATGCCTCAGCACTTTTGAGCGATGCCCGTGGCGTCGAGCAAGCCAGCGACTGGATGGGGGCGCGCCCGACATTGCCAGACTCTTTGCCAGTGATCGGTCAACACCCTAAATACCCGCAGGTACAGTTTGCGTTTGGTCATCAGCACCTAGGATTGACTCAGGCGGCGATTACCGCTGAGCTGATCGCCGATCATCTGATGGGGCGCCCCTCCGTCATTAATCTGACTCCTTTCCGAGCAGACCGTTTCGAGTGTATTTGAGCCTGATCTGACACTATATGAGTGTCAGATCACTTGATTCTTTGATGGGCTCCCCCCTTCCCGACACCTTTTAAACCGCGTCGTCATCTTCAGTACATAGCGTATGGTGAGAGGTGGCATGTCCTACCGATTTCAGAAGAGATGGCTGATGCCTTTCAATATCTTTTTGTTTTTTAACCTTTATATCGAATATGCCGTGTCCATTTATGCAGACTTATGATCAGTGAGCGCTAGCGTTCTTAGAATCTCTGCTGAGACTTTGGTTGTAATTTAAATGTACATGCTTGTCATTTTACATGACATATGTGTACATTGCTTTTATTGTCAGGTGAACAGTGCATGAACTCATTATCGTTTTATACGCGTAAGAAAACGCATGTCGCCCGACAACATTGCCTCTAAACCATTATGGACAATGTTGTTTACTGGCAAAGGCCGTAGGCGCCGTGTGTTGATAACAATCGTTAGAGTTGATTGACGACTCTTATATTCCAACAATTTCAAATAAATAAGGTGAAAAATGGCTAGCGTGACTACTCCGCCACTGAAAGCCTCTGTGCAACGTCAGTTCGATTTGATTCTCAGGAACAGATTGGTAATTAAGCGGCAGATTACGGTTGGGAAGTGAAAGGCATTTAAGTTAGCTGAGAGGTTCTCTCAGCCGCCTTCTGTTTCGCACTAAACCATATGAAATCACTGGGTAAGACCTCAATAGTTCGATATTTATTGCGCATGCCACTGCATGTTTGGCGGGACAGAGGTCTCTCCTTCCAACTCAAGAGTAAATAGGGTGACGATAGATGCAAGATATGCATAAGTACAGAGGCTTTTGGTATGCGCAGGCGTTGGACTATGACAGTCACGTGGCTCCTTCGCTTGAGACTGATGTTAATGCCGATGTTTGTATTATCGGTGGAGGATACCTTGGTCTCTGGACAGCTATTCGGCTCAAGCGGGAAAAGGCGAACCTTAAGGTTGTCATCGTTGAGCGCGACCTGTGTGGTGGGGGCGCCAGTGGCCGTAATGGCGGCGTTGCGACTAACTGGTGGGGGAAATTTCTGTCGGTTCGCAAGCTCTGTGGTCATGAAGAAGCCCTGCGTATTTGCAGAGCAGCTGAATCCGCGATTGATGAAATAGGTGAATTTTGCCAAGAGAACGGCATCGATGCGGAGTATCGCAAGGAGGGGTGGATATGGTCGGCCAGTTCCGAAATGCAAAAAGGCTCCTGGAACACGCTGGTGGATTCCCTCAATGAGTATGGTGTGAATCCCTTTATCGCCTTAGCGCCTGGCGAAGCACAAGCAAGAACCGGAAGTCCGAACAACATCGAAGCGGTCTTTGATCCTAATGCGGCCACCGTACAGCCAGCGATGCTTGCTCGTGGTCTGCGGCGTCATGCCTTGGAATTAGGTGTTGAAATCTACGAACAGACACCGATGAAGCGTCTGGAACGCAGCAAGACACCCATCGTCCATACAGAGAGGGGCCGCGTAAAGGCGGAAAAAGTAGTGGTTGCCATGAATGCCTGGGGGGCTATCTTCCCGGAACTTCGCCGCGATATTGCACTGGTCTCTAGTGATATGGTGGCAACGGCTAAAGCGCCTGAGCGCCTCAATGAGATCGGTTTTACCGGTGGTGAAGGCATGACCGATTCTCGGGTAGTGCTTAACTACTATCGCAATACGCAGGAAGGGCGGGTGATTTTCGGCAAGCCCTTAGGAAAATTTGGCTTCGGTGGTCGTGTTGGCGATATGTACGAAGGGCCTTCCCCTGCTGCAAAAAAGGTGACTGAGGCGTTTCACAATATTTACCCCAATTTATCTGATGTGCCCATTGTTAGTAGTTGGACGGGACCTCTTGATCGAGCGATGAATGGGCTGCCCACCTTTGGGCATCTTGGTGGTCATGAAAATATCGTCTACGCGATAGGTTTCTCAGGTAATGGAGTTGCAACGACCGTGTTTGCAAGCCGAATTGTCGCCTCTCTCACGCTGGAGAAGAATGATGAGTGGAGTCGCTGTGGTCTTGTCGATACGAAAATCAAACGCTTCCCGATAGAGCCCTTCCGCTATATCGGCGGGTATATGGTGCGTGATGCACTTGTACGTAAGGAAGCGCTGGAAGACCAAAATAAGACAGCTGGCTGGGTAACGCGCAAGCTGGCATCGCTTGCACCTGCTGGTTATGTGCCCACAAAAAAGAGCTGATGGAGAGGTTATGCATAACATCGTATTTCTAGATAAAAGTGCTGTGGCGCCGCAGATTCACTTACCCAAACCTGACTTCCCGCATCAGTGGGTTGAGTATGACTACACGGAAAGTGAGCAGTTGGTTGAGCGCGCCGAGGATGCAACCATCATCGTAACCTGCGGCGCACCGGTGCCTGCCGCTGAGCTTGCACAACTACCGAACTTGAAAATGGTCTGCATCGCCATGACTGGCACCGATCATGTCGATGTGGACTACTGCCATGAACATGGGATTCAGGTATGCAATGTACCTGCTTACTCTCCGGCCACCGTTGCCGAGCACGCCTTGGGGTTACTGTTGGCCCTACGGCGGCAGATCCTCGCGTATCACTCACTGCTGAAAAGCAACAAGTGGTATGGGGATGATTGGCAGACCAATGTCTTTCTCGATTACGAAGTCAACGATATTCATACCAGCCGTATCGGCATCGTGGGTAGCGGTATGATCGGGCGGGCCATGGGACGGCTCGCGACGGGCCTGGGTATGGATGTGGTCTATCACAACGACGTCGAGACGGCTAATGATCTGCCGCTTGTGTCGTTCGATGAGCTGCTGGAAACCTGCGATGCTATCAGCTTGCACTGTCCGTTGCTCAGTTCGACTCAGAATATGTTCACGCTGGCCGAATTCAAACGCATGAAGAAGGGCGCGGTGATCATCAATGCCGCCCGTGGGGGCATCATCAATGAGAGTGATCTCGCCGAAGCACTGCGTTCTGGTCTTCTGGCAGGCGCTGCGCTCGACGCTGTTGAGCACGAACCTATCCGGCCAGACGAGCCGCTACTGCAATTGATGGATCTACCTAACTTCATCATGACACCGCATATTGCCTGGAGTAGCCAGCAAGCGATGCAGGGGTTAATGAACCGAGCCATTGGGAACATCAACCAGTGGAATAAAGGTACACCCACTAATTTAGTCTAATTCTCCAACTAGGAAAACTGTCATGAAAACCAGTTACATCAATGGCGCTTTTATTTCCGCTGGGGATAACGTGCTTGAAAACAAGAACCCGTCTGATGTCTCCGATGTAGTCGATCGCTTCAGCCGAGCCGGACGAATGGAAACCGAGCAAGCGCTAGCAGCCGCGTCGGCAGCCGCTCCCGAGTGGGGGAACTCTAACCCTCAAGAACGTTTTGATGCTCTGGATTTCATTGGTAGCGAGATCCTAAGCCGACGCGAAGAACTGGGTGCTCTGCTGTCACGCGAGGAAGGTAAAACCCTTCCGGAAGGCATTGGCGAGGTTACCCGAGCCGGCTATCTATTCAAGTTCTTTGCTGGTGAGGCGGTGCGTATCGGTGGTGAGCGCCTGGAGTCCGTGCGTAAAGGCGCAACCGTTGATGTTACTCGGGAGCCCGTTGGCGTGGTGGGTATTATTACACCTTGGAATTTCCCGATTGCTATTCCGTCATGGAAGATTGCCCCAGCGTTATGTTACGGCAACTGCGTTGTCTTCAAGCCCGCTGAATTAGTGCCTTCTTCAGCCTGGGCATTGGCTGAGATTATTTCTCGCTCCGGTCTTCCCGACGGAGTGTTCAATATGGTGATTGGTCCAGGTTCGGAGGTGGGTGATGCCATTATCGGCAGCGATGCTGTTCAGGCAGTGACATTTACTGGCTCGGTTAACACTGGCTCCATGATTGCCCAGCGCTGTGCTGCACGCATGGTAAAAGCACAGCTTGAGCTTGGTGGCAAGAATCCGCTTGTCGTGCTTGATGATGCCAACCTGGAACAAGCTGTTGATATTGCCGTCCAGGGAGGCTTTTACTCCACCGGGCAGCGCTGTACGGCCAGTTCGCGCGTCATCGTGACAGATGGTATCTATGATGATTTTATCAAGCGGTTTGTCGAGAAGACGCAAGCGTTGTGTGTTGGCCCGGCACTCGATGAAGCGACCCAGATTGGCCCCGTCGCCAGTGAGAGTCAACTGCGACAAGACCTGGAGTATATCGACATCGCCAAGCAAGAGGGCGCCACGCTGTTGGCGGGTGGCAACCGGGTTGAGGCGACTACCGATGGTTACTACCTGCAGCCGACCATCTTCGCGGACGTGAATAACGCGATGCGCATTTGCCAGGAAGAGGTGTTCGGGCCGGTGGTCACCGTCTCTCGGGTGGCTGACTATGCAGCCGCTCTAGCAGAGGCCAATGATACGCCTTTCGGCCTATCTTCCGGAATTTGCACGACCTCCCTGAAATACGCTGAGCACTATAAACGTCACGCTAAAGCCGGCATGGTCATGGTGAATATGCCCACTGCAGGGGTCGATTACCATGTTCCGTTCGGCGGTACTAAAGGTTCAAGCTATGGCCCACGCGAACAGGGTAGCTATGCCGCAGAGTTTTATACCCGGGTAAAAACTGCCTATCAGTACGCCAACTAGTCCCTCTCACCAAAGGAGCCTAACGATGCCATCAGTGAAAATCATCGACTTCCAAAATAGTACGGCACCCAATAGCACATCCGTGATGGAGCCAGAGCGTCGCCTTAGTGGCGCTCCCGAGCAGAGTCTGCAAAACATGTACGCCTCTGCCGCCAAGGAGTTGCTCTCGGGCATTTGGAGTTCGGAGATTGGCAAGTGGTCCGTCGACTACAGCCAACGCCACGAGTTTTGTTACTTGGTCGAAGGGCATATTGTCTTGGCTGATGAAGATGGCGAAGAAAGCACTTTCAAAGCAGGGGATGCCTTTGTGATTCCTGTCGGTTTCAAGGGCAGTTGGGAAGTAATCGAGCCTGTCACCAAGTATTACGTCATTTACAACGTGGCTTGTTAAGTGCCTGCTCAGGAGAAACGTGAATGAAGTCATCTTGATTCATTGATTTTACTTGGCCTTGGTGCGCGAGGCTTGAGCGAAGGTACTTTGGCAAAGGGAGTTAATCCATGGTCTTCGAGCTACCTGCACCGAAGTTTCAAGACTCTATGCCATTGGCTGGCTGTATTGAGGCCAGGCGCAGCGTAAGGGAGTACACAAAGGTACCGCTAACTATCAATGTTTTGTCTCAACTGCTTTGGTCGGCCCAAGGAGTAACTGGGCCAGACCAAAAAATAGCAACTCCATCGGCGGGTGGGTTATACCCGCTACATCTACACATTTTGGTGAAGCATGTATCAAAACTTGAGCCCGGCACCTATGAGTATAAGGCTGCTAGCCATTCGTTGGAGCTGGCCGGTGATCAGGTTCCAGAGGAGACCATGCTAGAGCTAGGAATTGGCGATCAACCGTGGTTAAAAGAGGCGGCCATCGTCATTGTGGTTTCAGCAAGACTCGAAGATGCAGTTCGGCACTTCGAATGTCAGCCACCCGAGGGAGCGCGCGGTGCTCGCTATGTATATATGGAAACTGGTGCTTTAGCACAAAACGTCCATCTTCAGAGCGTTGCTCTCGGAGTAGGGTTTGTTCTAGTGGCAGGATTCGACGATTTAAAGGTAAAGAAAACATTGAGGTTACCCGCTGGCTTGGAACCTACAGCATTGCTGTGTATCGGGAAACGGCGGGACGTTTGATCAGTGCGGAAAATAGAATCCCCTGACGCGCTCAGCAATAGCAAGGCAGGAGGGCCTTCCTGATAGTCCACCTGATTTTACATCGACGCCTCCTCTTCGTTATCGACGGTGGAATCGGATATTAAAACAGCAAGGGTTTTAGGTGATTTGGGGTAGTTGGGTGTTTGTGCCCACTTAAGAGGTGTTCAACAATGAAGATAAACAACCTACCTGCCGATGATGATAGTTGTGGCTGGACTGGTATTCTCCCGAAACATGAGCCTCGGCGACTCGAAGGGCCGGCCGAAGCCGATTGGGTGATTATAGGCGCTGGCTTTACCGGCCTTGCGGCAGCCCGACAGTTGGCGGTTCACCATCCAGATGACACCATCTTGCTGGTGGACGCCCAGTGTGTTGCCGACGGTGCTTCTGGCCGTAATTCTGGTTTTTTGATCGACTTGCCTCACGACCTTTCAGCTCCGGATTATATCGGGGATCTCAACGTCGCAGGCATGGATCTGTCACTTAATCGTGCCGCTATTAGCTATCTTCGAGAGATCGTTGAGGAAGAGGGTATCGATTGCGATTGGCGTGCCTGCGGCAAGGTGCAAGCCGCTGTCAATGACAAGGGCATCAAGGTCCTGGAAGCCTATCGTTCGGGGCTAGAGAGGCTCGGCGCCGAGTGCCACATGATTAATACCTCCGACATGCAGGCGAAGCTGGGTACCAGTTACTATAAGCAGGGGCTCTACACCCCAGGCACGGTACTAGTGCAGCCCGCAGCCCTGGCTCGTGGCTTGGCACGCACCCTGCCCGCGAATGTCAAGTTATGTGAGCTGACGCCGGTGACGCAAATTGAGCATGGTAGTCGTATCCAGTTGCATACCCCCGCTGGAATGATCAAGACTCGTAAGCTGATATTGACGAATAATGTCTTCGCCCAGGAATTTGGTTACCTCTCTGGGACTCTGCTTCCCATCTTCACTTATGCGGGGCTGACTCGACCGCTGACAGAAGCCGAGCAACAGCGACTGGGTGGCGATGCTTGCTGGGGGGTGATCCCCGCGGACCCTTTTGGCAGTACCGTCCGTCGCACGCTGGATCAGCGAATCCTGGTGCGCAACAGCTTCAGTTTCAACCCTGGCGGCAAGAGCTCGCCCACTGATCTTGAAAATGCCAAAAAGCATATCGTCAATGGCTACAATGCGCGTTTCCCGATGCTGGATAATGTGGAAATGGATTATTCCTGGGGCGGGGTAATGTGCATGAGCCGTAATCATGCGCCCTACTTCGGCGAGCTGGGAAAGAATGTGTTTGGTGCCGGCGGCCATAATGGCATTGGAGTTACCAAGGGAACGATCACCGGCAAGCTTATCGCCGATCACCTGGCAAACAAGGATTCTGATCTATTGAGATATATGTTGGCGCAACCACGTCCTGCCAAGAATCCACCGAGGCCATTGCTGGATATCGGGGTGGCCGCCACCCTGATGTACAACCAGTGGCGGGCGGGGCCGGAAAGGTAAACTCCACGGTTTCTTTGTGCATGGTTCAATTTCTTCTTGTCCAGGTGACATCCATTTTCCCTCAAGTGGTATACAAGGTCATGGTCGCTGATAGCCCGAGAGAGTATACAAAGTCATGATTACACGACTGGATACCAACGAGTCGTCGCTTCTTCCTGGCCAGGACGCACCTTACCTGAGCTTCCTCGAAGCCCTGGCGGATGCTGGCTTCAAAGGCGAGATCGCCCCGGACTACGCCAGCCGCACGGTGCTGGCTACTGACAACTCCCTCTACCAGCGCCTACCCCAGGCGGTGCTCTATCCGCGCAACGCGGCCGACTTGGCGCGAATCGCCCGACTGGCTGGCGAGGCGGCCCACCGGCAGGTGGTGCTCACCCCACGCGGTGGAGGCACCGGCACCAATGGTCAGTCGCTCACCGATGGCCTAGTGGTCGATGTCTCCAAACACATGAATGCCATCCTCGATATCAACGTCGAGGCCCGCCGAGTGCGTGTCCAGGCCGGAGTGGTCAAGGACCAGCTTAACGCCGCCCTGAAGCCCCATGGGTTGTTTTTCGCACCGGAGCTCTCGACCTCCAATCGCGCCACCATCGGTGGCATGATCGCCACTGACGCCAGCGGCCAGGGCAGCTGCGAGTACGGCAAGACCCGCGATCACGTCCTCGAACTCGACAGCGTGCTACTCGGTGGCGAGTGCCTCACCACCCGGCCGGTGAGCGAGGCTGAGCTCGACGCCCTGTGCGCCCGCGACGATGCCGTGGGCCGGGTGCATCGGGTCGCCTGCGAGATCATCGACAGTGAGCGCCAGCGCATTCGCGACACTTTCCCGCCGCTCAACCGCTGCCTGACCGGCTACGACCTAGCGCACCTGCGCACCGAGGATGGCCGCTTTGATCTCAACAGTGTGCTATGCGGCGCAGAAGGCTCACTGGCCTTCACAAGTGAGGCGGTACTTAACGTGCTGCCGATCCCCAAGCACTCGACCCTGGTCAACGTGCGCTATGCGGGCTTTATGGACGCCCTGCGCGACGCCAAGGCACTGATGTCCAGCGACAGCTCTTCACAAACCCAGCCGCAGGCGCGCCCTACCTCCATCGAAACGGTGGACGACAAGGTGCTGGGGCTGGCCATGCAGGACTTTATCTGGGACGACGTCGCCGAGTTCTTCCCAGCCGCAGGGAATACCCCGGCACACGGCATCAACCTGGTGGAATTCAACGACGACGACCCCGAGCGCCTCGCCGAGCGGGTCGCCGTCTTCTGTCGCCATCTCGAACAGGACGCCGGCGTCGAGCGCCTGGGCTATACCTTGGCGGAAGGCCGCGCCCAGATCGCCCGGGTCTATAGCATGCGTAAGCGCGCCGTGGGCCTGCTTGGTAACGTCCAGGGCGAGCGGCGGCCGCTGCCCTTCGTCGAGGACACCGCGGTGCCACCGGAGCACTTGGCCGACTATATCGCCGAGTTCCGTGCCCTGCTCGACGCCCGCGGCCTCGCCTACGGCATGTTCGGCCATGTCGACGCTGGGGTACTCCACGTGCGACCGGCGCTGGACATGAAGGACCCGGCCGACGAGCGGCTGATCCGCGAGATCTCCGACGAGGTCGCCGCGCTGACGCAGAAGTACGGCGGCCTGCTGTGGGGCGAGCACGGTAAGGGCGTGCGCTCCGAGTACGCACCGGCCTTCTTCGGCCCGCTCTACCCCAGCCTGCGCCGCCTCAAGGCCGCCTTCGACCCGCACAACCAGCTGAATCCGGGCAAGATCGCGACTCCGCTGCTTACTTCCCCCTCGCCTGACGCCACCGAGGAGCAGGCAGTAAAGTGGAGCGATCCGGGGCTGCTGACCATCGATGGCGTGCCGACCCGAGGCCAGTACGACCGCCAGATCGACGAGCGGGTCTGGCAAGCCCACGGCGACGCCGTCTACTGCAATGGCAACGGTGCCTGCTACAACTACGACCCCGATGACGCCATGTGCCCGTCCTGGAAGGCCACCCGCCAGCGCGTCCACTCGCCCAAGGGCCGCGCCAGCCTGATGCGCGAATGGCTGCGCCTGCAGGGCCACGCCGGCGTCGACGTCCTCGAGGAGTCCCGCGGGCAGCAGGCCGAGGGGGCCTGGGGCTGCATCAAGAGCTTCCCCTTGCGGCTCAAGAACACTCTGGCCCGGCGGCGCGGTGAGGCGGACTTCTCCCACGAGGTGTATGAGGCCATGGCCGGCTGCCTGGCGTGCAAGTCCTGCGCCGGCCAGTGCCCGGTGAAGGTCAACGTGCCGACCTTCCGCAGCCAGTTCCTGGAGCTCTACCACGGCCGCTACCTGCGCCCGCTGCGCGACTACCTGATCGGCGGGCTGGAATTTATAGTGCCGACCCTCGCGCGGCTCGCTCCGCTCTACAACGCCGCCCTGGGCAACCGTCTAGTAGACCGACTGCTGGCCGGCCCCATCGGCATGGTTGATAGCCCACGGTTGTCCCGGATCAGCCTCAAGAAGCATTTAGCGACCCGGGGTGTCAGCGAGGCCACCCCCACCAGCCTGGGTCGACTCACCGAAGCGGAAAAAATCCGTAGCGTGATACTGGTGCAGGATGCCTTCACCAGCTACTTCGAATCGACACTGGTGATGGATGTCATCGAGTTGCTCGAGCGCCTCGATATCCGGGTGTTTATGGCCCCCTACGCGCCTAATGGCAAGCCGCTGCACGTCCAGGGCTTCCTTGGCGCCTTCGAACGTACTGCGGCGAAGCAGGCCGAGCGGCTCAGGACACTGGCCGATGCCGGGGTGCCGCTGGTCGGCATCGACCCGGCGATGACTCTGGCTTACCGCCAGGAGTACGTGAAGGCGCTGGGCGAGGCCGCCGTGCCCGAGGTGCGGCTGCTACCGGAATGGCTGACTGAGTGGCTGGACGAGCGGGCGCCGGCTGGCCTCGCTCTCGACGCCCCCGGCTATCGCTTGCTTGCCCACTGCACCGAGAAGACTAATGCCCCGGGCACACCTAAGGCTTGGCAGCGGGTGTTCGCCGCCTTTGGCCTCGAACTCGAAGTGGTGGCCAGCGGCTGCTGCGGCATGTCCGGCACCTATGGTCACGAGACGCGTAACCTGAATACCTCAAAAGTAATTTACTCCCAGTCTTGGCAACCGATAGTAGAGAACTTGGCCAACACGGGTCGCTTGCTAGCCACCGGTTATTCCTGTCGCAGTCAGGCCCGGCGGATCTCCGGCACGATTTTACCTCATCCACTTCAGGCATTATTGGGTGAGTTGCGCAGAGTTGAATCGTAATGAACCATCCTCGGGAAGAGTCGGGCTGTATAATGGCGGTTGATAAACCCATGGCTGGTATGCTTAGAGGAGATCCTCCTGTAAAACTGACAAGAAATGTCCATTCTTGTCAGCATGCTGGTCATGAGTGAATATGGATAAGCATAGGTGCTGCCGACTGGATAGGGTAGCGGACAACGGAGAGAGGTAAGTTATGAGGGCGGAAGTCGAGAAGGGGCGAAGAGAAGATTGGCTGGATGCCGCCTACAATACGCTTGTTACATCGGGGGTTGAATCAGTCAAGATTTTACCATTGGCTAAGTCGCTGAAGACATCCCGTACAAGTTTCTATTGGTGTTTTAAAGATAGAGATGCGCTGCTTGAGGCTTTGATAGAACGCTGGAAAGCCAAGAATACTCAAGGATTGGTTTCGCAGACAAAGCGTTATGCTGACACCGTCGTTGAGGCCATGCTAAACGTATTTGATTGCTGGTTAGATGAAACAATTTTTAACTCTGAGTTCGAATTCGCTGTGCGTAATTGGGCCATGCAGTCTCCAAAAATTGCCCACGAGGTCGCGTCTGCCGATCAAGTCAGGCTTGATGCGCTGACTTCAATGTTTGTACGTTTTAACTATTCAGCGCATAACGCCAATGTTCGTGCTCGTACTGTTTATCTGACTCAGATCGGGTATATATCTATGCGAACCCAGGAAACAAAAGAGGAGCGTATGGGACGAATGGCCGATTATATCGAGATATTTACTGGTCAGCCCCACCGAAGGGAGGATATGGAAAGATTTGCTTCACGACATACACCTCGACTTGCCGCGTGGATGAAAGCTTATGATGCGCGTGAGGAAGAGGTGTGCCACGCTGAGTGTTGAATGCATACAATGCATTGAATTTAAATGATAAATATGTCATGGCAACAGCCGACACTGCTGTTGCGCATTCGTGTTGACCGGCACTGATTGGTGCCTAATCTTGGCTAGCTACTGTAATTAATGCGCCTGTTCATACTCCAAGAGAGGACAGCAGGTGCCGAGTATCCGCCTATCTGTCGCTTTTAATACTCTATCGACACTCGCTGATCGAGATCAAAGCGTTTAATACTAAAGGTGGTATTACCTTTTAGTATTAAATCTGCCGTTGATCCGAAGGATTTCTGCGCACAATCTTCGGCTTAAGAGCTTTGAAAATAAAGGCTTATATATCCATTCTTACTCCAATAATAGCTTACTGGCAATGAAGCTTGCCTCTTCTTGACACAGGTGAACTCTAAGCTGACACTGGTGAACATGACGGTGCGGTGTTGGGTGTCTTGGCATCATTTGTGAAATTAGTGACTAACAAAAATTCAGGTGAGAGATATGGGTCGGCCTGCGATAAATAAAATAGCTACGGAATATGATGTGGTCGTGGTAGGCGCAGGTGCCACTGGGTGTGCAACTGCTAGGGAGTTATCTCTCAGGGGATTCTCAGTGCTGCTACTGGACCGCGGTGATATTGGTGCTGGAACATCATCTAGATCAAGCCGATTACTTTACTGTGGGCTTGGCTACATGAAACCAGATTATCCGCTTTGGAAAATCCCATTTCATCCGCTGGACATGATAGGCCGAATATATCGTGCTTGGTTAACAATGCAGTGTCGCACGGAACTAGTGCGAGAGATGCCCGAACACCTGACACGCCGGACATTCTATTTTCCGTACGCTGGGCATGGCGGAAGAAAATATCCTGATGCGGTTATTGATTTTGGATACAGACTGCTATCTACCTTTGGCTCCAAGGACGTACCTCTTGGCTATAAACGGCACAACGCTCAAGAGGCACGTAAGTTAAGTGGGCTTGTACGGGGCTTGAGCTCTGACCTTAAGTCAGTGGGGAGCTTTTATGAGTACCAATACTCATGGCCAGAAAGAATCTGTGTTGATACGGCATTAGAGGCTGGAAGACTTGGGGTTACTGTTCGAAATTACACCGAAGTAACATCCTTAGAGTACGTGGACTCACTTTGGCAAGTAACGGTCAAGGAGAAGGCACCAGAGTGCCATGGAGAAGAAGTAATACGCGCACGTATGGTGGTAAATGCCGCGGGACCATGGATTGACAACGTCTTGAAGTGTTCTGCACCGAAAGACCTTCGTCGACAAGTTTTAGGTGTCAAGGGAGTGAATGTAATGGTCAAGCTCCCTGAAGAGTTTCGTGGGCAAGGTCTGGAAAGTTTCTCAAGTCGTGGTGAGCCTTTTTATATCTTTCCTTGGGGCGATATGCATTTTATCGGACCTACAGAGGATAGAGTTGATAGTGAGCCAGAAGGGCAGCGAGTGCTGGAAAGCGAAGTAAGTTACTTGCTAAATGAAGCAAACAACTTATTTCCTGCATTGAATTTAAATAAAGAAGATGTGCTGCACGCATGGTGTGGCGTTCGACCAGGTTCAACACGTGATGGTAAAACATTAAGTGGAGTCATCCAGCTAAACGAAAGCTTAGATATGCCTAATTTTGTATCTGTAACAGGCGTTATGATTATGCTTCATCGGCATGCTGCACGTATAACTGCAAAGCTTGTAGAAAAGAAGCTGGGAAAAAAGGGTAGCGTGACAATTAATAAAAAACGTTTAATTAAGAAGCCGGATTTGTCATCTCTAAGTAAAGATGGCATAGAGGATATCGTTAAGAATGAATACGTCGTAACTTTAGGCGATCTTGTGCGTCGACGTCTGCCTTATGGATGGAGTAAGGATTTAGGTATAGGGCGATTAGAAGACATATCACAGATTGCCGCAAAAACACTGGCTTGGTCAGAGCAAAGGAGGCAACTTGAAGTTAAAGGGTATCTTGAAGAAAATTCCAAGTATTTTTTGACTTTTAAATAATTTTTTAACATTTTTAAGTTAAGGGGGGTAGGGGATGGTTTAATGGTTTTTTAATTTATGATCTGCGTTGTTAACTATAATAGTTATAAAAGGAATCTCTGATGATTACTAAAAACAAGTCCCAGCAAATTTCAAAAATACTTGTGGCCACAGCATTAGTCGTTGGTGTCAGTAATGCTTCGTATGCTACTACTCTGAAATTGGCCTCAGACTCAGCAAATAGAGATTCACCGACAGGTGAGTCGTTAGTTTACTGGGGAGAAAAAATAGAAGAGTATTCAAATAACGAAATTGAAGTAGAGTTGTTTTTTCAAAATGAACTAGGCACGCAGCAAGAGGTGTTTGATCTGTTGATGGGGGGAGCCATTGATGGAATGCTAACATGGCCTATGACTAACTATGATCGTCGTATTGGAGTTGTATATACTCCCTATATGTTGACTGGTTGGGAAGACGCTCTTGAGGCTTATTCTCCTGATGGTTGGCTTTACTCAGCAGTCAATGATGTTATGAATGACAATGGCCTTAAGTTTCTTGGGCCTTGGCCGGAAGGTTTTAATGGGATCGCCACTATTGGTGAGTGTGTTACTGAGCTAGAGGATAAAAATAGTGTAAACCTTAGAACTATCCCAGTCTATCCATTTCCACAAGTTATACAGGCACTTGGCTATAAAACTGCAGCCATTGACTGGACTGAACTCTATACTGCTCTGCAAACTGGAGTAGTTGATGGTGATGCAGGAAATGTGATCTATCATGATTATGAATATTTTAATGATATTTTAGATTGTTATGTTAGAACAAAACATATGTTCATGACGGCTATGTTCTTGATACACAATGATTCGTTTAATGGACTGTCAGAGGAACATCAACAAGCTGTTTATAGAGCATCTGAAGATGCGGTTCAAAAACAATTTGAAGATGGTAAAGCAACAGATGAGCTCTATGTGGAGAAGGCAGTTGAAGGAGGAATGAAATATGCTGAGCTTTCCGATGAGGAACTGCAACAAAATGCTGACATTGTGCGTGAGGCTATTTGGCCTGAAATGAGATCTCAGCTTGGCGATGACTTAATGGATGTCATTGAGGAAAATGCGAGAGAATTTTAATAGATAGTCAGTTGCCCTGCCGAGAAGGTGGGGCATTCAGGGAGTAACGAGGTCAATGTCTAAAAATAGCGTCATTACTAAAGTGCTGGAGGCATTAATCGTTCTTTGCAGTATATGCATTGTAGGGTTGATGGTTCTTTTAGTTGCTTCGCGTTATGTGGGTGTGTCTTTAATGGGAATACTCGAGATTGTAATGGTTTTTGCAATATGGCTGTATATGTTAGGAGCAATTCTGGCAAGCAAAAATAACACACATCTTGAAGTTGATCTTTTAGCTTTAAGCCTAAAAGGTACAAAAGCGCTTGCTTATCATAAGATTTATGTGAGCTTAGTGACTGTAGCTGTCACTTCTCTCTTTTCATATTTGGCATATAAAATGATTATGTGGGGGATAAATCTTCCTCAGTCAACTCCGGCGCTCTCAATCCCGCTTACATTACCTAGTTCAGCTATTTTAGTTGCAGCATTAGCCTGCTTGGCTTTTGCTCTACGCGATCTGTATTTTTCCATAATTTCAAGAACTAGATCCTGAGAGGTTGTGAGTATGGAAGCATTAATTGGTTTGTGTTTGTTGATTTTTCTCTTAATTACCGGTATTCCTATTGCCTGGGCATTTGCAGGGGCGCTGGGTTATTTTGCATTTACCTATGATGCAAGCTTAAACACGTTGATGCTACAAGGCTTTAGATCAATAAACTCGGTCGTTTTAATTGCATTGCCTATATTTGTGATAACCGGTTATTTAATGCAGACTGGGGGCATAGCCACGCGACTAATACACTTTATGGAGGTATTGGTAGGTAAGCGAAAAGGCGGGATGGGAACCGCAATGATTCTTGCCTCCGGTGTTTTTGGTGCCATTGCTGGTACGTCTACCGCTGCCGTTGCATCTGTTGGTAAGACCATGATTCCCGCACTTGAAGAACGCGGTTATCCCAGGGGCTATTCGTCTGCTCTTTTGGGGATATCTTCACTGCTAGGTATATTAATACCGCCTTCGATTATAATGATTCTTTTTGGTGTTGTAACACAGCAATCTGTAGCGGCGCTATTCGCAGCTTCAATTGGTCCGGCTATTTTACTGATTGTGCTTTTGTCAGTGATTAATCGTGTATTTTGCACTAAGGTTTTTACAGAAGTTACCGAGTCTTTTGATAAATCGCTAAATATTTCTCGTGGCAAAGCGACTAAACGAGCACTGCCGGCCTTATTTCTCCCTGTTTTAATTTTGGGCGGAATTTATGGTGGGGTTTTTACACCCACTGAAGCAGCGGCCGTAGCAGCCGTAGCAGCATTGATGATAGGCGTGTTTTTTTATAAAGAAATGACCTTTGCTAAGTTCACAAGTAGTTTGGTTGATGCATCTCAGACGACTGGTTCAATTATTATGATTTTGCTATTTTCATTTATGATTGGCAGAATTTTATCGATGGAGCGAATTCCACAAGAGCTTACACAATTTATGAGTTCTTTGGTTTCTAATCCCATAATGATTTTATTACTCGTCAATGTCTTTCTAATTGTAGCAGGCGCTATTCTAGACGATGTAACCGTAACGGTAGTAATTGCACCGCTTTTCCTACCTCTTATGGTACAGCAGGGAGTTGATCCTATCCACTATGGCGCAATCGTTGCATGTTCTGTTGTGATAGGTGCTAATAGCCCGCCTGTGGCACCAATTTTATACATGGCTTCAAATATTGGACAGGTCTCAGTTCATAAGATGATAGTGCCGGCATTAATATTTATTGCCTTTGCGGGCATACCTGTAATGCTAGTGACTACTTTTATTCCTGAGCTTGCACTTTTTATCCCAAAATTGCTTGGGCTTGTTTAATTTTATCTCCGGCCTTTAGGCCGGAGGCTTTTTTTGAGTTTAGATGATTATGACTTACAACAGTGTTATCTAGGAACAGCGAGGCAGGGAAGCCTTATTGTTGGCCGGAGGCTGCTCGGTAAGCATTCGTAAGACCATGGTGAACAGCTTCATGAAAACCCTGCTCGATCATCGAGCTTAGCCCTTTGGCTGTGGTGCCATTATAAGCAATCAGCCGCTCAACCATTTCTTTCGGATCTGCTCCTAGCTGTTCAAGTAGTAAGCTACCACCTACCAACGTTTGCATGACCGCTTCCTGCGCTATATCGTCGGCTATGTCCATTTGTTTGGCGTGTTCCAACATTGATTGAGCCAGCAAGGCCGGATAGGCGGGCCCTGCACCGCTTAAGGCAGTTAAGTAGTCGAGATTACTTTCCTCGGGAAGCTCTCGCGCCTTACCGCAGCTCTCTAGCAGCGTTTGAACGAGCTGTTTATCCTCCTCAGTAACCTGCTCAGATGCATACCATGGAAAGTATGCACGCTGGATTTCAGCTGCTGCATTTGGCATTGCTCGGATAACTCGACTGCTTCCTACTTGGCTAACAATCTTCTCCGAGGAAGCCATCGCTAACAGAGAAATAACTAATTTTCCATTTGCATTAATATTAAGACTAACGAGATCGTCGGGGCGGATAGAAAGCACAATAACATCTGCCAACTCGACCAGCTCACTGTTGCTCTTAACACGACGGACGTCTGGCCAGTCTTGGTATGCGTTGTTGTTTTCGGAACGTGATGAAACGACTAACTGGTCGGCAGATATGATGCGCCGTTCTAACAGGGAGAGCCCGAGTGCTCGCCCCATCCAACCGTGTCCGCCAATAATACCCACTACTTCACTTTGTGACATTTTTCAGTTCCTATTCTCTTTGTTTAGTTGCTGCCAAATACGTATTTCATCAACCAATGCAGCTAGTTATTGCATGAATAGTATCTAGTGTTCATAAGTGTACATGCTATGGGCGCGACGTCATCCCCCTGATTAAGTAGTGCTAAGTATCAAAACACATATTTTCCGCTATGCTCATAAACCTAATCCGTTGACTCAGGACGATGTGCATGACATTCCGCTTTGTGCCTTCCCTATCCGACACAGATATCCAGACGTATACCTATGGTGAGAAACCAGCCTTGCGTCGTCGGGCTCACGCCATCGTGCTGAGTCACCAAAGTCATACCATCGATCAGATCTGCAAGATTCTGTCCGTTACCCGCGAAACGGCCTCGCTCTGGTTCGATGCCTGGGAGGCACAGGGCCTCGATGGGCTCCAGGATAAGCCACGCGCCGGGCGGCCTACCATCTATAGTGATTCGGAGCGGGAGCGGTTACTTGAACTCGTACAAGAGCAACCTCATCAGCTGAAGGCCGTCCAAGCACGATTCCAGCAGGAAACAGGGAAATACGCCAGTACCATGACGATCAAGCGAGCATTAAAAAAATCTGGGGTATAGTTTCAAGCGTGCTCGGCGATCCCTGAGAAGCCAGCGTAACGAGACTAACTTCCGCCATACACAAAGCCCACTGGCCGAGCTTCAGCGCTGGGAAGATCGGGGCGAGACGAAACTGTACTATTTCGATGAGTCAGGCTTTGCCCAGTTCTCCGTCTTGCCTTACGCCTGGAGCCCTATCGCTATCGGCCATCCTCGGGAAATACCAGCCTACTCACATAGCCAGCGCCTGAACGTGCTGGGCTTCTTGAGTCGTCAGGGCAAGCTGATCTACCACTCGACAATGGCAACCATCACCACCGAGGTGGTCATCGAGGCTTTTGACCGCCTGGTTGCACAGAAGTCGCCGGACACTTTTGCGATCGTGGTGCTGGACAATGCCAGTGTTCATCGCTCCAAGGCTTTCCGACGTAAGGAGTTGGAATGGATGTCGCATCGTGTCTACCTAGGCTATTTATCTGCTTATTCGCCGGAGCTAAATTTCATCGAGATTCTTTGGCGCAAGGTCAAGTATGAGTGGCTGCCGATGACGGCTTATGAAAGCTTCTCGGCCTTGAAAGGCTATGTCCATAAGGTGTTGTCAGGCTACGGCAGCGAATACCTGATTATTTTTGTATAGGCACTTAGCAGCCTGAGACCACACCAATGAGGGTGAGGGGGGTGTTCGTGCCACAGGCCCTGCGTTTGTTCGAAAACGCGTTTGACAGCCTCCACCCCGAGGCGTTGACGTGCTTGGGCAACGGCGCTGGGTGCCACGAAAGGACGTTGGCCGGGTAAGACAATATCGAGCTGATTAACGACTTGCCCCATCGGGATGTGCCGAAATAATGCCATGCCGACAATCGACCGGGCCACCATCTCAAGCGGTAAACGACGTTTACGCAAGGTGGCTACACCGGAGTGTTCTAGGCATTTGTCAATCAACTCGGTGGAGAGAACATCCGCGAGGCTGGAGAAGTGTTCAGGCGAAACGCGAGCGATGGCATCAATGGCTTGACTAAAATGCATAAAAATCCGGTATCAGAGCGTCACTGATACCGGAATATCGGATTGTCAGCTCATTGATGAAACTCTTAACTGACTGGCATTAGGCCTATAACCCAACATTTAGATACTTTATTTCAAGATACTCCTCAATACCGTACTTAGATCCTTCGCGCCCAAGGCCCGAAGCTTTCACACCACCGAAAGGCGCAACTTCATTTGAAATATCCCCAGAATTAATCCCGACCATTCCATACTCCAGCGCCTCAGCCAAACGAAAAACCCGGTCCATATCACGCGTGTAGAAATAGGCAGCCAGACCAAATTCCGTATCATTGGCATAACCGACGACTTCCGCCTCACCAGAGAACCTGAATAGCGGTGCCAAAGGGCCGAAAGTTTCCTCTTTTGCTACTAAGGCATGTACAGGAACATCTGTCAGGATAGTCGGTTCGAAAAAATTTTCGCCCAATTCGTGACGCTTACCACCCGTGATAACTTTTGCACCTTTTGTCACGGCATCTTCAATGTGTAATTGGATTTTCCCTACAGCTGCATTGTCGATCAAGGGCCCCATGGTGACACCGTCTTTAAGTCCATCATCGACTTTGAACTCTTTTACTGCTGCCATCAGTTTTTCAGAAAAAGCGTCATAAACTTTTTCATGAATATAGATTCGATTTGCACAGACGCAAGTCTGTCCATTATTACGGTATTTGGAAATCAACAACCCTTCGACAGCAGCATCGAGATTGGCATCTTCAAAGACAATGAAAGGCGCATTACCACCAAGCTCCAACGACAGCTTTTTTATGTCGTGGGCACATTTCGACATCAGCAATCGGCCGGTAGTGGTAGAGCCGGTGAAAGTCAGCTTGCGTACTGTAGGGTTGCCTGTGAGTTCATCACCGATCTCGGCCGCCGTCCCCGTGACCACGTTGAAGACTCCTGCAGGAATCCCCGCACATTCAGCAAGATATGCAAGCGCGAGAGCAGAAAAGGGCGTCTGCGGAGCTGGTTTCAACACTATCGTACAACCTGCAGCAAGCGCCGGTGCGACCTTGCGTGTGACCATTGCCGAGGGAAAATTCCATGGTGTAATTGCCGCTGTTACACCAATCGACTGCTTAAGCACAAAGATGCGCTTATCCGGCTTCGGCGACGGAATGATGTCACCATAAACTCGCTTGGCCTCTTCAGCGAACCATTCGACAAAGGAGGCGGCATATTGGATTTCGCCCCGCGCCTCGGTCATCGGCTTGCCTTGCTCCAATACCATAAGATGCGCGAGTTCATCCAAGTGCTCGAGGATCAAGTCGAACCAGTTTCGCAGCAGTGCAGCCCGTTCCTTGGCTGGCAGAGCACGCCAAGGACGAAGCGCCCGGTCAGCAGCCTCGATAGCCTTCCGGGTTTCTTGTCTTCCCATTACAGGAACCGTGCCGACCAGAGTTCCATTTGCAGGATTGTGAATCGACTGAACTCGAGCGTCTAAGGCACCAATCCAACAACCATCGATAAAAGCTTGTTGTCGAAGCAAGGCAAGTTGGCTCATTATTTGAATACCATTTGGTTGTGACAATACTATTGGTCAGCGTTTTCTGCCCAATACTTGGGGCAACCCCAGAATTTCAGCGGCCTGCAAAGCCAACCAAAGGGCGACCACATCTCCCGTATTACCAAGTGAGCGACCAGTCAACTCCTCGATACGACGGATGCGATAGGTCAAGCTGGACTTATGGATATATAGCTTTTCGGCAGTGGACTGCCAGGAGCGATTCTGTTCGAGGAAGACCTTCAGCGTATAAAGCAACGAGGTGCGGGATGTCTTGTCATGTTCGGCTACGCTCCCGAGTACACTGCGAAAAGTTTCCCGCGCCTCTTCAAGGTTTTGAGGCAGCCATGGCAATTTTTCGGCGACCAGCGCGTAGAACACTACTGGCTGGTCGGAATTAGCATGGGTCACGGCAAGTCGAGCCTCGCGAGAGGCTTCGTCTAGACGCTCGAAATAGCTAACTTGATTACTCACCCCCATACCGGACTCAAGGATGTTTTGCACGGCAGGAGCAGAATCTCCGGGCAGGAGCAACAAAAGCTCTTCGTCCTGCGGGCAAAGTAAGAGCTGTATATCCGAACGCTCGAATAACGCTGCCCACTCGGGCAGAGACAGCCCGCCTCTCCGCGCTACTGCCAGATGCGCCGTGTCCAATGAGATACCAAATTGCAATAGGCGCTTGTCCGCCTGCTGGCGGGTTAGGCGGTGGTTCATCAGATCCTCGAGCAGCTCCGAGCCCAACCGAATGGCTCGCTCGTTTTCTACATGCAGCCGTTCCAGCGCGATACCAAGCACTGCAGATAGGTGGTTGAGCAAGCTGTAATCAAGGACATCTTGATCTGTGTGGTGTACCAACAGATCACATGTCCGGCGAGAGGGAATCGAGATGCCAAGAACCTCGCCATCCTCCAGCGGATAGTGGCGAACCACCGGCTGGGGATGAGAAAAATTCCGCTTTTGCAGCAGATCCTCTCGCAAACTCTCTGGCAGTTCGCGCCCCTTGGGCAGCCAGAGCTGTTGCGTCTGCGGATCCCAGAGCAGCAGCCAAGCCTGCACGTCCTTCTCTAGACGGTATAACAGGGTTTCAAGGTCGACACCCTCGATAGCCATACGGGCACTAACATATATCCGAGCAATGGCATTGCGCCGCTCGAACTCTTCATTACGTTGTGCATCAGCCACCGCACGGGTCACACTGGCAAAAGGCACACCATACTGCGTCATCAATACAGGAAAGCTCAGGCGTTCAGCAGTGTCCAGAAGAGCCTGCAAATTATCAGGTGCCTGCATATTCTCGCCGATCATCATGCCCGCCAGCCCAGCACATGATAGAGCTTCCACATATCGACCTTGCGCACAAGATTCAGATGGGATACCGATGCCGGTCGTCATCAGTAAATCATCCTCTCCCAGCCATTCGGTTGGCTCGGGCAATTCGCAGACATGTGCCCAACGAACCAACTGCCCCGTCCCTTCACTACCACTAAGCAGGCGAGTGCGCAGTTCAGGCATCTTGATGATGTCTATGATCCGAAGGTGCATTGGGGCCTCTGTATAAGGTTACGGTGGCACGTAAGAGAGTATGCCACGATAGCTGGGGAGTAAGAGGAGACGATATCCGGCTAACGCGACTTTATCTCATAGTCAGCTCAGAATTAGATAGGCCTTCCGGACAGTCTTCCGAATATTCCACTCCCCTTTCGAATTAGAGGTAAAGAAGATTATATCCCCAGCATAAAACTCAACGGGCTCGCCATCATCTGGAGTGAAACTACCCTCACCCTCGATGAAATAACTGTATTCTGACTGGGCAATCTGGCGGCGAAATCGCCCAGGAGTGCATTCCCAGATACCAGCACCGCCAACGGGCGTATCAGTGTGGCCAGCGGACCGAGTCATTGCAATTTGCGCACTGGTGGGTGCGCCCACTGCAGAGGAAGCGGTAAAGGCACTGTTGTCTTCAAGATGAATCAGCATCGGGGTCATAGTTGTTCTCTCAAGGTTTATCTTCGAGGCCGGACGGGGCTAGCTGTGCAAGCAGTCGGTCGAATACAGCAGCTGTCTGTCCCTGCAATTCTGCCTTTTCCTTGCGAATGACGGCACCGCGTACCATTTTTCCACCCAAATAACGGAAGGGCTCGGGTGGGAAAGCTTTGCACTTCCTTCTGATAAGAGAAGAACGGCTCCATTCATCGTCACGACCGAGTGCCAGACTGGCAAGGATGTGCCCGCCCAAACGACTGGGGCCAACACCATTGCCGCTCCAGCCTATTCCATAAAAAATGTTGGGCTGGCGGCGCAGTGAGCCAAACACGGGCAAACTGTCATAAGTACGATCGATAGGCCCTGACCAGTTATGAGAGATAGCATCCCGCGCGAGCATCGGATATGTCGCGAATAAATCTGAGCAGGTTTGCGCGATGCTATCTGCATCCTCGCTGAAAGTGCCGTTGATTTCCGAACGATATGCGATAGCCCCCGTCCCCTTGCCAAAGGCAATGCGCCCGTCATGTGTGGTGCGGTAGTAGTCGACCAGCAACTGTGAATCAGTGATTGATTCGCCGCCCGTCCAGCCGATGTCTTGGAACTGCGAGCCAAGCGGCCGCGTAACTACCATTGAACTGTTGACCGGAGTGAACAAGCACGCAAGCTCGGGAACTGACGCCGACCATGCGTTGGTCGCGAGCACCACTTTATTCGCCGTCAGCGTGCCGTTTGGGGTAATGAGTTGAGAGTGTTGATCAGACTGTATGCGCTCCACGGCTGAATGTTCGTGGATGATAACGCCTGCCTCCATTGCCACGCGACGCATGCCTTGAATTAATGCATAAGGCTGTACGGTGGCACCAGAAGCTTCAAAGACCCCCCCCAAATGCACGGGCGATCCTGTACGGCGACGCACCTCGCCAGTGGAAAGCCGCTGGAACGGCTGAACACCCAGCTTTTCGCAAGCATGTAATGTGCTGTTCCATGAATCTAGATGAGCAGGGGTGGTGGCGGTCCACAGCCAGCCCTTCTGCTCGAAATGCGCATCGATTGCATGCTCTCGGCAGAACTCTCCAAGCTCAGCAATAGATTGTTCCGTGCGGCGCCCCAGGAACAGTGCTTCCTCACTGCTGCAGAAGGACAATATAGAGGCGATCTTCGGCCACCAGGTCATGACGAAGCCGCCATTACGGCCCGACGCTCCGCCGCCGCAGATGTCCTGCTCGAGGATCACTACTCGGCAATCAGGCTCGTGCTGCTTGATGGTTATCGCAGTCCACAACCCTACATAGCCGCCGCCAATGATGGCAACATCTGCGTATTTTTCGCCAGTTAATGGTGGACACAAATCAGAAGGCGCCACAGATTCCTGCCAGTAGCTGCGCTTGAGAGGCTTTGAAGTACGGAATTTCATGATTCTTCCCTGTCGTTCGTGCAAGCCGGTGACTTCGGCCATAACACAAAGCATCTGCAAGTGGCGCGACGGTTATTGCCGCGCCACTGATCATTGTCGTGAAGAGGCCTCAGCCACGTAGCGCGGCAGTCGCAGCCTCGTCGACCTTCAGAGTGGAGGGATCAATAACTACGCCGTAAAGCTGCTTGGCTGCATCGATACTGATGTACTCGTCGATGACATCTTCCAACACGTCCTCAACCAAGCGCCTATTGGGGTTCCCCCAACCTCCACCACCGGTGCTTTCGAACATAAAGGTCTCACCGGGGCCGAACTTGTGCGAGGCAAGCAAAGGGTTATGCCAGTTGCCGTCATCGTCGATGCCACCGATTACTTCTGTTGTACCGTCACTGCGGATATGGCTGGACCTTTGTACGGCGCTGGCAAGGCCACCTGCTGCACCAGGGCTACCTGCCAGAGTGCGTGAGGTCTCCATGCCAAGCTCACCGCCGCCTAAGAATCGCACTTTGAAGACAGAGCCGAGGCCACCACGATACTGACCAGCGCCGGCCGAATCTTGACGCAACTCGAAAGCTTCATATGCAATTGGGAAGAACAGCTCGGCGGTTTCCGCCGCCATATTCATACAGTTCCCCAATGGGTCCATGGTAACGTTCATGCCATCTGAATAGGGTGTACCACCCCAGCCACCGGCCGGCAGGTCCGAGAACACGTCAGTCCTGCCTCCGGCATCCACGCAACTAGCGACAAACCAGTTGGCATCAGCGCCGGTCGACCCTGTGACCCGTTCTGGGATAGCTTTGGCCAGGGCCTGCCAAATCGCGCTGGTGACCTTGCCTGCCGTTAGCGTCGTGCAGCCGATGGTTGGCGCAGGCCATGTCGCGTTCAGCCAGCAGCCTTCAGGCAAGATCACCTCGATTGGGTTGAACAAGCCTTGGTTCTGAGGTGCATCCGGTGCCAGGAAAAACTGCAACGAATAGAGCGCTGCCGATATGGTGTTGGCCTTAGGAGAGTTGATCGCGCCTTGGCAGATTGGATCAGTGCCAGTAAAGTCGACCTTGATCGAAGTATCCTCAATCTCCAGCCTTACCTTGACTTTGACCCGATTCTGGGTAATGCCATCGGTATCAGCGTAGTCCTCGGCCTCATAGACTCCGTTCGGGATAGTGCGGATACTATCTCGCACCATCTTGTCCGTATAAGACTGGATCTTCTTCATCGCAGCGCTGACGATATCGACACCATAGCGATTGCAGGCGCGTTGCAGCTCATGCTCGGCTGCCAACAATGCGCCGAGATGGGCCTGCACATCACCCTTGATGAAATGTGGCGTGCGTGAATTGTTGAGGATGATAGCGAGAAGATCCTCATTCAACTTACCGCCGGTATAGATTTTCAACGGCGGCAAGCGAAGCCCCTCTGCCGCTATATGGGTGCTAAAGGCCTGACCACCAGCACCACCGCCACCCAAATCCATCCAGTGGCCGCGACTTACGCCATAGCCGATCAGTTGCTTCTTGTAGAAGATTGGCTTGATGAAGGTGATGTCGTTGATATGGGTGCCGCCCCGATAGGGATCGTTCAGCACCAATACGTCACCCTCATACACATTTTCCTGCCCGATTCCTTTCAATGCCTCCTCGGCCGAGAATTTCATTGCAGCAAGGTGGACCGGGCAGTTGGCAGCCTGGCTGAGCAGTTGTAGATCGGCGTCATAGATTGCGTTTGAAAAATCCAGCATGTCCGCCAAAATCGGAGAGAAAGACGACCGCTGAAGTACTGTCGCCATCCGATCGGAGGCAAACTCAAAGACGCTGCGCATCACCTCAAACGTGATCGGGTCAATGTTGATATCATTGTATTGACTCATATCTTTTCGTCCCCTTTTAGATTTGGATGTCGATGACCAACGCACCCATGGTGTTGACACGGGCATGTGTATGAGGCGGTAGGACCGTGCAGGCATGATCGTATTCGATGATTGCTGGACCTTCGATGCGATGATGAGTAGTCAACGACTCACCTTTATAGACGTTGCAGTTGATCCATGCCCCATCGAAATAGACATCGCGTTGTCCCTTGATGGCCGACTGGTCATCTTCTGAGCATTGCATTTCGACCGGAGGAGGATTGTCCATTTGACCGATCGCGGTGATGCTGAAAGAAACAAAGGCTGGGGCGAAATCATCCGAACTTACGCCGAACTCCTGCATGTGGACGCCATGGAAAGCCTTCTCGATATCAGGCAAGTTATCTGCGTTTAACGTCCCATTGGGCAGTGGAGTGTCAACCTCGTAGGATTGACCTACATAGCGCATCTGTGCACTGCGGATAATTTCTATCTCAGCGTCGTTGGAGAAGCCCTGGTGGATCAGCTCTTTCCGGGCCTTGGTTTCAAGCTCATTCAGGATTGTGTTGACTTTTTCTAAGTCAGCATCCTTCACTGGCGCATAATAGAAATGCTCAACATCCTGCCTCAGATCCATAACGGTTGCCCCGAAGGCCGAGGCGACACCGGCATGAGGCGGCACAATTACCTTCGGAATATTCATCGACTTGGCGACAAAACATGCCGCCAGTGCACCAGCACCTCCGAAACTGGTATAGACAAAATCACGCGGATCTCGGCCGCGGGCTACCAACACCTTTTTGACCGCCTGAGCCATGTATTCACAACCGATACGGATCATACCCTCAGCGGTGGCTAGCGTGGGCAAGCCGATCTCGCCGGCAAGTTTCTCCATAGCCATTTGAGAGGCTTTTACATCAAGATTTATCTTTCCATTCAACGTTGGATCCAGACGCCCCAATAGCAAATTAGCATCGGTGATGGTGGGCTGAGTCCCGCCCCTGCCATAGCAGACGGGACCCGGCTCCGAACCGGCGCTTTTCGGTCCGACACGGAGCGAGCCACCCGCATCGACCCAGCCGATCGAGCCGCCGCCCGAGCCAACGCTATGGATATCCAGCATAGGAACTACAATTGGAACTTCCCACTCCAGCTCATGATCACGAGTGATTAGTCCCTTGCCATGCTCTACGATGGAGACATCGAAGCTGGTGCCACCGACATCGGTGTGCAGAATACGCTCAAACCCGACTTTCTCAGTCAGATAGCCTGCATAGGCCACGCCTCCTGCCGGACCGGACTCCAGCATATCCTCTGGGTGTTGCCGCGCCGCATCCGCCGACATCACACCACCGCTGCTCTTCAGAATCAGAAGTTTCCCGGAGAAACCGTTCTGGCTCAGTCGGTTCTCCAGGTCGTCCATGTACTTAACCATCACTGGCATGCAAGCAGCACGCACCGCAGTGGTGACGAAACGACCATGCTCGCGGAATATAGGTCGAGTCTCGGAGGACAGCACAATATGTATATCCGGGCAGCATTCGCGTAAGATATCGCGCATCTGCTCTTCATGCTTTCCGCTTGCGTAGGAGTTGATGAAGCCGATGGCGACAGACTGGATCTTCGCGGCCTTGACCTTTTCTGCCACCTCACGTGCTGCGGTAACATCCAGGGGACGTTCACTCTCACCGTGGACATTGGTTCGCTCGGGAACAGTAAAGCGATACCGGCGGTTGATTATCGGCTTGGGTTTCGTCTGGTAAGGATCGTAGAGGTGCTGGCGATGCTGTCGACCGATTTCTATGGTATCGCGAAAACCTTCGGTAGTGATGAGGGCCGCATTCGGGTAGCTGCGCTCGATCAACGCGTTGGTTGCCGTTGTCGTACCATGCATGAGATACGAGATATCAGAGATATCGATTCCAGCTTTTTCAATCGATTCCAGAACGGCGATCGAACGATCTTGCTTTGTTGTAAGTACTTTGGCGGAAACTTGCTTACCAGTTCTTTCCTCCCATGCAAACAAGTCTGTAAACGTACCACCTACGTCTATTCCTACTCTCCACATTGTAAGCTCCTCGCATTCATCTGTTATTGTCGGGTGCCTTGGCAGGATAGCTCCATGGCACCCTCTCGAGGGAATTGCACGAAAATAGGAATTTGAATTTATTTTTCATGCATTCTTACTAAACACCAACACATAGAACTTCTATCTCTTCGAACAATTATTTGTTTGAACTAATTTTTTCTACTTCTATTTGTGACCGCCCCATAGCTCCTTGCTAATGGTTCGGGTCGATAGGCTTACCCATTGTCATGCCGGGTAATATTCTATTCAGTACAATTAGGTGCGTAATCCAAGCATCTGAACCATCAAGGGGCTCAGCAGATCACTAGCATCTCGCTGGTCGAGGTCAACGACGCGGCAATCTGCCAGTAGCTCCGAGACACCTATATGCTGAAGCCACTTTAGTGGCCATAATCTTTGATATCCGGCCCTTGAGACTCAGCGTCAGTTGCTAGGAATGTTCACTAGCACTGTCGATTGCCCCGGCCGAGCTCCTGATTTCGCTGATTGGACAGCCAGAGGTTCAGCGGGCTGCCGAACCGCATTTGTCGATAGGCCCGCGGCCTCCTCGAAGTGCCGGAGCCGGGGTTGGGTCATCATGCTCGCCTTCGTGATAAAGAAAAGGGGCGAGCTACCCCCTGAGGGGAAGGCATCACCTCCTCAGGATAGCGAATGCGCTAAGATCCACTTGAATTGCCGTGCTTGCGGGTCATAGAAATGTGCGTTCTCCCCAGCACGTTTTCATTGAGCCTCTGATCCTGACGCTCATATTCGTTTGATATGCAGGTGACCATATCGAGAGTGCTAAAGGCTTGCTGCATACATGCCTCATTACGATTGCGGTTTTTCGTTACTGTAAGCGACAGAGCTAACCAGCAGGGTAGCTACGAGCAGGGGGGCGGATATCTAGACTTTGCATGGCGCTATTTACCTCTTTTTATGCTGAAGCGTGCTCATGGCTAGAAGAGGGAGTGGTCTTTAATAGCCACAAAAAAGACACAAGGACAGTCAACCTCAGCGTTTTGCTGCGGACTCTAGCCCAGTGGAAAACGGCTGCCGAGTCAAAGCCACAGCTTCTATTGTTAAAATAGCCAATTATTCTGAAGTTGATAGATAATTTCATGATTGAACGGCACACGGGTCGATCGCACATAACAGCAGAGTATGCCGAATCGTGAACTGACGGTTTTTACAAGGTGCCGACGTTACGGCGTTAACGAATGGGCTAGCTGAGGCTGCCAAAAAAAGGTTCTGACCAAGCCGGCTAAAGCCCCAGTGGCTTTTGGTACGAAATGCCCGCTTTTGGTTATCGGCCATTGCACTTTGCCCGTCGGCATCACGGATATAGCGAGCGAGTGTTATGGCGGCTTTCTGACCGTAGCGCGCACCCGGAGAGGCGCATGTCCAAACATGCCGCAGCATGATGGCAAGGTCAGGCGCGTGCTTATCCAAATACGCCAGCCCATAGGTGCAGGCTTCCCCGCTATAGCATCACCAAGTTTGGCGTCCCACCTAGGAACTATGATATGCAAAGGGTTGGGAGAAGCCACCGCCACCGGAAACCTATCCGCTAAGCAGCGAGCTAAAAAGCGCGCGACCAACTGCCCGGTTTTCTGTAGTGTCGACATATTGATCTGGGGCGCCTTCTTTCACAATTTGGTGATGTTGGTGAGAAATGCTCGGTAGCTGCAAGTAGTGCTCGTCTAGGGTCTCCCCATTTTCCGGCGTGTCATCGGCATAGTCCTCCTGAGGAGGTGAACAAGTCTGGTATTCGTGCCTCGGCGTCTGGCGCTCTTCTCCAGAGGGGGTAGAAAACACTTCGGCCTTGAGCAAACAGCCGTTGCCAGCCTCGCTGCAGGCTATAGAACGGGAATATCAGCCGGTGGTGTCGCTTCTGACGTT
>Ga0209644_1000046_pt1 | contig 81223 bp, 83 predicted proteins | sample ETNvirome_2_1000_FD_184069 | JGI IMG/M metagenome (GOLD analysis project Ga0209644, IMG submission 184069) | Marine viral communities from the Pacific Ocean - ETNP_2_1000 (SPAdes) (version 2) | ecosystem: Environmental > Aquatic > Marine > Oceanic | place: Pacific Ocean | collected 2013-06-22 | reverse complement strand
CACTCGTCTACCGAAGGCGGCAGCAGGTAATCGGTCTGGCGATCCACAGGGATGAAGCGGCTCATGGCGATCTTCTCAGCTCGGCGATGACGGTGGTCAGTATCTCACGGTGCAACGGAAAGACCGACAGGCTGCTAGGCTGAACTGTTCGGCCAAGGAGCTGCCCATGTCCCGCACGCTGCTGTTTGCCACCGACCTCTCCCAGGAAAACCGCGCGGCCTTTGCCCGCGCGCTGCGCTTAGCCCATCAGCAGGGCGCGCAGCTTGATACCCTTCACGTGCTTGACCCTTACCTTCCGCATCGCATGCTCCATGACCTGGAACTCGCGGTAAACGACGATATTAGCGCGATGCTCACCGACCTGCGCGAAGATTACGCCTTGGAACTGCCATCGCTGATGATTCAAACGGTGGTTGGGGAGCCTCATGTAGAAATCGTGAGGGAAGCCCACGAGCGTCAGGCGTCGCTCATCGTGCTGGGTATGCACCGCAAACGTGGTCAAAAAGACCTGCTTTACGGCACCACCATGATGCGTATTTTGCGTAGCGCGCCGTGCCCCGTGGTGGTGGCGTCTTACCTGCCTACTCAGCCGTGGCAACATATTGTGGTGCCTATCGACTTCTCGCTGACGGCTCGGCAGACCCTGAAAGAAGCGCTGATTCGCTTTCCTGAGGCCAAGCTAACGCTTCTACACGCCTGGAGCCTGCCCGGCGAATTGGAGCTGGGGAGTCAAGCGTTCTACGCCCAGTGGCGTGACCGCGAGGTCAGTCGCCTGCGGGAGGCGCTGGATAACGAAGTCGAAAGCCTGCTGCGGGAGTTAGATGGCGTGCCGGACATTGAGCTTGCGCTAGAGCCGGGCCAGCCCTGCGATGTGCTGCATGACTATGTTAAACGGCACTCGCCAGATTTGGTCATGTTAGGCAGCCGCAGTCGACCACACCAACCTAATCCGCTAACCGAAATGCTGCTCAGTGAGCCCCACTGCGATGTGATGCTCTGTCGGCCTTGGTAAAGGCTTTGTGGCGGCTCAATGACTCCTCAATCGAGTGGTTGTACGGAACCTTTATGAGTTGTTTATGTGTGTATAGCTATGCATAGTGTTACCCAAACCAACAAAGGAGATGGTCACCGTGCAACGACCAACAAAGAGTACGCTATGGCTAGCCGCGTTACTGGGCGCTACGCTCGTCACGACTAGCGCCGCCGCTAGCAGCTGCGTCTCGCGCTCAATGGCGAAACGCTCTATGAAGATAGCAGCCGAGTTTGCCAGCGCGATGTTCGGTATCTGGCTTGGGGAGCGCCCGCTGGGCGAAGATTTCCGCGATGCATTGTTGGGAGTGAACCAGTAGGGGGCTGGCTGAAATTGAACTCGCTTGGGCCAGCGCTCACCTGCGTTTACACTCTGCTCTTTCAACAGCGCCTAATGAACGGACGAAGGGGCAAGCGTGAAAGCACTGATTCAACGGGTTAAGAGCGCCAGTGTTACGGTAAAAGGCAGCAGCGTCGGCGCCATCGACCATGGGCTGCTGGCACTGGTGGGGGTGGAGAAAGGTGACAGCGAGGTGGATGCCGATAAGCTACTGCATAAGCTGCTTCACTACCGCGTGTTTAGTGACGAGGCGGGCAAGATGAACCATAACCTGCAGCAGGCCCAGGGTGGGCTGCTGCTGGTATCACAGTTCACGCTCGTTGCCGATACCCGCAAGGGCCTACGCCCTAGCTTCTCCAGCGCCGCCCCGCCCGACGAGGGGGAGCGGCTGTTTAACTATCTGGTAAGTCAGGCCCGCGCCGCTTGGCCCCATATTGCAGAAGGGCAGTTCGGCGCGGACATGCAGGTTGCCTTGGTCAACGATGGGCCGGTCACCTTTTTGCTAGAAAGCTAGGGCTGATCAGGCGTTTTCGCTGGCCAGCAGCTCGGCTTCCATGGCCTCTAACGCCTCTTCTGCAGCGAACCATGTCTGCTCGGCGGCATCCAGGCGCGCTTTAATCTCCGCCTGCTTGGCGAGTGCTTGGGTCAGTTCTGCCTTGCGGGTGCTGTCGGTGTATAGCTCGGGGTCGGCGAGTACCGCTTCTACTTCCTCAAGTGCCTGCTGCGCTTTTTCCATGCTCTTTTCCGCCTGGTCGCGCTCTTTTTTCAGTGGGCGCAGCTTTTCGCGCAGCTCCGCTGCTGCTTTGCGGGCGGCTTTACGGTCGCCGCTGGGCTGTTGGCTCTGGCGTTCGCTCTTTTCGCTACGGGCGTCGCGGCGGTTCTCTTCCAACCGCGCCTTAAGCCAAGCCCGGTAATCCTCCAAGTCGCCGTCGAAGGGCTCAACCCGGTGGTCGGCCACCCGCCAAAACTCATCCACCGTGGCACGCAATAGGTGTCGGTCGTGCGAGACCAGGATGACCGTGCCCTCAAAGCTTGCCAGCGCCTCGGTCAGCGCTTCGCGCATTTCCAGATCCAAGTGGTTAGTGGGCTCATCGAGCAGCAGCAGGTTGGGCTTTTGCCAGGCCACGAGTGCAAGTGCCAGGCGTGCTTTCTCACCGCCCGAGAAGGTGGCGACTTCCCCGAAGGCGTCATCGCCTTTGAAGCCAAAGCCACCTAGGAAGTTGCGAATTTCTTGATCACTTGCTGTGGGAGAGAGGCGTTGTACATGCACAAAGGGCGTGGTGGTCACGTCCAGGCTTTCTAACTGATGCTGGGCAAAATAACCAATGGCTAAATGTTCACCGGGTACGCGTTTGCCTTCTAACAGCTCAAGCTCGCCCGTGAGTGACTTGATCAGGGTCGATTTACCTGCACCGTTCGGACCTAATAAGCCGATACGGCTCCCGGGGAGTAGCGTAATGTTGACCTTCTCTAACTGAGCGATATCGCCCGCTTCGCCGCGATAGCCAAGGGTGGCTTGGTCCAGCGCCAGCAGCGGGTGCGACGTTTTATCAGCGGCAGGCAAGGTGAAGTGGAAAGGGGAGTCCGTGTGGGCGACGGCGATATCCCCCATGCGTTCTAGCATTTTTACCCGGCTTTGCGCCTGCTTGGCTTTTGTTGCCTGAGCGCGAAAGCGGGCAATAAAACGTTCAATCTCTTCACGGCGGGCCTGCTGCTTGGCCGCTTCAGCCTGTTGCAGCGCGAGCTTTTCGGCCCGCGTGCGCTCAAAGCGAGAGTAGTTGCCCCGGTAAAGCTCTAGCGTTTGGTGATGCATATGCACGATGTGATCGCACACGGCATCAAGAAAGTCGCGGTCGTGAGAAATCAGCAGCAGCGTGCCGGGGTAGCGGGTGAGCCACTGCTCCAGCCAAAGCAGGGCGTCTAGGTCCAGGTGGTTGGTCGGCTCATCCAGCAGCAATAAGTCGGAAGGCATAAACAGCGTCCGGGCAAGATTTACCCGCATTCGCCAACCGCCGGAAAAGTCCGATAGAGGTCGCTTAAGGTCCGCCTGCACAAAACCCAGCCCGACCAGCAGCTGTGATGCCCGTGATTCTGCCGTGTAACCATCTAGGGTTTCGATTAGCCCGTGGAGTTCGGCTTCTCGATGCGCGTTATCGGCTTCGCGGGCGGCAAGCAGGTCGGCTTCGGCTTGGCGTAAGGCGTAATCGCCGTCTAATACATACTCTACAATGGGGCGATCCAGCGCCTCCACTTCCTGGGCCATGTGGGCAATTCGCTGGCCGCCGCTCATCTCTACATCCCCCTGATCGGGCCCCAGCTCGCCCAATAGGAGTTTAAACAGGCTCGACTTACCGGCACCGTTGGCCCCAATAATGCCGGCCTTCACGCCGTTATGTAGCGTAAGGTCGGCGCTTTCTAGGAGCGTTTGCGTGCCCCGTTGCAGGGCGACTTGGCGCAGTGCGATCATGTTTTCTCCCGAAAAAAGTGGGTAAACCAATGCGCGATTCTAACCGATTGCAGCGCTTGCAGCAGAGGCCGCTGTGGGATTTTGCCTTAGCGCTTTATGCAAAGCCTGGCGTAGAGCAAGCCTGCCTCATCTTGCAAGATGAGGCAGGCGTGGATGTGTGTGAGTTACTGTTTCACTGCTGGCTGTATCAGCACGGATTAGCCGCCGAATCTGGCCCGCTAAAGGCCATACGGGAAGAGCGCTACCGTTGGCAGCAGCAGGTCACCGCAACGTTGCGCGAATTGCGCCGAACATTAAAGCCTCAAGCTGCTCATAACGATGACATTAAGGCGCTGCGTGCCACCTTACAAAAGGCGGAACTGCAGTCTGAGCGTGAAAACCTTCAACGTTGGCAGCAGTGGGCACTGCGCTCTTCGGTGGAGGAAGTCCGGTTAACAAAAAGCGACATAAGCCAGCACAATGTTGCACAGTGGCTGCAAGATACGCTGTTTTCGGCACCGCTTGACAACCGTTCGCCGCAAGCGTCACGCGTACGCGAAAACACACAAACGGCACTAATGGCCCTGACAAGCCAGCTTGACCGCTGTGATCCACCACGCTAGCCTGAATTTAAGCTGTTTTTGATCAACCCGCGTTGGCAGCGCTTATTTCGCCCGCTAACCCACAGCAATGCATACAAAGTTACGAATGACGTTTCTGCGTGTTAGCGGCTGAGCATAAACGCAACGCTGCTAGGGATAGACAAAAATTAGATTCTGGCGCTCTCGTACGGCGCGCTTACCACTGCTAGGGGAACTCTGCATGAAGGCAAGCAAATTAGTTTCAACTCGTTCCGTTACCACCAAATTAATCACTACGGCAAGCGTAGGTGCTCTGCTGTTGGGCCTAAGCGCCACTGCCCAGGCGGATAACTGGCGTTATGCCCACGAAGAGTACGAAGGCGACGTGCAGGATGTGTTCGCTTACGCGTTTAAAGAGTACATCGAAGAGAACTCCGACCACTCTGTACAAGTTTACCGTTTTGGTGAGCTGGGTGAGTCTGATGACATCATGGAGCAGACTCAGAACGGCATTCTCCAGTTTGTTAACCAGTCGCCTGGTTTTACTGGTGCACTGATTCCAGAAGCCCAGATCTTCTTTATTCCTTACCTGCTGCCGACCGACGAAGAGACCGTTCTAACATTCTTCGACGAGAGTAAAGCGATCAATGAAATGTTCCCGGAGCTTTATGCGGAACAGGGACTTGAGCTGCTGAAGATGTACCCAGAGGGTGAAATGGTAGTCACTACCGACGAGCCGATCAGCTCGCCGGAAGATATGGATAATAAGAAAATCCGTACCATGACTAACCCGCTGCTGTCGGAAACCTACGACGCCTTTGGTGCGACGCCGACGCCGCTGCCCTGGGGTGAAGTTTACGGTGGCCTGCAGACCGGCATTATCGATGGTCAGGAAAACCCGATTTTCTGGATCGAATCCGGCGGTCTGTATGAAGTATCTCCGCACCTGACCTTTACCGGCCATGGCTGGTTTACCACTGCCATGATGGCCAACCAGGACTTCTACGAAGGCCTGTCTGACGAAGATAAAGAGCTGGTGCAGGAAGCCTCCAACGCGGCTTACGACCACACCATTGAGCACATCAAAGGTCTGGCCGACGAAGCACTCGCCAAGATTCAGGAAGCGTCTGATGAAGTCACCGTCACGCGTCTGAACGAAGAGCAGATCCAAGCGTTCCGTGAGCGTGCGCCGCAGGTTGAGGAAGCGTTCCTCGAAATGACGGGCGATCGCGGTGAAGAGCTGTTGCAGCAGTTCAAGGCGGACCTTGAAGCCGTTAACAGCGACTCCTAATGGGTTAGCGCTTTTACGTTAATCAAGTAACGTCATAAGGGGCAGCCAGCGCTGCCCCTTTTTTGTTGCCAAAGCGCCCTGCAGGTGAGTGGGTTCATCGGCGCAGCTCGCCCCACCACGAAAAAATGTGTACCTCGGCGGCGTAACACAGAAAAATCTACGTACATCCAGCGTTGAAGCGAAAAGAGTCATTACCCGTTACGCTACAAAATGAAGCAAGGCCGAACATACTCCGTTCGGTGGTCAGTGACGGGAGAGTCGCTACGCTGAGATAGCAAGCGACCACGCTGCGTTTAAAGGAGAACGGCCATGACGGAAGAAGAGTCCGAAAAGAGCTACCGGTCCGGTTTGCCCGGGTTTTTGGGAGTGATCGACACTGCAATTAGCAAAATCGAGTCAGTGATACTGGCGATGGGGGTTTTGCTAATGGCGCTGAATACGGTCACCAACGTGATTGCCCGCTTTGTATTCGGCAATAGCATTATGTTCTCAGGTGAGCTGAACCGTATCTTGATTATCATGATTACCTTTGCGGGCATTGGTTACGCTGCCCGCCACGGTCGTCATATTCGGATGTCGGCGATTTACGATGCGCTGCCGGTGGGTGGCCGTAAAGTATTGATGATCGGCATTGCGTTCCTCACCTCGCTGGTGATGTTTTTCCTACTTTATTACTCGGTGGTGTACATCCTCGACCTGTATAGCAAAGGGCGCGTGCTGCCGTCGCTAGGTTTGCCGGTATGGATTATTTATATCTGGGTACCCATGGGCTTTTTGATTACCGGGATTCAGTACATGCTGACCGCGATTAAAAACCTGACCACCCGAGATGTGTATCTCTCGACTGGGGTTGTGGACGGCTACAAAGATACCGAAACAGAAGTGTAAAGCAGGGATTGCACCCTAGGGGAACGCTATGACGACGATAATGGTAGTCACCATGATTGCCCTGCTGCTGCTGGGCTTTCCAATGATGATCCCGCTGATCACCGCCGCGGTGATTGGCTTCTATATGATGTTTAACGGCTTTGGCCAAATGGATACGCTGATTCAGCAGATGATGGCGGGCATTCGCCCCGCTTCGCTGATCGCCGTACCGATGTTTATTCTGGCCGCCGATATTATGACTCGTGGGCAATCCGCGAACCGCCTGATTGATATGGTGATGTCGTTTATTGGCCATATTAAAGGTGGGCTGGCGGTGAGTACTGCCGCTTCTTGTACGCTGTTTGGGGCGGTATCGGGTTCGACCCAGGCCACCGTGGTGGCCGTGGGGTCTCCGCTGCGTCCGAAGATGTTAAAGGCGGGCTACTCTGATCCCTTTACGCTGGCGCTGATTATTAATGCCAGTGACATTGCCTTTTTGATCCCACCCAGCATCGGCATGATTATTTATGGGGTGATTTCCGGTACCTCGATTGGCGAGCTGTTTATCGCCGGGATTGGGCCGGGCCTGTTAATACTGTTTATGTTCTCTGCCTACTGCATCGTTTATGCCATCGTAAAAGATGTTCCTACCGAAGAGCGCGCCAGTTGGAAAGAGCGGGCCACCGCCGTGCAAAAAGCGCTCTGGCCGCTGGGTTTTCCGGTGATTATCGTGGGTGGTATTTACGGCGGTATCTTTAGCCCCACCGAAGCGGCGGCAGCCTGTGTGCTGTACGCGGTACTGTTAGAGTTTGTGGTGTTCCGCTCGCTGAAAATGCGCGATATCTACGCCATCGCCAAATCCACTGGCCTGATTACCGCTGTGGTATTTATCCTGGTGGCCGTAGGCAATGGGTTCTCCTGGATTATCTCTTTTGCGCAGATACCCCAGGCTATCCTGGAGGCCGTGGGCGTGAATGACGCCGGGCCAACGGGTGTACTGATCGCTATCTGTATTTCGTTCTTTGTGGCCTGTATGTTCGTTGACCCTATCGTGGTTATTCTGGTGCTCACACCTATCTTTGCACCGGCGATTGCGGCCACCGGGCTAGACCCCGTGTTGGTGGGTATTCTGATTACCTTGCAGGTGGCGATAGGTTCGGCAACGCCACCGTTTGGCTGCGATATCTTTACCGCTATTGCAATCTTTAAGCGCCCCTACTGGGAGGTGATCAAAGGCACGCCACCGTTTATCTTTATGCTGATTTTGGCGGCGGCGCTGCTGATTATGTTCCCGCAAATTGCGCTGTTCCTGCGTGATGTTGCCTTCCGTTAAGCAGTCACAAGGAGAACGCGGATGTTTAATCGCATTTTGGTTCCAGTCGATGGCTCCAAGGGGGCCATCAAAGCGCTAGAGAAAGCCGTTGGCCTGCATATGCTCACTGGTGCAGAGCTGTACCTGCTGTGCGTATTTAAGCACCACAGCCTATTGGAAGCGTCGCTCTCTATGGTGCGCCCCAATAGGCTGGATATCCCCGATGATGCGCTCAAAGAGTACGCCACGGAAATTGCTGTGCACGCTAAGTCCCACGCCATTGAGTTAGGGGCGGATAGCATGCGAGTACGTGCCTTTGTGAAAGGAGGACGACCCTCCCGCACAATTGTACGCTTTGCCCGTAAACGGGAGTGCGACCTGATTGTGATTGGCGCTCAAGGTACGAACGGTGAGAAAAATCTGCTGCTGGGCAGTGTGTCCCAGCGTGTTGCCGGGGCCGCCCACTGCCCAACGCTGGTGGTGTAACGTACGCGGTAGCACTGGCTAAACCTCTACGCATCATTGTGGTCTGACTAACACCCGCCGTTTCAGGTAATGCAGCCTGAAGCGGCGGGTGTTAGTCTTTGAGGCACCCAAAAACATTTGGCGCGCTGCGCCGCTGGATAAGGTTTTTTCCATGAAAGCACTACTCTCTTCTACCGCGCTGACTGGCCTTCTGCTGGTAGCGCCGTTTGCCGCCGCCGCCCCGGAAACCGACGAGCAGCGCTTGGCTTACAGCCTGGGTGTTACGCTGGGCGAAAGCATGCAGGCAGATATTGAAGATCTCGATATTGATGCGTTCACCGACGGTATGCGCGATGTCTTCGATGGCAACGAGCTGGCGATGAACGAAGAAGAGATGATGGAAGCGCTAATGGCTTTCCAAGAGAGTTCAATGGAGGCGCGTGAACAGCAAGCCGCCGAGCTGGCGCAGACGAATCTTGAAGAAGGACAAGACTTCCTGGCAGAAAACGCTGAGCGGGATGAAGTCGAAGTAACCGAGTCTGGCTTGCAGTACGAAGTGCTTGAGTCTGGCGACGGCGCAACGCCCGGCGCAGAAGACACCGTAGAGGTGAACTACGAAGGCATGCTGCTCGACGGTACCGTATTTGATAGTTCCTTCGAGCGCGGTGAGTCGGTTAGCTTCCAGGTCAACCAAGTGATCGAAGGCTGGCAAGAAGCCCTGCAACTGATGAGCGTTGGCGATAGCTGGATGCTCTATATTCCTGCTGATCTTGCGTATGGCGAACGCGGCCAAGGCCCCATTGGCCCGAATGAAATGCTCACGTTCCGCGTTGAACTGCTAGGCATTGAATAAGCCATGGGCATAGCCGTTCATCAGCGCCGTCTCATGGCTGCGCTTATTCTGTTGGGCAGCGCCGTTGCCCACGCCGAGGAAGAGGCACCCGGCCTACCTGTGCTGGGTGCTGCTAACGACCAAGCCAGCGTGGTAGGAGTCTCTTCTGGCGGCTATATGGCCTCTCAGTTGGCAGTTGCTTGGCCTGAGCGCTTTAGCGGTGTGGGCATGCTAGCCGCAGGCCCATGGGGGTGCGCTCAAGGGGCATTAAGCCTAGCCCTGAACCAGTGCATGATGACACGCCGCGGGCTCCCATCGCTGGATGAACTGGAACAGCGGCGTGAGCGCTATCTTTCATTAGACCAAGTAGGCAGCCAAGACGCGCTAAGCCAGCTACGCGCTTTTGTGTGGCATGGCGATGCGGACGAGACGGTGTCGCCTGCGTTAGGAGATCTGCTGGCTCAGCAGTGGCAAGGCTGGCTGGAAAGCCCTGAGCAGCAACTGCGCTACGTTCAGCGGGCAAACACCGGGCACGGCTGGCCGGTAGCGATGCCAAAAGACGCCCCTATTGACCCGCAGTCTTTGGGCGATTGTCGCAACGGCGGCGGCAGTCATGTGCTGGCGTGTGGAGAAGACGTGGCCGGTGAGATGATGGCTTGGCTCTATCCCGAGCGTGAGACGAACGCCAGCGAAGGCGAGCTGTTAGCTTTTGACCAGTCCGACTTTGCAGCGAAGGGCTTTGCCGATACCGGTTATGTGTTCGTACCAGAGGCATGTGAGGCGGGCGGCTGCCCGGTAACGGTGGCGCTGCACGGCTGCCAGATGAACGCGGAGGCCATCGACGACACCTTTGTTCGCTACAGCGGCTTAAACCGCTGGGCGGCGGAGCATGGTCAGGTGGTACTTTACCCACAGGCAGAGAGCAGCATGGCCAACCCGCAAGCGTGCTGGGACTGGTGGGGCTTTGCTGAGAGTACGTGGCAGATCAATCCGCTGCACGATACCCGCGATGGCACCCAGACACAGGCGCTGATGGCGATGTTGGATCATCTACAATCGGCAACTGCTAACAAAGCCGCAACGGCTGAGTAACTACATGGCAGCTAACTTATTGAGGTTCCCCTTTTAGCGTTAGCTGCCAAGTTCGCTTTCCAGCGCCGATACTAACCCGTGGGGCGTTGGAGAGTAGAGCACCCGCTGCAATATTTCCCCTTCACGGTTGACCAAAAACAGCGAAGCGCTGTGGTCGATGGTATACGCCATGGCCGATTCCGGCGCTTCTACCCGCCGCCAAATCACCCCGTAACGCTCAGCCACATCGGTAAGCTGCGCTTGGCTTCCCACTAAGCCGATAAACTCACTGCCGAAGAATTGCATATATTCGCTCATCCGGTCGAGCGTATCGCGCTCTGGGTCGACCGTAATCATGACAGGCACAACTCGCTCTCGCTGGGCATCGCTCAGTTGGGCCAGCGCCTGACGTTTCACCGCCTGATTCATGGGGCAGACATCAGGGCAGTAGGTATAGGTATAGCCAAAGGAGACAATAGCGATTTCATTATCGCCTAGCTGGGTAAGGGAGACGTCACCCAGGGTAGAGGGCATTGCGATAGGGCCGCCCTGCGGTTCGTCGCTCTCCTGGCCGACGCCTAGCTGGTAAAGGCCCAGGGTGGCCGCCACCACTAGCACGCCTAACAGGGCTAGGCCAAGCCAAAGCGGCTTGCATTTTATGGAGGCTGCCATGCGCTTAACTCCTTTTAACATCGAAATCGAACCAGCTACCCAGCTTACCGTCAGGCGTCTCCAGAATAACCCTAGCGCGCCACGGCATCACCTCTTGCGTGCAAACGCCCACTTGGCCCTGGCCGTGAAAGTGTCCGGGCGCAGTGGTGGTAAGCGCAAAGCGGTTTAACCCCATATCCATATCGCGGCCAACAAAATCCACCGTCACTTGGCTGGGGGTGATGCCCTCCACCTCGACATCCAAGGGCAGCACTTCAAGCGCCTCGATACGGCCATCGGCATCAATGGCTAACGTAAGACGGCCTCTGTCCCCCAGCGTTGTCGAACAGGGGGTCATATGCAAGTTGCATTCGCCGCTAGGAGAGAACCACACGATATCGCTATCGGCACGAAGCCAGTTAGCGAACACGTACCATGTGCACGCGGCCAGCGCGAGGCCAGTCACCAGGATAAGCACTTTTAGCGCTGGAAAACCCGTAACATCGACAGGTTTAGGCAAATTCTTCATGGCAGAATAGTCGCTACGCAGGCCATAAGGCGGGGAAATTTATTACATGGTATGCGTTTCATGGTAACAGCTATCCCGCAGATGTCGCTGTGCTGGGATGTCGCACTTAATAAGGAAGAACAATGGAGAGCATTACCGGAGCATTAGGGCCGCTGTTTTTATTGATTTTATTGGGTGCAGCCATGGGGTATGGGCGCTGGCCTAGCCTCGATTTTTGGGCGCAAATGGAGCGGTTTATCTACTTTGTGCTGTTCCCTGCCATGCTGGTGGGCACGCTGGCGACAGCCGATGTGAGCCAAGTGCCCGTTGGCCGGTTGGCGCTGGCATTGCTGGGGGCAATGGCGCTGTTTGGCCTTATATTGTGGCATTTTCGAGCCTGGTTACAGCTCAGCCCGGCGGCATTCACCTCGGTGTTTCAAGGTGCCGTGCGCTTTAATACCTATGTGGGCGTAGCGGGGGCCGCCGCGCTGCACGGCTCGTTGGGGGCCACAACGGCTGCGGTCGCCGTGGCGCTGATGGTGCCCGTGGTGAACGTTATGTGCGTGGCCAGCTTTGTGGCGGCGGGCACGCTGGGTCGCGCAAGCCTAGGTAAAAGCGCGCTAGCGCTGGCGAAAAATCCGCTGATTTTGGCTTGCTTGGCAGGGATTGGGCTGAATCTTAGCGGCGTTGGCCTGCCCGGCTGGAGCGAAGATACCGTCACGTTACTGGGACGCGCAGCACTACCGCTGGGACTGGTGGCCGTGGGGGTCGCGCTTAAGCCCATGGCGCTGCTGCGTATTGACCGAGGGGTGATTGCTACTAACGCCATTAAGCTACTGTGCATGCCAGCATGTGTACTGCTGTTAGCGTGGCTACTGGGGCTCGACCCCGTCAGCCGGGACGTCGCGCTGCTGTTTGCTGCGCTACCCACGGCCACCTCGGCATACATCCTTGCCCGCCAGCTGGGCGGCGATGCGGAATTAATGGCGGCCATTATCACCGGGCAAACACTGCTTGCCATGCTGACGCTGCCGTTTTGGCTCAAATTAGTCAGCTGATATAAAAATAAATAAAAAGTATTCGCATTTGTGTTGACGGGGTAAATGAGAATGATTATATTGTGTTTGTCAGCGTTTGATGAGCCGCTGGCAACCACGACAGCGACTAGGCAGTTCAGCGCCGGTACCCTGTCATGGTTTCTCCCTCTCATTGCTAGTCACGGTCTTTTGCCGCTCCCCTTGGAGCGGCTTTCTTTTTTCTAGAACGCCTTTTGTTGATTCCAGCCAAGTCTTACTCGCAATGTTTGTGCAGATAATAGGGGTTCTTCGCCTATCCTGATGACACCATTGCTAGGAGTCTTCGCCATGCGCATCGCTGTGTTTAGCGCTAAGCCTTACGACCAAACGTTTCTGACCCGCGCCAACGCCGCAGGGCGCCATACGCTGAGCTTTTTTGATGCGCGGCTCACCGTCGAGACCGCACCGCTCGCCGTCGGGTTTGAGTGCGTCTGCGCGTTTGTGAATGACCACCTGGATGCGGTGGTGCTGGAGCAGCTTCATCAAGGTGGTACGCGGCTAGTGGCGCTGCGTTCGGCAGGGTTTAACCACGTGGATTTGGCCGCAGCAGAGCGGCTGGGGATCACCGTAGCGCGGGTGCCTGCCTACTCGCCCCACGCCGTGGCGGAGCACGCGGTGGCGCTGGTGATGAGCCTGAACCGTATGACCTTTCGGGCCTATAATCGGGTGCGGGAGGGCAACTTTGCCCTCGATGGCCTGCTGGGGTTCGATCTGCACGGTAAAACCGTGGGGGTGATTGGAACCGGCCATATCGGTCTTATCTTTGCCGACATAATGCACGGGTTTGGCTGCCGCATTGTGGCCTACGACCCTTATCCAAACCCTGAAGCGAAAGCGTTTGTGGAGTATGTGCCGTTAGACACGCTCTATGCCCAAGCGGATATGATTTCCCTGCACTGCCCGCTCACGCCTGACACCGACCACCTGATTAACGCAAGCGCCATTGCCCAAATGAAGCGGGGAGTGATGCTGATTAACACAGGCCGTGGGCGGGTAGTGGATACCCATGCCGTCATCGCCGGACTCAAAAGTGGCCATATTGGCTACTTAGGGTTGGACGTATACGAAGAAGAGGAGCAGCTCTTCTTTGAAGATCACTCCCATAAGGTGATCGATGATGACCAGTTTATGCGCCTAACGACCTTCCACAACGTGCTTATCACCGGCCATCAGGCTTTTTTCACCCAGGAGGCGCTAACCAATATTGCCGAGACGACTCTCGCCAATATCGATGCCTTCGAAAGTGGTAGCGGCACGCTGCATCGGGTATTGCAGAAATAGTTAATTGCTCTGCTTATTATGATCTTTTCATCCAAGTATCGAGCTTATCTAGGAACTCAAGGCACAAGCTTAATTGGTTAATTTCAATAAACTCATCTGGCTTATGAGCTTGTCGAATAGAGCCGGGACCTAAAATCACGGAGGGTATGCCGCCATCTATCTCGAATACGCCGCCTTCAGAACCATATGATACTTTGCCGCCACGCACAGGAAGAATAGGTTCAAGCTTCTTGAACATCTCGCTATCAGTGGCATCACCCATTGCGGGGTATGCAAAGATCTCTTTCCATTCAATAGATGATTCAGCGGATTGGCGCTTCATTTCGGGCAGTAGGGCAGTCTCAATATCGCTGATCAGCGCTTGAATATCAGTGGCGGCCGCTTCCTGATCAATGCTGCGTAGCTCAAAGATGAAGCTACAGGTGTCAGGGGTAACGTTGGTCGCCACACCGCCTTCTATTATGGTGGTAAGTGTTGTGGCGTGGGGAACGGTAAAGTCTTGGTCGAAGGGGCCATCTTGCTCATATCGTCGTGATCGCTCGGCGATCATGGTGATGATGCGCGAGGCATACTCTACCGCATTGACATGTTGAGGGGAAAACGACGAGTGGCCCCCTTCACCGCGTACTGTTACCCGCATGGCGATCTTGCCTTTCTGGCCGTTGATCAGTTTCATTTCGCTGGGTTCACCGATAATCGCCAGCGCTGGTGGCACCTTGAGATCTGCTAAGTAACGGGCAATGGCGGGCGCTCCCAGGCAGCCCACTTCTTCATCGTGAGAGAAGCAGAAATAGTATGGGCGCTGCAGTTCACCGTTGGCAAAAGCCGGTGCCGCGGCCATAACGCAGGCTGCAAAGCCTTTCATATCGCAGGTGCCACGACCAAACAAGCGACTGCCGCGCTGCTCCATTTTGAAAGGATCGCTTTGCCAGCTTTTTGGGTTGGCGGGTACCACATCGGTATGGCCCGAGAGGACGATGCCAGGTACGTCGGCGGGTCCCAGGCGGGCGACCAAATTGGCTTTTTCTCCGCTCTCATCCGGCAATACTGTTACCTCCGCGCCAAGACTGGCGAAGAAACTCTCCATGTGATGAATAAGTTCGAGGTTGGAGTAAGCACTCGTTGTGTTGTAAGCAATCAGGTTAGCGAGATGTGATATCGCGGCTTCCAACTGCGGGTGAGCGTTAGGCGTAGCACTAGCTTGCATAGGGTTAAATCCTTGGCAATAAGGGAATCTTTGGCTCAGACCTTGGCTTTCTTAAGCTGCTGGCGAATCGTCACTACCACCACGAATATCGCCAGCGAAGCGAATAGCCAAGTGATAGGTGACGACACCAGAATGCTTGGATCTCCACGAGAGAGCGCAAGTGCACGACGCAGGTTCTCTTCCAGCATTGGGCCAAGAATGAAGGCGATTAAAAAAGGGGCGGCAGGAATGGCGAAAAGGAACATGAAAAAGCCAAATACGCCCATCGCCAACAGCACGATGACGTCATACATGCTGTTGGAGATCGAAAAAATACCGAATACGCACAGAGCGAGTACGATCGGTGCCATTAAGCCGGGAGGAATTCGCGAGATATGCGAGAAAAAGCGCATCGTTGCTTTACCAGCACCAAAGAGCAAAACAGATGAGAACAGCATGCCAATAAACAGCATATAAACTTCATGAAGATTGTTCTCGAAGAGCATGGGGCCTGGTGTCATGCCGTGAATCATAAAGGCGCCCAGCATCACGCCCGTAATCACATCGCCCGGTACGCCCAGTGCTAGCAAAGGGATCATGGTGGAGCCACAGCAACCATTATTGGCTGACTCTGATGCTGCGATCCCTTCTAGTTCACCCTTGCCAAAGTTCTCGCGATTTTTTGAGCTGCGCTGTGCTTCACCATAGGAGGAGAACGCTGCTGCCGAAGGCCCAATGCCGGGGATGGCCCCCATCACGACGCCAATCATGCTCCCTTTGAGCATTGCCTTTAAGGATCGGCGTAGCTCATCTCGCGTAACGCGGTTATCGCCCAGCTGCATGGGCTTATGACTTTGGTTGTGTCGAAAGACGATAATTTTAAGCAGCTCAGGAATCGCAAACAGTCCGATGAGCACGGGTGCAACGGCAAGCCCGCTCTGCATATCCACGGTGAGGTCAAAGCGGAACGAGCCGTACATATCTTCGCCCACTGTGGCGAGCAGTAGCCCTAAGCATGCAGAAACAAGCCCAAGCAAAAGTGAGCGCCCTGACACACCAGCGACGGTGGTGAGCGCGAAAATCATCAGCATGAAATATTCGGGTGGCCCAATACGCAGCGCGAGAAGCGCCAGTGGCGCGGCGATAAAAATCAGCGAGAGGTTGGAAATAAAGTCCCCGGTACAGGACGAATAGAGCGCCATGTTGAGGGCTTTGCCCGCCTTGCCTTGTTGGGCCAACGGGTAGCCGTCAAGGGTAGTACAGGCGGCTGAAGCAGTACCTGGCGTCTTGATCAATATCGCGGATACCGAACCACCATAGGTTGAGCCCTTATAAAGCGCGACAAGTAGTAAAATACTCGGAATCGGCTGCATATAGAAAGTAAAGGGCAGCGCCAGCGTAACCGCCATGGTGCCGGTCATGCCGGGAATAGCGCCGATAATTACGCCACCCCAAATACCGGCGGCCATGATTAAAAAATTCTCAATGGTGGCAACCGCCTGGAAGGCTACCAGCAGATCGTTGAGCATAGTGGTCAGTCCTATACGCGGTAGGTTAAATACCGATAGCCTTGAAGAGGCTGCCGACAGGGAAACGCGTATTGAGTGCGCTGGAGAAAAACAGGTAGAGAACCAGTGGGAGTGCGACGGCAACGATGGCCGCCACCACTTTGTGGCGCCAATAACCCGTCAGTATCAGCATCGCTATTAACAGTAAAATGCTTGATAGCAAAAAACCTAGCAGCATCACTGAGCCGATAAAGAGCGCAAAGACAAGTATCGTCCAACCGAAGCGAGTGAGTAGCGTGCCCATTGGTGTGTCACCGCGGATGGCGCTGGCATCTTCAGGATCGGCGATTGCTTCGGCTTTACGTGAACAAGACAACCCAACGAGCAGTATGCCCAGGGCCATGCCTAGCATCGAGACCGTTCTTGGCCACATATCCGGCGGTGGTGCAAACCCAGGAATAAAGCGTGGGCGGGGCACATAGGCTGGAATCAGCAAAAACAGAACGACACCGAACAACGCTGTAATAGCTAAACCGCGTGTTATACCCATGACCCCTCCGTTGATGAAATGATGTTTACCGTGACGTCAGCGTACCTAGCGCTGGCTCACTCTAGATAGCCAAACTGCTCCGCCAAGGTGCGATAAAACTCATACTGTTCCTGTGCGTAGGTCTCCATATCGACGCTACCGATAGTGGAAAGTGAGCCGCGATCATCGGCACGGCTGAGCCACATTTCATCCTCAGCAACCTGCTCCATTACCTCGGTCCAGGTGTTTATGACCTCTTCAGGTAGTCCCGGCGGACCATAAAGAGCGCTCCAACCAATCACTTGACCAGCTAGCTCATAGCCGAGCTCTTCAGCGGTGGGCACTTCCGGCAGTGTTTTCATACGCTCAGGCGAGAACACCATTAACGGGCGCATGTCACCGCTCTCAATATGGGGCATCAGTGATGCTGCTGCGATGGCGAGAAAATCAACGTGTCCACCCAGTAAAGCGGTCGCAAGTTCACCGCCCCCACGGTAGGGAATCAACGTTGCTGCCGTCAGCGGATCCATTTCCGCGTCAGCCAGTAGCGATTGCACCGTAAAGCCATCTATAGCGGTGGCGCCTGAGGCTGCATAACTCATCGCACCGGGGTCGTTTTCGATGCCTTCCAGCAAACCCCCAACGCTTTCATAGGGAGAGTCGTCGGCTACGGCAAGAATCATAGGTGTGGCTTCAAGCGGACTGATGAATGTGTATTCATCCCAATCAACACTGCTGTTTTCGTTTACCGCTGGCGACAGTGCCATGCCTACGCGGGCTAAAAGCAGGGTGTATCCATCGGGATCTGCCTGTGTCACATCGCGAGCGCCGGTCATTCCACCCGCACCGGCTTGATTGACGACCGTGACAGGTTGTCCTAAGTACTCACGAGCAGACTCTGCTAGTGCTCGACCAGCCAGATCGGAGGCGCCACCTGGGCCATAGGGTACTACCAGCGTGACGGGTTCGGAGGGGTAGCTCTGGGCATAGGCGGTGGAGGCAACGAGAATCGATGCTGCCGCTAAGCTTAAGGTGAATTTCATACTTATCTCCGCAATGGTTATGCATAGCTGTTGTGGAATTAGTTATTAACAGCCGTTTGAATCCAGCGCTTTTAACATAGACAGGTATGAAGTTAATTGCAACAATGAGGCTTGGTATTCGTTTTTATTCTAGCGGAGATTCAAAGTTGCAATCTTGTTTTTTATAAAGACCTTTTAATCTGAATATGACGAAAACAAATATTGCTATAAGGAGGCTAATGTAATGAAAATAAAAGAAATTGAAGCTTTTGACGCATTTATGAAGCACGGCACTACAAAGGCTGCTGCAGAGACATTAGGCATCAGTCAGTCTATGGTCAGTCGCTTGTTAATCGGCTTAGAGGATGAGCTAGGATTTGCGTTATTTAAGCGCACTCGTAATCAACTTTTTCCAACTTCAGAAGCTTTTTTATATCACGCGTCCGTTTTACGTCTGATTGCAAGTATTCGAGATACTCAAAAAGATGCTGACGCCATCTCTAATAATCAACTAGGCAGTGTGGTAATCGCTGCGCAACCTATTTTTTGCGATACCTTTTTACTTGATGTAATTAAGCGTTTTAAAAAAAACCATTCTAATGTAGGCGTTCGAGTCATTGATGCAGGGTTGCAAGAGTTGCTTAAAATGATCGACAACAATACCTGTGATGTGGCGCTGGGAATAACGCTTGAAGCAGACACTTATGGAGCAACTGCCAGTAGCCTTGCCCGCTGCTCTGCGCGCTGCATCATGCATCGAACGCATCCGCTTGCGAAGCAAGACGTCGTATCGATTTCTAGCCTACAAAATCAGACGTTTGTGGAGTTGATGGCAGATAGCCCTTTGCGTGCCCGAGTAGATTATATTATGCAGACGGTGGATATAAAGAGGCATATTGCCGCTGAAATGCGCCATATGCGTGGGGTATGTGCATTAGTTGATCGCGGGCTTGGAGTCGCAGTGATTGATCCGATCGCCGAGTTACTGCTTCAAGGTACCGCCGTTATCTCAAAGCCTATAGAGCCAACTATTGAATGGGAAATTGCCTTGCTTAAGTCTAAAAACAAGCCGTTAAGTAATGTGGCAGGATCATTCTGTGAAGAAATATATACTGAAATCGATAGCCTACATAAAATGGGAATATTGACCTCACTAAAATAAACCAATAATGCACAATATACAGACTAACAGGAGGACGCTCTATGCAGCTCTATCTCAATACTTCTTCACCTTACGCCCGCGTCGTGCGGGTATGCTTGTATGAAAAAGAGCTAATGGAGCGCACAGAGCTTTGCTGGTGCGACCCCTGGGCGGCGGATAGCGAGCTTTTAAAGATTACCCCGCTGAGTCGTATTCCGACGCTGGTGACGGAAGGCGGCGAGGTGCTGACAGAGTCGCTACTGATTGCCCACTATCTGGATGCCGTGGGCGAAGGCGCGAAGCTGCTACCAGCGGATGGTTTAGCGGAAACCCTGGCGCTGGCGGGGCTGGGGCAGGGCTTGATGGAGGCGGCGTTTAACGTGGTGATTGGCCGCAAGCATGGTGGGCCAGACGTGGATGAGACGCTGTTAGGAAACCGGCGGTTAAAAGCGATTGAGCGCACACTGGTGACGCTGGAAGCGCACCCTAGCGTGCTGGCTGGCCATACCCAGTGCACGCTAGGGGCGATTGTGGTCGCTGTCGCCCTGGCTTACCTCAGCTTTCGCTTACCGGCCTTTGATTGGCCGAACCGCTTTCCACGGCTGCAGGCGTGGTTTGCCAAGGTGACCGAGTGCGACAGCTTTGCGCTAACGGCGTTTGAGTAAGCGTTACGCTTCCCGCCGGTAAATCAGATCCCAGACGCCGTGGCCGAGCTTTTCGCCGCGGGCCTCAAACTTGGTGAGCGGGCGGAAGGCCGGGCGGGGCACGTAAGGCGCGGTCTCGGCGGTGGCGGTGTTGGCGTAGCCGGGGGCGGCGTCCATCACTTCCGCCATCCACTCGGCGTAGGCTTCCCAGTCGGTGGCCATGTGGAATGTGCCGCCGGGCTTGAGGCGTGTGCGAATCAGTTCCACAAACGCAGGCTGCACGATGCGCCGTTTATGGTGCTTCTTCTTCGGCCACGGGTCGGGGAAGAATAGCTGCAGCGTAGTCAGCGAGCCTTCGGGCAGACACTGCTCCAGTACTGCCAGGGCGTCTTCCCGGTAAACGCGCAGGTTGGTCAGGCCGCGTTTATCCACTTCATCGAGCAGTTTGCCAACGCCGGGGGCGTGCACTTCGATTCCGATAAAGTCGGTATCCGGGTGGGTTTCAGCCTGTTCGATCAGCGAGTTGCCCATACCAAAGCCAATTTCCACCACGCGGGGGGCTTGGCGACCGAACAGGGCGTCTAAATCCTGGCGGCCATCGGCAATGGTCAGCCCCAGGCGCGGCCATACGTCTTCCAGGCCGCGTTGTTGGGCTTGGGTCATGCGCCCGGCGCGAATCACATAGCTTTTAATGCCGCGGCGGTGCAGCGGCGCATCGGCACTTTCGGGGCCAGTGGTGTTGCTCTCGGGCGCGGTGTCGTTCGTATCGGTCATGGTGTCTCTGTATCAGCCGTTGATTCGGCCTGCAAAAGGCGAAGAGGGGTCGGCACTTTGGCGGCGCGGCATGCGGCCTGCCAAGAACGCATCGCGGCCCGCCTCGACGGCGAGCTTCATGGCGTTGGCCATGCGCAGCGGATCGCGGGCGTGGGCAATGGCGCTGTTGAGCAGCACGCCGTCGCAGCCAAGCTCCATGGCCATAGCGGCATCGGAGGCCGTACCAATGCCTGCATCCACCAGGACCGGCACGCTGCTCTGCTCCACGATCAGGCGGACATTATGCGGGTTTTGAATGCCGTGGCCCGAGCCAATCAATGAGCCCAGCGGCATGATGGCGCAGCAGCCCATGGCTTCCAGCTCGCGTGCCACAATCGGGTCATCGCTGGTGTATACCATCACGTCGAAACCGTCGGCCAGCAGGGTCTCGGCCGCTTTGAGCGTCTCGACCACGTTGGGGTAGAGCGTGTGATCGTCGCCGAGCACTTCCAGCTTGACGAGGTTGTGGCCGTCCAGCAGTTCGCGGGCCAAGCGGCAGGTGCGCACGGCATCTTTGGCGTTGTAGCAGCCAGCGGTATTGGGCAGCAGGGTGTACTGCTTGGGCGAGATGACGTCGAGCAGGTTCGGCGCATCGGCATCCTGGCCAAGGTTGGTACGGCGCACGGCAAAGGTGACGATTTCGGCACCGCTCTGGGCAATGGCAGCACCGGTTTCGGTAAAGTCTTTGTACTTGCCGGTACCCACTAACAGGCGGGAGCTAAAATCACGTCCGGCAATGGTGAACGGTGTATCAGTCAGTTGCGTCATAGCGATTCCTTGAAAAAGCACCGGCAGCTAGCCGCCGCCAATGGCGTGGACCACTTCGATCTGGTCGCCTGCGGCCAGCGGGGTCGCGGCCAGTTGGCTCTTAGGCACAATCTGTTCGTTGATTTCGACAGCGATACGACGCCCGCCCAGGCCAAGCTGCTCGACCAAATCGGCAGCGGTGAGGCCTGCGGTCATGGCGTAGGGTTCGCCGTTGAGCGTAAGCTGTATCGACTCATTGGGGGTAGGCATAAACAGTAAGCACCCTGGTGGATGAGGCAAAACGGCCTCTATTGTAGCGGTTTCGACCCGTGCAAGGTATGCAGCGGGGTGAATATCTCATGATTAACGGGGTGGCGATGCGCCGCCAACATAGGTGAAAAGGAGTCAGGCGTGCAGCGAATCGACAAGCTGTGGTGGTGTGTGGTGGCGCTTTTAGGGGCAACCATGGTGATGCTGGGGGCTTACGCGGCCCATGGGCTCTCGGCACGCACCAGCGCTGCCATGGTAGATATCGTAGAAACCGGCGTGCGCTACCAAGCGTGGCACACGCTGGCCATGCTGGCGGTGCTTGCTTGGCGCAGCCAACGTCCGCTCCCCGGTCAGCAGGTCGTACTCGCCTTATGGGCGTTAGGTGTGCTGGCCTTTGCTGGTTCGCTCTACCTGATGGCGCTGGCCGGGTTGAGCGTAGGTATCGTGACGCCGATCGGCGGGCTGCTGCTGATGGCCGGTTGGCTGGCCCTGGGCGTCACGGCGCTGCTAAGCCGCTCTTAATCGATGCTAGCCCAGTAGCATGCGCAGCGGCATCCACAGGCCCATGCCGATCATCACCAGGTTTTCGGTGAGCGACACAAAGCCGAGCGGTACGTTGCTGTTGCCACCCACGCAGGCGCACTTGAGTTCGCGCTTATCGATGTAAACCGCTTTGAAGACTGATACCGCGCCCACGGTGCCGACGAATAGCGCCAGCGGCGCGGCTACCCAAATCAGTGTACCAGCCAGCATCAACAGCCCGGCGGCGGTTTCGGCGTAGGGGTAAACGTAGCTATAGGGCACGTAGCGCTGGGCGAGCAGGTCGTAGTTGAGAAACATGGTGCTGAAGCTTTCGATATCCTGCAGCTTCTGCAGGCCCAGCAGCACCATCGCGGTCGCTACGGCAAACTCTGGCATGCGCGCCGTGAGCAGCGTGCCCTGGGTCGTCCAGCTCATCGCCAGGCCTATCAATAGCGCGATGGCAAAAATGGCCAGCACCGGGCGGTAGGTAGTCTCTTTGGCATTGGGAACGCTCATCCCTAGATGCTCACGCAGCTCTTCGTAGCCGCCGATACGCTCCCCATCGATATACACCTGCGGCGTGGTATCGACATCTTCTCGCGCCTTGAACGCGTCGATCTCCTCACGAGAGGTGAGGGTGTGGTCATCCACCGCGTAGCCTTTGCGTTTGAGCAGGTCGACGGCCTTCAAGCCGAACGGGCACATGTGCTCGGCGGTTTTCATCCGATACACCTGTGCGGTGTGGTGGGTCGTTGCTGCCATCATCAGCCTCCTTGTCGTCTTACGATCAACGTCCAGCCTTTAGCGTAGAACACCAGTGCCGCCCATAGGTCAAATGAGAGGGAAAGACCGTTGTCTGGTCCTTGACCTGTGGGTAGCCCCAAGGTGGTAAGCTTTGCAAAAAACGGTGTCATAGGAGAGCGATATGAAACGACATGCCACTGCGCTGCTGGTATCCGGTGCTTTGATGTTCGGCGCTGCGACCGCCCACGCCGCGCTGCCGGATGAGGCGACGCTGTATAAGAACCCGCAATGTGGCTGCTGCGATGAGTATGCGCGTCATCTTGAAGAACTTGGCGTAGACGTCACCATCATCGATGACGTCGAGCTGGGTGATATTAAGCAGCAGGCGGGCGTGCCTTACGGCATGGGCTCGTGCCACACCATCGAGATAGGCAACTACTGGATCGAAGGGCACGTGCCGATGGAAGCGGTTGAGGCACTGTTTGAACAGCAACCGGAGGTCGATGGCATCGGCTTAGCCGGTATGCCAATTGGCACACCGGGCATGCCTGGGCCCCAAAGCGAGCCTTACAACGTTTACCTATTCAGCGATCAAGACGCCCAGCCGTTTATGACGCTGTAGGCGAAGAAGCGCCGTTGCGTCGCGCAAACTCTGCTGCGGGTGCTGGCTTGCCAAAATAGTAGCCTTGATACACATGGCATCCTAAGCGAACCAGCACCGTGCACTGGTCGGCAGTTTCCACACCCTCGGCAATCACATCAAGCCCTAGGCTCTCTGCTAGGGCGATAATGGTGGCGGCTGCCAGGTGGCTGTGGCGGGGTTTGTGCAGCGTTTCCTTAACGCCACCGGTATTCGCGTACGGGACTACCCGATGACGCTGGATCGGCTGATCGACCAGCTCCCCAAAGTGAGTTGAGCGCGTTAAAGCGTGAACGACCGCGCTGTTCGGCTGCCTAGAGTTTATCCGGCAGCGCATAGCTGGCGGTGACATGCACCACGGGGCGCGTGTCATCGCTGGCGGAGAAAATCTGTACTTCGCCCACCGCCAGGCGGCGGCCCAGCTTAATCAGCTTGGCGTGGGCGATAATATCGTGATCGCCGGAGGCTGCGCGTAGAAAGTGGCAGTTTAAATCGCTGGTCACGGCCATCGCTTCGGGGCCTATTTGGGCGAGTATCGCCACGTACAGCGCCACATCCGCAAAGCCCATCATGGTAGGGCCTGACACGCGGGGGCCAGGGCGCAGGTGCTCATGGCCAATGTGTAGGCGCATGGTGGCGCACATCTCTCCAACGCTCACTATCTTGCCCATCCGCTGGGGAAAGACTTCATCTAAAAAGTGCTCAATCTGCTCGGCGGTCATCACGGTCATTGTTGTTATTCACTCTGACAGGCTGGGGATCTGCTGCCAGTAGGTCGCCAAGAGGGCGCTGTGAACCCATCCCTGGGCGCTACTTATGCCATCCTTGGCATAAGACCCTCTCGGCAACCTACTGCCAGCGCATTAAATTGTCGCGTAGCTTGCTGTGTGTTTCTTTTACGTCAACGTAAGGCTAGCATAAATAAAAAAGCCCCAAGGCGCGAGCCTTAGGGCTGGGTGGCTATTAAGCGATTGGGCTTACTTAGCCTTATGCACCTGACGCCACGCGTGCAGGAGCGGTTCGGTGTAGCCAGAAGGCTGTTCACGGCCCTTGAAGATGAGGTCTGAGGCCGCTTTAAAGGCGGTAGAGCCTTCAAAATCGGCGCTCATGGCGGTGTAAGTGGGGTCGCCAGCGTTCTGCTCGTCAACTACTTTCGCCATACGCTTGAGGGTTTCCTCAACGCGGGGTGCATCAACGATGCCGTGGTGCAGCCAGTTGGCAATGTGCTGGCTTGAGATACGCAGCGTGGCACGGTCTTCCATCAGGCCAACGTTGTGAATATCCGGCACCTTGGAGCAGCCGACGCCGTGTTCAACCCAGCGCACCACGTAACCCAGAATACCCTGGCAGTTGTTATCCAGCTCTTGCTGAATCTCTTCATCCGACCAGTTGGGGTTTTCCGCTACCGGCACGGTGAGCAGGTCGTCCAGCAAGTCCGGCTCGCCTTGGGCTTCCAGCTCGCGCTGAACGTCGTTCACGTTTACTTGGTGGTAGTGCAGGGCGTGCAGGGTCGCCGCTGTGGGGGAAGGGACCCACGCCGTGTTGGCACCGGCTTTCGGGTGGCCAATCTTCTGCTCCAGCATGCTGTGCATCAAATCGGGCATGGCCCACATGCCTTTACCGATCTGGGCGCGGCCACGCAGGCCACAGGCCAAACCGACCTGCACGTTGTTCTTCTCGTAGGCGGTGATCCACGCAGCGCTCTTCATGTCACCCTTGCGCACCATCGGGCCGGCTTCCATGGCGGTGTGCATCTCATCGCCGGTGCGGTCCAGGAAGCCGGTGTTGATGAATACCACGCGCGAGGTGGCTTCGGCGATACATGCCTTGAGGTTGACCGTGGTGCGGCGCTCCTCGTCCATGATGCCCATTTTCAGGGTGTCACGGCTCATGCCCAGAATGTCTTCCACGCGGCCAAACAGTTCATTGGCAAACGCGACTTCTTTTGGCCCGTGCATCTTCGGCTTGACGATGTACACCGAACCCGCACGGGAGTTGCGCGGCTGGTCGGCGTCTTTCTTCAGGTCGTGCAGCGCCAGCAGCGAGGTCACGACCGCATCCAGGATGCCTTCCGGCAGTTCGTTGCCGTTTTCGTCCAGAATCGCCGGGGTGGTCATCAGATGACCCACGTTGCGCACGAACATCAGCGAACGGCCCGGTAGCGTGACGGTGTTGCCGTCGGTGGTTTGCCAGGTGCGGTCGGCGTGCAGCTTGCGGGTGAAGGTTTTGCCGCCTTTCTCGATGTTCTCTTCCAGGTCGCCCTTCATCAGGCCGAGCCAGTTGCTGTACACACCGACTTTATCTTCAGAATCCACCGCCGCAACGGAGTCTTCGCAATCCATGATGGCGGTCAGCGCGGCTTCAACCACGACGTCTTTGACGTGTGCCGGGTCGGTCTTGCCGATGGGGTGGCTGGCGTCGATCTGGATTTCCAGGTGCAGGCCGTTGTTGGCCAGCAGAATCGATTCGGGGGCGGAAGCATCACCGTTAAAACCAATCAGCTTACCGGAGTCTTTTAGGCCGGTTTCACGGCCGCCTTCCAGACTGACGACCAAGTGGCCGTCGCGGATGGCGTACTTCACGGCATCCCGGTGAGAGCCAGTGGCCAGCGGGGCGGCACGGTCCAGCACGCCACGGGCGTAAGCGATGACTTTTTCGCCGCGTTTCGGGTTGAAGCTGGTGCCTTTTTCCGCGCCGTCCTCTTCGGAGATGGCGTCGGTGCCATACAGCGCGTCGTACAGGCTGCCCCAGCGGGCGTTGGCCGCGTTCAGGGCGTAGCGGGCGTTGCTCACCGGCACCACCAGCTGCGGGCCTGCTTGCGTGGCGACTTCGCGGTCAACATTGGCCGTGGTGGCTTTCACGCTATTTGGCGCGTCTACCAAGTAACCCACTTCTTTCAGGAAGCTGCGGTAGGCGGGCATGTCGCTGACCGGGCCGGGGTTTTCACGGTGCCAAGCGTCCAGTTTCTCTTGCAGCGTGTCGCGCTCTTCGAGCAGCTGGCGGTTTTTCGGGGTCAAATCGTGAAACAGAGCATCGACACCGGCCCAGAAGGCGCTTTCGTCGACGCCGGTGCCCGGCAGAGCCTGCTCGTTGATGAAACGATCTAGGTCGGCTGCCACCTGTAAACGGTGACGCGTGATACGCTCGCTCATGGGGTTCTCCTGTGAAGGTGCCCGTGGTTGGTTTGAGTGCCACGGTTCGGGTGAAGGGTGATTTATGGAAAATACTTCCACACCTGCGTTGGCATGTAAACAGCGTAGACCCTAAAGCGTTAAAATGCTCGACCAAATGATAAGAGCGGGCGGCACCGCCGCTGTTATTTTGTGCTGTTACTCAGTCCATGGAAGTGTGGTGTTCACGGAGAGACGTCAATGCATAATTTCCAGCACTTGGAAGACCTGTTCCGGCAGGCGCAAGGGGAGTCGTCGCTCTCCCGCTTGGCGCCAGGCGATGCGCTAACGGACGCTGTGCATGACTACTTTCGCCACTACGGTCTAGAGGCGCTGCTCAACGACACTAGCGAAGTGCATGCTGGATTCGTCGATACCGGACGGTTCGCGCTGTGGTGCCAAGTGTGGAGTCCACCTGCGCCCACCGGCACCGCGTTTGTTATTCATGGCTACTTTGACCACTTGGGCCTTTACCGCCACCTCCTTAACCGCCTGCTGGCCAAAGGCTGGCGCGTGGTGCTGTGGGATTTGCCTGGTCACGGGCTTTCCAGCGGCCCCCGGGCGGAAATTGAGGACTTCGATGACTACCAGCACTGCTTGGCGCACCTGCAAGAGACGCTGCAAACTCTCGGCATGGCACCGGAACCGTGGCTGGGCGTTGGCCAAAGCACCGGCGCGGCGATTCTCGCCACTGATGCGCTCACCCGTCGCGACACGGCCGGCTGGGCTGGCATTGTGCTGCTGGCCCCGCTGGTGCGCCCTTGGCGCTGGAGCCAAGCCAGCTGGCTGCATTTAATCGCCAGCCCCTTTGTCAAAGAGCTGCCGCGCAAGTATCGTCCCAACTCCACCGATGAAGCGTTCACCGCCTTTCTACGCGACCAGGACCCGCTACAGCCCGAGCGCTTGAGCGTGGCCTGGATCACGGCCATGCGCCGTTGGATGCCGCGCCTGTTAGCGCTTGAGCCCAACCCGCTGCCCACGCTGATTCTGCAGGGCGAGCAGGACCTCACCGTGGATTGGGAGTGGAACCTGGCCATCCTGGCGGAGAAGTTTCCCAACGCGGAGATTCACCGCCACCCGGAGGCGCGCCACCACTTGGTGAACGAAGCAGATCCTATCCGTGAAGTGCTGTTTGAAGCGCTGGATAATTTTGTCGATGGGGTTGTCGAGAGTGCTCACCGATAGGTTTCGTCAACGATATCGGTGAGAGGTCTGTCTAAACGTTACGAGCACGAAATGGACGCCGCTGAGCATTCATTCCGTGCTTCACCGACCTATGTTCACACTCATCTTACTGGGCGTTCAGAAAGTCCTCTACATCGAGCAGTATCAGCTCATTATCATCCGCTTGCCCCTGCTGGCGTCCAATCGAGAACGGATAGTTATTATCGTTGGCGACTACGATGGTGCGCTCATCGACGCGATCAACGTTCTCAATGGTGACGAAGGGGAAATTAAAGGTGCCGTCGATCGTGCCTCTCGGCGCAAGGCCCTCTGGATCCTGGATGTCCATCAAATCGATATAGGCGATTTTCTCAAGCACGCCCTGCTCGTCCTTACGTTCGAGATCAATGAGATAGATACGTTTGAATTCGGCAGGGTTCTCTGCCCACGCTTCTCGCGGATCGCCCTGGCGACCATCACGTTCGATGATTAGGCCGCGGGTGCCACCGATAAGATTGAAATCGCCGATGGCGTGATCCGCTGATTCCAATGGGTAATAGCGGGTGGTGTCGCCCCATTCGCCGGTGTCAGTGTCGAGTTCGAACATTCTCAAGACGGGAGTGCCACTGATGGTTTCCGGGGCATTGGCGGTGCTGTCCCAGATCGGCTTTTCCAACAGCGGATAGAGGGTCGTTTGATCTTCGGAGAGCGCCATGCCCTCATAACCGCCGGAGCGAAACACCACCACATCCTCAGCGAGAGGTGCGCCGGGATTTGGGGTGAGGGCAAAGGCATTGTCAGGGGAGCGCAGCGGCGTGCCGTTGGGGTCTGTGGCCAGCACCTGAAGCACTTCGCCTTCGCTATCGACCTGGATGATCCAGGGGCCGAATTCATCGCCAATCCAGTAGTTATCGCCCACTGGCTGTATCGATTCGATATCGAAATCAGCGCCGGTTAAAAAACGACCTGGCGTGGCTTCATTCATAATCGGGAAGGGGACTCGGCGGTTTGGGTCCGATAGTCGAACGGTCTTTTCGATGGCGACGCGGCCGGTGTCCCAGTCGGGCTTGATGATGTTAAACATCAGAATGACGTCGGAGGAGTTCGCTTTGGAGCCAAAGCCGTTATCGGTTAAGACCAAGAAACGGTCATCGCCCAGCGAGCGAATGCCTGAAAAACCCTGCAGTGGCTGGCTGGGGAACGGAAGCGCTAGCCCCGTGGCTTGAACGGTGGTGTAGAGTTGCTCAGCGCGTCCCTCTTGGGCGGTAAAGCGGCCAGAGACGTTGTAGTGCTCAGGGGCGCCGGCCGGAGCCGCCACAAAGGTGCTGCCGGGCAGCTGGGCATGACCGGTTAAGGTAGCGGGAAAGACTGCTTGAGCGTTTGCCGTGCCGGTAAGCGCAAAGAGAGTAGTAAGGGCAGTGGCTAATGCTGGCTTTATCATTGCTATCTCACCATTTTAGACGAGGAGTGGTTGGGGCTGGTTCAGCTTTCGATGATTCTCCTCGGCAATGGTGACGATTGGGTGACAATCAGCAGACGTTTCAGTGGCTGTTAGTGTCCAGCGTGAGCCTGTCCGTTAATAAGCCAAAAACGCCTTGCCTATCAGGCGTAAATGCTAAATGGTTGAGTCTTTAAAGTACGTTACGGAAGGGGAGGAAAATGGCGTCATCGGTAGCGAAAGTTCTTGTATTTGCAGGCAGCGCCCGTGAAGGCTCACTCAATAAACAGCTTGCCAAGCTAGCCGCCCGGCGCATCGAGGCGTTGGGCGGCAAGGCCACGTTCATCGACTTGAAAGCGTACCCCTGCCCGCTGTTCGATGAGGATATCGAAGCCCAAGGAATGCCGGAGAACGTGCTGAAACTGCGTGAAATCTTGGCGGATCACCAGGCGCTGCTAATCGCTTCGCCGGAGTACAACGGTTTTATCACGCCGCTGCTGAAAAACACCCTGGACTGGCTCTCGCGCCCCTACGGCGATACCCCCGGCTTGGGACTGTTTGCCGGTAAGTGGGCGGCGCTGGTGGCGGCTTCCCCCGGCGGCCTAGGCGGTATTCGCGCGCTGCCATTGGGCCAGCAGTTGCTGGCCAACTTGAGCCTCACCGTACTGCCCCAGCCGCTCTCGCTACCTAAAGCGGGCAGCGCCTTCAACGACAGCGGCGCGCTGCATGATGACGCCACGGGGCAAAAGCTGGATGCGCTGTGCCAGCGCTTGGTCGATGCCCTTGCAGCAACGCACGCCCAATGACGAAGGGGCTTATGCCCCTTTCAACAGCCGGTCCAACTGCCGGTAGCCGATGGCTTCGATAAAGTGCGGCTGGGAGGGCTTGGGCTCGCCCTGCAGGTCGGCCAGGGTGAGGGCAACGCGCAGCACGCGGTGGTAGGCGCGGGCGGAGAGCTTGAGCTTTTCCAGCACGCCTGCCAGCCAGGCGCGCTCTTCATCATTAAGGGCGCAGGCGGCTTCCAGCGCTTTACCGCTGAGCTGGCTGTTGAGCGCGCCCCGAGCCATTTGCCGCTCCCGGGCCGCCATCACTCGCTCGCGCACCGCGCTGGAGGGCTCGCCCTGGGTTTGTGCGGTGAGTTGCTCCGGGGGCAGCGCGGGCACTTCCACTTGCAGATCAATACGATCCAACAGCGGGCCAGAGAGGCGTGCCTGATAGCGCTGAATTTGGCTGGCACTGCACTGGCAGCGTTGGCGTGGGTCGCCCAGGTGCCCGCAGGGGCAAGGGTTCATCGCGGCAACGAGCTGAAATTGAGCGGGATATCGGCGCTCATGGCTGGCGCGAGACAGATGAATTTCCCCTGTTTCTAGGGGTTGCCGAAGGACCTCCAGTACGTTGCGGGAGAACTCTGGCAGCTCATCCAAAAACAGCACGCCGTGGTGCGCAAGCGATATTTCACCCGGTTTGGGTTTGGAGCCGCCGCCGACCAGTGCGGCGGCGCTAGCGCTGTGGTGGGGTTGGCGGAAGGGCCGCTGGCCCCAGTCGGCTTCCAGCGGCAAGCCACATACCGAACGCACTGCCGCCACCTGTAGCGCATCGTCCTCGGAAAGCGGCGGCAAAATGCCGGGTAAGCGGCTGGCGAGCATGGTTTTGCCGGTGCCGGGTGGGCCTGCCAGCAATAAGTTGTGGCCCCCTGCCGCGGCGACTTCCAGCGCCCGGCGCGCCTGATGCTGGCCGCGCACGTCGGCTAAGTCCGCCACCGGGGCGGTGGATTTAACGGAGGCTGAGAGCTGGTGGGGCTGAATTTTCTCCTGGCCCAGCAAGTGAGCCACCACTTGCCAGAGAGAGTCGGCGGGCAGCACCGGCAAATCGCCCGCCAGGGCGGCTTCATCGGCGCAGGCGCGGGGCACGATCAGCGCTTTGTTGGCGCGCCGGGTGGCCAGCGCAAACGGCAGCACACCGGGCACCGCCCGCAGTTTGCCATCCAGGGCCAGTTCACCCGCGCACTCCATGCCTTCCAGCGCATCCACCGGGATTTGGCCCGAGGCCGCGAGGATGCCCAGCGCAATCGGCAAATCAAAGCGGCCGCCCTCTTTGGGCAGGTCCGCCGGGGCGAGGTTGAGGGTAATGCGCTTGGTGTTGGGGAAATCAAAACCCGCGTTGATCAAGGCGCTGCGCACCCGTTCGCGGCTCTCTTTCACGGCGGTTTCCGGCAACCCTACCAGGGTTAACCCCGGCAAACCGTTAGCTAAGTGAACCTCTACATGTACCGCCGGTGCTTCCAACCCCACGCCTGCCCGCGTGGCCACAATGGCTAGCGTCATCGCCTTTCCTCTGCTGTTGTCACTTACTCCAATGTAGGATAAAGATACATTAGCTTAAGTATTTAACCTAACGTAATTAAGAAGGCTTTGGTAGCGCTTAAGCAACTGGTTCAAGTAACGGAGATGGCTTGACGAGGTAATGCGCCTGCATTACTTTGTATGCATTACCTTTGCATTGCTATCAAGCGGAGAGCGACAGTGAGCACGCTTATCGAAGACGACTCAACTCTGACGGATCGCTATCAAACGACTGTTCCGGCATCGATTCGCCGGGCGCTAAAGCTGAAGCGCCGTGACCGTATTCATTATACCGTTCGTCCTGATGGTGAAGTGGTGCTTTCCAAGGCGAGTGATGAGGCCAGGCACGACCCTGTGATGGTCAACTTCCTCAATTTTCTAGAGCGCGATCTTCTGGCGCATCCGGAAAATATTCGCCCGGTGACTGCCAGTAGCTTTGCCGAGGCCGAACGGCTTACCGCAGGTATTGAGGTAGACCTCGAAGAGGCGCTGGAAGAGGATGATGACGACGAATGAAGCCTCTGGAGGTTAATGGGTGGACGATTTATGCCCATCCGTTGTTCTTGGAACAAGTCGAAGCACTCACCTTGAAGGTGAGACATCTTCAATCGAAAGATCCTGCCGGTTATCGAAACAAGGCGTCCACCAAGCGTCTAGCAGCGATCATGAAGCTAGCCTTGAATGATATTCCGCAGGATCCATCAGGCACTCAATATCGCCAAGGGAGCACGCTTGGCACAGAGCACACTCATTGGCAACGAGCAACGTTCTACCAGCAGTACCGGCTGTTCTTTCGCTATGATGCTGCGAGCAAAATCATTATTTATGCATGGGTCAATGATGACGCTACAAAACGCGCTTATGGCAGTAAGCATGATGCTTACTCTGTCTTTCAGAAAATGCTCAGCAGTGGCAACCCACCGGATAGTTGGACAGCCTTACAGAAAGCCTCAATGAGCGAAGTGGAACGAACCCATTTACTTTTAGCGGCAGATAACAACGATAACTAAATCATACTAGATCTTTTTGGGGGTTCTTCGTCACTTTATGTGGATTTGGCCTGATCGAACAGGCGGCCCACGCTTTCTATCACCATGTACAGGGCGAATACGGCCAGCAGTATCGCCCCAGTAAACCCGCCCAGCGCGTTGACCTTTCCGGTGCCAAACGAGAACCGGTCACTCGTAGCCTGCTTCCGAGCATAGGCATACGCGAAGGCGGCAATGCCCAGTGCCACTGCGTGAGAACCCATGTGCAACCCATCGGCCAGCAGCGCCATTGATCCGTAGATCACCCCCGCCGTAATTTCCCACACCATCATGGCCAGGGTCAGCCCGACCACAATGAGCGTCCGCGACTCACCGGAGCGTTTATGATTCTGGCCAAACGTGTGATCGTGTTGCCATTGGTCAAGGCGATGGTGATGCATGACGGGCGTACCTAAGGAAAGAAGATCATATTCAGCGTAGGCGCTATCGAGCATTGCGACGCCACCTATCCCCCCAGGGGGGATAGGTGGGATACTAGTGGAGATCAGGTGGGTTCACAACCAAGCGTGTGAGAGTAAGCGCAGCGAACTATAAAGGACGACGCTAATGAGACGGAAACGTCACCGGCGGGGACTGCTGGCTAAAAAAACACAAGAGACGCTAAGATACCCAGAAGCGCGCAACCCGCCAGCACTTTGAGCATGCCCACCTTGAAATGAAAAATCGCGACCATGGCGCCTGCCGCCAGTAACAACGCCAATAGATCAAGAGACGCTAAATTCGGCGCTAAAATACGCGCCCCCATCACGTGCCACTCGCCTACGTCAGCGAAAATAACGTGAACGCCAAACCAGATGGCCAGGTTGAGGATAACCCCGACGACCGCAGCGGTAATGGCGGACAGCGCAGCGCTTAGGGCGCGGTTGTCACGTAGACGCTCCACATAGGGAGCCCCTAAAAATATCCAAAGGAAACAAGGAATGAACGTTACCCATGTGGTCAGCAGTGCGGCGAGCGTTGCCGCCAACATGGGATCAAGGCCTGTGGCGTCACGATAAGCGCCCATAAACCCAACAAACTGGACGACTTGAATTAATGGGCCCGGTGTTGTCTCCGCCATGCCCAGGCCATCCAGCATCTCGCCCGGTGCCAGCCATCCATAGTTTTGCACCGCCTCTTGAGTGACGTAGCCCAATACCGCGTAGGCACCGCCAAAGGTCACCACCGCCATCTTGCTAAAGAAGAATGCGATCTGACTGAACACATTCTCGCTACCGAATAGCGCTAATAGCAGTACCACGGGCGTCAGCCACAATAGGAGTAACGTGCCTGACATGCGTAGCGACCACTGGTGATTGGGGCGTGCATGGGCAGGCAGCCCTTCTCCCAGTAGAGAGTCTCGGTCGCTAAGCACTGACTCGTCGGCATCACCGTGGCCACCGCCCACCTGGAAGGCCGGCATGCCGCGCTTTCCTCCCCAGTACCCCAGAAGGGCCGCGCTCAGAATAATCAGCGGAAACGCCACCTCAAAAAAGAAGATAGCGACAAACGCGGCAGCGGCGATGCCAAGCATTATCTGATTTTTCAGCGCCCGCTTGCCGATACGGACGACAGCGTTAAGTACCACGGCCAGAACCGCCGCTTTTAGGCCAAAGAAGAGTCCCTCAACGGCTCCCACATTGCCTAAGGCGGCATACAGGTAGCTCAGGGCTAGAATGGCGATGAAGCCAGGTAGCACAAAGAGGCTGCCCGCGACTAAACCACCTTTGGTACGATGCATCAGCCAACCGATATAGATAGCCAACTGCTGCGCTTCTGGCCCCGGCAGCATCATGCAATAGTTAAGCGCGTGCAGAAAACGGCGCTCGCCAATCCATTTTTTTTCTTCGACAAGGATGCGATGCATCACCGCTATCTGACCCGCTGGGCCGCCGAAGCTCAATAGTGCGATTCTTAACCAGACCCTAACGGCCTCACGGAACGGGACTTGATGGGTCGACTCAATGTTGGACGGCATGGCACACTCTCTAACGAGTCAGGGTATTATTTTGTAGAATGTATAACAGTAAGGTTATATATGCAACGTAAGAGGCGGTATGGCAGATAACGAACAACACTGGTTAATCCTGATCATGCGCCTCAGTGGGCGGTCGGGCACACCCCGTATGAGGATCTGGCGGGCACTTCGTGGTTTAGGTGCTGCGGTACTCAGAGACGGCGTCTACTTACTGCCTGCTAGCCCCACGCGAAGGGAAGCGCTGGAGCTGCAAGTCGGCGCTATTCGGGAGCTGGGAGGTAACGCGCTGCTGATCGAGGTAGACGATTCAGCCATAGATAGCGTCGAGGTATTGCCTTCGCTCTTTGATCGAACGCCAGATTTTCAGGCCTTACGGGCGGCAGTGGCTGACTGGAAACAGGCATGCCCTCAGTTGGAGGAGCGAGACGCGCAGCGTCAATTGACCCAGTTGCAGCGACGTTTACAAAGCATTGTGGAGATTGATTTTTTTCCAGGATCAGAAAGCGAGCGCGCTATCATGGCCTTGGCAGAAGCGGAGACCGTCTTCAATCGTTGCTTTGTGCCAGATGAGCCCCAGCCGATCCAGGCCGAGATCCCACGGCTTGATCACTCTGCATTTCGTGGAAAACGGTGGGCCACGCGCCGTCGCCCTTGGGTGGATAGGCTAGCATCGGCTTGGTTGATCAAGCGCTTTATTGATCCTGAGGCTCGCTTCGTGTGGCTAGAACATCCAAGCCAGTGCCCGCTAGACGCGCTGGGGTTTGATTATGATGGAGCCTATTTCACCCATATTGATGACAAGGTGACGTTTGAAGTGCTGCTCGCGAGTTTTAGCCTTGAGACGCAGGCAGGCTTGAGCAGAATTGCGGAGCTAGTACACTACTTGGACGTGGGGGGCACCCCTGTACCAGAGGCCGTGGGGTTAAAACTTATGCTGGCCGGGGCTAAAGAGCGCTGTGACGACGATGATGCCCTGCTGCAACATACCGATATGTTGTTTGATGACCTTTACCAAGCATATTTGGCGGGAGACCCAGGCCGGGAGTGAGTATGCGCTAATAGTGAAAAGGCCGGGTTTACCCCAGCCTTTTGCTAGCGACCCTTATGGCTCGAAGGGTTCCAGGCTAATTAATCGCGGATCAGGGGACGTGCTGAAGCCGTCTTCAAAGGTAAACCAGCTAACGCTATGAATCGCTGTAGGCCTACCAGTGTCAGGCCCGGCAAGCCATTCGCCAGATGTACTTCGACATGCACCGCCGGTGCTTCCAACCCCACGCCCGCCCGCGTGGCCACAATCGCTAATGTCATGGCGCTCCCTCGCAACGTCTCTCAATTGGCTCACTCAGTTTAATGAGTCTGCTCGTTGGCTAAGCCTACTTTATTTCAAGCGTTGAGCGCTACTGAGCGGCCAGCGAGTAAAGCGTTAATGTGCCCCCTGGGCGTTCAATGCGCTGCTCAGTTCGCGGGCAAAGCGCTGGGCGGAGGGCAGGGCGCCAAAGCTCCAGACTGGCGGCAGGCGCAGCAGATGGCCATGTTGAACGCTCGGCAATTGTTGCCACAGGCCGCTCTTTTCCAACTGCGCTTCCACCCCTGCGGGGAGCGGGTCAACGATGACCAGGGTGGCGTCGGGGTAGCGTGCCAGCGCCTCGATACCGACCAAGGCGAAGCCCCAGGCGTTGGTGGGCTCATCCCAGGCGTTGGGCAGCGCCAGCTGTTCCAATACGGCGTTGTAGAGGCTGTTCTCGCCAAATACCCGCACATGCCGAGCATCCATGAACTGCACCATCAGCAATGGAGATGCGTTGCCGGGCGGGTAGCGCAGCTCGCGCATCAGCTGCTGGGTGTTCTCGATCAGCGCGTCGGCTTCTGCGTTGCGTTCGGTCAACTCGCCCAACTGGCGGGTGAGGGTCTGCATTTCCTGCCACGTATCGGTGCCTGGCGAGTAAAGGGCGAAAGTGCCCACCGGCGCGATGCGCTCCAACCGAGGAATCAGCCCGGTAAACATGGGCGAGAGCAGGGTTTGCTCAGGGGGCGATTGGGCCAACTGCTCGAAGTTGGGCTGGGTGCGTAGGCCAAGGTCGCTGACGTGCTCCGGGATACGCGGCTCGCCTACCCAATCGTGATATCCCGGCTGTTGCGCGATACCGCTGACCGGAGCGCCAATCGCCAGCAGCGTTTCGGCGATGGTCCAGTCGATAGTGGCCCACTGGGCGTGGCTGGCGGTGCTGAACAGCAGGGCTGCCGCGAGCAAGCAGCTGCGGGCCAGGGTCGGGAGTCGGGGGATGCAGCGCATGAAGTGGGCACCTGACAATAAGCGCTTTATTTAAACGATTCTGTTTATCAATTGCAAATGGAAACAGCGGAGGTCGCACAAGTCGTCAGCGCGAGACGCCTCAGGGGCGTAACTGCTCCAACATGGTGCATGAGGTGGCTTTCGCCATGCCTTCGCGCGTTTGATGCGTCACAAAGTGAGCCGTAAGGGGTCAGGCGGATAAGCGCGCTGGGTGCCTATCCAAGGCCACCCAGCGTTGCCTCAGCTTGGGTTGCCGGGGGTGGGCTTGCCTTGCTCGGCAGGCTCAACGGGGGCTGGCGGTACTTCGGCTTCCATGGGGGGGGGCTGCGCGGCGCTGGCCGCTTCCACCGTGGCTTCCAGGCTGGCCACCTGACGCTCCAGCGCTTCGACACGCGCGCGCGTGCGCTGAAGCACATCCATCAAGATATCAAAGTCTTCTCGTGATACCAGCTCCAGGCGGTCGAAGGCGCCTCGTACCACTTGCTGCACGCCTTTCTGAATGTCTTCCGGGGCCTGGGAAGCATTCTGTAAACGGTCGCCTATCTGCTGGGCTAAGCGGCTAATGCGGTCTTGGGGCGCCATGGCTCTCTCCTTAAACGATCACGCATAAATGTGAACTGCTTGTGAGTAAGGATACGCAACCCGCCGACGATTCGCATGTGCCGTTTGTTAATTAAGCGCAATGGATAGTGAGCAGATGGGGAGCGGACAAATGCATCGAAATGGAGCGGCTAGCTTTTTTCAATGTTCTTTTATGGTGCAGGGCAAGTCCGGCACGTAGTAGGTAGCGGTGCTTAGTTACCGCCACTTACTTATGTTAATAATTTAAGTTTTTGAATTTAAATAATAAAAAAGTGAGTGGCACGGTATGAGCATTAGTAGGGTAAGCACTAAATTCGGGCGGCCATGCCGCTATCCACCGAGCCAGCAGGGGAGATCCGGGATGAAACTCATCACCGCTATCATCAAGCCATTCAAGCTTGACGACGTTCGTGAAGCACTCGCCGACAACGGCGTTCAAGGGATTACGGTTACTGAAGTGAAAGGCTTTGGCCGTCAAAAGGGGCATACCGAACTCTACCGTGGTGCGGAATACGTGGTCGACTTTCTGCCCAAGGTGAAAGTGGAAGTCGCCGTCGACGATGCGCGCCTGGAGAGCGTGCTGGATGCCATCTGCAATGCAGCGAATAGCGGCAAAATCGGCGACGGTAAAGTGTTCGTCACACCGTTGGAAGATGTGATCCGTATTCGTACCGGTGAGCGCGGTGCCGACGCCGTTTAAGGGCCGACTTTGAGTTGCTGATGACGTTTTAACGTCGCCAAGTATCTCTTCCAAGTACCTTTTCCAAGTACCTCTTCTTAGTACAAACGGGGAACACCTCATGAATGAGTTAGCTGATTTGAGCTACGCGCTCGATACGTTTTACTTCTTGATCTGCGGCGTGCTGGTCATGTGGATGGCTGCAGGCTTCTCTATGTTGGAGGCGGGCCTAGTTCGCTCCAAAAACACCGCCGAAATCCTGACTAAAAACATCGCACTGTTTGCGATTGCCTGCACCATGTATTTACTGGTGGGCTACTACATCATGTACTCCAGCAGCGCAGGCGGCTTCCTGCCGAACCTGGGCTTCTTGATCGGTACTGAAAACAGCGCCGATGCAGTGCTGGCCGGTGGCGACGATGCGCCTTACTACTCGATGCGCTCTGACTTCTTCTTCCAGGTGGTGTTTGTTGCCACCGCCATGTCGATTGTTTCGGGTGCCGTGGCTGAGCGTATGAAGCTGTGGGCATTCCTGGCCTTTGCCGTGGTGATGACTGCGTTCATCTACCCGGTGTCTGGCTACTGGACCTGGGGCGGCGGCTGGTTGTCTGAAGTGGGCTACTCTGACTACGCGGGTTCCGGCATTGTGCACATGGCCGGTGCCGCTGCAGCGTTGGCAGGTGTGCTGGTCCTGGGCCCCCGTAAGGGCAAGTATGGCAAAGACGGTTCTATCCACGCGATTCCGGGCGCCAACATGCCGCTGGCCACGCTGGGTACCTTCATCCTGTGGATGGGCTGGTTCGGTTTCAACGGTGGTTCTGAGCTGAAAATGTCCGATATCGGTTCAGCTAACAACGTTGCGCAAGTGTTCGTGAACACCAACGCAGCGGCTGCTGGTGGTGTCATCGCCGCGCTTATTCTAGCCAAGCTGTGGTTCCGCAAGGCGGACCTCACCATGGCGCTGAACGGTGCGCTGGCTGGCCTGGTCGCTATCACCGCTGACCCGCTTTCTCCTTCAGCGCTGGGTGCTGCCATTATTGGCGCAGTAGGTGGCCTGATTGTTGTCGCGGCTATCGTAACGTTGGACAAACTGAAGCTGGACGATCCGGTTGGTGCGATCTCCGTTCACGGTGTGGTCGGTATCTGGGGTGTGTTGGCAGTACCGCTGAATAATGGCGATGCTTCTTTCGGTGCACAGTTGATCGGTATCGTGGGCATCTTTGGCTGGGTCTTCATCGCAAGCTTAGTGGTATGGCTGGTGCTGAAAGCGATCATGGGTATCCGCGTTAGCGAAGAAGAAGAGTATGAAGGCGTCGATATCGCTGAGTGCGGTCTGGAAGCCTATCCCGAGTTTAGCGTTAAGAAATAAGCTTGCGCTAATCATGTGAGCTGGCGTGCTCCTTTTGGCCTCCCCGAGTGGGAGGCCTTTTTGTCCTTCACAGGTAGGTTGCACGCTGGTTGTTATGAGCTAGGTACATACGGGTTTTTTATTCTCCGCCCATGGCGGTGTATGCTTAACCGACTGGGTAACGGGCTTGGCTATGCAAGCGCCCCGCCAACCTTGATGGGTTATGACAACCGTTTAACAACGCTGTTTTGATAACAGTGGGCCACCAAGCTAGAGGATGTCGCAATGAAATTGATCTCAGCCATTATCAAGCCGTTCAAGCTTGATGACGTACGCGAATCGCTCTCTGATATCGGCGTGCAGGGCATTACGGTAACGGAAGTAAAAGGGTTTGGCCGTCAGAAGGGTCACACAGAACTCTACCGTGGCGCGGAGTACGTGGTGGATTTCCTGCCCAAGGTGAAGCTGGAAGTGGCCGTCGACGATGATATGGCCGAGCAGGTGATCGACGCGATTACTCAGGTCGCCAACACCGGTAAGATCGGTGACGGTAAAATCTTTGTGATGCCCCTTGAGCAGGTCATCCGTATTCGTACCGGCGAAACAGGTAAAGACGCTGTCTAACCACGGTGAATGGTAAGGCGTGAACAGTGAGTCGCGCTGAATCGACAAAGCCCCTGTGGATAATATCCACAGGGGCTTTGTGCATAAGGCGACGATGACACGGGCTACGATTTTCTATTCACCCTTCACCCTTCACCCTTCACCCTTCGAACGAGGCTCACTTCTCAACGAAGGCGCGTTCGATGACGTAGTCGCCCGGCTCGCCCATACGCGGGGAGATATTCAGGCCCAGCTCGTCGAGCAGCGCGCTGGTGTCGTCCAGCATTGCCGGGCTGCCGCAGATCATGGCGCGGTCTTGGCGCGGGTCAATCGGCGGTAGGCCGGTGTCTTCAAACAGCTTGCCGGTGCGAATATGGTCGGTCAGGCGACCCATGGTGTGAAACTCTTCGCGAGTCACCGTGGGGTAGTACACCAGCTTCTCGGCGATCTCTTCGCCCAGGTACTCGTGGGCGGGCAGCTCTTTGGTGATGAAGTCGGCGTAGGCCAGCTCAGAGACTTCACGCACGCCATGTACCAGCACCACTTTTTCAAAGCGCTCGTAGACTTCCGGGTCTTGGATCAGGCTCATAAACGGCGCCAAGCCAGTGCCGGTCGAGAGCATATACAGGTTGCGGCCCGGCAGCAGGTCGTCGCACACCAGTGTGCCGGTCGGCTTGCGGCTGACCATGATCTGGTCGCCCACTTTCAGGTGTTGCAGGCGCGAGGTGAGCGGGCCATCCGGCACCTTGATGCTGAAGAACTCAAGGTGATCTTCGTAGTTGGGGCTGGCGATGGAGTAAGCGCGCATCAGGGGTTTGCCGTCCACTTCCAGGCCGATCATAACGAACTGGCCGTTCTTGAAGCGCAGGCTGCGCTCGCGAGTGGTGCGGAAGCTGAATAGGGTATCGTTCCAGTGGTGAACGCTTAACACTTCTTCCAGGGCAAACTTGCTCATGCTAACTCCTCCAGGGGCAGCGAGGCCTAAGCCTTGCTCGCCATATTCCAAAAAAGAATAAAAAATAGCTCTATAGGTTGCTCTCAATTCTAAATAAGGGTGGTATATCTGTTAAGCAAATTATCTTGATAACGCTTATCTTTAAAATCGATATAGCCCTTCGCCGATCACTCGACAGATAGGTTTTGGTCATGCACTACACCCTGCGACAGTTAGAAGTTTTCGTAGCCGTTGCCCAGCACGAGAGCGTTTCCCACGCGGCGCGCGCGCTGGCCATGTCGCAATCGGCTACCAGCACGGCGCTGGCCGAGCTGGAGCGCCAGTTCGATTGCCAACTGCTTGATCGCATCGGGAAACGGCTGAAACTCAACGCGCTCGGCTTCCAGCTACTGCCCAAGGCGGTGGCCCTGCTGGACCGCGCCGAGGAGGTCGAGGAGCTACTGCGGGGCCAACAGGGCGTGGGCGCATTGGACGTCGGCGCGACGCTCACCATCGGTAACTATCTCGCCACGCTGCTAATCAGCGATTTCATGCAGCGCTATCCCGGTAGCCGAGTGCGGCTGGCGGTGCGCAATACGCGGCATATCATCGAGGGCGTGCGCCAGCACTCGCTGGATTTAGGGCTGATCGAGGGGCAGTGCGATGACGATATGATCATCAGCCAGCCCTGGGTCGAGGATGAGCTGTGCGTGTTCTGCTCGCCGCGCCACCCGCTGGCAGGGCGGGAGCACCTGGAGCTGGATCAGCTGCTGCGGGAGGATTGGATCATGCGCGAGGAGGGCTCGGGTACGCGTATGACGCTGGAGCATGCCGCCCGCCACCGTCGCAGCCGGTTCAATACGCTGTTGGAGCTGGAGCATACCGAGGGCATTAAACGCGCGGTGGAGTCGGGATTAGGGATTGGCTGCGTGTCGCGGCTGGCGCTGCGTGATGCCTTCCGGCGCGGCAGCTTGGTGCCGCTGCCCACGCCGGAGTTGGATCTAAAGCGCCAGTTCACGTTCATCTGGCATCGCCACAAGTACCTGACCACCGGGGTACGGGAGTTTTTACGCCTCTGCCGCGAAATGACCGCCGGGGCCAAGCGCAGTGACGATATTCCGCTGCCACCGATTCCCTAGCGGTTACACCTTGGCCTTTTCAGGGCTTGGCAGCGCCTTAGCTTGGTGCTGCGACGCCTCTAGCGTAAAGCCACCCACTAGCGCGGCCAGCTTGTCCGCTTGGTCTTTGAGCTGCTCTGCAGCGGTGGTGGACTCTTGCACCAGGGCGGCGTTTTGCTGGGTCATCTGATCCAGGTCGGTCACCGCGACGCTGACTTGGTTGATCCCGTCGTTCTGCTCACCGGCTGCCGTACTGATATCGCCCAGCATTTGGGTGACGCGAGTTACGCTATCGGCCAGCTCGTGCATGGCGGCTTCGGCGTCGCGTACCATTTGCGTGCCGCTTTCGACCTTGTCGGCAGACGCATCGATGCGCTGGCGAATGTCCTTGGCGGCGTCGCTGCTGCGCGAGGCGAGCTTGCGCACTTCATCGGCCACCACGGCAAAGCCGCGCCCGTGTTCGCCAGCCCGCGCTGCTTCTACTGAGGCGTTGAGTGCCAGCAGGTTGGTTTGGAAGGCAATGCTGTTCATCAGCAAGAGGCGAAAGAGCGTATCGAGTGCCATCCTTGAACCAGTAGAACAAAGATTCATGGTTAACGCATGACATGGCCGCCACCGCGAGCGCTGCGGCGGCCATGGAGGAGTGGCAGACGAGACGTTTAGAAGGTCTCTGACGTGCGCGGTAAGCGATCCTGCGGCGCTTGCAGCGCGGGTGATGCCGCGTTAGAGAGTTTGAAACTGCTGATCGTGCCGGTCAGGCGATCCGCCTGCTCTTTCAACTGCTCGGCGGCGGTGGTGGACTCTTCCACCATGGCGGCGTTTTCCTGGGTCATCCGGTCCAGCTCGGCCACGGCGATGTTGACCTGTTTGATGCCATCGCTTTGCTCGCTGGTTGCAGCGTTGATCTCTTCCAGTACGTCGGTTACGCGGGTGATGTGGTCTACGATATCCTTCATCGTGCTACCCGCATTGCGTACCAACGAGGTGCCGTTATTCACCTTGGCTTGCGAGTCTTCGATCAGTTTCTGGATATCGTTGGCCGCGTCGCTGCTGCGGCCAGCCAGTTTGCGCACTTCCTCTGCCACGACGGCAAAGCCACGGCCATGCTCGCCAGCCCGCGCTGCTTCTACCGAGGCGTTGAGCGCCAGCAGGTTGGTCTGGAAGGCAATGCTATTCATCAGCGTGACGATCTCGCCAATCTTGTTGGAGGCGTCGGAAATATCTTCCATGGTGGTGACCACGTTCGACACCACCTGACCGCCCTCTTTCGCGACTTCGGTGGCCGCGTGGGAGAGCTTGTTGGCTTCCTGTGCTGAGGCCGCCGTGTGCTGCACGGTGCTGGTGATTTGCTCTACCGATGCGGAGGTTTGCTGAAGGCTAGACGCCGCGTTGTCGGTACGGCGGGAGAGGTCTTGGCCGCCCATGGCAATCTCGTTAGCGGCGTGGTGCACCGATTCGCTGCTGGTGCGCACATCGATTAAGACGTGCTCCATTTTGTTAACAAAGCGGTTAAAGGCGCTAGCGATTTGAGTGACTTCGTCGTTGCCTTCTTCTGGCAGACGCTGGGTGAGGTCGCCCTCGCCGGAGGCGATGTTATCCATCGCGTTGCGCACCCCCAGCAGGCGGCGCAGCAGCAGCGAGAGCAGCAGACCAAAGACCACGGCGGTGATACCCGCAACGATCAGTAGGGTCACGATAGACGTGGTCGCGATCGCGCGCAGGCCCGCTGTGGCTTCGGCTTCGTCCAGCGCAACGACGAGCTGCCAGCCGCTGTTGCCGCCTACGGTGCTGCCCATCAGCAGTTTATCACTGCCTTGCAGGGTGAGCGGTTGAGGAGTGCCTGCCTGCACGATGCGAGTGAGGTCCGAAGGCGTGAGCGCATCGCTTAATACACTTGAAGGCTCCAGCGTCAGAGACTCATCCGGATGGGCAACCAGCGTGCCATCGTTGGTGGTTAGAAAGCCAAAGCTAGACGGTGTGGGGGAAATGCTGGCAACAATATCGATAACGTCAGCAATCGTAATATCGGCCCCAACCACAGCGGCTAGTTCGCCGTTTTGATAGAAGGGGCGAGCGAAGGTAATGATCAGGCCGCCCGTTTGAGCATCGACATACGGGGCGGTGATGATAGTGTCTTGCGCGTTCACCGCGCCTTGATACCAGGGACGCTGGCGTGGGTCATAATCGCTAGGGGGTTGCCAGCCGTCTGAGAAAATTCCCTCTGATGTGGACGGGTAAGCAATGTAAGCGGTCATAAAGTCGCCAGAATCGGCTAATTGTCGCAAGGCTTGTAGCGGCTCTTCGCTACCTGCAGTGTGTTCCATGCTGGCTAACATCGTGTAGCGCGCATTGAACCACTCATCGATGGCCTGTGTGTTTCCATTCACAACAGCGCTTAGGTTGCGATTAACCTGCTCACTATTGTGATGCTTTACAGTCGTGTAACTAGCAATGCCATTCACCGTTAAAGCCAACACAATAGCGATAAGGGCCGCTAGCAAGATACGTAAACGTAGGGAAGAAAACATAGTCGCTCTCGGGATCATCAGGGTTCATGATGGGTATCGGCGAGAGCGACTACGCCTTTAGTAAAAAGCAGGAAAAAAAGTTAGTAAGCGCTAACTGTAGTGTTAACGAAGATCGCTGACCGCGTTCTGAATATCAGCCATGGACGCTTTGCTGAGGTCTTTCGAGAGCGTGTGGGTGACCAGCTTCTGCGTGGGGTTATCGAGCTTCTCTTTGAGCAGCCCCAAGAACTTGGGAGGCGCGACCATGATCAGCTTGTCCATGCTGTTGTCCACCCGCGCAGTGTAGAGTCGCTGGGCGACTTCTTTGGCAAACAGCTCGTTTTCATGTTGGGAGGCCGCGCCTTCCTCGCCGGATGAGCGCGATGACGTTGACGTAGACTCATGAACATCGGCACCGCGGCGGTCCGTGATCAAGTCGCCTTCATGCAGCCTGCCTGCAGCGTGTACCAAGCTCTCCTGCTCGGCGAGGTGAAGTGCATCACGGGTGAAGATACGTGCCCGAGCGGCGTCGGCTACCACGATATAGGTGGTCATTGTCATACGTCCTCCATGTCATTGATTACCCTTTAACCATGGCAACCGTTCCGTGTTTGGTCAAACACGGTTTTCATAGAGAAAAGAGCATGGATATAGACGACTCACGTCATCATTGGCGAAACCGCTATCTGCTGATGCGCCACGGCCATAGCCAGGCTAACGCACAAGGCACCATCATCAGCTCCCCCGAGCGAGGGCTGTTGGCGTATGGGCTGTCGCCGCAGGGCGAGCAGCAGCTGGCAGATACCGTCGCACGGTGGCACTGGCCGGTACCCACACAGGTCGTGCATTCGGACTTTTTACGCACCACGCACACCGCCGCCCGAGTGGCCGCCGCGTTTGGGTTGGAGATGCAAAAAGAGGAGCGCTTGAGGGAGCGCCACTTTGGTGAATTGGAGGGCAAGGCGGATAGCCACTACCCGGAGGTGTGGGCCTTCGATGCCCAGAACGCCGACCACACCCAGTGGCAGGTGGAGCCGGTCAAGCGTGTCGCGGCGCGCATGGTCGCTGCGCTGGAAGCGTTGGAGCAACGCTTTGAGGGTGAAACGGTGCTGGTGGTCAGCCACGGCGACCCCCTGCAAATTCTGCTCACGGCGCTGGCGGGCAAGCCGCTGACGAAGCATCGGGAGCAGCCTGCGCTACTGCCTGCCAGCATTACGCTCGTGGGTGGTTAAGCGCCCGCTTTGGGAGAAATCCAGGCGATCATATCGACTTCCACATCCGCTCCGCCCGCAAGCCCGGTCACGCCGATGCAGGTGCGGGTGGGCAGCGTTAATGCCCCAGAATCTGGCTCAAGAAGAGCTGGGTGCGCTCAGACTGCGGGTTGTTGAAGAACGGCTCAGGCGCGTTCTCTTCGATGACCTGCCCCTGGTCCATGAAGATCACGCGGTCGGCCACGGTCTTAGCGAAGCCCATCTCGTGGGTCACGCAGAGCATGGTCATGCCCTCTTCGGCCAGTTCGATCATCACGTCCAGTACTTCCTTGATCATTTCCGGGTCAAGGGCCGAGGTCGGCTCATCGAACAGCATCACGTCCGGATGCATACATAGCGAGCGGGCAATCGCTACCCGCTGCTGCTGGCCGCCGGAGAGCTGGCCGGGATACTTCTTCGCTTGTTCGGCGATGCGTACCCGCTGCAGGTAGCGCATGGCCTGCTCTTCGGCTTCTTTGCGCGGCTTTTTCTGTACCCACATAGGGGCGATACAGCAGTTCTCCAGCACGGTGAGGTGAGGGAACAGGTTGAAGTGCTGGAACACCATGCCGACGCTACGGCGAATCTGCTCGATGCGTTTAACATCTTGGGTCAGCGGCACGCCGCCTACCGTAATCTCGCCTTTCTGATGCTCTTCTAAGTGGTTGATGCAGCGGATCATGGTGGATTTGCCAGAGCCAGAAGGCCCGCAAATAACAATCCGTTCGCCGCGTTTTACTTCAAGGTTAATATCGCGCAGCACGTGAAAATCGCCGTACCACTTGTTAACGTCGCGCATTTCAACCATGAGGTCAGAAGTACTAGTACCAGGGGTGTTGGTCGCTGCTTGAGTCATGTCACTATCCTGCTAAAAAATCGTTGATAAAAGCGGCGTTAGCGCTTGTGGCCGGTATGCAGCTTGCGTTCTAGGTACTGACTGTAGCGCGACATGCTGAAACAGAAGATCCAGAACATGAAGGCGGCAAACACGTAACCTTCCAACGAGAAGCCTAACCAGCGTGAGTCGGCCAGTGCCGCTTGCACGATCCCCAAAAGGTCAAAGAGCCCGATAATCATGACCAGGGTGGTGTCTTTAAACAGCGAGATAAACGTATTCACGATGCCGGGAATCATCATCTTCAGCGCTTGGGGAAGAATGATCAGCCCCATGCGCTTCCAGTAAGTCATGCCGAGCGCTGCCGCGGCCTCTTCCTGGCCTTTTGGAATCGCCTGCAAGCCGCCACGAATGACCTCTGCCATATAGGCGCTCTGGAACAGCGTTAAGCCGATCAGGGCACGCACTAGGCGGTCAACGCTCATATCGGAGGGCAGGAACAGCGGCAGCATGACCGAGGCCATAAACAGCACGGTGATCAGCGGCACGCCACGCCAGAACTCGATAAAGATGACGCAGAAGCTCTTGACGATGGGCATGTTCGAACGCCGCCCCAGGGCCAGCACGATACCGATCGGCAGCGCGCCTACCATGCCCACGGTGGCCAGCAGCAGGGTCAGCATCAGGCCGCCCCAGCGATGGGTCGGCACACGCGGCAGGTCGAAATAGCCGCCGTGCAGCAGCACGTAGGCGATCACGGGGAAGCCGACCAGCGCAAACACGGCCACCCAGTGCTTGAAGGGCAGGCGTGGAATCGCCAGCCAGGCAATCAGGGTGAAGAACCCGGCAAAGACGATATTGGCACGCCAGATTTCCGAGCGCGGGTACAGGCCGTAGATGAACTGGGTGAAGCGTGCGTTGATGAACACCCAGCAGGCGCCTTCGCGAGAGCAGTCGTCGCGGGTAGTGCCTACCCAGTCGGCGTTGATAAACGCCCATTGCACCGTGGGAACCACGAGCAGGTAGAGAATATACAGGCCGATCAGAGTAAAGATCGTGTTGATCGGGCCGTTGAACAGGTTGCTGCGTAGCCATGCCACAGGGCCCACAGAACTGCTGGGCGCCGGCTTTGGCTCGATCATCGTTCGGTTGTGAATCATGGGAATGCCCTCGACAACGGCCTAGCGTTCAACCAGCGCCACACGGGCGTTGAACCAGTTCATGAACATGGAGACCAGCAGACTGATGGTCAGATAAACCGCCATGGTCATGGCAATGACCTCGATGGCTTGGCCTGTCTGGTTCAGCGTGGTGCCTGCAAAGACCGAAACGAGGTCCGGGTAGCCAATGGCCGTGGCCAGCGACGAGTTCTTGATCAGGTTGAGGTACTGGCTGGTGAGCGGGGGGATGATGACCCGCAGCGCCTGCGGAATGACCACCAGACGCAGCACCAGGTTACGCGGCAGGCTCAGCGCTTGTGCGGCCTCGGTTTGGCCATGGGAAATGGCCTGAATGCCGGAGCGCACGATCTCGGCAATGAACGACGCCGTGTAGATCGATAGCGCAAACCATAGCGCCAGGAACTCGGGAATCACCGTAATACCGCCGCGGAAGTTAAAGCCACGCAGTTCGGGCATTTCCCAAGTGATAGGCACGCCAGTCACCAACATAACCAACAGCGGCAAGCCAAAAATCAGCGCAAAGGAGATCCAGTAGGCAGGAATACGTTTCCCCGTGGCTTCCTGGCGGCGCTTCGCCCAAATCACCAGCGCAATGCTGGCCACAATGGCGATCACAAAGGTCACGGGAATTAGCCCAAAACCGGACTCAAACAGCGGTTCTGGTAGATACAGTCCGCGCACGTTGAGGAAAAACGCTTCCCCAAAGGCAAGGCTGTCCCTGGCGCTTGGCAGGGTGCGCAGCACGGCAAAGTACCAAAAGAAAATCTGCAGCAGCAGCGGAATGTTACGAAAGGTTTCGATATACGCGGCGGCTAGCTTGGCGATCAGCCAGTTGGGCGATAGACGAGCGATACCGACAATAAAACCAATGATGGTGGCGGCGATCACGCCTAACCCACCCACCAGCAGCGTATTCAGCAGGCCCACGAAGAAGGTGCGGCCATAGGTGCTTTGGGAGGAGTAGTCGATCAGACTCTGCACGATCCCAAAACCGGCGGTATTGTTTAGGAAACCAAAGCCGGTGGTGATACCCCGTGAGGATAAGTTGTCTTGAACATTGCCGACAATATAGAACAGAAACACAATGACAGCGGCAATCAATAGACACTGGAAAATGAGCGCACGCTTGGCGCGGTCTCGCCAAAACGGTGGCTTGTGGCCAGCCGGGCGAGCATTAGGTCTTACAGACATGGATGGCGTCTCCGCGATACGGCAGGTCAATCAGATGGCCCGCCATTCCCTGTTAAGAGGGAGCGGCGGGCCGGGGTCAAGCGAGACGCTTAGCGAATCGGCGGTGCGTACTGAATGCCGCCTTGGGTCCACAGAGCGTTAATACCACGCTCAATTTCCAGCGGTGAGCCCATGCCTACGTTGCGATCAAAGCTTTCGCCGTAGTTACCTACCTGACTCAGAATGTTGTAAGCCCAGTCGGCTTCTAAGCCCATACCTTCACCGTAGTTGCCGTCCTGACCCAGCAGGCGAGCAATATCCGGGTTGTCTGAGTTGAGCATCTCGTCAACGTTTTCGCTGGTAATGCCATACTCTTCACCGTTGATCATGGCGAACAGCGACCATTTTACGATGTTGAACCACTCATCGTCGCCTTGACGTACCACTGGGCCCAGCGGCTCTTTGGAGATGATGTCAGGCAGAATCATTGCAGAAGCGGGGTCGTCCAGTTGGATGCGTAAGGCCGCTAGCTGAGAAGTGTCGGAGGTCAGCACGTCACAGCGGCCAGCTTGGAAGCCGCCCACGGTTTGCTCAGACGTGTCGAATACGATGGGGTCAAACTCCATGCCATTGGCACGGAAGTAGTCGGCGACGTTAAGCTCGGTGGTAGTACCAGACTGGATACAGATCGCGGCGCCATCGAGTTCGTCTGCGCTGCTAATACCCAAACCCTTGTTCACCATGAAGCCGATACCGTCGTAGAAGGTAACGCCGGTGAAGTTCAGGCCCAAGGTGGTGTCACGGGTAGTGGTCCAAGTGGTGTTACGGGACAGTACATCCACTTCGCCAGACTGCAGCGCGGTGAAACGCTCAACAGCATTCAGGGAGATGTAGTTGACGGCATCCGCGTCGCCCAGTACCGCTGCAGCAACGGCGCGACATACGTCAACGTCGAGGCCCTGCCAGTTACCGCTATCATCTGGGGCGGAAAAACCTGGTAGGCCGTCGCTAACGCCACACTGTACAGCACCGCGCGCGCGGGTATCTTCTAACGTATTGGCTTGTGCGGTGGCGATACCGGCGAGGGAGATGGCACCCGCTGAGGCGAGCAGTACCAGGTGTTTCTTATTAATCATGTTTGTTCCCCTTCCTCGATTTAATGTCATTATGCATGGTGATGCATCATTAAAAGCTAGCAAGGAAGGTGCCAAGAAAGATATGCCGTCAAATTCAGCGCTTTTCAACGTAAAATCAGCGGATTTGACGAAGGTAGTGGTGCAAAAAAGTAGGCCAGCAGCTACGCGTTGCGCTTTTTTGGTGCGCAGCCGCTGGCGGAGGTCGGTGGCTAGTCACCTAGCGTGTCAGCGAATAGGTGGCGCGTACTGAATGCCGCCATCTTTCCACAGAGCGTTCAGGCCGCGCGCAATGTTGAAATCAGAGTCCGCGCCCACGTTGCGGTCATAAATGTCCGCATAGTTACCCACCTGTTTGACGATTTGGTAAGCCCAGTCTGACGAAAGGCCCATGGCTTCACCAAAATCGCCATCTTGTCCAAGCAGGCGCATCACATCGGGATTGTCTGAACTGAGCTGCTCATCCACGTTGGCTTGGCTGACGCCCAGTTCTTCGGCGTTCAGCATGGCAAACAGCGACCACTTCACGATGTTGAACCACTGGTCATCCCCTTGGCGCACGGCGGGGCCCAGCGGCTCTTTGGAGATGATCTCCGGCAGCACCACGGCCATATTGGGGTCGGCCAGTTGAATGCGCTGGGCATAGAGCTGCGAGGCATCCGAGCTCAATACATCGCAGCGGCCTGCTTCGAAGCCCGCAATCGACTGTTCAGGTGAATCAAACACCACCGCATCATAGGTCATGTTGTTAATGCGGAAGTAGTCGGAAAGGTTTAGTTCGCTGGTGGTGCCTGACTGAGTGCAAATAGCCGCCCCATCCAGTTCTTTGGCGCTCTGTACGCCGAGGTCGCTGGCCACCATAAACGCCTGGCCGTCGTAGTAGCTGACGCCAGTGAAGTTCATCCCGAGGGTGGTGTCGCGGCTGGAGGTCCAGGTGGTGGTGCGGGAGAGCACGTCCACCTCGCCAGACTGCAGTGCGGCAAAACGTTCCACCGAGTCTAACGGTACGAAATTGACTTTGCTGGCATCACCTAGCGCGGCAGCGGCAATGGCGCGGCACACATCGGTGTCCAGGCCGCGGTATTGGTCGTTATCGTCCAGCGATGAGAAGCCGGGCTGGGCCGCGTTAACGCCGCAGCGCACGCTGTCGCGCTCTTGAATGGCCTCAAGGGTATCGGCCATGGCCGTGGCAGGTACCCAGAGAGCGGGTGCTAATAGAGTGATTCCCAATCCTAACCAACGCGTTGTAGTCATTTATTATTCCTTAACGTCGAGCGCAGCAACTCCTACGCATAAAAAAGCCGGGCAGAGCCCGGCCAGATACCTAGCGTAGCTGCCCGCTTATGCGAAGGCTTTACGCATAAAGGGCGGCAGCGCCAGGGCTCCACGATGGGCCTCTGCTGTGTAGTACTGTAGCGGCATTTCGTGGCTGGCGGCAGCTTCTTCGCGGAAGCTTTCAACGCTGGCGCCTTTACCGGCCAACGTCACGCTCCACCAACCCGAGGGATACACCGGTTGGGGGAAAGGTAGCGTGGCAACGCTATCGAAGCCTGCTTCGCGCATGTCGTTGCGCAGTTCGCGAATGATCGAACCGCTATGATAAAGCGGCGATTCGCTCTGCTGTACCATCACCCCGCCGCTTTTCAGAATGCGGTGGCAGCGCTTCAAAAAGTCGGTTTTGAACAGGCCTTCGGCTGGGCCGACCGGGTCGGTGGAGTCGATGATCAGCACGTCGATACTCTCGTCGGCCGCGTCGTCTACCCACTTCACGCCGTCGGCAAACAGCAGCTCGGCCCGGGGGTCGCCGTTGGCTTCCACGAGTTCGGGGAAAAAGCGCTCGGCGGCCTTGGTGACTTCCTCGTCGATATCGATCTGGGTGACCTTCTCGACGCCCGGATGGCGCAGCACTTCTTTCAACGTGCCGCAGTCGCCGCCGCCAATGATCACCACCCGCTTGGGGTCTTGGTGGGTGAACAGCGCCGGGTGGGCGATCATTTCGTGATATAGGAAGTTGTCGCGATCGGTGAGCATCACGCAGCCATCCAGCACCATCAGGTTGCCGTAGGTTTCGGTGGCGTACACTTCTAGATGCTGGTAAGGGCTCTGCACATCCAGCAGTTTTTCGGTGATTTTCAGCGAGAAAGCGCTGCCGTGGCTATCAAAGACTTCGGTAAACCACTGGTCGTCGCGTAGGTCGCTCATTGCTTGGCTCCTGGGCATGAGTCGTTCGATTGAGTCGGAATGCCCTGATGGTACTGCGGGCTTAAGTCGTGCAGCGCCTCCATAAAGGCGGTGACATGATCAGGGTTGGTGAACTGGCTGATGCCGTGGCCCAAGTTGAACACGTGGCCCGGGCCGTGGCCGTAACTCTCCAGCACGCGGGCAACTTCGGCGCGAATGGCGGAGGGGCGAGCAAACAGCACGTTGGGGTCTAAATTACCCTGCAGGGCGACTTTATGGCCTACGCGGGCGCGGGCGTCGGACAGCTCGGTGGACCAGTCGATGCCCAATGCGTCGGCACCGGCACAGGCAATGTGCTCCAGCCACTGGCCACCGTTCTTGGTGAACAGAATGACCGGTACGCGACGGCCATCGTGCTCGCGGATCAGCCCGGAGACGATCTGCTCCATGTAGCGCAGCGAGAACTCCAGGTAGGCCGGTGTGGACAGCGCGCCGCCCCAGGTATCAAAAATCTGTACCGCCTGGGCACCGGCGCGGATCTGGGCATTCAGGTAGTCGGTGACCGCTTGTGCCAGGGTGTCCAGCAGCTGGTGCATGGTGTCCGGCGTGTCATACAGCATGGTTTTTAAGTGGCGGAAGTCTTTGCTGGAGCCGCCTTCAACCATATACGTTGCCAGCGTCCAGGGGCTGCCGGAAAAGCCGATCAGCGGCATGCGGCCGTTCAGCTCGCGGCGGATCGTGGAGACCGCCCGCATCACGTAGTCCAGGTCGCGCTCGGCGTTTGGCACGGTCAGCGCGGCGACTTCTTCGGCGGTGCGTACGGTCTTCTTGAATTTGGGGCCTTCGCCGGTTTCGAAGTAGAGGCCCAGCCCCATGGCATCGGGGATGGTCAAAATGTCCGAGAACAGAATGGCGGCGTCGAGCGGGTAGCGCTCCAGCGGCTGCAGGGTCACTTCGCAAGCCAGGTCATGATTGCGGCACAGGTCCATGAAGCTGCCCGCATCGGCGCGGCTGGCGCGGTACTCCGGCAGATAGCGGCCGGCTTGGCGCATCATCCACACCGGAGTGCGGTCAACGGGCTGGCGAGCCAGCGCGCGAAGAAAACGGTCGTTTTGCAAAGGTGTGGTGGTCATAAACACTTGCTCTTGAGAAATTTGCCCGCATTGTAAGGGAGTCATCGTACCTGAAGATAGGAATTGTACGTGAAGATAGCCGGGGGTGGCGGCGCAAACCGTGGCAAAAATCGTCGCACCCCGCTAAGACCGTGAGGCCTGCGCGGCTTCCTGGTAAACTGTCCGCCCACTTCGCCAACACTGGTGTGGTTAACTGGTTTGGTTAATCAGCGAGGAACCCTGTGACCATTCGCTTCATTGCTGCCTCTCGGCTGCCCACTCCCTGGGCTACATTCACCATGCATGGCTTCGAAGACGACGCCACGGGTAAAGACCATATCGCCCTAACGTTGGGCGATGTGAGCGGCGGCGAGCCGGTGTTAGGGCGCGTGCACTCTGAGTGCTTAACCGGCGATGCGCTATTCTCGATGCGCTGCGACTGCGGCTACCAGCTGCAAGAAGCGCTAAAGCGTATTGCCGAAGAGGGGCGCGGCGTGCTGCTCTATTTACGCCAGGAAGGGCGTGGCATTGGCCTGCTCAATAAAATTCGCGCCTATCATCTGCAGGACCAGGGCGCCGATACCGTAGAAGCCAACGAGCAGCTCGGCTTTGGCGCCGACATGCGCCGCTACGACCTCTGCGTGCCGATGCTCAACCACTTGGGCATTACCGCGCTCAAGCTGATGACCAACAACCCCCGCAAGGTGGATGCGCTAACCCGCGATGGCGTGAACGTCGTCGAGCGTCAGCCCATCACCACCGGTTTAAACCCGCATAACGAACAGTACCTCTCCACCAAAGCGGGCAAGCTCGGCCATATGATGGCGCTGGATGATTTCACCCAGGCCAGCGATGTGGATATCGAACGTAAGGGGTAACGCTTAACCGTTCGCCGCCGCCTGCTCTTTTTCGGCGGCGCGGGCAAGCGCAGGGCGATTAGCATGACGGGCGCGGTAAGCTACCAGCGGCTCCGGTAGGCGGTGCTTCATGCTGGCCGCCCAGGTCAGCGTATGCGTCAAGAAAAGATCCGCGAGAGTGAAAGTGTCGCCTACCAGGGTTTCCTGGCCGCGGTAGCGGCGCTCCAGCGCGAGCAGCGCGCGTTGAAACTCCCAAGCGGCAGTGGGCAGTATTGAGGGGACTCGCTTGTCTTGTGGCAAGGCGAACTTGTGCTTGGCCTGTAGCCACAGGGGCTGTTCAATCTCGGTAACGATAAAGCTGAGCCACTGGTCGACCTGGGCGCGCTCGGCAACGCTTTGAGGCAGCAGTTGCCCTGCGCCATACTGCTCGGCGAGATAACGGCAGATAGGCGCAGACTCAAACAGCATTAGCTCGCCATCTTCCAGCACCGGCACCTTGCCATCCGGGTGGCGAGCAAGATGCTCGGCACTTTGCCCCTCGCCTTTATCCAGCGCTACGTGGTGGCACTGGTACTCTAGGCCCAGCTCTTCAAGCGTCCAAGCAGCGCGTAGCGAGCGGGAATTGGGAAAGCTGTATAGCGTGATCATTCGGTGGCTCCAGGCAGTACCGTTGAAGCTTTCACTGTAGCACTCCCTGGAACCCTGTCACGAGCTACTAGCTCCGCGCAGCGCGGATGCGTTCGTAGGCGTTGCCGATTTCGCTGGTCCGTGCCTGAGCCACTTCTCGCATGCTCTCTGGCAACCCTTTGCCGGCCAGTTTATCCGGGTGGTTTTGGCTCATCAGGCGGCGGTAGGCTTTTTTGATCTCAGCATCGCTGGCATCTTCCGATACCCCAAGAACGCGGTAAGCATCTTTTAAGGCTTCTTCGCTGGCGCCTTGAGAATTGGCCGCCGCACCGTGCAGCATGGCTTCGATTTGCTGAACTTCGGCGTCGCTACAGCCAACGCCGCGGGCAACGCGCAGAATCATCTCGTGCTCGGCGGGGTGCAGCACGCCATCGGCGGCAATCGCGCTCAACTGAACCTGTAAAAACACTTGGCGCAGTACCGGCTGGCGCTGGGTGAGGCGGTTGACCTTGGCCAGCTCGGCATCCAGGTTGAAGTCAGCCGCGCGGCCCCGGTCAAAGGCGGCGCGAGCTTTGGCGCGGTGCTCGCCCTGAAGGCGCATTTGATCGAAGAGCTTTTCGGCAACGTCTAGCTCGCCCTCGGTGACTTTGCCATCGGCCTGACAGAGACAGCCCATCACGGAGAAGATTGATTCCACAAAGCCTTCTTGAATTTGCACACGGGCAGCGTTCAAGCGACGGCTGATGCGCCGACCCAGCCACCAGCCAAGGCCGCCACCTACGAGTAAGCCAATGGGGCCACCGACGGCAAGGCCAATCAGACCAAACACAATAATTAGAAATAACATAGACGTCTCAATAGGTTAAAAACACGTGGGCCACACGCGGAAGTTACGGCAGCCGGGCACGAATGGCGCGCTCGATGCCTTCAGCGTCCAGGCCGCAGTCGCGCAATAGCTCGGCGGGGGTGCCATGTTCCACAAAGGCGTCCGGCAGGCCTAAGTTCAGCACTTCCACCTGAACGCCTTCCGCGTTGAGTAGCTCGTTCACCGCGCTACCCGCACCGCCCGCGATCACGTTCTCTTCCAGGGTGACCAGCAGTTCATGCTCGTCCGCTGCGTGAAGCACGGCGTCGCGATCTAAAGGTTTCACCGAACGCATGTTGATATGGGTGGCGTTGAGCTTCTCAGCCACTTCAGCGGCGGCGCTATTGACGCTGCCAAACGCCAGCAGGGCAATGCGCACACCGTCGCTGTTGCTCTCGCGGCGCACCTGGGCTTCGCCGATGGTCAGCGGTTCCAGGTGCTCAGGAATGGCGACGCCGGGGCCGGTGCCACGGGGGTAGCGCACGGCAGCCGGGCCAGAATGGTGGTAGGCAGCGCTGAGCATGGCGCGGCATTCGGCTTCATCGGCAGGCGCCAGAATCACCATGCCTGGCACGCAGCGCAGGAACGAAAGATCCATGCTGCCGTGGTGGGTGGGGCCGTCTTCGCCCACTAGGCCTGCTCGGTCGATGGCGAAGGTGACATCTAACTCCTGTACCGCCACGTCATGAATCAGCTGGTCGTAGCCGCGCTGCAAGAAGGTGGAGTAGATCGCCACCACTGGCTTCATGCCTTCGCAGGCCATACCGGCGGCCAGCGTGACCGCGTGCTGTTCGGCAATCGCCACGTCGAAATAGCGGTCGGGGTAGGTCTGCGCAAAGCGAATCAGATCCGAGCCTTCGCCCATGGCGGGAGTGATACCCATCAGGCGCGGGTCGGCGGCGGCCATGTCGCACAGCCAGTCCCCAAACACATTGCAATACTTTTTCTTGGGGGCGTTCTTCGGCGCGCTGGGGCTGTCCGGTTTGCTCACCAGCGAGGTGCTCACGGTCGTGGTGGTTTTTTCCAGCTTAGTAATCGCGTGATAGCCAATCTGGTCGGCTTCGGCGGGCAGGAAGCCTTTCCCTTTGACCGTTTTGATATGCAGGAACTGTGGGCCTTTCTGGTCGCGCAGGTTACGCAGCGTTTGAGTCAGCGCCTCTAAGTCGTGGCCGTCGATGGGACCAACGTAGTGAAAACCCATCTCCTCAAACAGCGTGGCGGGGCTCACCATGCCCTTCATATGCTCTTCGGTACGCTTGGCAAGCTCCAGGGCGCCAGGCAGGTGGGATAGCACCTTTTTGCCCTCTTCGCGCATTTTGAGGTAGGGCTTGCTGGAGAGCACACGTGCTAAATACGTGGCAATTCCGCCGACGTTTTCGGAGATCGACATCTCGTTGTCGTTCAGCACTACCAGCATATTGGCATTCACGTGGCCCGCGTGGGCCAGCGCTTCAAACGCCATCCCTGCGGTGAGCGCGCCGTCGCCAATAATGGCGCAGACCTTGCGTGGGTCGTTTTGTGCTTGCGCAGCCAGGGCCATGCCTAGCGCCGCAGAGATGGAAGTGCTGGAGTGGCCAACGCCAAAGGTGTCGTACTCGGACTCTGCCCGGCGGGGAAACGCCGCCAAGCCGCCGTGCTGGCGAATGCTGAGCATGGCATCGCGCCGCCCGGTGAGGATTTTATGCGGGTAGGCTTGATGACCCACGTCCCACACCAAGCGGTCTTTCGGCGTGTGAAAGGCGTGGTGCAGCGCGACACTGAGCTCAATAACGCCCAGGCCTGCGCCAAAGTGGCCGCCCGTCACGCCAACGCTGTAGAGCAAGTAGGCGCGTAGCTCATCCGCTAACTGGGCGAGCTGTTTAGCATTCATGGCCCGCAGCGCGGCGGGATGATCAAAAGAGTCGAGCAGTGGCGTCGCCGGGCGCTCGCGGGGTATCTCGTCGAACAGCTTCATAGGCATGTGTTAGTGGTCGCGCTCGATCATATAGTGGGCAAGATCGGCCAGGGGTGCGGCCTGCTCGCCTAACGGGGCGAGGGCGGCAATGGCCTCGTCAATAAGCGTGTTCGCTTTGCGCTGCGCCCCCTCCAGCCCCAGTAAGCTTGGGTAGGTAGGCTTGGCACGGGCGGCGTCAGCGCCGGAAATTTTGCCCAGCGTGGCGGTGTCACCCGTCACATCCAGGATGTCGTCATGAATCTGGAAGGCTAGGCCAATGGCGCGGGCGTAGCGAATTAGCGCTGCTAGGCGCGGGTCGTCCTCTTCCACCGCGACCAGGCCGCCCAAACGTACGGCCGCCACGATCAGCGCGCCGGTTTTATGGGCGTGCATATGTGCCATTGCTTCGGCGTCTGGGTGGCCGCCCACGGCGGCTAAATCCAGCGCTTGGCCAGCCACCATGCCATCGCGGCCAGAGGCGACCGCCAGCGTGGTGACTAGCTGGCCCAGGCGCGGGTGCGGGCGGCTGGCCAGCACTTCAAACGCCAGGGCTTGCAAGGCATCGCCCGCTAAAATAGCCGTCGCCTCATCAAAGGCTTTATGCACCGTGGGCTGGCCGCGGCGCAGGTCGTCATCATCCATGGCGGGCAGGTCGTCGTGAATCAGCGAGTAGGCGTGAATCAGCTCGATGGCCGCCGCGGGAGCATCCAGGGCGTCGTCACTTGCCCCAAGGGCTTGACCTGCTAAATAGACCAGCAGTGGGCGCAAACGTTTGCCGCCGACCAAAAGCCCGTGGCGCATGGCCGCCTCTAAACGCTCATCTACCGCTGGGCGTGCATCGAATAGCGCGGCCAGCGTGGCATCCACTCGGGTGCTGCTGGCATGGCGCAGCGTGGCTAGTCGGGAGGCGTGGGCGGTCACCATGGCGGCGTCTCCTCGCTGTCGTTGCCAGCATCCTGGGCTCCTGCGAACGGGGCAACTGCCAGTTTGCCGTCGGTATCTTCGCTCAGGGCCCGTACTTTTAGCTCAGCGCTATCGAGGCGCTGCTGGGCATCACGGGTCAGGCGAACGCCCTGCTCAAAAGCGGTCAGCGCATCTTCCAATGAGAGTTCGCCGGACTCCAGGCGTTCCACAATGGTCTCTAGCTGGGCAACCGTTGCGGCAAAATCTTGTGGGGGTGTGGTGTCGCTCATTGGGCAATGCCTACCGTTTTCCGGGCGCCCTGGTATCAGCAAGGGCGACGAGTGTGGCTGCGGATGCTGTTAAATAAACGCACAGTATACACCGAGGCGAGGGGGTGGCGTCTGCCCTCCCTATGGGTTGATTGTTCGACTTGTACTCTGTTCATCTTGAAAGCGCACACTTTTCATCACGCCAAGACACCGGGAGCGCAAGCGGCTGTGCTACTATACGGGCCTCCCGTGAACCGATACACGGCGCATGCCGCCGACCATAGAGGTTGATTCAGCCATGGCCAAAACGTCCCTGGAAAAGAGCAAGATCAAGATCCTGCTACTCGAGGGCGTCCACCAAAGCGCGGTGGACAATTTTCACAACGCAGGTTACGAGAACATCGAGCATCTGCCGACTTCGCTGGATGAAGAGTCGCTGATCGAGAAGATTCGTGATGTTCACTTTATCGGCATCCGCTCCCGCACTCAGCTAACCGAGCGCGTGTTTGAGGCGGCCGAGAAGTTAGTAGGCGTTGGCTGTTTCTGTATCGGTACCAACCAAGTTGACCTGGATGCGGCGCTCAAGCGCGGTATCGCGGTATTTAATGCGCCTTACTCCAACACCCGCTCAGTGGCGGAGCTGGTACTGGCAGAAGCCATTATGCTGCTGCGCGGTATTCCCGAGAAGAATGCTCGCGCGCACCAGGGCGGCTGGCTGAAGTCGGCGAAAAACTCCCACGAAGCGCGCGGTAAAACCCTCGGTATCGTGGGTTACGGCAGTATCGGCGCACAGCTCTCCGTCTTGGCGGAATCGCTCGGCTTCAACGTGATTTACTACGATGTGATCACCAAGCTGGGCATGGGCAACGCCAGCCAGGTCGGCAGTTTGGAAGAGCTGCTCGGTCGCTCTGACGTGGTCAGCCTGCACGTGCCGGACCTGGCCTCTACCCGCTGGATGATTGGCGCGAAAGAGATCGCCGCCATGAAGGATGGCGCGATTCTGATCAACGCCGCCCGTGGCAGCGTGGTGGAAATCGAGCCGCTGGCGGATGCCATTAAAGCAGGAAAACTCAATGGGGCGGCCATCGACGTCTTCCCGGTTGAGCCGAAAGGCAACGATGAAGAGTTCCAAAGCCCGCTGCGCGGCCTGGATAACGTGATTCTGACGCCGCATATCGGTGGTTCTACCCTGGAAGCCCAGGAGAACATCGGTATCGAGGTATCCGAAAAGCTGATCACTTATTCGGACAACGGCACCACGGTCACCTCGGTCAACTTCCCCGAAGTGGCACTGCCCGCGCACCCGGACAAGCACCGTTTGCTGCACATTCACGACAACGTGCCCGGCGTGCTTTCTCAGATCAACCGCGTGCTGTCAGAAAACGGCATCAACATTTCTGGCCAGTATCTGCAGACCAACGATAAGGTCGGTTACGTGGTGATTGATGTCGATAAAGCCTACGGCCCGCAGGCGCTGGAAGCGCTGAAGCAAGTAGAGCACACGCTGAAGATTCGCGTGCTCTATTCGGCGCAGAATAGCTGATATTACCGACCCGCGCAGCGTCACAAAACGGCCCGAAAGGGCCGTTTTGCCTATCAGGCCAGGTCGAACAGCAGCACTTCGCTGGCGTCGCTGCTGGTCAGCTCAACGTGCTCGTCCGGCGTAAAAGCGGCGGCATCGCCGGTGGTGAGCCGCTCGCCGTTCACTTCGACGGCACCTTTTACTACGTGCAGCCATGCGTAGCGTGAGGGCGGGGACGTGACTTGCTCCCCGGCGCTTAGCAGGCTGGCGTACAGGCTGACATCCTGATTCACGCTCACCGAGCCATCGCGGCCATCTGGGGAGAGCACCAAGCGCCACTGGCCCTGCCGCTCGGCGGTGGGGAAGTGCTTCTGCTCGTAGCTGGGCTGGATGCCACGCTGGGCGGTTTCGATCCAGATTTGCAGAAAGTGCAGCCCGTTTTCTTGAGAGTGGTTGAACTCGCTGTGCAGTACGCCCGTGCCTGCGGACATGCGCTGCACATCGCCGGGGCGCATCACTTCGCCATTGCCCATGTTGTCCTTGTGCTCCATCTCGCCATCAAGCACGTAGGAGATAATTTCCATATCCCGGTGGGGGTGGGCGCCAAAGCCGTGGCCGGGGGCCACACGGTCTTCGTTGATCACCCGCAGCGCGCGGAAGCCCATGTGGTTGGGGTCCATGTAATTGGCGAACGAAAACGTGTGGTAAGAGCGCAGCCAGCCGTGGTCGGCGTAGCCCCGCTCGTGGGAGCGACGAATCTTCATTAAAGCACCTCATCACTGAGTTAAGTTACCGCCTACTATACGACCGAGTGCGCGTGGCGTGGGGTGAAGCTTTCTCAATGATGTCGTCGAAATAATCGACGGTTGGCGGTGTCGTTGATCTGCATCAAACACGCCGAGATGCACCCACGGCGGGCTTTTTGTTATCATGCGCGCCTTTATTGACCCGGTCCGCCCTTTGCGAGGGCGACTACCAGGAGCACTCCATGACGACCCCGACCCCGACCCCGACCCCGACCCCAACACCGCCCGTTGTGGTGGCAGCGCTGTATAAATTTGTCACCCTGAGCGACTTTGAAGCACTGCGCGAGCCGCTGCGCCAAACCATGGTCGATAACGGCGTGAAAGGCACGCTGTTGCTGGCCAAAGAGGGCATCAACGGCACCGTGGCCGGTAGCCGCGAAGGCATCGACGCGCTGCTGGCTTGGCTCACCGCCGACCCACGTTTAAGTGATATCGACCATAAAGAGTCGTTTTGCGACGAGCCGCCGTTCTACCGCACCAAGGTCAAACTGAAAAAAGAGATCGTCACGCTGGGCGTGCCGGGCATCGACCCCAACGACACCGTGGGCACCTACGTAGAGCCAGAGAATTGGAACGACGTCATCTCCGACCCCGAAGTGTTGGTGATCGATACTCGCAATGACTACGAAGTGGCGATTGGCAGCTTTGAAGGCGCGGTGGACCCGAAAACGACTACTTTCCGCGAGTTTCCCGAGTACGTGCGCCAACACTACAACCCGGAGCAGCACAAGAAAGTTGCGATGTTCTGCACCGGCGGTATCCGCTGCGAAAAGGCCTCCAGCTTTATGCTGAAAGAGGGCTTTGAAGAGGTGTACCACCTGAAAGGTGGCGTGTTGAACTACCTGGAAAAAGTCCCGGAAGAGAAGTCGCTGTGGCGCGGCGAGTGTTTCGTGTTCGATAACCGGGTCACCGTGCGCCACGACCTCACCGAGGGCGAGCATGAACAGTGCCACGCTTGCCGGATGCCGATCTCCCAGGAGGATATGCAGTCATCGGCCTATGAGCCGGGCATTAGCTGCCCCCACTGCATCGACTCGCTGCCCGAGAAAACCCGCGCCGCCGCCCGCGAGCGTCAGCGCCAGATCGAGCTGGCCAAAGCCCGTGGTGAGCCTCATCCGCTGGGCTATAACCATCGCCAAGGCACTCGCGAGAAAGCGTAATCATCCTGGCCGACGATGTGGCAGAAGGCATCGATGCGTTTATCGAAAAGCGCGCCTCGCTGGCAGCATCGCTAGTACACGCTGCTAGCCATTGGTGGAATTTGTTTCCGTAAACGCGACAGCGCCCGCGCGGCGCGTTATCCTGCTGGCTTTTTACGTCATTCAGCGCCTTCAGGAGAGTATCAGGTGAGTGAAGCCAAGCGCAGATCAGTCGGACGTCCGGCGGGAGCCACCAAAGCCAGCGGTGGGCATAGCCAATCGTTAGTACGCGGCCTCACGCTGCTCGAATATCTATCCGCTAGCCCGCTGGGCCTTGCGCTTTCAGAGCTGGCGGAAATGGCTGACCTTGCCCCTTCCACCACTCATCGCCTGCTTCAGGCGCTGCAAAGCCAGGGCTTTGTTACCCAAGAGAGCGAGCAGGGCTTGTGGCGCATCGACGTCAAAACCTTCCGAATTGGTAACAGCTTTTTAGAAGCACGCGACGTGGTGGCCAAAAGCCGCCCGTTTTTGCGCCGCTTAACCGCAGAAACCGGCGAAACGGCGAACCTGGGTATTCGCGATGGCGCTACGGCGGTCTTCCTGGCTCAAAACGAATCCCCGCAGATGATGCGCATGATCACGCGGCTGGGGTCCCGTGCACCGCTTCACGCCTCCGGCGTGGGCAAGGCGCTGCTGGCGTGGATGAGTGAGGAGGAGCGCAGCGCGCTGTTAGAAGGCGGCTACGAGCTGGCCCGTGTGACTGAAAATACCCTCTATCAAACGGATTCACTGCAGGCGGAAATGGCCGCCATTCGCGCCCAAGGCTTTGCCTGCGACCGGGAAGAGCATGCGATTGGCCTGCACTGCGTGGCGGCCTGCATTTTCGACGAGCACCGCACCCCGTTAGCCGCTATTTCTGTGTCTGGCCCCATGGCGCGCATTCCCGAAGAGCGCCTGCTGGTACTGGGGGCGCTGGTGCGTCAAATAGCCGACGAAATTACCCAGCAGCTCGGCGGCCAGTTGCCCCGTTAAACGTTAGAGGGCGCGTATCGTGTTCAGCCTATTTTGGGTGGCGCTGGCCAGCGCCACGCTGCTACCCGGTGGCTCGGAAGTGTGGCTGGCGCGGCTATGGTGTGTGGGCGAGCCTGCGCTGGCGTTGTGGGCCGTGGCTACCGTGGGTAACACGCTGGGCAGTTTGATCAATGTGGCCCTGGGCCGCTACGCTCGTCAGTTTCAACATCGCCGCTGGTTTCCGGCGTCGCCTGAGGGTCTGGCCCGCGCCGAGCGCTGGTACCACCGCTTTGGTGAGGCGAGCCTGCTGCTGTCTTGGTTACCCGTGATTGGCGACCCGCTCACCGTGCTGGCAGGGGTGATGCGCCTTGCTTGGTGGCGGGCGCTGCTCTGGATTGTGCTGGCAAAAGGTGCCCGCTATGGGCTGCTGATTGCGCTGGCCCATCAATGGTTGGCGCCTTACTGCCAATAACCGGCAATTACCTTCACTCGGTTTCATTGGTGCACCAAAAGCAGACGCGTTAACGTCACTTTCATTGAGGCATGTTACCCTTATGGTTTTCTACCAAAGCGTTATACAAAACTTGCATTCTTAGCGGATGCACTATCCTGTGTTTAGCATTAATAGGCTGAATCTTAACGATTACAGGATGGCAATACTCACCCAAAGGGAGGTTATGGTGTGACGTCACTACGTTTACTACCCTGGCTCAGCGTCTGGATGCTGACGCTGTTCGCCATGCTGGCCGGGCCAGCCATGGCGCAAACTACGCTAGGCGCCGAGAGCGACGCGCCTGCCGCTGAAGAGCAACCCTCTTATACGGCGCTGGCGGATTTGCTTGAAGATGAGCAGGCCCGTCAGGAACTGATTGAGCTGTTACGCAATCAGGCCTCAGAGCTGCCCGCAGGCGTCGCCGCTGAACTCTCGCCGGAAGCGGCTGCTGCAGGTGGCAATGTGACACCTGAGGACGTTTCACTGCCCCGCCAGTTGGCGGAACTAACCAGCCGAGTAGTGGGCGATGTGGGTGGTCAGATTGAGCAGGCCGTGGCGATCGTCGGCAATATATTCACCGGCCAAGGCGCGGGCAGCAGCTTCGATATGGCGGCCTTCATGAACGCAGCCATCAATCTGGGAATCGTGATCGTGGCGACCTTCGCCATTTTTATGGTGTTCCGCCGGTTGGCAAAATCATTGTTCACCAAAATCAGCGGCTGGTCACAGCAGGGCACGGGACTGACGCCGGTGCTACGTTTAGTGCTGTGTGTCGCGATCGCCGCGGTCGTCGATATTCTTTTGATCGCCCTGGCGTACGTTGGCGGTAACTTGGTGGCCACCTTTGCCGTGGGGGAGACCGGTGAACTCTCTACCCGCGCGTCGCTCTTTTTAAATGCCTTCTTGATCATCGAGCTGCTCAAAGCCGGTGTGCGAATGCTGTTCTCCTCGCGTTACGAGGGTCTTCGCTTATTACCGATTTCAGCTCAAGAAGCCTCGTATTGGAACCGCTGGCTGGCGCGCCTGATTGGCATGGTGGGATACGGCCTGATGGTCGTCGTACCGCTGGTCAACTTCTATGTGGCCGCCACCCTGGGACAAGCGGTCGGCACGCTGATCATGCTGCTGGCGTTCATCTATGCGGTGGGCGTGGTGCTCAAAAACCGCGTGCGCCTGCGCGATAATCTAAATCAAATGAGCGCGCGCTCGACGCTGACGGCGAGCCGTGTATCGCTGCAGCTGTTTGCCCGCACGTGGCACCTATTCGCGCTGATCTATTTCTTAATGGTGTTTGTGCTGACGCTTACCCGTCCGGGTGATGCGCTGCCCTTTGTCCTCTTTGCGACGTTGAAGACGCTCGGCGCCGTGGTCGTGGGCCTGCTGCTGTCTACGTTCCTGACACAGACCATTGGTCGTCGTATTCAACTCTCCGATGACCTGCGCCGCAAACTGCCGCTTTTGGAAGTGCGCTTGAATAGCTACGTGCCCAACGCGCTGCGCGTGCTGCGCACCATCATTGTCGTGGCTGTGATCATGGTGGTGCTGGATGCCTGGGGAGCGTTCAATCTCGCTGCCTGGTACGCCTCCGAGCGCGGTGCCAACCTGGTGGGCAACCTGATCAGTGTGGCGGTCATTCTGATCGTATCGCTGGGCGTATGGCTGGGGCTGGCCAGCCTGATCGAGCACAAGCTGAACCCCGAGACGGGCGACGGGGAGCCCTCGGCGCGTGCCAAGACGCTGCTTAGCCTGTTCCGTAATGCACTGGCCATTGCCATGGTGACCATTACCGGCATGATCGTTCTGTCGGAGATCGGCATCAACATCGGGCCGCTGATTGCCGGTGCCGGTGTGCTGGGTCTGGCGATCGGTTTCGGTGCCCAGAGACTGGTGCAGGATGTCATCACCGGCGTCTTCATCCAGGTCGAAAACGCCATGAATACTGGCGATGTCGTGACCGTAGGCGGTATTACCGGCACTGCTGAGCGGTTGAGCATACGTTCGGTGGGTATTCGCGACCTTTCCGGCACCTACCATATCGTGCCGTTCTCCAGTGTGGACACGGTCTCCAACTACATGCGTGAGTACGGTAATCACGTGGGCGAATACGGTATTGCCTACCGCGAGAACATCGACGATGCCATTGCCCAGCTCCAGTTGGCCTTCGAAGACCTTAAAGCCAGTGACGAACATGGCCATCAACTGTTGGCGGACATGACTGTGGCGGGCGTTACTGCGCTGGCCGACAGCTCGGTCAATATCCGTGTGGTCATCAAGACCACGCCGGGTGACCAGTGGGGCGTTGGCCGGGCATACAATCGCCTCGTCAAGATGCGCTTCGACTCGGCGGGTATCGAGATTCCGTTCCCGCATACCACCCTGTACTTCGGGCAGGACAAGTCCGGCTCTGCGCCGCCTGCCAACCTGCGTGTCATGCAGCAGGACTTCACCATCGATGGTAGCCCGGCAGGGCAGCCCAAACGAGCAGAGCTCGAAGTGGATGACCGCCATCGCCCACGGCGTGGAAAATCACCGAGTGCGCAAGAGGCTGAGCACCATAAGCCTGACGATGAGGACGTGTGATCCTCGACGCATCAACGACAAGGCCGCCTTCGGGCGGCCTCATTGTGTTGGGTCAGTCGCGCCGCTCGCCAGGGTAGTTTTCGGAGTGGCGACCCTCTAGGTTGATCGATTCGCCGCCGTCTACAAATAGCACTTGCCCGGCCACAAAGGCATTATCCAGCAAATAGTGCAGGGCTTGTACAAGGTGTGCTGGGTTGCCTTGGTGATTGACCGGAATGCCTTCGATGCGCCACTGGATATAGTCGCTGGTACGCTGGGAGGCAGGCAGCACGACACCAGGGGCGATACCGTTAATCCGTAGGCGCGGAGCAAACTCCAGCGCTGCCATGCGGGTCATCTCAGCTAGGCTTTTCTTGGAGAGCAGGTACGCCGCATACGGATATTGGTGATAGGCCACTTTGTTGTCGATGATATTGATGACCTGGCCGTGTTCGACCACCTCGGCAAAGTGGCGCGTCAATAACAGCGGGGTAAACATATTGACTCGAAACTGAGTCTCCAGCATGGCCATATCGGTACGGGCAATCGGCGCTGGTTCATAAGCTGAGGCGCTATTGAGCAGCACGTTCAACCCAGGAAAACGCGTTTTAGCTTGGGTGATTAATCCTTCTAGCGAATCCTCTAAAAAGTTGCAGGGCAGAATCTCGCACTCACGACCCTTCCCGCGAATTGCGTCTGCCACTTCCTCTGCTTCCCCCCGGGAGCTATTCACGTGTAGCGCGATATCAAAGCCCTTATCGGCTAGCGCTTCAGCAAAATAGCGGCCCAGGCGCGTGGCGCCGCCGGTTACAAGTGCAGCAGGTGTCTCCATTGCTTTATCCCTCGCAGCAGGTAGTGTTTGTTAACTAACGTTGTCATGGTAATCAAAAAGACTCTCTGCGTGAGTGCAGCGTTTGTCAATAACTTGTACAGAGCTTGAACGGGATGGTTAACCGTCTACTCTGTTGGAGCGCCGATTGATACCTATACGCTAAAACGGTGTGGGCTAGGTCATCGGCTCACCAGCCGTTAGTCATCCAGCCTCTTATATTGGGATATAGTTATGTCATTAAGGTCGTCACCCGTAACGTCAACCCCCCCGCCCGCGTCGGCTCAACACGAGTGCGTTATCTCGCTAGGAACCAATATTGAGCCAGAGCATCACTTTGCCAAAGCCCTTGAGATTTTGAGCAGTGAGTGCGAACTGCTGGCCCGCTCCGAAGCGGTGCGCACTGCCCCGGTAGGCTTTCAGCAGCAGCCAGACTTCTTAAATGCCGCCCTGGTGGTGCGCACTACGCTTGAGCTGGGCGACTTTAAAGCCTACCTAAAAGAGGTTGAGCATCGCTTAGGCCGTGTTCGCGGGCCGATCAAATCTGGCCCCCGGACCATGGACTTAGACATTGTGGTCTGGGATGGCGAAGTGGTCGACGATGGCTACTTTCATCACGACTATGTTCGGGGGCCAGTGGACGAAGTGCTAGCCGTACTGAAGAGACCGAACTGAAAAAAACGAACTGAAAAAAATAGTAGCGACTGGGAAAGTTTTACGGGGCAGGGCTCACGTTTTCTAAAGATAGGCCGATATTCACGCTACTTCCGCACTGTTTGCGTTCACTTCCGAGGTCAAGCCCGTGATCAGCCTTGCGACTAATATCATGTCGCTACTGGTGATGAATAATCTACGCAGTAGCCAGCAAGCAATGCAGACCTCCATGGAGCGTCTGTCGTCTGGGCTGCGTATTAATAGCGCCAAGGATGATCCGGCAGGCCAGGCGATTGCCAATCGCATGGGCGCACAAATTCGCGGTATGAACCAGGCGATCCGCAATACCAACGACGGTATCTCTATGGTGCAAACCGCCGAAGGCTCGCTGGACCTGATCAACGACAGCCTTCAGCGCATCCGCGAACTCAGCGTTCAGGCGCTCAACGGCACCAATTCCTCAGAAGATCGGGCGTCTATTCAGTTAGAGATCGACCAACGGCTGGAAGAGATTGACCGCGTCGCCAAGCAGAGCAACTTTAACGGCATTAAGCTGATCGAGCGCGATAAAACGCTCAATATTCAGGTAGGGGCCAACGCCGGGGATGTGATTGGCGTGAGCTTTTCGGCGATGGGGCGTCAGGCGCTGGGGTTGGATAACTTCAGCGTATTAGATAATGGTTCGGCCACGCCCAAGCCGATGGATGTCGTGGATGAAGCCATGAAGCAGGTCGACCGCCAGCGCAGCTATTTAGGCGCGGTGCAGAACCGCTTCGAGAGCGTCATTGACGGGCTTAACACCAACATCATTAACACCTCCGCCGCACAGTCGCGTATTCAAGACGCCGACTACGCGCAAGAAGTCTCCAATCTTATTCGCGCCCAACTGCTTCAGCAGGTGGGTATTGCCATGCTAACCCGAGTGAACCAACAGCCGCAGATGATTCTGCGGCTGTTGGAAGGGCTGTAGTTAGAGCTAGCTGATCACCGTTAGTCGATGATGCCCTGTTCCCGCGCCATGGCGTAAGCCGCTTGCGGGCCGTTCCATAGCGAGGGCAGCAGAATCAGCGACACCGGGATCGCGGTGATCACGATAAACTGCTGCAGCGCGCCAATTTGACCTGCACCCATATACAGCAGCACGGCCGCCATCAGGGCCATCGCAATACCCCAAAAAGCGCGCATGTAAGGGCTAGGGTCATCATGGCCTGCGCCGACGACGGCAATCGCATAGCTCATGGAGTCGCCGGTGGTGGCCACAAAAATCGTGGTCAGTAGTAGAATCGCCAGCGCCATCCAGGTGCCGCCGGGCAGAGCTTGAGCCACCGTGAGAGTCGCCACGTCAAACTGGAAGTTATTGAGCGCTTCGGTCAGGTCAATTACCCCGGTCAACTGATAGTAAATGCCGGAGCCGCCCAGTAGCGTAAACCATACGGTAGTGGCAATCGGGGCGAGTACGGCAACCGCCAGAATCATTTCGCGAATGCTGCGGCCCCGTGAAATGCGTGCCACGAAAATCGCCATCAGCGGTGCATAGCCGATAAACCAAGCAAAGAAGAACACCGTCCACCACTGCATCCACCACGCCGGGGCGGTTTCAGCGGTCATCGTGGCCATGGTGAAAAACTCGCTGACATACGCGCCCATGCTGGAAACGTAGGTGTTCACCAAAAACAGCGTGGGGCCGAACACGATAATCACGGCACCGATCGCTAAGGCCAGCAGTACGTTGAAACGGCTCAGCAGTTGGATGCCTTTATGCACCCCGCTCATCGAAGAGAGCACATAAACAGTGCCCAGTACGGCCAGAATCATCAGCTGCCCGGTGTAGCCTTCCGGCAGGCCAAACAGCTCATGCAGGCCAAAGCTTACCTGAGTGGCCAAAAAGCCGATGGGGCCGACTGTGCCCGCCACCAGCGCAATCACGCAGCAGGCATCCACTAAGCCGCCCAGCGGGCCACGCATCAAGCGCTCTCCCAAAACAGGGTAGAGCAGCGTTCGCGGCTGCAGCGGTTGGCCTTTCACGTAGTGCGCATGTGCCAGCACCACGGCAGTGAGCGAGCCCAGCACCGCCCAGGCCATAAAGCCCCAGTGCATAAACGACTGCGCCAGCGCGCCGGATACCGCTTCAGCGGTGCCCGCTTCGGTATCAAAGGCGGGTGGGGTAACCACAAAGTGGTACACCGGCTCGCCTGCGGCAAAAAACACCCCACCACCGGCTAACAGCGTACATAGAATGATCGAGAGCCACTTAAAGGTGCTCATTTCTGGTGCATCGAGATTGCCGATCTTAGCTTTTGCCGCAGGCGTTAACGCCACGCCAATGGCGATAAAAAACGTCAGCAGAAGCAGCAGCTGGAAATAGCTGCCCAGCACCAGCGCGGTCCAGGCAAAGCCTGCGCTGATGGAATTGGCGACTAGGTCAATGTCGTAAAACGAAAGCGCCAGAAATGCCACGATGAAGCCGATGCTAAGCACCAGCACAATAGGGTCACCGAGGGAAAACCGCGAGGGCCCCTCGGCGCGTTGGGCAGGTTGGTTCATGAAGAGTACCTATTTGGAATGGGAGGTTGCAGGAAAGAGCGGGAGCAGAACCTTTAGCTTAATAAACCCAAGAGGGAGCCGACTTAACGCCGCTGGCCACAGGTTTTCAAAGCAAAAAAAAGCGCCATTCAATGAATGGCGCGAGGACAGGAAACTGCGCATAGTATACGTGGTGTATAGACGAAAGTCTAAAAAAGTTGCTATTTGGTGCATATGGTTATGTCTACGCACCTTCATAAGGCATGTTGGCTTGGGAAGATAAGGCGATAGACGGCGATATATTCCTAAGTATTATCTATCAATGCTTATTAACGTATTGAGATAATTATAGTTGTAAAAGATTGGCAGCATTCATGCTTGGTACGTAGCACAATTTTGTATACAAGGTGTGCTTGCTATGAATGCTTCAACAGCGGTTTTTCCGGGATTAAAACGCGTTGCATTATTGGGGGCGTCGGCTCTTTTATGGCTGCCTGGGGTCGGTCAGGCGGAAGAGACAACCATTCGCTTCCAGTTAGATTGGCGCTTTGAAGGGCCTTCCGCCCCCTTTCTGTTGGCTGAATCCCGCGGCTACTTTGCTGAAGAAGGCCTTGATGTACAAATTGATTCCGGCAGCGGGTCAGCAGGCGCGATTAACCGAGTGGCCTCGGGTGCCTATGAGATGGGCTTTGGTGATCTTAACGCGCTAGTCGAATTTCTTGCTGAAAACCCTGATGGCCCTGGCATTCAAGGTGTCTATATCGTTTACGACGGAACGCCCACCGCGGTATTCACCCGTAAAGAGAGCGGGATTGAGACGCCCGCTGACTTAGCAGGCAAAACCATCGCTGCCCCTGCCTTTGATACCGGCTACCGCGCTTGGGGTATTTTTGCAGCGGCCAATGATCTAGCGGCCGATGCGGTGGAGTGGCAAAACGTCGACCCTACGCTGCGCGAAACACTGCTTACCCGAGGTGATGTAGATGCCATTACCGGCTTCTACTTCACCAGCCTGCTGAACCTGGAAGAGCGGGGAATGAGCGAAGAGGAGCTCACCATCATGCCGTTCCCCGAGTATGGGGTTCCGCTTTACGGCAATGCCATCATTGTTAGCGAGTCCTTCGCCAACGAGAACCCTGAGGCTGTGCAAGGCTTTTTGCGGGCGTTTAACCGCGCCCTGGGCGACACCCTGGATGATCCCGAAGCGGCGATTGAGTACGTGCGCGAGCGCGATAGCTTGATTGACGTTGAAATGGAAACCCGCCGTCTGAAGCTGGCCCTGGAAAGCGTGGTAGACACCCCAGATGCCCGCGAGTATGGCGTGGGGGGAGTGGACGATGAGCGCCTACGGGATGCTGTTGCGCTAGTGGCTAAGGCCTACGACCTACCCACACTGCCATCACCCAGCCAAGTCTTCGACTCCCGTTTCTTACCGCCCGTCGATGAGCGCATGCTGCTGCCGGAGGCTGAGTAATGTCGGCAGCGTTTGTCCGCTTTGATGATGTAAGCCTGGCCTATGACGGCACAGGCAACGCCATTGAGGATATTAATCTCTCCATCCGCGAGGGCGAGTTTGTCGCCTTCGTGGGGCCATCCGGGTGCGGTAAATCCACCTTTATGAAGTTATGCACAGGCCTGCACGCACCTACCCAAGGGAGTGTCAGCGTGGATGGCGCGCCGGTCACCGGACCACTGAAAATCTCCGGTATGGCGTTTCAGAATGCCAACCTGCTGCCCTGGCGTACCACGCTGGATAACGTGCTGCTGCCGCTGGAAATTGTTGAGCCCTACCGTCGGCAGTTTCGTAAGCGTCGCGAGGAGTTTGTGGGCTGGGCGCGCTCACTGCTGAAAACCGTCGGGCTCGCCGAGCATGAGAATAAATACCCTTGGCAGCTCTCCGGCGGCATGCAGCAGCGGGCGTCCATTTGCCGGGCGCTGATCCACCAGCCGCGCCTGCTGATGTTGGACGAGCCCTTTGGCGCGCTAGACGCTTTTACTCGCGAAGAGCTGTGGTGCGTACTGCGGGATTTATGGGAAGCCCAACGGTTTACCGTGGTGCTGGTAACCCACGACCTTCGTGAAGCGGCCTTCTTAGCCGATACGGTGTATGTGATGAGCCGCCGCCCAGGTCGCGTTATTGAGCGTCGCTCCATTGAGCTGCCTCGCCCCCGAGCGTTGGAGACCACCTACGAAAAACCCTTCATTGATCTGGTGCAGGAACTACGCGCCCAGATTGGCGAAGTGCGTAGCACCTGATCGATGACTCTCTGCGTCGGCACCATTAAGGCATTTTTTTATGACCGTAAATAGCAAACTGATTGAACGTCTGGCGCCCTGGATCGCGGTGGTGGTGCTGGTGATGATCTGGGAAGTCACAGTGCGGCTATTTAACGTACCGAGCTTTATCTTCCCCAGCGCCTTGGAAACCGCGCAGGCGTTGATTACCTATGCAGGCCCCATTGGTCAGCACTCTTGGCAAACCTTCTGGACCACGCTGATCGGCTTTGGGTTGGGAGTGGCGGTCGGGTTAGTGCTGGGCTTTATCATCGGCTCGTCGCGCTTTTTGTACAACGCCTGCTACCCGCTGCTGGTGGGGTTTAATGCCATTCCTAAAGTGGCCTTTGTGCCAATTCTGGTGGTCTGGTTTGGTATCGGTTCGGTACCTGCGATTCTCACTGCCTTTTTAATCTGCTTTTTTCCCATTGTCGTGAATGTGGCCACAGGGCTGGCAACCCTGGAGCCAGAAATGGAAGACGTGCTGCGAGTACTGGGTGCGCGGCGCATGGATGTGCTTTTGAAAGTAGGGCTGCCGCGTTCGCTGCCGTACTTTTTTGCCTCGTTGAAAATCGCCATCACCCTAGCGTTTGTGGGCACCGTCGTATCGGAAACCGTCGCCTCTAACCAGGGCATCGGCTACCTGATGATGAGCGCTGGTTCGCAAATGCGTATGGGGCTGGTATTCGCCGGGCTGCTGGTGATCAGCGCGATGGCCATGGTGATGTACGAACTGTTTGCCCAATTAGAAAAGCGTATGACTGCCTGGGCACACCGTAGTTGAGAAAAGAAACGCCGTAGCGGCGAAGTACCGCTGCGGTTTAACTGAATTTGCTGGCATAGCCAGTGTTGAACAATAAGGGGACCCAATGAAATATTTACCCATCGCTAGTTTAGCCGCTGCCATGTTGATATCACCGCTTGCCTCGGCTGAAAAACTATTTTCAGACTCAAGTATCTCGCTGCTATATAGCGATCAGTACCAAGCGTTTGGGCGTAATGAGCGCACCGATACCTATGTCACCTTTGAAAACGTGACGGCACACGACTGGGGCGGCACTTTTTTGTTTGTGGATCGTAACCAAGGGCGAGGTAAAGCCGATGGTGACGACGATCTGTATGGCGAATTCTCCCCAACGCTCAGCCTTGGCTGGCTAAGTGGCGTCGATTTGCAGCGGGGCGCGCTGAAAGATGTGTCGCTAGCAGGAACCTATGAATTTGGCGGCGGCACCAATGCTACCAACATTCTGACAGGCGTGAGCTTCGCCTGGGACGTGCCAGGCACAACGTACTTCAACAGCACGTTCTACTACGTCAATAACAGTGAAATCGCCGATGATCTGCAAATGACGCTCACCTGGGGTGCGCCGTTTGAGGTGGGAGCATCGCGTTTTCTGTTTGATGGCTATATCGACTACTCAACGTCGGCATCGGACCATGACGCAGAGTTTCATTTCAACCCACAGCTAAAATTAGACTTAGGGCACTACCGTGGCCGTCCAGGAGTGCTCTACGCAGGGATTGAGTACTCCTACTGGCACAATAAATATGGCCTTTCCGACAGCGTTATGGATACGGAAAGCGCGGTGAGTGCACTGGTTAAATTTCACTTCTAATCGGCGTGGGTAGCACCATGATGGTGCTACCAGCTATACAGCAGCGAGGCGCTGGTCGTGGTATCAGTGCGCTCGCTGGCATCCTCCGGGGGTTGTGAGTTGTGCTTCACTTCATAAGAGAGGCGCAGCGACAGCCTAGCGTTAAGACGGGCGGTAAGCGCCGTTAGCGAACGGCCGGTGGTGTTTGCATCGGTGTACTCTACCGACATCTCCTGGGCAATATCAGCGTAATCAGAGAGTCGGTAGCGGTAGTCCAGCGCGGTATAGGCCACGGCCAACTGCTGGTTATCTTCTTTTCGCGGGCGATCATTGCGGTAACCCGGGCCTGCTTCCAGCGAGAGCGTGTGCTGCTTATTCTCTAACAACTGCCGTCCATAGCCACCAATTACCGAAAGCTGTTGGTCGTACCCGGCAAAACGGTCCTTCTCCCAGCGGGCAAAGCCAAACAGGTAGTGCGGCCCGCTAAAGTCGTAGCGTTCACGCCCTGCGAGCAGATATTGCTCCGCGCTGGTTTCGCCATCCTTGCTGACGTTACGCACTTCGCCGCGTAGCGAATGGGTCAACTGACCGGTCAGCCAGGTCAGACGCGATTTGCCGATCAGTGTTTGGCTGTCGGTGTTGCCAGAAAGACGGGTAAAACCAAGCTCCGCATCGCCGCTAAATTCGGGGGTGTCCTCTTTCGGAGGCGGCGGCGCATAGAACGGCGAGGCCGCAACGCCGGTCGCCCAAAGTGCGCTGCTAGTGAATACCAGTGAGCGTAGCAAATGTCGCACGACACTCCTCCTTGAGCTTGGGTTCAGTAAGTGGCTGCTATATAAGCAAAGTGAGGTGAAAGCGCAACGACTAACGCCGCTTGGCACTGCGTGCCATAATGACGCGGTCGCGCACCATGAGTTCCGTTATGACCGCCCCCCGCCCTAGAACACTGGCCGAATTACAGCGCTGGCGCCGTACCCGCGCCAAGCGCCGTTGGTACAAACGCAGTTTTCGCCTGCAAGTCATGATGCTGGTGGGGCTGCTGCTGGCGGGTATGTTGCTGGCCCAGGGCACCTATTTGAACCACCGCAAAGCCGAGATCATCACCCACCAAATGGGCGAGCGGGCACTGGCTGTGGCCAAAACCGTGGCCGGGATGCCGCAGATTGTAAACGCTTTTTCCTCTCCTGACCCCTCCGCCATTATTCAGCCCCTTGCCGAACGAGTGCGTCAGGAGACCGGCGCGCGCTACGTGGTGGTGGGTAATGCCCAATCGATCCGCTACTCCCACCCTGTGCCCGAGCGTATCGGCCAGCCCATGGTGGGCGGCGATAACGACCAGGCGCTTATCTATGGCCAGTCGTATGTTTCCGAAGCCACCGGCACGCTGGGTACGGCCATGCGCGGCAAAACGCCGGTGTGGGATGAGGAGGGCAATATCATCGGGGTGGTCTCGGTGGGCTTTATGCTCGACCGCGTCGATATGGATGTGGCCCGCTACACCAGCCTCGGCTGGGCGCTGGTGGCGCTGATGATTGTGCTGGGGTTTGCGGGCGCTTACTGGCTGTCGCAGCACTTGAAAAAGATCATTTTAGGGCTGGAGCCTTACGAAATCGCCCGCTTGGCGATGGAGAAAGAGGCCATCCTGCAATCGATTCACGAAGGCATTCTCGCGGTGAACCGGGATGGCCATATCACCCTGGTGAACCAGCAGGCGCGGCGCTTTTTAGAGCTGCCCGACGAGCATGTGCTGCTGGGTCAGCCGATCCGTGAGGTGGTGCCCAATTCGCGGCTGCTGGAAGTCTTGAAGCATGGCGAGCAGGAGTTTGACCAGGAGATGTGGCTGGGGGATCACCCGGTGGTGGTCAACCGCGTGCCGATTCTGCATGAAGGGGAAATAGAAGGGGCTGTGGCCACTTTTCGTAGCCGCCGAGAAATTATCGACCTCTCCCAAGCACTCACCCAAGCCAGTCGCGATGTGGATATGCTGCGCGCCCAGGCCCACGAGTTCTCCAACAAGCTCTACACCATTTCGGGACTGCTGCAGCTTCAGCGCATCGACGAAGCGCTGGCGCTGATTCATCAGGAAACCGAGCGCGCCCAGGCGCAAATGAGCTTTTTAATGCGCCACGTGGCGGATGCGGTATTGAGCGGCACGCTGCTGGGCAAACTCACCCGCGCCCGCGAGCTGGGCGTTACGTTAGAAATCGACGAGCAGAGCTCGCTCTCCTGCCCGCTAACGCCCACCGGCCAAGAGGTTATGATGAGCGTGGTGGGTAACTTACTGGATAACGCCTGCCACGCCGCGCTCAACGGCCCTCACGGCGACCAGCCCACTGTGCGGCTGTTTTTCACCGACCTGGGCGAGCAGCTACTTATTGAAGTGGAAGATAACGGTGCCGGGGTGCCCGCCGAGCATGCGGAGTCGATTTTTGCCGAAGGATTTTCCACCAAAACCGGCAAGCATCGGGGCATAGGGCTGGCTCTGGTGGCGCGGCTGTGCCGCCAGCACGGGGGCGCAGTGACGCTGGAAGAGAGCGAGCTGGGCGGCGCATGCTTTATTGCCGTGCTGGACCGCTCGCTATGCGCCGAGGCCGCCACCGAGCCTGCGCCCTCATAACGACACGAATAATGACGACGCTAATGAATAAGAGGAAACGCCATGTCTGCGACGCAATACGGCATTTTGGTCGTCGAAGACGATTTTCGCATCGCCGATATCCACCGCGCCTTTATTGAGCAGAGCGACGGGTTTTATGTGGTCGGCATGGCGCGCAACGGCAGTGAAGCCAAGGCGCTGATGGCCCAGCACGCCGCTGATATTCAGCTCATTTTGCTGGATGCCTACTTGCCCGACGTGGAGGGGCTCGAACTACTCTGGGCCATCCGACGGGATCATGTTCATGTGGATATTGTGATGGTGACCGCCGCCAAGGAGGTGGAGACCATTAGCGAGGCGCTGCGCGGCGGCATATTCGATTATCTGATCAAACCCATTGAAGCGGCCCGCATGAACCAGATGTTGACCCGCTTCCGCCGCGAGCGTGAAGTGCTGGCGAACCGTGCCGAGATGAGCCAGGACGAGTTGGATCACGTGTTGGCCCGGGTTACCCCGAGCGAACCCACACGCTCCGACAGCCGAGCGCTACCCAAGGGCATCGACCGCTTAACGCTGCGCCGGGGGGTGGATGCGCTGGCTGCCGCGCCCGACTCGCTCACCGCGATGCAGGTAGCACGCACCATGGGCGCCAGCCGCTCAACCGCGCGGCGCTATTTGGAGTTTTTAGTCGCTGAACAGGCGGTGAGCGCCGAGCTAGGGTATGGCGATGTGGGCCGCCCCGAACGGCGCTATCGGCTGCTAGGCGCCGCTAAGGGGTGGTTGGACAGTCTCTAGTGCCTCGGTGTGAACAAAATGAACAAAACGCACAAAAAGAACAATTTGTCGTTTATGGTCATAAGCTTGTCGTCGGGGGTAGCACTCTTCTAACGTTCACGGCGTAACCACACAAAGCTAACCACTCCAGCGCCCGCGCGGCTGGTTAGCCGTGCTTTTGGTACATTACTCGGCGCACATAATAAGCCGCGCCAACCAAAACACCGTATGAACAATAACGCCTGAACAATAATGTGGAGAACGCCAATGACTACGCTTTCCTTGAAGCGCATCGCCGTGCTTGCCCTGCCGATGGCTGCCCTGGCCATGACGACATCTGCCCAAGCGCAAGAATGGACCCCGAGCCGCTCTATCGAATTTATTGCGCCGGCTAACCCCGGTGGCGGCTGGGACACCCTGGTACGCACCATGTTCCGCGTGATTCAGCAGGAGTCTCTGGCAGACGAAAGCTTCGCGGCCATCAACGTACCTGGCGGCGGCGGCAGTGCGCCAGGCTCCATGGACCACATCTCGATGGCGGGCTTGGCGTCGGCGGCGGGAATGGAGCCCTCGGCAGTGAACTATATCCCGTTCTCTGGCGGCGGCGATGCCATGACCAACCTGATGGGCGGCCACATTGAAGCGGTGATCGGCGGTGCCGGTGAAGCGGTGGGCCAGCTTGGCGAAGGCAGCCAGCTGCGCGCGCTGGGCGTCTCTTCTGAAGAGCGTCTGGGCGGCGGTTTGGCCGACGTGCCCACCTATCAAGAGCAGGGCTACGACTACACCTTCGATATCTGGCGTGGCGTGATGGGCGCGCCGGAAATGCCGGAAGAAGCGGTGGAGTACTACGAAACGCTATTCGCTGAAATGCTCGAAACCGACGCATGGCGCGAAGCCAGCGACCAGCTGGGCTGGATCGATGCCTACCAGGATAGCGAAACGTTTGGTGCCTTCCTGGATGAGCAGCAAGCGCAGTTCAGCAGCGTGCTGACCGATCTGGGCCTGCTGCGCCAGTAAGCGCCAGCGCCCGTTAGAGATTCCCCGGTGGCGCCACGCCGCTGGGATCTTCTGTCTGTTACCGCGAGGGCCAGCGCATCCGCGTTGGCTCCTTCGGAGAAATCCCAATGACCCGATTGAATACTAACCAGTGGCTAGCGCTTGTACTGGCGCTGGTGGCGGCTGCTTATTTAGCCATGGCTTGGCAAATCCCGACGTTCCCCTTACCGCGTCCGGTGGATTCCGACCTGTTCCCCAAAGTATTGGGCGTGTCTCTGCTGCTGCTGGCGGCGCTGCTGTTTTTTGAAAAGCCGAGCGCCATTGCTGGTGCCGATGAGATCGACCATGAGGCTACCAACGGCCCGCTGCTGTTCACCCCCTGGGCGCGTGTCATCGTGACCTCGTTAGCCATCGCCGCCTATGCGTTTTTGCTGGTGCCGCTGGGCTTTGTCTTGGCCTCCACGCTCTTAAGCGTTGGTTTAACCGCCTACTACGGCTATCGCCGCCACGGCGTCAACCTGGCGGCATCGCTGGGTGTGGTACTGGCCCTTTACCTGACTATGACACGGGTAATGGATGTTTACCTACCCACCGGCGTACTGCCGTTCTAAGCAGGGCGTGCTGACGCACGCTTAGCGGGTTTTAACGCGAGACACTCCCATGGATGCCTTAAACAATCTGATGTATGGCTTTGGCATCGCGCTTGAGCCAATCAATATCGCTTACGTTTTCGCCGGTGTGTTTGCCGGTACCATTATCGGTATGCTGCCAGGCCTGGGGCCGATTAGCGCGCTGGCGCTGATGATTCCGATTACCTTTGCCATGGAGCCCTCCTCCGGTTTGATTCTGATGGCAGGGGTCTATTACGGCGCTATTTTCGGCGGCTCGACCTCATCCATTCTGCTCAACGCCCCCGGCGTGGCGGGCACGGTGGCAACCTCCTTTGACGGCTACCCGATGGCCAAGCAGGGCATGGCGGGTAAGGCACTGGCCATTGCGGCGTATGCCTCGTTTATCGGCGGTACGGTATCGGTGATCTTTTTGATGCTGGTGGCACCGCTGCTCTCCAAAGTGGCGGTAAGCTTTGGCCCTGCTGAGTACTTTGCACTGATGGTGCTGGGCTTAACGGCGGTGGTGTCACTGTCGGATAAATCCTTGGTAAAAGGCCTGATTGCGGCGGTAGTGGGTGTGATGATCTCGATTGTGGGGATCGACACGCAAACCGGTACCGAGCGCTTTACCTTCAACTCGATTCAACTGCTCGACGGTATCGACTTTCTGGTAGTGGCGCTGGGTATCTTCGCCCTGGCGGAAGTGTTCTACATGCTGCTGCGTGGGGGCGGTGGCAAGGAAGCTCCGCGCAATGCCATCGGCTCGCTCAAGCTGAGCGGTAGTGAAGTGAAGCAAATTGCAGGCCCCATCAGCCGTAGCTCGGTACTGGGCTTCTTTACCGGCGTATTGCCGGGGGCGGGCGCCACCATTGGCTCTTTCCTGGGCTATAGCATGGAGAAGCGCCTGGCGAAAGATGGCGACACCTTTGGCCAGGGCAACATTAAGGGCGTGGCCGCCCCGGAAGCGGCGAACAACGCCGCCTGTACCGGCTCTTTCGTGCCGCTTTTAACCCTGGGTGTACCGGGTTCCGGCACTACGGCGGTACTGCTGGGCGCGCTGCTGGTAATGGGCGTCACCCCTGGCCCGATGATGCTGGAGCAACGTCCGGATGTGTTCTGGGGCGTGATTGCCAGTATGTATATCGGCAACATCTTCCTGCTGGTGCTCAACCTGCCGCTGATCCCGCTGATCGCTAAAATCCTCGATCTGCCGCGCCCGCTGCTGCTGTCGATGATTTTAATCTTCTGCATGATCGGCGTTTACGGCATGAGCTTCAGCGTCTTCGACCTGCTGCTGCTGTTGGGCTTTGGCCTGTTGGGCTTGGGCATGCGCCTGTTTGGCTTCCCCACCGCGCCGCTGATTCTGGCGCTGATCCTGGGTAACATTATGGAAGAGTCCATGCGCCGGGCGCTGCAGATCTCTGGTGGCGACTGGAGCACCTTTATCGATAAGCCGATTTCGCTCTCTCTGTTGGTGATTGCGATGCTGTCGCTGGGCCTGCCGTTGCTCAAGAAGCGTCGTAATAAAGCGGCCACTGCCGCTAACTAACGCTCAGTGCGGTACCCCCAAAGCGCCCTAGCGTCTGCTAGGGCGCTTTTTTTATGGTGCGCCAGGCATGGCGCGCAGCGCCAATTAGGCGCTATCCGGTCCGCCGTGGTGGTTGGCCGGATGACTTGGGGGTGAAAGTCCCCTACGGACCCTGATAGCGGGAACCGTTAGCTGAACAGCAAGGGTGTTCGTCGTGAGGCGGAATCTGAAGGAAGCTGTAGGCAAACTCCTGGCCCGACGAACAGGAACCGCATATGAGGCAGCCACATCTGGGCG
>Ga0209644_1000041_pt1 | contig 85615 bp, 70 predicted proteins | sample ETNvirome_2_1000_FD_184069 | JGI IMG/M metagenome (GOLD analysis project Ga0209644, IMG submission 184069) | Marine viral communities from the Pacific Ocean - ETNP_2_1000 (SPAdes) (version 2) | ecosystem: Environmental > Aquatic > Marine > Oceanic | place: Pacific Ocean | collected 2013-06-22 | reverse complement strand
TATTATCCGCCACCTTCCAGACACCAGGTGAATTCCTTAGTGCCTTCTGCAGTGCGTGCGAAACTATGAATGCAGTATCACGGTAGACTCATTAACCTTAATCTACCCCAAGCGCTTTGACCACTGCATCAATCGGTTCGGCATAGAAGCTGGTTTGAAACTTCGTGAACAGCTCACCGGGGATGGTAGGAATATCCATGGCGCTGCTCATTGGCAGGGTGACGCGCTTACCGCCAGCATCAAAGGCAACCTGTAGGCATTCCGCTAGGCTTTCAACAGGCTTCAGGCTTCCCCCCAAGCTCATATCGCCTAACACCACCATTTGACTCTGAGTAGGCTTACCCACCAGCCCCGATGAGAACGCGACCAAGCTGGCGAGCGAAAGATCTCGCAGAACACCGCTATTTTGCAGATCCACCACATGGAGGTGGAAATCATGCTCCAACACCTTGCGGGCACCGCTGATGCGGCTGGCGTTGGCCTTGAAGTAATCAAACGCCATTTTGACCTGCTCTTTGGCGGCGGTGGAGTTCCAGAGCCCTGACATGGCCAGCTTGCCACTGCCTGCGGTTACCTGCATTTCGATGCGATAAACCCCCGGCATGCCCTTATCACTCAGGCCAATGGTATGCACCACCCCTGGCTTGCCCTGGCCTTCTGGAATTAGGCCGCCACCGCCCTGCTCTTTCACCGACACAAAGTGCTCTTCCAGGGTCTCTTTGTCGATGTAGCTGAAATGGACATCGTAGAACTCCATGCCACCAATCTTTTTCAGCTGCTCCTTGACGCGGCGGCGTACCTGCATGGCGTATTCCAGGCAATCGCGTACATCGTCTTTCATCAGCCCTTGTGAACCGCCGCCATGGGGAAACATCAGCTTCAGCAGGCCCGACACCGTTTTACGTACCGCGATCACGTCACGCTGGTTGAGGTTATCACCCAACGAGAAGTAGCGATCAATGGCATCAGCGAAGCTGCGCTTGCGCATTTCACGGAAGAATTCCGCTAGGTAATCGACGATAAACCCATAGCGCTGAGTGAAGAACGAGGGGCGCATCTTGGGGATTTCCCAGCCGGGAATATAGGCATGGAAGCGGTCAAAGAAGGCAGCATCAATCATGGCATCGGGGAATGGCGTCAGCAGGTGGCTGGTTTTTACCAGCGACTCCACGCTTTGGTTGATGTTGCCGACGAACACCATCGAGGCTGAGGCTTCCATCTGTTCGCGCCCACGGGCAAAAGAACCAGAGGCCATGTAATCCTTCATGATCTGCACCCCGTCCTTATCCTTGAACGAGATACCGGCCACTTCATCGAATGCTACCAAATCCCACATGCCCACCAGGCCAATGCGCCGTGAGCTCATGTTATAGAACAGGTTAGCCACCGTGGTTTGCCCGCCAGAGACCAAAATGCTGTTGGGTGAACACTCTTTGTAGATATGGCTTTTGCCGGTGCCCCGTGGCCCTAGCTCGCAAACGTTGTAGTTGTTCTCGACAAACGGAATCATCCTGGCCAGCAGGTGCCACTGTACGCTTTCGTCTAGCTCGGCAGGTTCCATACCAATCGAGCGAATCAGCACTTCACGCCATTGAGCATTGGTGAACCCACGCCGCCCTTCAAACAGCTCGTCCATGTTCATGTGGGGCATCTGAATCGGCTTGAGCAGGCTGACACCAAACGGCGAGCTTGTTTGCCCCTCTTCATGAAAGTAGCTGAGCGTGGCAATCACCCAAATACCGCCTACCAGCAGCTTCTCGTGCTCTTTAACAATGCCTGCAGAGATTTCGGCATCTTTGATGCCCAGGTTACTGAACGCCGCTTCATAGCGATCTTTCTTCTCATTAAGACGCACCGTGACACGATCAATCACCTTGAAACTGCCGCGCTCGCGCACAATGGATTTCACTTTCTCCGCTTCATCGGGCCGCACGTAGTTATCTGTCAAAATCGCTTTGACGTTTTCCAGCCCCTTAGCGATCACCTCCGCATCGTCGGAGGCGCAGTACATACCCAACAGGTACTCCAGCACATACACGGGCACATTAGCGCCCTCTTTCACGCGCTGGGTGAGATCCTTACGCACCACGCGGCCCGCAAAGTGCGTGTTGAGCAGCGTATCCAGATCGGCGTCTTGGAGGGCGTCGGTCACGTGCGTGGCGGAAGGTGAATCAAAATCCATGTGGGCGGTCACTCCTAAACGACGAAAAAAGCACAATGCACAAACATAAAAGCTTCCCAGCTGATGACGGGCCTAGAAAAAATCATCCGTAAACGCGAGATCAATCACCACCCGGTAGCGCTCCCGCTCGGTGCCCAGGTCTTTATCGCGCAGCACCAGGAAGTAGTCATTTTTGCGGTCGAATGACGTGCCCGATAGCGAGAGGCGCACCGACTTCATGCGCTCGTTCATATTGTCGCTTGCGCTATCGAAGGTCACGACTTCTTCACTGGAAACGACCTCGCTGCCCGCGTAAATCGCCACCGACAGCGTGACCGGGCGGAGGCGCTCGCTGACCGCTTCAGTTTGCAGCAGCTCAAAGCGCTGAATGTTATTGACCATCTTCAGCGATGCCTTGGGTGAGATCACCTCCACCTTGCGACTGGTGCGCTTTTCCACCTTTTCGCCCCGCAGCTGCTGCACGGTGAGCACCGGCACCACAATTTCCTGGGGCATAATGCCCCCATGTACAAACCGCGCCCCGCCCACGAAGTGAAAACGGTGCGCGCCTTTGGGTATCCAGAACTGGGTGTCACAGGTGGTGCCTGCGGTATCGCGGGTATGGCCGTGCCACACGCTGGGGTTATCGGGCAGCGACTCGCCCAGCACATAGCGCTTTTTGCTTTTGAACGCGGAGGCAGGCTTGTCCGTAAGCGCCGTGCGGTCGGTGGCATCCAGGGCGCTACGCTGGAATAAGAAACCGTGGTCTGCCGTCACCAGCACTGTGCTGGTATTCAAATGCATCAAAATTTTGCGGGTCAGTTGATCCAGCTCATCGATGGCATCTTCGACTGCCGCAAACGTCTCGCCTTCGGTGTTAGCGGAATCTCCACGGGCATCCACCACATTGTGGTAAACGTACATCAGTTGGACGCCTTTAATTTTTTCGCGCCCCTCTTCACGGCTCCAGCCTTTTACGTCCTCGGCGGTGACGGCTAACGCCTCCCCGCCTAGCGCGGCTTTAAGTAACTTGCTGCGGTTCGCCGTACCTTGGGTGGATTGGCCATTCACCAGCACCGTATCGCTGCCCGGCTGATAGCTGAGCTCTCGGTGCGGTAACAGCGAGGCCATTCCCAGCGTGGTGTAGCTAGGCACCACACCTAACTGGCTTTTTAACGTCGCTTCACTGTAGCGCTTGGCATTAATGCGCTCACGCAGCTCTTCCGCCGCTTCATAGCGGAAGGCATCGCTTATCACCACCACCACACGCTTTTGGCGGCTAGCGGCTAGCTGGGGTTGCACCCAATCTCGGTAGAAATGCTGCTGGCTGGGGATATTGGGTAGCTTCCAGTGGGTGAGCCGCTGTTCGGCTTCCACGCGCTCGCTCCAGTTACGGGTGAGCTGGCCCAGGAACCACTCGTCGTAACAGCGCTCAACAGCGGCATCCAGGTTTTTAAGCAGCTCAACGCCGGTGGTATCCGAGGCCACGGCATAATGGCGATAGGCGGTATCAAAACGGTAGAGATCTGTTTGGTAAGCGTGGTAGAGCGCCTCAACACTCTCGTAATGAAAGCCTTTAGCATGCAGATGACGCAGGCTAAACAGCGCAATCGCCGCCGTCAGTGCGGCATACAGCTGCCGGTAGCGCTCGCGGCGGGCATCGTTTTTATGCCGAGACGCCCAATAACCGTCCAGGCGCGCCACAATGATGCTGTCGAACAGCTTCAGGTCGCGGGCATCCGCCGTGGGAATCGCCTGGCAGAGATCGACAATGATCTGCTTCTCCACCACCTCAAACGTCGCCACATGGCTTAGCTGCTCTAGCGGCACATCCTGCAGCTTGTCATCAATGCGCTGGGCATCCGCCACCCACCCGGAGATCACATCAAACGCGGGGTAAAAGCGCGAGCTATCCCGCCAGCGAGTGAGCAGCGCCCGCGAAGATGCACGAGCATTAACAGAGGGAATGGCCACCTGACGCGCCCAGTCAGGAATATCAGAAATGCTCTCGCAGTAGCCAGTAATCAATAACCGCAGCATCAGTTGGCCGAAGTTCAGCGGCGCTTCACCGTTGAGTTCTGCTTGGCTAGCGGGGTAACCCACCTCGGCCTGCAGAGCACGCACCAGCGCAGGCACCAAGGCGTACTTCTCGGCTTCGACCAACGCCGCTGGGTTCGTCTCTAACCCCAGCTCATTGGCCACCGCTTCTTCAGCCAAGTGGAACAGCAGCGTGGCCACGTCAAGAGACGTGGCCCCCACCACCACGGCCAGCATCGCCAGATCCAGCTCATCTTCACTAAGAGAAGGCGTGACCAAACGCTTCAACGCTTCGATTCGCTTACGACTGGCCAAGAACGCCTGCCGCTGCGCCAAGTGCTCGCGCAGTACATGGCGGGTTAGGCCCAGCTCGTTGAAAATCATCGAAACGCGGTCGGCGTAGAAGCGACCAGAGTACAGCTTGATATCCAACAGCCAGTCCTCTTCTGGGGCTGGCTCGGCAGAGGGAAAGTAGAGCAGCGTAGGCGTCTCAGCCTCTTCCAGCTCCAAGCGTAGCTTCACGCCCAGGGTAGACTCCCCCGCCATATTGATCACCTGAACGCCTTTCAGCGCGAGCTCATTCAGCGAATCCGCAAAGTGGCCAGGGGCGTCGTACCAGAAGACAATCCGGTGGCGGTCGGTGAAGAAGGCGTGTTGTAAGCCCTGCTGGAGTTGGTCGAGCTGCATCTAGCCTCCTTGCCACATAAACGTTAACACTTGCTGCCAGTCACGCTGCCATCTCATAGATAGCGACGTGTACTTAGACGCGAAAAGACTTGTGATTCAAAATATTATCACGTTCAGATCAGTAAAAGCGGCAGCGCTGCCTAGCCATGCACTGCTCTGGCACGGGAAAATATAAATCAGTCATTTTTTAACAGGTTCAGCATATTGGCAGGCGCGATAAAAACGTCCTTTTTACCGACTTTATATTTTTTCAGCAGATGATACTTATCTGATAGCGCTAACAAGTCGGTTCGTGCGGTCTGATAAGCAATCCCATGGGAATTCTGATGGGATTTAATGGTGTACTCCATCCCAGGGTTATCCAACGCATTTTTTAACAGCCCCAGCTGCCGATGGTTGAGCAAACCATTGAGCTTTGATTTCTTGAGGATTTTTTCAGCCTCTCTGTACTCTCCTGCTTTGTCAGTGAGGTAGCGATGCAGATCAGCAATCGATTTTTTGATCACTTCAAGCTGATGAATAATGAAATAAGTAACATCATTACCATCCGTTTCTGTATGCAGGTATGCCGCCATGTATTGTGCGGGTGCCTGCTTCAGCACCCGAGAGATAGAGATATACTCCATCAGCCAATACCCCTCCTTGGCCATCACCCAATAGAAAAGAGCCCGTGCCGTTCTGCCATTGCCATCCACAAAGGGGTGGTCATACCCAATCATGAAGTGGACAACGATGGCCTTGATAACAGGCGGTATAAAGCTAGCCTCGTTCTCATTTTCCGCATTGACGAAGTCGCATAGCTGCTGAATACGGTCATCAAGCTCTTGATAGGATGGCGGCGTATGTAGCAGCTTGTCATCGAGTGAGTACACCCTTATGTCTTCATCTGGACCTCGAAAAACACCGGCTTTATCAGCATCTTCTGTAGGTAACGTATCTTCTGTCACGATCTTATGTAATTCGCATATCATTGACTTCGTGAGTGTTTCTTCCTTGTACTCACGAATGAAACGCATGGCGTTATAGTTGTTAAGAATCATTTTTTCAGAATGATCTTTGGGTTTTCTTCCCGAACGTAGCATATCCTTGGCCACCTGGCGGGTGGTTGAAGCCCCTTCCAGTTGGCTCGAATTGATGGCTTCTTCAATCAGCGAGTTGATCAGGTAAGTTTGCTTTGTGTGAGGGTCTGAGATTTTACTGTCTGCCTTGATTGCCCCCGTCGCGTTCTCACTGATCCAGAGAATGTCACGCATCACGGTATCCGGTATGCAAAACCGAAAGGGAGCCCCCTGCTTATCCTTAAAAGATAGGTCTCTGGAAATTTTCTCTCGCGCGTTGCGCATGGCCAGCCAGTAAAGCTCGGCATCGTAACCTTTAGGCATGGCCAGATGCCTAAGCTTGTCCCAGTGTAGGTAACGGCCTTTACTGTCCGTCGGCCCAACCGCCTGACCAAAGAGCAACGCCATTTTAGCGACATCGCCACTTTTGAGCAGCTCAAGTAGCTTTTCCTGGGACGGTGGAGAGACAGGCACCTTCATCACATTGCTCCAACTACTAATTTATTAAATATTAGTATATGAGCCACAATAGGAGCTTGCTACTTATTATTTTTCTCTTCACGGCTGCCGTTCAATTTCTAGCGCTGATTCATCCCCGCAGTGAATGAAAAAATACCCTTTGGTGATACGCGATGATGAAAACGTAAACCAACCACGGCCAGATTTCTCATCGCCCTCATCATTACCCGACCAGGTGAAATCGATACGCTTGCCCTCTTCTGAAAGACGGTAGTCGAGCTGACCTTCAACAGCACCGAAGATAAAGTAGCCAAGGCCATTGTCATCGAACCGAAAGTGCCCAGGCTCAATCAAATCGACAAAGTCCTGATCCCAGGTTTCCATCCAGGTGATGCGCCAACGGCCGACGGGGTTGATCATGGCTGCTCCTGACATTGCGCGTTACTGGTTGATTTCATCTGCGAAGATATCATGCTCAATAGCATCCTCAATCGCGGAATCCAGGCGTATAAGCAACGCCTCAAACGACTCGCCAGGCCGCCTAGCTAACATCGCAAGGCAATTAGCTTCATCGCTTGCAGAAGCACCGCAGCGCACCGGCCCAATTCTACCGATGGTGATTTCACCCTCGTTATCAATCAGCTCTTCGATATTTTTAAGCTCCATAAATCACTTCCCCACCACTTGCTTCACTTCAGCCAACAAATCCCCAAATTTCCCATAGTTCACCTTCACCCCATCATCCAGATCCAGCGAAATGCGTTGGTCGGCATAGTGACGCAGCTTCTCGTCGAAGGTGTTGAGTTCGGCTTGCTGTTTGTAGAGCTTACTCAATTCTTTCTCGATGGCTTTCGCTTCTGCGGCGGAGGAGCTAGCGTCTTTGTCTTGTTCTAGCTTTTCCACGTAGCTGGCGAGCTTGGTGGTGAGCGGGATCACGTAGTCGGTTCGCATCTCGGCCAGGGTGCTTTCGTTGTAGCGGTGCAGGTAAACCAGGCACTCGAAGGCTTTCTGCTTGCCGGAGCTGAAGAGCCAGTAGATGGGGCGTTTCTTGTAGGTGCGCAGGTGATCCTTGAAGAACTGGGTGCTTAGGTAGCGGCGGATGGTCTCCAGCGCGGCTTCGCCCTTCTTGGGCTTGATGGCGTGCAGGCAGAGGCTTTCAGCGACGAAATCGAGATTTTCCTGAAGGTTCTCTTCGCCCCAGACGGTGCGCACAAAATCGCGGAAGCGGTTGGTGGCGTCGTCGGGGAACCATTCCTGATCGGTGAGCGGGATGATGGCATTGTCATCCGGGGCGAAGTTTGGCTCGGGGATCTGGGCGAGGTAGTCGCGGACGGTTTCGCCCTGACTGGCGAGGATCAGGCCGGGCTTGTCCAGCGAGTAGCGGCCCATCATGCAGCCGATGGCGTAGCTAACCAGCTCTTTGAGGGTATCGCACTGGAGTAGAGTTTCCAGCTCTTCCTCCGAGCGGTTGCCGCCATAGCGGTAATGGGGATTGCAAGTGAGAGTAATTTCCGTACTAGGCACATCCCTTTTTTGCTCAGCTTGCAGCCCGTTTACTTTGATAAAGAAATCATTATTCTCCTCTTCTAAACGGTGCATTTCTTGAAATGTTAGCTGCCAACCTTCACGAATCTCGTAATAGTTAGCCTTAATTATCCTGCTCTTATTTTCAGTACTAATTATCCGAGGCATGAAAAACTCCCACGATGTTTCGTAAGAGTCCCAGTCAGACTTAGCGATATTGATCAAATCCTGAATGACCTTAAAATATGAATCATTCAGCAAGGCCTTGTTGAATGGCATATTCCGAAAGTCACCAGTTTGAAAATGCATTGTCGGATTTAAGACCTTTGCAAATTCTTTAGAAAATTGAGTATTCAAAAGACCAAGCGTTGCAGTTTTTTCGTTTTCATTAGTGAAAAAAGCACACGTTCCAGAACCATCGAAAAGAAAGCCATGGCTATTGTATCGAACCGAAAGGTAGCCAGAGGTGATATCCGACCAAGTTATGGAGTCTTCAAAGATATGATCGAGGTTGAAATTGTGAGCCCAAACCCTGGTTCCAGAAGGGTGTAGGGAGTTTTGAAGCTCAAACCCATCATCTTTCCAATCTACAATATGATCATTATTGCCATACCACTTCCTGAAAGGGCCGCCCTTAGAGTAAGGAAACCATCTATTTTGGCTTTGATGTGCAGCTTCCCTACTTTCCATACCAAAACCTATATTGTTACGAGATACTTCGTGCCACAACCGTACATATTTAGCATTGTTTCCTGTAGCCAGGCCCATTCGAGCATCTGCGATATCTCCAAGTCTAATACTGTTACCTAATGATCTGAGGGTATGATCTCCTACCCAATACGCCACCGGACTCCCCGGAATCTTCTTGAAATCATCCGGCGCCATCACTTTCAGCCGCTCGTTTCTGACCGGAAATTCAAATGGCTCTCCGTTCTCGCTGATATCGCCAGCTTCCGCATACGAGAATGAGCCTTTCATGCCTGCGATATGGCGATTCCGGAACACAGTGGCGTTGGTACCAAAAGCAATTTTCATTACGCCATTGCCCATATGCACCATGGTTTCTATGGTGCTGTTTTCTAGCAGCGCTTCACGCATTTTTTCGTAGCTGGAAAGGAACATCCAACTTTGCATGGTGACCATGGCATTGAAGGCGTTTTCATTCAGCAGGCTAAATCCATGCTCCATAAAAATCGCGAACAGATCCGACTTGCTGTTGGGGTAGGCGCTTTTGGCGTAATCCTTCAGCGCCTTGTTCATGCCTTTACTGCCCATATACGGCGGATTCGCTACCACCGCCTCATAACGCTGTGCCAATACCCAAGCCTGCTGCATTACCGGCACCAGCCGCTGAGCAGCGGCTTTTTGCATCATATCGCCGCTGTTGGTGAGTTCGCTCAGCTCTTCCAGCAGTGCTTTCAGCGGCGCTTCCCATTCATTGGGTACTTCAATCAGCGAGCCAAAGGTTTTGGCATCCTGGAAGCGCTCAATCAAGTCGGCAATCAGCTTGTAAGTGGCATCGTTGCTGGAAAGGTCTTGCTGCTCGCTACCAAACAGGCTTTGGGATTGACCCTGGTGCCAGTCACCGGTGAGGTTAAGGTCGCGCCATAGGGTGTTGGCATCCAGGTGTTGGCTGCTTTGCATGGCCAGCACGTTTAGGCGCACCTTGTTATCAACCAAGCGAGTGAGAATGCGACGGTCGTCTTCGCGGGCTTTCATCAATAGCGCAAAGCCCGCCAGCTGGGCGGCGCGGTCGTCGATATCCAGGCCAAACAGGTTGTTTTCCAGAATCAGCTGGGGGATGTCGCGAGTGCGGTAGCCGCGCTCTTCGTAAATCGCCTTCAGCACGTTGTAGGCTTCCACCAGAATATGGCCGGAGCCGCAGGCGGGGTCGAGCACCTTGATGGTTTCGGGGTCGAGGCTGGCCGGGGTGATGGCGTCCAGCTGGGCCTGTACCTCTGGCTCCTGCTCGGCGGGCTCGATGTAGTACGGCATCTGGCCTTTGAGTGGCGAGCCTGGGTAGGTTTGCAGCCACTGGCGGCCTACCGAGTTCTGCACCAGGTATTGCACGATCCAGTTGGGGGTGAACAGCTGGGTGGCGGCGGGGATGTCTTCGCTTTTCACCACCTTGCCGATCACTTCGTCCTTCTTATCGCTGATGTAGAACTGGTAGAGCCAGCCAATCACTTCCACGTCCTGCCAGTCGGCTTCAGGAATGGCTTCGACCAGCTCGCGGATCAGTGAGTCGGTTTTGGTCAGGTTATTGGGCAGCAGCAGTTCGCTGGCGTCGTCCAGCGGCTCGAATAGGAACGGCATGGCCTCATGCAGGGCGTGGCACTGGGCCAGCAGCAGTTCGCGGTAGAGGGTTTCATCCTGGGTGCCGTCAAGCTTCAGTTCACGCACGCGGGCGGTGTCTAGCCCTAGAAGGTCTACTTCTAAACACTCATCCAGAATCTGGAACTGCCCGGCTTCGCCCCCTGCCCCGCTCAGCACGCGGCGGCCGTGGTCTAGGTAGCCGTGAATCTCCATATAGCGAATGGCGCACAGGCGGTTAAACCAGCTGTAGGCGGCTTGCTCTATCGCTTGGGTAAAGCCATCGCGCTGCACCCACGCGGCCAGCGCTTCCCGTGCGCGCTTTAGGTGGGCGGGCACGGTGTGGGTTTGGCCATCCTGGGCAGTCATCACCAACACATCGCCCTTTTGCTCTAGGGGGGCAATCACCACACCGCCTTTGCCATCCGGGCTAATGCCCATCCGGGCCGCTTGACGCGTCATGGTGTCGATAAAGCGGGCGCGGGCTTTGGGGGCGTATTTTTTGATGTTGGCGGTGTTCATGTTAGATCCTTGAAAGTGTCTTGCAAAAAGCGCTGGCCTTTAGGCGTTAAACGGTATTGTTGAAGGCGGCTATTGGGCTTTTCGGGCAGCGTCATTTCAATCAGCTGCTGCTGGCGTAAATTGCCTACTTGTTTATTGAGCTCACCGGAAACGCCCTTGTGACCCAGCTCACGCGCTATGGCAGCTTTACCCAGCGGCTCCTGCTGTAGTATCAACAGCACTCTGGCTGCCAGCGCTGACTCTAGCCGTGACTCTAGCCGTGACTCTAGCCGTGACTCTGACTGCACTGACTCAGCCTGGGTCACTGAAGCTGACTGCTGGATAGAAACCGGCGTTGCCAGCCGAATACTCAAACGCACGCGGTTGGCAATTTCTTCAATATGCGGTTCAGGCAGCCCTTGGACTTGGGCTTCCGAGAAAATACGCTTCACACCGCTGCCCCACTGCTCTATCAGCCCAAGCTCACGAAACACGCGGGCAATCACTGGGTTGCGAATCATCGAAACGCCGCGTTTCATGTCTTCAATGGTCATGCCGGGCATCAGTAGTCCTGGGCTTTCAATCTCGATACGGTCGTCATAAAACGCAATGCGTATGGGGCTGCCGCGTTGGGAGTAGTCGCTGTGTACCAAGGCGTTAATAATCGCTTCACGCAGGATGGTCAGCGGGATACTCCACACATCGCGGCGACGCATGGCGCCAAACTCTGCCTGCTTGAAAGCATGTTTTTTGAGAAACAGCTCGATGTCATCAACCGCTTGGGGTAACGGCGCGTGAATATCTGTCTGGTCGAAAATCTCGACCTTATCGGTGCCGCGAAAACGGCCGCACTGAATCCAGGCATCTTCAAAGTGCCATTGGCGCTCGCGGCCAAACAGCAAAATTCCGCCCACGCTGGGTACTAGGCGACCTTGATAAGAGACAAGTAGCCGTAACGTGCGAAGCTTATTGTCATCAAGCAGTTGTTCGCTGCGAAAGGCTTGCTGTATGGCGTTTTGGTCAAGGTCGTCACGGCTCAGCTCGGGCATGGGCTGAACGTCAAAGGTGGTTCCGCTCGCTTGGCGCTGCATTTCTTGAATGAGGGCCAGCCCCGCCTGCCGATTGCTGGAACCGAGCCGCACCAGCACACCGTTTTCTTCGCCAAGCGCTTTGAAAAAGTGTGGGCGTGCGCTGCTCAAAAACACCTCAATACACACCAGGGTATGTTCGCCCACACTCACCAGTTCAATATTGGGCAGTAGCCGGGGGTGAATGGCATCCGCGATCATGCTGGTCAAGCGCTCTTCCATATCCAGCGGATCATCCACGCCTAGCACAGTGCCATCATCGTCAACACCAATGATCAACTGGCCACCGGCCGTATTGGCGAAGGCAACCAGTGTTTTCATCAGCGGCTTGGGCGATGATAGGTCGCGCTTGAACTCAAGCTGCTTGCCTTCTGGCTCGCTTAGGCGCTGTTCAATGGTCGCGGTGGTCATAGGTGCCTCGTTGACTTTTCATGTTTCTTTCCGCTTCGCTGTCCCGCGTCCCAGGACACGGGACGGCAGTGAACAGGCATATTGGTCGTGTCACCAACAATCGCTGAGCGCTAGCGCAGCTACTTGGTTAAGCATGGCGTTAGGGGGCGTAGTGTTTGGTGATTGACTCAGGACGAACTATTCCGGGCGAAAAACATCGATCTCCAGGCCATCGATATGGCGGTAATGGCGGTCATTGGCGGTGAGCAAAGGCACCCCTGCCTCCATCGCGGTGGCGGCAATCAGGGCATCGGCCATTTGCATGTTATGGCTTAGCGCATAGCTTTCGACCAAAAACATGGCACGCGAGGATATCCCCTCTTCCAGATGGCGGATGCTTGCTTGCCAGTAGATCAGTGCCTGGCGTAGCTGCCTTAGCTCCTGCTTGTTGCGCATGCCCTGCACCAGTTCCATATAAGTGACGGCAGAGAGCCAGAAACCTGGCGCGTCATCCAGGCGCTGGGCGGCGGCGCGGTTGCCGCGCAAATTCCAGATCAGCACATCCGTGTCCACCAGCATCAGTCGCTGCCCTCGAAGGAGCGCGGCGCGCGCAAATGGCGGACTTGGGTGTCAATCTCCTGGGCGCTTGCCTCGCCCTGATCTGCCCAGAGGCCGAACGCCGGGTTGGGGGCCAAGCGCTTGTTAGGTGTGGCAGACGCCACCCCCACTAGGCGAGCACATGGCTTGCCGTGAAAGGTGATCTCTACGGTCTCGCCACGCTGGGTAGCGGCAATCAAAGCTTTGGTTTGCAAGCGCAGCTGCTTGACGTTGGCATGCATGATGACTCACCTCTGCGGTATCGCTCAGACCCGACGCGGATGAACGGGTTATTTTTAAAGTGTAACCTGCTCGTCGATACCCTGCCAACCAGGATGCTTAGGCTTGGCGATAGTCGTTGCCCCTGTTGGCGGTTCAGGGTGCGTCGGTGAATTTGGCAACAGTCTGTTGCCAAATTGCAGCGGCCCCCTGTGCTCAGCTTGTCGCTCCACTTTCAACAAAAATCGTTCGAACACTAACGCACCTGTACCCGTTTGCCCGCTGAAAGTGACCCTTCCAGCTCTTTTCTCAGCTCGTCCATAAACGCATCGACTTCCGCTTGGCTTTCCAGGTACACCCCTCTATGCACGCGGCTGAGTACGTCGCTTACACGCACTCTTGCCACGGGTTTGGGGGCATTTACCGCCGCTGGTGCTGTTGCGGTGTGCGGGTCGTACGCTTTATCACCTGGTGCCGTTTGTGGGGCTGGCTTGGGGTTCTCTGATGTTGGAGCCGGTGTTGTGGTGTTTCCCGCAGGCGCGGGCGTCTGCCGCTTGGCCGCCTCAGCCTGTGCGTTGTGAAGCGCATCCAAGCTTTCTTCTTCTAAATCAACGGCAGTTTCGGTTTGCAGCTGGTAGATTTGCGCGACGCTGACCGATTGATTGACCGAGGCTTTAAGCTGCTGCAGCGGGTGCAGCAAGCGGTTGCTGAGCTCGGCGGTGCCAATGCCGCTTTTGGCTATTTCAGCGCTTACCTTGGCGATGCGCGTGTCGATACGGGCAATGGCGTGCTGGCGTTTTTCCTCTATCAGGCGGTTGTTCACCTCATCCAGCGTGCGTACCAGGCCATCCACCTGGTTCAGCATGGCGTAAGGCGCTTCGGCGCGGTAAATACGCTCACACTCGGCCAGCGCTTGCTGGGCCTGGGTGTTTTTCTCAAGCTCCAGGCGGTTCACCGCAAACCGGTTGAGCGCTTGCTCCAGCTGTTGCCACGTGGTGAGCTGCTTGGTAAAGAAGTCGTTGAGATCGCGGTAGTCTTCTTCAACATCGAGCAGCGTGTCTTGCTGGCTGGCGACGGTTTTGAAGAAATCAAAGCTATCGTCCAGTCGCAGCAGGCGCTCCACTTCGCGCAGTGAGTTTTCAATGGCATTGCGACCGGGGAAGTTGCCCACGTCGGTTTTGCTTTTGTACGCCTCTAGCTCACGCCGCCAGTGGGATAAGCGGTCTACGTAATAGGTAAACAGCTCTTTTTCACTGGTGGGGCCAAGCTGGCCAAACAGCTCTTTGGTGAGGTTACGGGCTTTGTTGAGTACCGCATCTTCGGTTTGGCGCTTTTTCTGGAGGCGGACTTCACTGCGGCGGCGGGCGTTGTTGAGTAGCTCAAAGGCTTCTTTACCGCTGAGCGCGGGGCCAGCGGTGTGGAAGGTTAAGCGCCCAGCGGCATGCAGGCGGCCCAGAATCAGCAGCGTTTCGCCTTCCGGCCAGCCGAAAGGTCGGTTGCTAAAACGCTCAATCAGCGGGTTCAAGGGCACCGGCTCGCCGCCATGTAGCGAGATATACTGCTCTACCTCTTTCACCGCTTGGGCGTTGCCCTCTTCACCATCCAGGTTGAGGTTCTGGGTGCCCAGGTCATCGGCGGTTAATACGGCCTGCAGCTCGCGCATCGGCTCGGGGCTAAGCGCCGTGAGCTGGCTCAGCTTGTTGTAGGTGTTTTCCAGCAGGTAGCGGCAGGCCTCATCCAAACGGGTATTCAACTGGTTGCGGTTGAGATCGAGCTTTTGACCGAGCGCGTACACGTCCGCATCTAGCAGCATCTCTTCCAGGCGCACCCGCAGGCGTTTTTTGCGCTCTTGGTTTTCACGGCCACGGTCTGCCAGAATGCGCTCTACGCTGTGGTCGTTGGCCGATAGGTTCAGGCGAATAAACTTATCGGTTTTCAGCAGGGTACGCAGTTCATCGGTAAAGCGCTTATCGTCGGGCAGCTTAATCAGCACTTGCCCACCGTTATCGCCGCTTTTGTGAATGCAGCCCGCTTCGCTTAGCTGCACGTACTCCACATCCAGCGGTGAGACCACCTCCACCCTTAGCTGGCTTTGATAGCGGCCATCCAGGGTGTGGCCATCCAGGTAGCGGCCAATGCTGTAGTCGGTTTTGTTGACCGGATAGCGGTATTTGTTGCGGTCACGAAACGAGTCTTTGAAGATCAGGCTTGAGAGCTCTTTGTTCTCGTCGCTGCTGGTGACTTCCGTGGCTTTGATCTTACGGGTGATGTCACGCTCTTCATTGGTGAGGAACTGGTATTCATCGCCGTTACGGGTTATCAGGCTCTCTTTTTCCAGCCGTGCCAGGGTCGCTTCCAGCTGCTCACGAATGGCAATACGGTCATCGTCGATTTGGGTCAGCGAGAGTGTCACCAGGTTATCGACCGTACCCTTCACCAGATCCACATAGCGGATCATAAACAGCGTGCGTAGGGTTTCGACATCAAACGCCTCTAACACGGGGTTTTCGCTGGCCTGATCAATGGTGCGCTTCACCGCTGTATCAAGAAAGCCCTCTACCGCTGTATAGAAGCAGTGCATTGGTACCAGCGCGCCAATCGTCTTCTCTTGCACGGCTTTGGCGGCCATGTGGAACGCATCGAGCATGGAGCGCTCGCCATAGGCTAAGTGAGCGCCCGTCGCCCCTACCTTGCGGATCTCTTCAAAAACTTTTTGCACCAGTTGGAAGTGGTACGGCACAAAGGGGTAATTGGCGATAAAGCTTTCGACGCCTTCGATGTTTTTTAGCGTGGGGCCAGAGCGGTCAAAGGTCAGCTGGTTACGCAAAATGGAGCCTTTGGCCTCAAACACGCCTTCCAGCTCCGCGCGTGCCGGGTCGGTTTTCACCAGCAGGCGCTTTCGGATCACTTCGTCGGAGTTGGAGCTTGAGAGCGATAAGCGGGTTTTGAAGCGTCCGGCGATTTTGGAAAAATCGTTGGCTTTTGAGGCGGTCATTTCGCCTAGCACGGCATCCATATCCGCCTGGGAGGTGACCACGATCCAGGCACGCCCACCGCAAATCGTGCCCAGGTTTTCGGTGAGCGTTTGCAGAGTCAACATTAAGCGTGTGTCGCTGCCAATGAACTGGCCCACTTCATCCACCATGAACACCATGCGCTGGGTAGCTGACTGCGACTCCAAAAACTCTTTCACCCAGTGGCAGAAGTTCTCTACCGAAACGCTGAAGTTGGTTTCAGATTCCTCAAACCATTTATGCGCCGCTTCAGGAGAGAGATCGAGCGCGGCACCAATCGCTTGCTCGATATCGTCCTGGTAGAACTGATAGCCGTCTCGCTCCTCTTCCCACACCACACCACTGGCCTCGTTAAAGGCCTGCTTAAAACGCTCATACACACCGCGTTTTTCTAGGTGGCGCTCCATATGAGCAATGTGCGGGTAATCAGAGCTAAAGCCTTGGTGCTCGTTAAACACGCGCAGGAAGACGTTCAGGATGGGGTTGCCGTCGTCATTCGAGCTGGCCTTGCTGTCGATGTTGAACAGCACCACGTGGGCCGGTTCACGGACAGCCTTGGCGATGTCTGCCCGGATAGAGCTGTCTACCAGCTTCTGCTCATCAAAAAAATCAGCGGCCCGCTTGGCCTGGCCGTTGGCATCAAACGCTTCCGTGTTGGCGAGTAGGTAAGAGAGCGTTTTCAAAAAGTGAGATTTACCCGACCCAAAGAAGCCACTCACCCAAACGCCCACGCGATTGGCGATGGAAGGGTCATCCAAGGGGCTGGTGTAGGACTCAAAAAAAGCACGAAAGTGCTTTTCTAACTCATTGGTGACGACATACTCATCCAGCTCCTGGTAGATGGTTTCCTGGTCACGCTGGTCGGCCTTGACCACGCCGTTGATTGACCGGCTAAGCGGTTTGAGGAAGAGCTCTTGAATGTGCATATCAGTCCTATAAATATGTAAACCCTGGGTGTTTCAAGCTGAGAGGTACCGCGATATCAAAGACCACGACTCACCAAGCGAACGTAGTACACGGAATGACGTCATCCGTTGTGCTAGGGCACAAGCGCAAACGCACGATAGTAGTTATTGCTTTCTATCCGCTTAAACAACGACATCGTCTGCCCGTCGTAACGACCTGGATAGAACAACACCAGCGGCTTATGACCGAGTGGCCCGTGTAGGGCATTTAACAAGCTGTGCGCACGCACCATGGGCCACAGGCTGCCAACACCGGTGAGCAATACGATATCAGGCTCATGCGACAAAGAGTGTCGGATGAGGTACGGGGCGAACTTGTCCATGTGCAGCGGCCCACGTAGCGCTTTGAGCAGTGCCGCATCGCCTTTGCTTTTTTGCATGGCAATGGCTTTATCAAGAAAACCGCGCTCGGTCAGGTAATCCTTAAGCACTTCAAGCAGATTGACCTGCGCCATTTTGATATCAGGGTGCTGGCGTGCCATTAATGAGGGGAGGAAATTCAGGTAGGCACGCACCTGTAGTTCATGTTCAGGAGCGTAATCGAAAATCCAGAAGCCCAGCTCATTACCCAACCCTTGCCCCGCTAGGAAATCAGGCCGAGTGATTTTCTCAGCGACTTGGTTCAACCGTGCCCGTAGCTGATCATCCTCGTGGTGGCTAAAACCGCTGGGGGGTGGGTAGTGATTGCTCTGTGACATGCGGATGCGTCCCTGTGTCTAGCATGTTTGATGCAAGGCATTTTTAATGCAAAAGGCTTATTTTTGATAAGACTATGTCGCTTGCCACCTGCGTTGCAAGGTCTACTTAGTCGCGTTTTGACGTCAGCAATGAGAGTAGAGGGATAAAATTACCGCAACTGGCGACAACAGGCACTCAAGCGGACGTGCTGGTAGGTTTCAAGCAAGCTTTTTACTTCTGGACGCAGCAGCAAGGGCTGTAACTTGCGCGAGCGGCTAGACGCCAATACGCCGACTTCTGCCAACATACGATACACCACCTGCCCCATTTTACGTTTGGAGCTTTCCGCCCACCCTGCTATTGCTTCATCACGATGGGCACGCTCGGCTAAAAACTCATCCCATTGGTAGGCCTGAAGCGCCTCCGCCTGGGTTAAGAAAGCATCGGCGACGACACTTTCAAGAAACTCCACTAATAGCAGGTTACGTGCCATGGCCGCACAGAAAGACACCTGTGTGGCGAGCTGGTCGTCGCCATCGCGCAGCGCTTGCCAAAACGGTGGCTCCAACTTCTCTAAGCGCTTGCGAATAGCTTGCCCTGCACGTTTAGCAGTGGCGGGACGGTTCTTCTGTAGGCGGTTATCAATGATGATTGCCTGATGCCACTGCTCTTCATCGGCATTAGAGAGCAGCAAATCAGCAACGGCACGGCTCTCGCGCACCATCAGTCCACCGCCAATCAGATCAGAGTTGTAGCTGAAAAAACCAGTCAATGAGTATCCACCTATGTCGTTTGTGTAGCTTCCTAATTAGGGCACAGCTCATAAACGCCATCATCATAAAAAAACATGATCGCTAGAAACCAGTGAGTCAGAGGGTATACGAGGGGATATGGAGCCGGTTTGCAAGTAGTATTCAGCATGCATAACGGCAGTAAGCGTTCATTCCACGACGTAGTTGACCTACTTCACGTCACGCAGAGGCCTTAATAACTCCGGCGAGACCTTGTACTGTTTGGGGCCGTCCTCGGCCAGAACAATCACACTCTTGCGGTTGATCTTGGTGACGATCCCCAGCACCGGGCCTTCCCGGCCCTCGAAGGTTACTTTCAGGCCCACCCGCAACTGACTCAGTGCCTGCAGATTTTCCTGATCCCTCAGTTCGTCGATGCGCCGGCAGACGTATTGATTCAATTCCAGCAACTGGTCGATGCTCATGTCCTCAATGCGCATGAACGGTGGCCTCCGGCTGTTTGCTCTGTCGATCAGGGTGGCGTGGGTCGATCAGCGCCCGCAATGGGTTCTCGGCGAACCGAGTTTTCCAGAGACGAGGCGTCAGGTCGCTGACGTCACTGGCCGGATGCTGGCTGATGCGTTGCAGCACGTCCACCAGGTAGGTGTAGGGGGTAATATCGTGCAGCTTGCAGGTGCTGATCAGGCTCTGGATGATGCCCAGGTGTTCCGCGCCCAGTTCGGTCCAGCAGAACATCCAGTTTTTCTTGCCCATGGGGATGGGCCGTAGGGCCCGTTCCAGGTGATTGGTATCGGGTTGTACGTCCGGATCTTCCAGGAACACCGTCAGGCTCGTTTCCCGGCCGAGCACGTAATTCAGGGCTTTGGTTAACGGTTCACTGGGTAACAGGCCGCCTTGCCCCAACTGATCCCGGCACCATTGGAAGAAGCCGCTGACGACCGGCTTCGCATGGTCCAGCCGGTATTGACGCTTCTTCTCGCCGGTGAGCTCCTTTTCCTTAATGGTATCTTCAATCTGGTACAGCTTCGCGATCTGTTGCAGGGCTTCGGTGGCCTTCTCAGGATGGTCCTTTTGGGCCTCAACGAAGCAACGGCGACTATGCACCCAGCATTGAGCATGAGTAATGCCTTTCTGGGCCGCGGCATAGCGGGCATAAGCCGCATAACCATCACTGATCAGTGTGCCACTGAACTGGTCGTTCAGAACGTCCTCAATGTGCAGTCGGCCCCGACTGTTCGAGTAGGTAAACACCACTTCGTCGTCATCACCGTATAGGGGCCAGAACCAGCCTGTTTTCATCTTGCCTTTCTGCGGGCCTGCCCGGCCCTGGTGGCCCGCTTTGATGGGTGTTTCGTCCATGGCCAGCACCCGGCTGCGCAGCACGTTGTCGGTCTGGGCGTCCACAATGGGCCGAAGCAGGTCGATGGCCCGCTTCACCAGGTTCGTCAGGGTGCTGCGGCTGAGGGTAATACCCGCTTGTTGAATGCGCTGGTGCTGGCGATACAGCGGCAGGTGGAACTGGAACTTGTCCACCAGCAACCCGGCCAGCAGGCTGACATCGGCCAGGCTGTTGTCCAGCACGTTGAACGGGGCTGGTGTTGTCACAGGTTTTTGATCCGTGCCCTTACGACGGAACACCGGGCGTTCGCATTTGAGCACCACATAGCTGGAGGCCCGCTGGGCCAGACGGTAGGTGGTTTTGGTGCCGATGATGTCGTATTGGTCGGCGTCCGGCCCGGTCAGCTCCGGCGGCAGTTGCTCGATCACTTCCACCGGCACATCCGCCGTAAAGCGCAGGCCGGTGTCGTTCAGACAATCGTCGTCCCGCTGCTTCTTGCCGGTGCCGCGCTGATAGGCCTTAATGGTGCGCCTCTCTTCCTCGGCAGGCTTCTCCGGCAGCGGTGCTTCACCGGGGGTGAACAGGCTATCCTGTTCTGGAATATCATAAACCTGCTTCTCGGATTTGGGGCCAAACAGCTGCTTCTTGAACCAGTCCAACTGGCGCTGCAGGATCTGGACCTGCTCCCGCAACAGTGCATTCTCCTCGGCCAGAGCCGAGGAGGAAAGTGTACCGGGAGAAGAAGCTGAAGCCGTTGAATTCATGGCCGATATTATACCGGAAGTCCGTCTTCTATACCCCTCGAAAACGCTTGAATTGGCGGTATTTCTGCACCTCGATGCCATCGATCAGTAGTTGCAGATCCGTCAGGGTCAGGGCTCGCTGACCGGAGGCGGATAACGGCACCCGGAACTGCCCCTGCTCCAGGCGCTTGGCCCAGAGGCAATAGCCGGTGGCGGTAAAATACAGCATCTTCATCTGGGTCTTGCGGCGATTAACGAAGACGAAATACTGGCCGCTGAGCGGATCGTGCTTTAACTGATTCCGGACCAGGGCGCTCAGGCCCCGGAACGATTTGCGCATGTCGGTAGGCTCGGTGCACAGCCAGATGCGCGCCTGACTATCGAGCCCGATCATCCGTTCTGGCTCAGCCGCAATTCGACGCCGTTGCCCAGGCTCAGCACAATGTTCCAGCCTGGGCCGGACTGCGCTGCACCCATCAGAGACATCAGAGAGGACAGGTCCAGAAAACCGGCTTCGCCGGAATCCGCTGAGTCACCGGCCGCCTGATCGGACAGGCGCTTGCGCCAGTTACAGAAACTGGCGTAGCCGATGTTCTCTTGTTTGCAGAACTTCGAAGCTGACAGACCACTGTCACGCTGCTGATTGACCAGAGCCTGCCACTGTTCGGGTGTGCGGTGCTTTCTCATGGGGGTAACCTCGTGTTGGAAAGTGTGAGGTTACTGTAGGGCGATTTTCAGCAGGGTGGCAGAACGTCGTGGAATGAACGCTTACCGAGCAGGTGCTCAAGGTCGCCGCCACGCTGAGGCTGCACGCTCGGCGAATCACGGTTCACCTCGGTGCCGTCGCCGACAAGTGGTGGCCGACGCTGCTGAAGGGGCTGCCGAAGCTGGCCCCGCTGAGCTGACGCTCCTGCGAGACCACCACAGCATCAGAAAGCGAGCGACCGCGGCGGCGGTCGGCGATCACGGCTGCTTGGACGGCCGCAATCGATTCCAAAGAGCTATAAAAAAGCGAAAAAAGGACCGCGCTCCGGCATTACTCAATAGCCACTCGCGCTGAAGAGTCCGGTCCTGGTAAGCGATGTCAACAGCCACCACCTTCAAGCCGTGCAATCGGCCCCCTCGTGAATGAGGCGGGATCAATGGATACGAATTTGAGTAACACCATACTAGGAAAGAGGTCCTTCCCTCTTGAGAAAACTGCTACTCAGGCAGTGCACCGAGAGGGCGGCTAGCAAAGCTGAAAACATACTCCATAGCTTCTGGCAAAGTGTCTTTCCATACATTCCATTCATGATCACCATCGACGATACGCAGCTCTACTTGGTTCGGCTGATGCTCTCTGAGAGCCTGATAAAGCATAGTGGCATGGTAAGCTATATCGAAGGTGTCATGGTCGCCAGAGTTGATGTAGAGCGGTACTACCTCTTCACCAGCCATGTAGTCGTCGATATAGGAGGGATAGTTAAGTTCTTTCCAGCGCTCCTCTGAGAAGTTTTCTTCTTCATCCAAGTAGGCGGGATGACGCCAAGCAGACGAGTGTTCTGGAGGAAGAGAGGCGTAGATGGCGGGGCTTAGGGCAGCGCCTGCAACGAACAGATCAGGATGCTGGAAGACGAAATTGATGGTGCCATATCCACCGGCTGAAAGCCCGCCGATCACACGACCCTCGCGCTCCCTGATAGCTGGCCAGGTAGACTCGATATGTGGAAGCAAATCTTCGATAAAGGCGGTGGCAGCCGGTTCGTTGTTACCATCTACCCACCAGCTCTGGTTGCCAGGCATCACGATGAGTGCTGGTGGTATCTTGCCTTGTGCAATCAAAGCATCAGCGGTTTCCTGCAACGATCCTCTGGAGGCCCAGTCATTCTCGCTACCAAAAGAACCATGCAACAGATACATGACCGGATAACGCTTATCGCTTTCACCAAATCCATCCGGAGTATAGAGAGTATAGGGATAGGGGGCTCCCAGCACTTCTGAATCAAATTTATAGTGAGCAACCTCACTGGCATTGGCACCAGCAGACACTAACCCAATTACTGTCATGATCTTGATTGCATACTTCATATGTGATTCCTTGTAATTTTTTTGATTTATGTTTCACTCAGAGGCGATATCCCGCCCATGAAAAATCGCATACTGCGACATCAGCACCCTACTATCGCTATCGCCATAGCATTCACTTCCTCGAATTTTCGACCTTTGGTAACCTTGAGACTATAAAGTCCTTCACCTCCTCTAGTACTTCATTCCTGTTGGTTTCATTAAATATTTCATGGCGTGCACCTTTAATGAAGGAGCATGAAAAATCACCACCTGCAATTTTCTCCAGCGTTGGGCGGCTTTCTTCCAGCAGCACAAGCTTGTCTTCCGTCCCATGCATCCATAGGGTCGGAACGACTCCTAGGCTAGTTCCCTCATAAATCTTATTCAGCATCACTTTCATCGATTGCAAGGTAGACCGCTTGAAAGGACCGTGCCATACCAGAGCATCAGCCTCATAATCCCTCCCAACACTTGAGTCTCGTGACAAGGTCTTGGTATCTAATGGCTCATCAGGGAGCGAAGCCAAGTCATCCAAATCGGTAATGGCTGTGCGTACACCGAGTAGTGGCCCCGATAATATAAGTGCCGCCACCTCATCCTGATGCAATTGGGTATAACGCGTCGCAATCATTCCCCCCATCGAGTGTCCGATGACCACCACCGGGAGGTCAGGGTGACGCTGCTTGTAATGATCAATGACCTGTCCAAGATCTTCGACGACCGAGTCAAAGTCCGCTATCTCGACGCGTTCGCCTTGAGATAGCCCATGCCCCTGATGGTCTGGACCGATAACCACGGCACCACTAACATGCAACACATCAGCCACATGCTGGTAGCGCCCCAGGTGTTCCCCATATCCATGTACTAGAACAGCAATATAGTAAGGCGCTTCATTCTCCCAACAGGAAACCGTCAAGTCACCTCGATTTCCCTTGATAGAGTGCAATGTTCTGGTAGGCATAAGCTTTCTCGTCGGGCCAGCATGAATTTTTGATAACAATCATGAAATATTCTCTTTTGAACATACTATAGCCATACTGTCCCTCCAGCGAGCTATCATGACTAGACTTTAGGAGTAGCAATCTTGCAAGCTATTGCATTTTAGCCCATTAAATCACCTACCAATGCTTAATGGTGCGCTGCGTAGTTTGTATGCAAACATCGGTAACGAAAACAACATCGGTGAAATTCGATCCCCCAGAATATTCGGCTGGCTCATCTGGAACTAGGTTTGAGCGGTCTGGAGGTACTGACTGGTGGCATCGCTTATCAGGATCGGCTTCTTCAGCGCGAATGGCCGGTGAGTAATGCCAGAACGCCGACCTTTTCCCGCTTTCTTATAGCTATTTAGAATCAATTGCGGCCGCCCACGCAGCCGTGATCGCCGACCGCCGCCGCTCGACTTCTGGTGCTGTGGTGGTCTCGCAGGAGCGTCAGCTCAGTGCGGTCAGCTTCGGTAGCCCCTTCAGCAGCGTCGGCCACCACTTGTCGGCAGCGGCTCCGAGATGAACGGTGATTCGCCGAGCGTGCGTAAGCGTTCATTCCACGACGTGGCTTGCGACGGCCGGTCCTGAGCCAGGGGCGTCATCCCGCGCGCATCGCTGCAGGCCAACTGCCAGAGCGGGTCACGGCGCAGCGTGTCGGTATCGCTGAGATCGATCCAGCCCATGGCACGCTGCAGCACCAGGGTACGCAGCTGACTGGCCAGTGAGTGACGGATGCGTAGCGGGTTACGGAGGTCGACCAGATTGTCTTCCAGCGCCTCGACCACGCCGCTGTTGTCGAGGGCTTCACGCAACAGCAAAGCGCCGCTGTCGCTGGTGGTGGCTGGCCGCTTAGCTCGACACGCACAGCGCCGTTGCAGGAGGGCGTCCAGGTGGATAGGCTTTCACCCATAGCGGATGGCTCTCTTGGTTCTGGCTCTTGACGGAACACACTGAATTTTCAAGAGAATACCATCCGCTATCTTCGTTTTCAGGCCGGCCTCATGAATAAGGCGGGTTAACGTGAGGAGAGTATTCAAAGTGGTAGCAGGCATCAAACTCAAGGGAAGACTCTACAGTGTGAGCAGAAGCAGTTTTGAAGCTAGCAAATTTGTAGAGGTTCTTGACACGGGAATGACGGAGCTTACGCCTGTACATGACAACACCCCATTTCGTAGGTTTACTACAAAAATAGGTTATGTCACGAGAAACCGCAAATTATGTCATTTTATCCGGAATTTATGTCAAAACAGACCGGAAACGACAAGAAATGGAGGCGGCCCCAAAAGCCACATCCCGGCACACGCAGCCACCACTACCGTTGCTCCCTTCCGGGCCTGGCGGGGTTCGCAGTTTAGCGTTGCGGGAGGACCTAAGGGGCCACCATAGTCGTATGCTGTTGAACTGCATACTTGCGCTGATTGGTGGCTACGCCCTGATTTGAACAGGGGACCCCATCATTATGAGTGATGTGCTCTAACCAGCTGAGCTACGTAGCCTTTCCGACATCAGCGGGTGCAGAGTATGCCTATATTAGCGGCAAAAGGCAAGCCGAAATGGCCTGCCTTTTCATACGCCCAGCGCACGCGCTTACAACGCCGATTGTACGGCAGGTAGTGCGTCGCCGCCATCACGCGTCGTCACGCCTTCCAACCACGCCTCCAATACATCGGGATGTGCACTCAGGTAGTCACGCGCCGCTTCGCGAGGTTCAACACCCTCGTCCATGATGGCGCTCATCAGCTGGTTTTCCATCTCCAGCGTGAACGTCATGTTGCTCAGCAACTCACCGACGTTTGGGCAGGACTCGATGAAACCAGTGCGAGTATTAGTGTAGACCGTCGCGCCTCCAAGATTCGGGCCAAAATAGTCGTCTGCATCAGACAGGTACGCCATCTCGAAATTGGTGTTCATGGGGTGCGGCTCCCAACCCAGGAAAACCATCCACGTTTCATTCGGCACCCGCGCGCGGAGTTCGGCCAACATCCCCGCCTCGCTGGAATCGACCACCTGCCAGTCACCTAACCCATAGGCGTTATCGTCGATCATTTGCTCAATGAGCTCGTTACCGTCGTTCCCTGCTTCAATACCGTGAATGCGCTGCTCAAACTGATCTGCGTGCTCGGCTAAATCATTAACGGAGGTCACGCCAGCGTCATACACATACTGCGGCACGGCGAGGGTGTACTTAGCCCCTTCGAGATTCGCGACCAAACGCTCTACTTCACCACGCTCAATGTACGGATCGCTGATCGATGCCATCGATGGCATCCAATTACCCAAAAACACATCAAAATCATTGTTGCGTATCCCTGCATAAGCGATGGGCACCGAGACAGTATCCACGCGGGGCTCGTAGCCCAGCGCTTCCAGCACTTCACTCGCCAGCGCCGTGGTCACCGTAATATCGGTCCAGCCCACCTCAGCAAAACGTACGCTACTACATTCACTCGCGAAGGCCGTCACCGGTAAAAAAGCAGTGACGAATAGAGCACTTAAACGACGTTTAGATAGCTGTTGCATACATATTTCCCTCGTTGTCTGTTGTATTGATACGCCCTCTGCAAACGGTCGATGCAGGAGTAAGAAACCAGCAGACACACTTTTATTGATTGAACGTTCAATAAAAAAATGCCATTATATTCAGGTAACCATGCCTACTCCTGCTTTTCAAGGCGAGGAGCCAATGGGCATTCAACGTCATTAGGAGATAGCTGTGCCTAAGGTGGGAATGGAACCAATACGCCGCCAGCAGTTAATCAAGGCTACGATGGCGGCCATTGATGAGGTTGGCCTTGCCGAAGCGACGGTCATGCGCATCGCCCGTCACGCGGGGGTTTCCGCAGGCATTATCAGCCACTACTTTGGCGGTAAAGATGGCCTGCTCGAAGCCACGATGCGACAAATTTTGACGGACTTAAGCGATGCCGTCGCCGCGCGGCGCCATGCCTTAGAAGACGATTCACCGCGTGCGCACATTGGCGCCATTATTGAAGGCAACTTTGATCGCACCCAGGTCACCGGACCCGCCGCTAAGACGTGGTTAGCCTTCTGGGCCAGCAGCATGCACAAGCCCGTACTTCAGCGGCTTCAGTATGTGAACGACCGTCGTCTTTACGCCAACCTATGTCATCAATTTCAACGTGTCATGCCCAAAGCGGATGCCCGCAACGCCGCTCGTGGCCTAGCCGCCATGATCGATGGTTTATGGCTGCGCGGTGCGTTAACGCCTGAAGGCCTGGATGCCGCAGAAGCGCGCTATCTTGCGCACACCTATCTCGACCAGTTACTGACTCATTACGGATGCTATCAAGACGCATCCACTGCCGATTTTAAATAAGGAGATCAACATGACCGCTCAAAGCGCACAACCCCTCTATATTGGTGGTCGCCCGGTTGATGCCACCTCCGGCGAAACATTTACCGTTACCAATCCTTATGATGGCAGTCTGCTGGCCACGATTGGTCAGGCAAGCCAAGCCGATGTCGATAGCGCCGTTCAGGCAGCACAGCGTGGCCAGCGTGAATGGGCCGCCATGACCGGCATGGAGCGCTCACGCATCCTGCTACGTGCCGTAGCACTTCTTCGCGAGCGTAATGACGAGCTTGCCGAGCTGGAAACCCGCAATACCGGCAAGCCGATCAGCGAAACCGCCAGCGTCGATATCGTGACCGGTGCCGATGCTCTAGAGTACTACGCAGGCCTTGCCCCGGCGATTGAGGGCAGCCAAATTCCCCTGCGCGATAGCTCGTTTGTTTACACCCGCCGCGAGCCGCTAGGTGTGATCGGCGCCATTGGTGCCTGGAACTACCCGATTCAAATCGCCTGCTGGAAAGCGGCTCCGGCACTCGCCGCTGGCAACGCCATCGTGTTCAAGCCCAGTGAAGTCACACCGCTAACGGCGCTTAAGCTTGCCGAAATCTTCACTGAAGCAGGCTTGCCCGACGGTGTATTTAACGTGGTACAGGGCGATGGTCGCGTCGGCGCCATGCTGACCGAGCACGAAGGCATTGCCAAAGTCTCGTTTACCGGTGAAGTGGGCACAGGCAAAAAAGTCATGGCCGCTGCCGGTGGTTCCACGCTGAAAGACGTGACAATGGAACTCGGCGGCAAATCTCCGCTAATTGTCTTCGCGGATGCCGACCTCGACCGCGCAGCCGATGCCGCCATGATGGCGAACTTCTACTCCAGCGGCCAAATCTGCACCAACGGCACGCGCGTGTTCGTTGAGCGCAGCGTCAAAGAGGCGTTCGAAGCCAAGCTAGTAGAGCGCGTGGCACGCATCAAAGCAGGCGACCCGATGGATCCGAGCGTCAATTTCGGTCCGCTTGTCAGCTTCGAGCATCAGAAAAAAGTGCTCTCCTACATCGCGCTTGGCAAAGAGCAAGGCGCACGCGTGCTGGCCGGTGGCGACGCGTGGAACAGCGGCGAATGGGCCAAAGGCGCCTGGGCGGCCCCCACGGTATTCACTGACTGCACCGACGAGATGCGTGTCGTCAAAGAGGAGATCTTTGGCCCGGTAATGTCAGTACTGGCCTTCGACGACGAAGAGGAAGTCATCCGCCGCGCCAACGACACCAAGTACGGCCTAGCCGCCGGCGTCTTCAGCGAAAGCCTGAACCGCGCGCACCGCGTGATTCACCAGTTGGAAGCAGGCATCTGCTGGATCAACACCTGGGGAGAGTCGCCGTCGGAGATGCCGGTAGGCGGTTACAAGGAGTCGGGCATTGGTCGCGAGAACGGCGTCGAGACGCTCAATCACTACACGCAAACCAAGTCCGTGCAGATCGAGATGGGGCCGTTCGAGTCGGTGTTTTAAAGGCTGAGCCCAGCTTTCGTACACCGAACTCCCCCTTCTGGATGAGAGAACCGCTATGTCTCAAGCAACTGAGTTTGATTACATTATCATCGGCGCCGGTTCAGCAGGTAACGTGCTGGCCACGCGCCTGACCGAAGACAGCGATGTCAGCGTGCTGCTGTTGGAAGCCGGTGGCCCTGACTACCGTTTCGATTTTCGCACCCAAATGCCCGCTGCGTTGGCTTACCCACTACAGGGCAAGCGTTATAATTGGGCGTTCGAAACCGACCCCGAACCTCATATGAACAATCGCCGTATGGAGTGTGGGCGTGGCAAAGGCCTAGGCGGCTCCTCGCTGATCAACGGTATGTGCTACATCCGCGGCAACGCACTTGATTACGACCACTGGGCCAAACAGCCCGGTTTGGAGGAGTGGGATTATTTAAGCTGCCTGCCCTACTTCAAAAAGAGCGAAACCCGCGATATCGGCCCGAACGACTACCACGGTGGCGACGGGCCCGTCAGCGTGACCACTCCCAAAGCGGACAATAACCCGCTTTACCGCACTTTTATAGAGGCGGGCAAGCAAGCCGGTTACCCAGAAACCGAGGACGTCAACGGCTACCAACAAGAGGGCTTCGGCCCGATGGACCGCTTCGTAACGCCGAAAGGTCGCCGCGCCTCCACCGCTCGTGGCTACCTGGACACGGCCAAACAGCGCAGTAACCTGACCATCGAAACCCGCGCCGTCACCGACGTGATCGAATTCGAGGGTAAGCGCGCCGTCGGCGTCCGCTACGAGCAGAAAGGCCAGCCCAAGCAGGCTCGCGCGCGTCGCGAAGTGCTGCTGTGCGGTGGTGCGATTGCCTCACCACAGATTCTCCAGCGCTCAGGCGTCGGTAATTCGGAGTGGCTGAAAGAACTGGGCATTCCCGTGGTGCACGACCTACCCGGCGTCGGTGAAAATCTGCAAGACCACCTGGAAATGTACATTCAGTACGAGTGCAAAGAGCCTATTTCGCTCTACCCTGCACTGAAGTGGTACAACCAGCCGAAGATTGGGGCCGAGTGGCTGTTTAACGGCACCGGTATAGGCGCAAGCAACCAGTTCGAGTCCTGTGGCTTCATCCGTAGCCGCGATGACGAGGAGTGGCCAAACCTGCAGTACCACTTCCTGCCTATCGCCATTAGCTATAACGGCAAGAGTGCCGTTCAAGCGCATGGCTTCCAGGCACACGTCGGTTCCATGCGTTCAGAAAGCCGCGGCCGTATTCGTCTGACATCTAAAGACCCCCACGCGGCACCGAGCATTCTGTTCAATTACATGGCCAAAGAGAAGGATTGGGAAGAGTTCCGCGACGCGATTCGCCTAACTCGCGAGATCATCGCCCAGCCCGCCTTCGACCGATACCGAGGCCGGGAAATTTCCCCCGGCCCGGACGTGCAGAGCGATGAAGAGCTCGACAATTTCGTCAAGCAGCACGCCGAAACTGCTTATCACCCCTGCGGCAGCTGCCGCATGGGCGAAGGTGACATGGCGGTGACCGATGCCCAAGGCCGGGTACATGGGCTCGAAGGACTGCGCGTGGTGGATGCATCACTATTTCCGGTCATTCCAACCGGCAACCTGAATGCTCCCACCATCATGCTGGCCGAAAAAATCGCCGACCGTATTCGCGGTCGCGAGCCCCTGCCCCGTGCCAGCGTAGATTACTACGTCGCCAACGGCGCGCCTGCCAAACAGGCATCGTAGCCTGAGACGAGTGCGGGCTTATCGACCCGCTGCGTCAAAACGCCATGGTTCCGCGCCATGGCGTTTTTTATGTCTTAACTGCGCTACATTGAAGATATAAAGCGAACGCATAACGGTGAAAGGCTTGCACTAAGCATCTTGACTCTGCGAATATTCAAACATACGTTTAAATACGTTCATTAACAACCATCCACGGAGATCCCCCATGCTCACCTTACTACTCATCGTGCTGGCCGTTGCGGGCTTGCTCGTGGTGATGCGCCGCGAGGCAGGTGCCACCGCTGCCCTTGCCCTACTAGGCGTACTGGGCTTAATTGGCGTTGTGTTAGGCGCACCGATCATAGGCACCTTGCTACTCATTGCCGCCGCCGCAGTAGCCGTGGTGGGCCTTCCTGCACTGCGCAGTAAATGGCTAACCCCGCGTATTTTTGCCACTTTCAAAAAAGTAGCGCCGAAAGTATCGGCTACCGAGCGCACCGCGCTGGAAGCGGGCAGCGTTTCCTGGGATGGCGAGCTTTTTTCAGGTAAGCCCCAGTGGCAATCGCTGCTCGACTTCAAAGACGATGGCCTAAGTGACGAAGAGCAGGCGTTTTTAGACAACCAGTGCTCAAAAGCCGCTGGCATGTGCAATGCCTGGGATATCGCCCGTGAGCGTGCCGACCTGCCCCAAGAGCTATGGGACTACCTGAAAAAAGAAGGCTTCTTCGGCATGATTATTCCGAAGGAGTACGGCGGTTTGGGCTTCTCTGCCAAGGCGCAATCCATGGTGCTGCAGAAGCTCTCCGCCAACGAAACCCTGATGGTGACTGTAGGCGTGCCCAACTCTCTCGGCCCTGGCGAACTGCTGCTGAAGTACGGCACCCAAGAGCAGAAAGACCACTACCTGCCGCGCCTAGCCGATGGTCGTGAAATCCCCTGCTTCGGCCTCACCGGCCCCCGCGCAGGTTCAGATGCGACTTCCCTTCCAGATACCGGCGTGGTGTGTAAGCAAGTCATTAATGGCGAAGAAGTCGTGGGCGTGCGCCTGAACTTTGAGAAGCGCTGGATCACCCTGGCGCCCATTGCCACCGTGGTTGGCCTGGCATTCCGCCTCTTCGACCCGGAAAACCTGCTGGGCGAAGAAGAAGACCGCGGCATTACCCTGGCGCTGATCCCCCGCGATACCCAGGGTATGGACATTGGCCGTCGCCACCACCCGATTGGCAGCCCGTTTATGAACGGCCCGATTAAGGGTAAAGATGTGTTCGTACCGCTGGACACCATTATCGGTGGCCCGGATATGATTGGCCAAGGCTGGCGTATGCTGGTGGAGTGCCTCTCGATTGGCCGCTGCATCACGCTGCCTTCTGGTGCCACCGGCACCGCGCGTTACGCGCTGGGCTGGAGCGGCGGCTTTACCCGCGTGCGTCGTCAGTTCAACGTACCGGTCGCAGAGATGGAAGGCGTGCAAGAGCCCCTGGCACGTATGGCGTCATTGGCCTACATTTCGGCAGCCACGGTGTACCAAACCGCTAACCTGATCGACCATGGCGAAAAGCCAGCGGTACCCTCTGCCATCCTGAAAAGCCAGCTGACCGAGTTCCAGCGCGTGCTGCTCAGCGATGCCATGGACGTGCACGGTGGTAAAGCAGTGACGCTTGGCCCGCGTAACTATCTGGGTATTGGCTATAGCGCTAACCCAGTGGCCATTACCGTTGAAGGCGCGAACATCATGACCCGCAACCTGATGATCTTTGGTCAGGGCGCGATTCGTTGCCATCCTTACGTGCTGGAAGAGCTGGCTGCCAAGGATGCCAACGACGCGAAAGCATTCGACAAGGCGTTCTTTGGTCATGCGGGCCTGATTTTCGGCAACGCGGCCCGTGCCTTCACGCTGGGCTTCGGTCTCGGCAAGCCCAGCGTGCCGTTCAGCGGTCCGGCCGCTGGTTACGCCCAGGATATCGCGCGCCTCTCTGCCGGCTTCGGCCTGTGTGCAGATGCCGCCATGGCCAGCCTCGGCTCTGAGCTGAAAAAACGCGAAATGCTTTCCGCCCGCCTGGGCGATATCCTTTCCAACCTCTACCTTGCTTCTATGGTGCTTAAGCAGTGGCATAACGGCAATAAAGTAGAAGGCGAGGAAGCGCTGCTTCACTACAGTCTGCAGTTCCTACTCAATCGTGCTGAGCAGGCGTTTGTGGAGATTTTCAACAATCTGCCAAACCGCGCGCTGGGTAACGTATTGAAAGTTGTGGTGATGCCCACCGGCCGCCGCTGGAACAAACCCCACGATGACTTGGCCCGCGACATTGCCCAGCGAGTGTCTACCCATAGCGCGCTGCGCAGCAAGCTGCTTGCCAACACCTGGGACAAAGATGACGGCACCGTTAGCAATCCGCTGGCCCGCTATAACGCCCTGCTAGGGGATTATGAACGCGCGGAAGTGATTTACCGCACGGTGAACAAGGCCTATGCCAAGGGCGAGCTGCCGCAAACGGCTCTCCACCCCGAAGCACGTGTAGAAGCAGCGCTTGAAAAAGGCTTGATCAATGAAGAAGACGCCGCCTTTATGCGCACATTTGAAGCTGAAGTGCTGGAAATGCTGACCGTCGATGACTTTGCTTACGACGCGTTTGCCAACGACAAGTCGACACTGATCGACCATAACGCAGCACCTGCCAAAGCATCGCCGCAGGCAGAGACCAGCGTTAAGTAAATGGCTTTTAGCCCTCGACCAACCGGCCCACCAAGGGCCGGTTTTTTATGCCACCCGCATGTTCTAAAACGAATCAAACGAACATTATAGCCATAGGGCGTAGTGGAGACTGAGCAAACCGAGCTTCTTACTCACCCTGAAAACTCTATTTTTGAGTTCTTCTACGCCTAAAAGCGAATACAAACGGCCATCAAAAGCGTTGCAAGTTCGCAAATGATCAACTAGCCTTTCGTTAATGAAAATATCGCATGGGTTGGTTGCCACACAATAATCGGCAAATAAGTACGGCCAACCACCCTCCCTCGCGATCAGCGCACTACACAATTATCGATACCACCTATCAATAACAACGACGCTAGCGAGATCGGCATGTCCTTACATTTGCAAAATATCGACCACGTCGTCGGGGGTCAGACCCATATCAGTGGGGTTAACCTCGAACTGGAACCAGGTTCCTTTAACGTGTTGCTCGGACGCACGTTGGCGGGCAAAACCACGCTCATGCGTCTAATGGCAGGCTTAGAGCAGCCCACCCGCGGGCGTATCTTCATGGACGGCAAAGATGTCACCGGCGTTTCGGTTCGCAAACGCAACGTGTCGATGGTCTACCAACAGTTCATCAATTACCCCAGCCTGACGGTACGCGACAATATTGCTTCACCGCTGAAACTAGCCAAAACGCCTCAACAGGAAATTGATCGGCGTGTCGGCAGTATTGCTGAAATGCTGCATATCGAACATCTGCTCGACCGCTACCCCCAAGAGCTCTCAGGGGGGCAGCAGCAGCGCACCGCCATGGGCCGGGCGCTAGTCAAAGATGCCGATCTGATTTTGTTCGACGAGCCACTGGTCAACCTGGACTACAAACTGCGCGAAGAGCTGCGCGACGAGCTGCGTGAGCTGTTCAAAGCCCGTAACTGCATTGCCGTTTACGCCACCACCGAACCCAACGAGGCGCTGGCACTCGGCGGCAATACGGCCGTGCTGCATGAAGGACGGCTGCTCCAGTACGGCCCCACCGAACAGGTATACCGTGAGCCCAACGGTCGTCATAGCGCCGAGATGTTCTCCGAACCGCCGATTAATATCGTGCCCGGAAAGCTGACCGCAACGGAAATCACTTTCGACCAGTCGCTGCACTTCCCCTGCGACCCCGGCCTTCAGCGGCTCACCCCGGGCGATTACGACTTTGGCGTACGCGCCTCTCATATCACCCTCAAACCCCAGTCAGTCGACGATCTCGAGCTGCCAGTCAGGGTCGACGTCGCCGAGATAAGCGGTTCTGAAACGTTCTTACACGTGCGCCATGAGCGCTTCCCTCTGGTGCTGCATTTAGCGGGAATTCACGAGTTTCACGTCAACGATGCGATCAACGTGTACTTCCCAACGCATCAGCTCTACGCCTTCGATAAACAGGGCAGCACCGTGCACATCCCCTCTTCTGCTCAAGGGAGCGTTGCTCATGGCTGAGATTACTTTAAAAGGCTTGGCGCACAGCTATAGCAAAAGTCCTAGCAGCCATAGCGACTACGCGATTCGTCAGATGGATCACGTGTGGCACCAGGGCGGTGCTTATGCACTGCTGGGCCCGTCGGGCTGCGGTAAATCAACCCTGCTAAACATTATTTCTGGCCTGCTGGAACCCTCCGAAGGTGACGTACTGTTCGATGGTCACCGTGTGAACGAGCTGCCGCCGGAGGAGCGCAACATCGCCCAGGTGTTCCAGTTCCCGGTGATCTACGACACCATGACGGTGTACGACAACCTGGCTTTCCCGCTGCGCAACATGAACACCCCCGAGTACAAGGTCGACCCGAAAGTTCGGGAAATTGCCGATATCCTCGACCTCACGCCGCTCCTCTCCCGGAAAGCCAAAAACCTCACCGCCGATGAGAAGCAGAAAGTCTCCATGGGCCGCGGGCTAGTGCGTGACGACGTCTCTGCCATCCTATTTGACGAACCCCTCACGGTGATCGACCCGCAGCTCAAGTGGAAGCTGCGCCGTAAGCTCAAAGAGATCCATGAGCGCTTCAATATCACCATGATCTACGTCACCCATGACCAGCTTGAGGCGTCTACTTTCGCTGACAAAATTGCGGTGATGTACGACGGTCAGGTGGTGCAGTTCGGCACGCCTCGTGAACTGTTCGAAAAACCGGCGCATACCTTCGTGGGGTACTTCATTGGCAGCCCGGGCATGAACTTTATGAGCGTGTCTCACCAAGCGGGCAAAGTAATGTTTGGCGAGCTGCCGCTACCGGTGAATGAGGCCGTTAGCCGCAGCGTGGCGGCCGCAGGCTCCAGCAATATTAAGCTTGGCATTCGCCCGGAGTTCATTACGGTCAGCAACTCGCCGGAGCCAAACAGCGTACCGGTTGAAGTGGTTAACCTGCAGGACTTGGGGACCTACTCGCTGCTGAGCTTTACCTTGAACGGCCAGTTGTTCAAAGCGCGCCTGCCTGAAGGTCACGCGCCGGTAGGTGACGCTGCTCATGCAGTGTTTTCCGATCAGCACATCGCGCTCTACGTCGATGAATACCTAGTGGAGATCGGCCATGAATAATAAAGTACTCAATAACCGCGCATGGCTGCTGGTCCTTCCCATGCTGGTACTGGTGGCTTTTTCGGCCATCATCCCCTTGATGACCGTGGTCAACTACTCGGTTCAGGACGTGCTGGGCCCTAATGCGCGCTTCTTCACCGGTACCGAGTGGTTTCATAGCATCTTGAACGACTCGGCGCTTCGCGACGCCTTCGTGCGTCAGATTCTTTTTTCTCTGACCATTTTGGCCATCCAGGTGCCGCTCGGCATTGGCATTGCCCTGATTATGCCTAAGCGCGGCTGGCAGGCCTCTGCCGTACTGATCTTGATTACCCTGCCGCTGCTGATCCCTTGGAACGTGGTGGGCAGCATTTGGCAGATCTTCACCCGTGGCGATATCGGTCTGATGGGCTGGGGCCTTCGGGAGTTGGGCATCAACTACAACATTACCCGCAATGCGGGGGATGCCTGGGCGACGATCATTTTGATGGACGTGTGGCACTGGACCCCACTGGTGGCCATGCTCTGCTACAGCGGCCTGCGTTCGATCCCCGAGGCTTACTACCAAGCAGCACGTATCGATCGTGCCTCCAAGTGGGCGATCTTCCGCTACATCCAACTGCCCAAACTCACCAACGTTCTGGTCATTGCGGTGCTGCTGCGCTTTATGCACTCATTCATGATCTACGCCGAGCCCTTCGTACTAACTGGCGGCGGCCCGGGTAGCTCCACCACCTTCCTGAGCCAGTCACTCGCGACTATGGCTATCGGCCAGCAGGATCTGGGGCCCTCTGCCGCGTTCTCGATCATCTACTTCCTGGTTATTTTGCTCGTGAGCTGGGTGTTCTACACCACCATCATGCACATGCAAAAAGATAAGAACCCGCACGGGGGAGCATGATATGTACCGCTTAGATAACGCCCAGCAGGGCGAGAAGTACAACACCATATTTAGCAGAACCACCCCGGCACAGCGGCGTAAACGCAATGCGCGCAGCCGCTTTCGCGCGCGGTTTCTGCTGGGGCTGTACCTGTTCCTGATGATCCTGCCAATTTATTGGCTGATTAATATGTCGCTGCAGACCAACAGCGAGATTTTGGGCTCCATGACGCTATGGCCCAAAAACCTGACGTTTGATAACTACATCGGCATTTTCACTAACTCCAGCTGGTACATGGGCTATGTGAATTCAATGCTGTATGTAGCGCTCAACATGCTAATCACGATTTGCGTGGCGCTGCCTGCCGCCTATGCCTTCAGCCGCTACCGCTTTATTGGCGATAAGCACCTGTTCTTCTGGCTGCTCACCAACCTAATGGCACCGCCTGCAGTGTTTCTGCTGCCCTACTTCCAGCTCTACTACTCGGTAGGTTTGTTCGATACCCATATCGCCGTGGCCCTAGCCCACTGCCTGTTTAATATTCCGCTGGCCATCTGGATTCTGGAAGGCTTCATGAGCAGCGTGCCAAAGGAGATTGATGAGACAGCGTATATCGACGGCTACAGCTTTCCGCGCTTCTTCATCAAGATTTTCATTCCCATGATCCGCTCCGGTATCGGCGTCACGCTGTTCTTTCTGTTTATGTTCTCGTGGGTAGAGCTGCTGCTGGCACGCACGCTGACCGCCACCGACGCTCAACCGATCGGCATGATCATGACGCGGACCTCCACCGCATCGGGCATTGACTGGGGCACGCTTGCCGCCGCTGGTGTACTCACCATCGTGCCGGGCATTTTGGTGGTCTACTTCGTTCGTAACCATATCGCCAAGGGCTTTGCCCTGGGCCGCACCTAAGGAGCACCGTTATGTCTTGGATGGTATGGACAACACCGACTGCCATTTTCTTTTCATCCATTGCAGCGATGCTAGCAGGGATGACGCTGTGGGAGATCTTATCCCCCACCGTCGAACGCAAGGGGTTTCTACCCATTAGCACCACCCGCGGCGACCGGCTGTTCATCGGCCTGCTCTCCGCCGCGTTTATTCACCTGGGGGTGATTGGCTTCACAACGCTATCCATTTGGATAGCGCTGGCACTATCAGCGGTATGGCTGCTGGTGTTGATGCGCTGGGGCTAGGCCGACGGCTTTCTCAGCGGATGTACGGCGGTATCAAGGACGCTCACGTCATCAAGGAAGAGCACAACAAAACGAGGTCAACATGCGTAATAATAAGTTCAAACTCACTACCCTCGCCGCTAGCCTAATGCTCGCCTCGGGGAGCCTAATGGCAGACGACCACGACGCACGGGCAATCGCCGAGCGTTTGGTGGACGAGCACTTCCAAGACTCGACGCTCAGCCGTGAAGAGCAGATCGAAGAGCTACTGTGGTTCGCCAAGGCTGCCGAACCCTTCCGCGGTATGGATATACAGACCGTAGCCGAAGGCCTGACCACGCACGTGTATGAAAGCGAAGTGCTCGCTCCCGCGTTTAGCGAGCTGACCGGCATCAACCTGACCCATAACATCATCGGCGAAGGTGACGTGGTCGACACCATGCAGAACCAGATGCAGTCGGGCAACAGCATCTACGACGGCTTCGTCAACGACACCGACTCCATCGGCACGCATATTCGCTACGGCACCACCATCAACCTAACCCAAGCCATGGAGAACGAGTGGGCAGACTATACCCTGCCGACGCTGGACCTGGACGATTTCATCGGTTTGCAGTATGGCACCGGCCCCGATGGCAGCCTCTATCAGCTCCCTACCCAGCAGTTCGCCAACCTGTACTGGTTCCGTTATGACTGGTTCCAGCGTGAAGACTTGCAAGAGCAGTTCCGTGACATTTACGGCTACGATTTAGGCGTGCCCACCAACTGGACCGCTTATGAAGATATCGCCGAATTCTTTACCGAGCATGTCGGTGAGATCGACGGTACTAAGGTCTACGGTCACATGGACTACGGCCGCCGCGACCCCTCTTTGGGTTGGCGCTTCCACGACTCCTGGCTCTCCATGGCAGGTATGGGCAGCCCCGGCGTACCGTCCGGTAACCCGGTGGATGACTGGGGTATTCGTGTCAACGAAGAGAGCCAGCCGGTCGGCGCAAGCGTAAGCCGCGGTGGCGCGACCAACTCACCTGCTTCCGTCTTCGCCATGCAGAAAGCCGTGGATTGGCTGCGTGATTTCGCACCGCCCGAAGCCCAGGGCATGACCTTTGGTGAAGCTGGCCCCGTGCCCGCCCAGGGCCATATCGCTCAGCAGATCTTCTGGTACACCGCCTTCACCGCTGACATGACCGACCCGTCTGTTGCCGTCACCGACGACGAAGGTAACCCGCTGTGGCGCATGGCACCCTCTCCCACTGGCCCCTACTGGGAAGAGGGCATGAAGGTGGGTTATCAGGACGTAGGTGCCTGGACCTTCTTCGATTCTACGCCTGAAGATCGCCGCACGGCCGCTTGGCTGTTTGCCCAGTTCACCGTGGCGAAAACCACCTCGCTGGAAAAACTGATGGCGGGCCTAACGCCAATTCGCGAGTCGGATATCTTCTCCGAGCAGATGACCGAAATGGCACCCCGACTGGGCGGCCTGGTGGAGTTCTACCGCAGCCCCAACGAGTCTAACTGGACGCCTACCGGCACCAACGTACCGGACTACCCACGCATGGCACCGCTGTGGTGGCAGAACCTGGCACCGGTGATGAGTGGTGAAGTCACGCCCCAAGAAGGCCTCGACAAGCTCGCCGCCGACATGGACAACACCATGAACCGCTTGGCACGGGCCAACGTCTTCGACAGCTATGCCCCGGTGCTGAACGAAGAACGCGACCCGCAGTACTGGCTTGACCAGGAAGGCGCCCCCAAAGCGAAGCTGGATAACGAGATGCCGCAAGGCACCACCGTTCCTTACGATGAAATGATGGAAGCATGGATGGCGGCCGGCACCCGCTAAGACCTATAGGGCGGGCGCCAGCCCGCCCCTTTTCCGTGGTGTCATCAGCGGCGGGCATTGTTGCCCTCTCCACTCGTTGAGACCGCAACCGACACGGGGCTTTTTCTTAATTAATTGGAACCGCTATGAAACTGCGTAACCGTAATGTCGAGAAATTGCACACTGATGACTTTGACGCACTGATTATCGGTGGCGGCATCAATGGTGCAGCAACCGCCGCTGCTCTTGCGGGCAAAGGTGCTAAAGTAGCCCTAATCGACCGTGGCGACTTTGCCGGCAGTACCAGCATGCACTCCTCGAACCTGGTTTGGGGCGGCATCAAATACATGGAAAGCAAAGACTTTGCGCTGGTACGTAAGCTCTGCAAAAGCCGCAACCACTTAATCAAAAGCTACCCGTCTACCGTTCAAGAAATTCGTTTCCTTACCACGATTACCAAAGGTTTCCGCCACTCTCCGCGCTATTTGTGGGCGGGCACCTGGCTTTATTGGCTGATGGGCAACGGCTTCACCAAGTTACCGCGCTTGCTCTCGCCTAAAAAGATCAAGCAAGAAGAACCGATTATTGATATCAACGGTGCCGTTGGCGGGTTCGAGTACTCAGATGCTTACCTGCATGATAACGACGCTCGCTTCGTGTTCAACTTCGTACGCCATGCCCTTAACTACGGTGCCGTGGCGGCCAACTACGTCGAATCGTTGGGGGCCGAACGCGAAGGCGATACCTGGGTGACCAAAGCCCGCAACGTAATGGATGGCAGTATCTTCAATATTCGTTCCAAAGTGTTGATCAACGCCGCTGGCCCCTGGGTCGACCAGCACAATGCCCTGACGGGGCAAAAAACGTCCCACCAGCACCTCTACTCGAAAGGCATTCACTTGATTGTGCCGCAGTTAACCGACACCAAGCGGGTGCTGGCGTTCTTTGCCGATGATGGGCGGCTCTTCTTCGTCATTCCGATGGGCAACCGCACCTGTATCGGCACCACCGACACTCATATGGAGCACCCCGAGGTCGACGTCACCGCCGACGATATCGCGTTCGTTTTGGAGAACATCAACAAGCGCCTGACGCTCGACAAACCACTCACCCAAGCCGACATCATATCGACGCGCTGCGGGGTACGCCCTCTCGCCATCAAGGCCGACCAGGGCAGCGACCGCGACTTCCTGCAGCTATCGCGCAAGCATGTCATCGATACCAATCCAGAGAGTGCCCATATCAGTATCTTTGGCGGCAAGCTCACTGATTGCCTCAACGTGGGCGATGAAATTGCCGAGGAGGTAAAAGCGCTTGGCGTGGCGCTCAGCGATCCTAACTTTCACTGGTATGGCGAGCCGCCCGAGCCGGTGAAGCAGCAGTTTATGGATCAAGCCAAGCGCATGAACCTGGATGCCATGACGGCGGCTACCTCTTCAGAGCCGCTCTCCTCAAGACTATGGCGACGTTATGCAGAACAAGCGATTCCCATGCTTGAGAAAATTCGCCAAGACCCTTCTGAAGCCGATATTTTGATCGAAGGCACCGAGTACATCCGCTGTGAACTCGAGCACGCACGTGACCATGAGATGATCACGCAGTTGGAAGACTTCTTACGCCGCCGCGCCAAGGTGTCGCTGGTCGTTCACCATGAGCAGCTGCGCCAGTCACCAGGCCTAAAAGAGGCCTGTCGGGTCCTCTTTGGCGAAGAAGCAGAAGAACGATTTACCACCTACTTCAAAGAGAATCGTGATACGTCTCGGCCGTCGGTTGAAACGCTCTCTTAAACAGAAGCGAGCATTTTAAACCGTCACTCTTGCTCACATAAAAATCCCCCTGCTAACTCAATAGCAGGGGGTATTAATATCGTGAGCAAGTGTGTTAAGGCATCACTCTTCGTGTTCGACGAGCAGTTGAGAATCGCCCGCTAATACCTCATCCCATGCTTCTTCCAGCGTACAGCCTGAACGACTATCAATGGTGTCGATAACTTCGACGGCATGTTGGAGCGACTCACGATTGCTCTTCAACGCCAATACTAGCTTGGCTAAATCTTGCTTGCTGAAAGAGCTAGCGATACGGTCGGCTTGTTGGCTCAATTCGATGCAGTTCATGGTTAGTCCCTCATGGTATGGTCAGCCGCTGCTCGTTATTGTTTGATACTTCGTATGAATAATCGAGCAGCCATCTTAATTAACGACGAATGGTGACATTGCTACTCATGCTGGGCCGGGTAAGTGCCCAGTTCGGTAACTGCGAAACGGTCACAAGCGTTACAAGACCTTCGCCTTAAGCGCCCTGGTAATACGGCAGCGCCTCGGTATGTAGCAAGGATAAGTGCGACGTATCGGGATAACAAAACACCGCCCTGATCCATGACTTCACTATGGTTCACGGCTGCCATGCTCACAATGCATCATTGGCAGCAGGCTGGGTTGTAGTTTGACTACATAACACCCATAGAAGCGCTATCGATGACGTAGACTTTCAAGAAGAGAGTTAAACGACTGTTTTAAAAGGGTAGGGAAAAATCAATAGAGAAGAACTAACACGTCTTTAAAAGATAAAAAACGCCTGCTCATTAAAAACGAATGCAGTTTACTCCTAAATAACGATTTCTCTATACGACCAAGGACGATGGCTTCGTTAAAAAAACGCCATAAAAAAACGCCGCTGTGCGACAGCGGCATCTTTTATGGCGCTTCTATGGCGCTTCGCGGCGGCGTTGTTTACGTAGAGCGCACACGGGATACCGCATCCAACCAGCCCTGGTAGAGCTTTTCACGGGTCTCCTCTTCCATGGTCGGCGTAAAGCTGCGCTCGCAACGCCAGAGCTGCTCGATCTCCTCTAGCGTGTCGTACCAGCCAAGACGTAACCCTGCCAAGTAAGCCGCCCCAAGGGCCGTCGTTTCCAAAATGGTCGGACGGTCAACTTGGACATTGAGCATATCGGCCAAAAACTGCATGACCCAGCTGTTCTTCACCATACCGCCATCCACACGCAGGTTGCCCGGTGCAGCCTCCATATCATCGTTCATGCAGTGCTGCAGATCGCGGGTTTGGTAACACACCGCCTGCAGCCCCGCCGCAACGATTTCGGCGATGCCAGTGTCACGCGTCAGGCCAAAAATAGCGCCACGGGCCTTAGGGTCCCAGTGGGGCGCGCCTAGCCCTGTAAAGGCTGGAACCAGATAAACGCTGTGGCCGCTGCGGGTTTTCTGGGCCAGCGCTTCGGTTTCAGAGGCATCGGCAAACAGATTCAGACCATCTCGTAGCCACTGCACCGTGGCGCCTGCTACGAAAATACTCCCCTCCATGGCGTAAGTAGGTTTGCCGTTGATACGGTAGCCAATGGTGGTCAGCAGGCGATTACGCGATACCGAGGCCGTTTCCCCGGTATTCACGATCATGAAACAGCCGGTGCCGTAAGTGCTTTTACCCATACCGGGTTTAAAGCACGCCTGCCCGACCAGCGCCGCCTGTTGATCACCCGCGACGCCTGCAATCGGCAGCGGCGCGCCCAGCCAGTGGGCCTCGACCGTGCCAAAATCATCGCTGGAATCGTTCACCTCGGGGAGCATATTGGCGGGCACATCAAATAGCGCCAGCAGCTCCTCGTCCCAAGTTTGGTCATGAATGTTGAACAGCGCCGTGCGCGAGGCATTGGTGGCATCGGTCACGTGACGTTTACCATCGGTCAAACGCCACATCAAAAAGCTATCGACGGTGCCGAACGCCAGCTCGCCCCGGGCAGCACGCTCGCGGGCGCCCTCGACGCAATCGAGAATCCAGGCCAGTTTGGTGGCGGAAAAGTAAGGGTCGATCAATAGTCCAGTTTTCGACTGTACTAACTCAGTATGCCCCTCGTCGCGTAGCGCCTGACAGCGCTCGGAAGTGCGACGATCTTGCCAAACGATGGCGTTGTATAGCGGCTTGCCTGTGGCGCGATCCCACACCACGGTGGTCTCACGCTGGTTGGTAATGCCGACCCCATCCACTTGTTCTGGCGTTATCTTGGCTTTGCTTAACGCCTCGCGGCAGGTGGCAATCACTGAATCCCAAATATCTTCGGGATTGTGTTCAATCCACCCATCTTGCGGAAAGTGTTGAGGAAACTCTTGCTGGGCAACTGCCGCTATTTGGCCTTGGCGGTCAAACAGAATCGCGCGGGAGCTGGTCGTGCCTTGATCGATGGCGAGAATAAAGGAGGACATAGCGCATTCACTTTGTTGTAGGTTCTTTCGATTTTGTCTGTTTTCTTTCGTTTTATTATCATCAGAGGCTACTCTAGGCGCCTGGAATGCTCAAGTATGAAACTCTGCCACCTTAGCCAAAGCCTGAGCACTGTCGTGACAGGCGCTAAGCAATGTGCAGCGCCACATCGTGTTGGGTGAGCAGCCGTTGAATCGCCTCGGGGGGCTTACGATCGGTAAACAGCGCATCCAGTTGGGAAATGTTACCTTGGCGCACCACTGGGTTTCGGTGGAATTTCGAGTAGTCTGCGGCTAAATACACCCTTCGCGAATTGGCAATGATCGCCTGGGCAACGCGTACCTCTTGGTAGTCAAACTCCAGAAGCGAACCATCCTCGTCGATACCACTGATCCCGATGATTCCATAATCCACTTTAAACTGATTGATGAAGTCGATGGTGGCTTCGCCGATGATCCCACCATCACGGGAGCGCACTTGACCGCCCGCAATGATCACCGTGAAGTCCTCTTTATGTTGCAGAATCGCCGCCACATTGAGGTTGTTGGTAATGATCTCCAAACCTTGGTGCTCCAGTAGCGCTTGGGCGATCATTTCATTGCTGGTCCCGATATTGATGAACAGAGAGGCATGATGGGGTATATGCTGTGCCAAGCAGCGGGCAATGCGCTCTTTCTCTTCGAGGTGCAACGTTTTGCGGGTGCTGTAAGCCGTATTGACCGTACTTGACTCGACCCCGACACCACCATGTACGCGGCGCACGCGACCTTCGTTGGCCAGAGTGTTCAAGTCTCGACGAATGGTTTGTGGCGTGACCGCGAAGTGTTCGGTGAGCTGTTCGATACTCATATAGCCGTGCTGGCGAACCAGTTCGACAATGGCATCCTGGCGATACTGTTGATTCATAAGCCCGGCCTGTTCGATATTTATTGGTCTATGTGCGTTATAGATTAGCAAAATTTTCGGAATCTAATAGCGCGAACATTCGAACAGGCCAAGTGCTGCCGTTACCCTAGGGCTATGTCAGAGCGGCCACACCCATAAAATCGCCGGAATGGCAGCGGCCATCACCACAAGCGAAAGCGGCAGCCCCAGTTTCCAGTAATCTCCAAACCGGTAACCCCCCGGGCCCAGCACCAGGGTATTCGATTGGTGTCCAATCGGGGTTAAAAACGCACAGGAGGCGCTGACGGCTACCACCATCAAAAACGGGTCCAGCGAGGCATCGAAGCCGTTGGCGAGGCTCGCCGCAATGGGTGCCATAAGGAGAGCTGCGGCCGCATTGTTGACTACGTTAGAGAGCAGCATAGAGAGCAGAAATAGCCCTACCAAGGACACGACAATCGGCCACTCTACGCCAAACCGCAGCAGCGCATCGGCAATGATATCAGCACCGCCACTGGTCTCCAGCGCTTCACCCACCGGCAACATGGCGGCAAGCAGCACAATCACCGGGCCATCAATGGCTTGGTAGCCATCCCGCAAGGGCAGCACGCCAATCAGCAGCGACACCAGCGCCGCCGTGCTCATCGCAACGGCGGCAGGCAACAAGTCAAACATCATCGCCGCAATGGCTAGCGCAAAAATGCCCACCGATACCGCCAGTTTGCGCGGCTGCCCCAAATGCAGTTCTCGGTTAGCCAGCGGCAGGCAGCCCAGGGTTGATAAACTATCGGCGATTTCGTTTTCGCTCCCCTGCAGTAACAAGACGTCACCGGTTTGGAAACGAATGTCGCGCAGGCGCTGCTTCAGGCGGCCACCATCACGGGCCACGGCCACTAAGTGCAAGCCAAACTGATGGTTAAGGCGCAGCTGTCGCACGCTGCGATTAATCATCATCGAATCATTACGAACAACAGCTTCAATGAGCTGTAGGCCTTCGGTATCGACCGGCTGACGTTCATCGCTCTTCTCCGCGTCCTCGCGCTGCTCCTGCCCGTCCTCTGGCTCTTCAGGTTCGGCAATGGCGCTAAGGCCCACTTTGTCCTCCAGCAGCTTCAGCTCATCGGGGCCGGCTTCCAGCAGCAGGATGTCACCCTCACGAAGCACGCCGTGAAACTGGTAGCCCGCCCGGCGATTATCTTCACGCACCACCGCTAAGACAGGGATGGTCTCATCCAGCTCATCGCGCAATTGTTGAAGGGTGAGCCCATTAGCTTTGGAGTCTTCAGTAACATTTAGCTCTACTAGATAGTTGGCGGTATCGAACATATCGTCTGCCACCGCCTGCCCACTGCGTTTGGGGGTCAAGCGCCAGCCTACCAGCACAATAAATATCAGGCCAGCAAGCGCTACCACAATGCCCACCGGTGAGAAGCTAAACATGCCGAAGTTTTCACCGGTCATATTGCCCCGGTAAGCAGCAATGATGATGTTGGGTGGCGTGCCAATCAGCGTGGTTAAACCACCCAGCAGCGAACCAAACGCCAGGGGCATTAATAGCAGTGAAGGAGACGTATTGTGTTCCCGTGCAAGGCGCATCGCCACCGGCAGCAGTAGCGCCAGCGCCCCCACGTTATTCATCACACCGGAAAGCACGACCACCGTGCCCACCAGGACCAGAAGCTGTAGCAGCAGGCGCTCACCCACCTTTAGCACCTGATTGGCGATGACATCGACCACGCCGGAGCGTTCAAACCCACGGCTCAACACCAGCACCGCCGCCACGGTGATCACCGCTGGATGCCCAAAGCCCGCAAAGGCGTCATCCGCAGGCACCAGCCCCAGCATCACCGAGCCTAGCAAGGCAGCCAAGGCCACCAAGTCGTAGCGGAAACGGCCCCAAATAAAGGCGACTAGCGTGAGCCCCAGCACGATGAATACCAGCGTGCTGGGAGAGAGTCCTATGCTTTCCAGAGTCATGTGCGTGCCATCTCCCTATGTTGTCGCTCCTCTTCCCTGACACGGAAAGTGCGGAGTGTTCAGCATCACATTAGGCGATGACTATACAGCCGTACAAGCACTGAAAAATAGGAAAAAATAGCGCGCGGGTTAGCGTTTCATTCGTGCCAGTAACCGCTCAACGGCTTCTAGATGTTCCGGCTCGTTGTGGCACATGCCTTGGAACACGGCGCACACATCCAGAAACGGCTTTAGCTCCATATCCGGGGCCATTTTCATGAGCCGCTTGGTGAGGCGCGTTGCTTTCGGCGGCTGGGCCGCCATGCGGTTGGCATGTGCCAAAGCGGCCTCCATCAGCTGCTCCGGCTCCACGACTTCCAGCACTACACCGTAGGCAAGCGCTTCATCAGCGCTGATCACCCGGCCTGAAAGGGTTAGTTCAAAGGCACGCTGGTAGCCAATTTGGCGCTGCATGAACCACGCCCCGCCATCGCCGGGGATGATGCCTAGGTTGAGAAACGTCTCCCCAAAGCTCGCCTTACGGGATGCAATACGCAGATCCGCCATATTGGCCAAATCAAACCCGGCACCAATCGCTGCACCATTCACGGCGGCGATGATGGGCACTTCTACCTGATTAAGTGCCAGGGGCATTCGCTGAATCCCTTGCCGATAGCGCTCAGCGACTTCGGCTACGTCCCCCGCAAAGTCGCCGCTGCGTTCGGCCATGTCTTTTACATTACCCCCGGCACAGAAAGCGCTCCCCGTTCCGGTGATCACCAGCACCGAGACGTCCTGGCAACGGTTCACCCATGCGGCGGTGGCGACGATATCATCCACCAGCGCCGTGCCGGTAAGCGCATTGCGCACGTCGTGGCGGTTAAGCGTGAGCGTTGCCACACGGTTTTCCAGCGTTAGGGTAGCGTCGGTTAATTCAGGTAGCGTTTGGCTCATGATTGGCGCTCCACGATGATTCGTGCATCGACGATGGCATAGTTAGCGGCAGAATGACCTTTCGGATAGGCAATCACCGGGTTCAAGTCTAGCTCGCTAATCTCCGGGTAGGCCTCCACCAATTGGGATACCTGCATCAGCAGTGACACTAGCGCCTGCTTATCGACACCCGCCGCCCCGCGTACTCCCGCCAGCACTTTTTGCGCTTTGAGTTGATCGACCATGGATTGCGCGTCGTGCAGGGTCAGCGGCAGCGAGCGGAAGGCCACGTCTTCGAGCACCTCCACAAAAATGCCGCCCAAGCCAAACATCAGCACCGGGCCGAAAATCGGGTCGCGCAGCATGCCGATAATCACCTCAACGCCCTTCTCCGCCATTGGCGTGACCAGCACGCCCTCTATCTGGGCGTTCGGGTCGTAAGCCTGGGCGTTTGACTGAATGGCCTGAAAGGCATCGCGCAGTGGGGCTTCACCCACCAGGTTGAGCTTGACCCCGCCCGCGTCGGATTTATGCAGAATATCTTTCGAGACCACCTTCATCGCCAGCGGCTTGCCCTGCGTACGCTGGGCGATCCCGGCGAGTTCGTCCTCACGACGCACCAACCACTCCTCGGGCACCGCGATACCGTGCTCCGCCAGCAGCCCCTTCGCCTCAAACTCCAGTAAATCGCGCCCTTCCGCCTTGGCCGCTTTTAGCATGGCCTTGCCTGTTTCCGCTGGCACGGCGGGCGCTATCGTCTCCTGTACTTGTTGGCTGGCCAGGTACTCCCCTCGCTCACCTAAGGCAGCAAGCACGCGCACTGTATGCTCAATCGAGGAATACACCGGCAAACCGGCTTCGTGTAAACGGCGCAGCGCAGGCGGCTTGATGGGTGCGTAGAGGCTGTAAATCACCAGCGGCTTCTCGGAGGCTTGAGCAAGCTCTACCATGCGCTCTGCGCCACGCATCTCATCGCCCATCAGCGACTCCGCAAAGCGCAGGCTATACCCGCCGAGCATGCCGACCAGAAAGACGCTATCGACGCCTTCATCCGCCATCACCAGCTCAATGCAGCTTGCCAGCAGCGAGGGGTTCGCATCCGAGGAGCCCGCCACGTCCACCGGGTTAAGGGTAGATGCCTGAGGCAGTAGCACCTCGCGCAGTGCCGAGCGGGTAGCGTCAGAAAGCTCGGCCAGCGTCAGGCCCGCTTCAGATAACCGGTCGGCGGCAATGGTGGCTTGGCCGCCGCCGTCAGAAATCACAGCGACGCGCTTACCGGGGGCTTTTTGCAGCCGCCCCAAGCCTTCCGCCACGGGCAGGATTTCATCGGAGTACTGCACCACGCTAACGCCTGCCTGGCGCAGCAGGTCTACAGTCATTTGATAACTACCGGCCAACGCACCGGTATGGGAGCTGGCAGCCTTTTGGCCCTGCTCGGTGGCACCGGATTTATACACCACCACCGGCTTCATGGCGGTCACGTCACGGGCCACTTTCAGAAACTGCTGCCCATCACGGAAGCCTTCCACGTAGAGCGTCGCCACACGGGTATGCTCGTCTTCCCCTAGGTAGCGCAGGTAATCGTTAAAGCCGATATCACTCTGGTTGCCCGGGCCAACGTAGGTGCTAAACCCCACCTGCCCGTTGTGCTGTGCCTCCAACGCCAGGGAGAGCAGCATATTGCCGGATTGGGAAACAATACCGATATCGCCCGGTTTGACGTTCTCCAGCGCCAGCAAGTTGATCTGGTGGTGCAGGTTAAACATGCCGGAGGTATTCGGGCCGATAATACGCACACCGTGGGCACGGGCGGCCTCCATCATTTGCGCCTCCAATGCCGCACCCGCTTCACCGGTTTCGCCAAACCCGCTGGCCAGAATCACCGCCCCCTTCACGCCACGGCGGCCACACTCGGCAATCAGCGCAGGTACGGTGGCGGCAGGCGTACACAGCAGCGCAAGCTCAGGGCGGCCCGGCATCTCGGTGAGTGAAGGCCACGCCTGCACGCCTAAAATGTGATCGGCTTTGGGATTGATGGGGTAAATATGTCCCTGGTAGCCGCCATTAATCAGCCCAACCATGGCTTTGTAGCCCCGTTTGGTGGGGTCTGCAGAAGCGCCTACTACGGCAATGCCAGAGGGCGCTAAGATATCATGCAGCGGGCTGCGGATTGGAAGATGACCTTCGATAGTATTCATGGCGAAACCTGTTTGACAAAGAAGTGCGCGACGGCTTGATTCAGAACTCGTTTTTAAGGGTTAAGCCCACACTCATTGGCCCTGAAAATTTGGCGCTCGCCGCTCGGCAAAGGCATCGACCCCCTCTTGCCAGTCCTCGGTGGTGGAGCAGGTAAACACCGCATCCAGCTCCTGCTGCAGCTGGCTCTCCATGCTGGTATGGGCGCTGCGATTGACCAGCGGCTTGAGCATCGCCATGGAGACCGGCGCCTGCTTGGCAAGCCGCTCGGCGAGTGTTTGCGCTTCGGCCATCAGCTGCGCTTGGGGGTAGCTGGCCAGCGCCAAGCCGATCTTGGCGGCTTCTGGCCCATGAAGTTTGTCGCCCAGATAGAGCAAGCGCCGGGCTTGGGTGAGCCCCACCAGTTGAGGCAGCAATTTTGAAACACCGCCGCCCACGCAAGTGCCAATACTGGTTTCTGGAAAACCAATCTGCGCCTCGTCAGCCATCACGATAAAATCGCAGGAGACCGCCATCTCCGCGCCTGCCCCCAGCGCATAGCCGTTCACGGCTGCTACCACCGGCTTACTGAGTTTGGTGATGGCTTCGCATACGTCGTTGCCCAGCTGCAAATACGCCCGGCGCTGAAACAGCGTGCGCTTAGCGCTGCCGTGGGCCTTCATATCGGCACCGACACAAAACGCGCGCCCTTCACCGGTCAGCATTACCGCCCGGACCTGAGGCGACTGCTGTGCTATTCGCAGCACATCCAGCAGCTCTTGGTAGAGCGCCTCAACAACGGCGTTGAGGCGCTGCGGGCGATTCAGTCGCACGGTCAATACGCGGGCATCCAGAGTGACCAGCAGCGTTTCATAATTGGGCAGCGCAGTAGCGTCAGCAGGCATGGTGCTTTTTCCAACCTCCTCGGATCAGTCGTCAAAACTTAACAAAACATTTGTTTCTTTATTTTAAATAAAAAGAAACAAACGTGTTTTTTTGAACGATAGAGTAGTCGCTGGGACGGCGTCAATACATCTGTAGCAAAAACATTTATCATTGGTACAAATGTTTTATTTTCATAAAAGAGGGTGCCATGCCAGACAACGCCACTCACGCCACCAGCCTGGACAGCATTCACCAGCAGCTAGCCGAGAGCTATGCGGCGCTTAGCCCACAGCTCAAGCGCGCCGCCAGCTACGTGCTGGAACATCCTACAGAGATGGCGTTTCAGTCGATCCGCAAAACGGCTCAGGCAGCATCCGTCACTCCCTCCACCCTGGTCAGGCTAGCCAAGCGGCTTGGGTTCGAGAGCTACGAGCCGTTTCGGGAGGTGTTTCAATCGGCGGTACAGGCAGCGCCGGTGGAGCTATCCGGCCGTGCCAGCCAGTTGAATCAGCAGCACAGAAACCCAGAAGCGGCGCTGTTTGCGGAGGTAGGCGACGCTGCCTTCGATAATATTGGCAGGCTGTTTACGGCGGATAACCAAAAGCGCGTCAAAGAGGCCGCCGAGCGAATCTTATCCGCGCGGCGAGTCGCCGTGGTCGGGTTTCGCGACACCTTCGCCTGCGCGTACCACTTTGCCTACGTGGGGCGCATTGCGATGCCGGAAGTGACGCTCATTCGCGGACAGGAGGGAGGCTTGCTCACCGAGTTGGCCCCGTTCAACGAGCAGGATGTGGTAGTGGCGTTTGGCTTTGAACCCTACTGCGCCGAGACGGTGAAGGCGCTGGAGATTACTCGCGCCAACGGCGTGCAGGCAATTGTAATTACCGACACGCTGCGCTCGCCGCTGGTGCCGGGGGCCAGCGTAACGTTTACCGTTGCCAACGCTACGCCGCACTTTTTCCCGTCGATATTAGCGGCAATTACACTCAGCGAAGCGATTTTGGCGGAGTGCGTGGCATTCGGCCCCGACCAGCTGGTCGATAACGTGACCCGCTTTGAGAGCCGAATGCGTCAGTTGGGAGCGTATATAGAGATTGCCTAAACAGTCGCTTAGTAATGTCATCAGACCGGAACAACCCTAGGCGGGGGCGCTGTGAATCCTTCCATGGACGCTACTTTCGCCATCCATGGCGAAAGACCCCCGCTACGGGATGATTCCGATCATCTCTAGTACCATTATCACGGCAATAAAATAGTAGAACCGGTGGTTTTACGGCTCTGTAGTGCATCCTGAGCCTTACCGGCGTCTTGCAGCGGGTAGCGGTTGGCCACGTCGATTTTGATTTTGCCGCTCTCAATCATGGCGAAAAACTCGTCGCACATCATCTCTAGGCGCTCACGGGTGTCGGCGTAGCCGTTCAGGCTTGGGCGAGTCACAAACAGCGCGCCTTTTTGGTTCAAAATACCGATATTCACGCCATCCACAGGGCCAGAAGCGTTGCCAAAGCTCACCATCAGCGAACGGGGCTTCAAGCAGTCCAGCGACATTTCCCAGGTGTCTTTACCCACCGAGTCATACACCACGTCACACATCTCGCCGTTGGTCAGCTCGCGCACCCGCTCTACCACGTTCTCTTCGGTGTAGTTGATGGTCGCCCATGCACCGTTGGCCATGGCTAGGTCAGCTTTTTCCTGAGAGCTCACCGTACCAATCAGCTTCACGCCCAGCGCTTTAGCCCACTGGCAGGCAATAGAGCCAACGCCCCCGGCCGCCGCGTGGAACAGAATGGTCTCACCGCCTTTAAGCTCATAGGTTTGACGCAGCAGATACTGCACCGTTAAGCCTTTCAGCAGGCTAGCGGCAGCGGTTTCAAAATCGATAAAATCCGGTAGCTTGACGACTTTGGACGCAGGCAGCGTGTGCAATTCCGCATAAGCACCCAGCGGGCCTTGGGCGTAAGCCACCCGGTCGCCGACTTTGAGATGCGTGACGCCCTCACCGACCGCATCCACAATGCCCGCGCCTTCGGTGCCTAGCCCTGTTGGCATGGCGGGCGCAGGGTAAAGTCCCGTACGGAAGTAGATATCGATAAAGTTCAGCCCCACCGCTTTGTTAGCGATGCGCACTTCACCGGCAGCGGGGGCGGCAGGTTCGACATCGACCCACTCCAATACCTCTGACCCACCGGTGTTAGCAAGCTGGATACGCTTAGACATCAATGACACTCCTGTTGTTAATTATTGGACATACCCTGCGCGCTATCCAACCGCGTTGGGCGTCATTAATCAAGCTATTAGCTCACTAGGCCGACACGTCGTCGTCATGCACCCATGCTAAACTTGGCAACATTGTGCTTCATGACGCTCAATTGGCGACCACGACACGGAGTGGCTATGACCCATCCCGCAATTTCTGTCCCCACGCTCATCGCCCACCGCGGCTACTCCGCTGCCGCGCCCGAAAACACCCTGGCAGCCGTACGCGCCGCCCACCAAGCAGGCGCAACCTGGGTGGAATTGGATGTACAGCTGCTGAAGGATGATACACCGGTCATCTGGCACGATGGCGACGTTCGCCGCTGCTCAGATGGCCGTGGTGAGCTCGCCAACCTGACATGGCAGCAGGCTCAGCAGTTAGATGTGGGCAGTTGGTTTGGTGATCGCTTTGCGGGGGAAAAAATGGCCAGCCTTGAGGCTATGCTCGCCCTACTCAACGAGCTGGAGATGGGCGTTAACTTAGAAATCAAGGTCAACAAAGGGCGTGACCCCATCCGTTTGGTGGACGTGGTCTTGCCTGCTGTTCTAGCCGCCCTCCCCCCTGAGCGGCTAGTGATCTCGTCGTTCGACCCCGTCGCCTTAGCCCACTGCCGCCAACATGCCCCTAAAGAGGCCCTGGCGTTAGGGGCGCTGTTTGGCAGTGTGCCCAAAAACTGGCGCGAACAGTGCGAAGCGGTCGAGGCGTTTAGTATTCACCCTCATTGGCCGCGGCTCAAACAGACCCAGGCCGCCGCCATGTGCCGCGACGGTTACCAAATTCTTTGCTACACCGCCAACGACCCCAGCGCGTTTGATAGCCGCTGGGCCTGGGGCATTGCCAGCGCCATTACCGATGAACCTGCTGCCTTTAAACGCTACCTAGACAACCGCCAGCGCGCAGGCCAGCCCGCTTAACCTATTTAACCTGTTTACATTCAGGCAACGTCACTAGGGCAACGTCACTGGGACAACGTAATAAGGAGAACGATGAACTATCTTGGTGCGCACGTTAGCGCGGCGGGCGGCGCGGATCAGGCCGTCCTTCGTGCTGTTGATATCGGTGCAACGGCGTTTGCGCTGTTCACCAAAAACCAGCGTCAGTGGAAGGGGAAACCGCTAACGGACGAGGCCATTGCGGCCTTCAAGCAGGCCTGCAAAACCCACGGCTTTGGCCCTGAACAGATTCTGCCCCACGACAGCTATCTGATTAACCTGGGTCACCCAGAAGCCGAGGGGCTAGCCAAGTCCCGCGCGGCGTTTTTGGATGAGATGCAGCGCTGCGAGCAGCTAGGGCTGACGTTGCTCAACTTCCATCCCGGCAGCCACCTGAACAAGATCAGCGAAGCCGAGTGCCTGGCGCGCATTGCCGACTCCATCAATGAAGCGCTGGCTGACACCCAGGGCGTGACCGCCGTGATCGAAAACACCGCGGGCCAAGGCACCAACCTCGGCTGGCGTTTTGAGCACTTGGCCGAGATTATCGATCAGGTGGAGGATAAATCCCGGGTGGGCGTGTGTATCGATACCTGCCACGCTTTCGCTGCCGGGTACGATCTCCGCACCCGCGACGCGACACAGGCCACCCTGGATGAGCTTGGCAAGGTCGTAGGTTTTGAGTACTTGCGCGGCATGCACTTGAACGATGCCAAAAGCGCCTTTGCCAGCCGCGTTGACCGCCACCACAGCCTGGGTAAGGGCAATATTGGGCTAGATGCCTTTAGCACCATTATGCAAGACGAGCGCATCCACGGCATTCCGATGATTTTAGAGACCATCGAACCCGAGATCTGGGCCGACGAGCTCAACTGGCTGCGCGCTCAAGTGCCAGAGGCCGCGCCGGGCAAGTAGTGAATCACATCGTGAAAGCGTAATCGCGTCGCGGTGTTATTGCGCATAGCGTGGGGCCGGTCAGCAAAAAAGCGCAGCCCCTCGCCTGCCCGAAGCGTTTGCCAGCGCTCGTCAATGCGTAGCTCCATCTCTCCTTCCATCACCACGATGTGCTCCACCACCCCGCTAGCGTGCGCCGACGATTCACTGAGCGCCCCCGGTGCGAGCTCGATCATGAACATCTCGAAGCCCAGCAGCGGGTCGTAAGGAAACAGTAGCCGCGCCTGCATACCGGCGCTGTCGTCGCCCCATACCGACTCCCAGCCATCCCGGTGCAGTTCCCCTAATGCGGGCTTGTCGCTATCGAACAGCGTCGAAAACGACACCCGAAAGCCGCTGGCAATCTTCCAGAGCGTCGAGACCGTCGGACTGGACTCGCCCCGTTCGATCTGGCCGAGCATGGCTTTGCTCACCCCGGTTTCACCGGCAGCACGATCCAGGCTCCAGCCACGCTCTTTGCGCAGTTGCCGCACCGTCCCCGCAATATGTTGCGCAATGGTGTGTGGCTCACTGGCCATGGGCTTCTCCTGACTACCGCTTTGGATATGTGACACAGTCTGCTGCCCCTATTGTGCGTTATAACGCACAGTGGTAACGTGAAAGGCGTGCGCTATAACGCACATTTTGCCATCACAGCTTGGGAGAGGCCACCCATGGAAGCGCCATCCACCTGCCACGACTCCGCTGCGCCCAGTCTTTGGCGCGATATTAGTTTGTCGACGATCATTGCGGGCTTCGTCGCCGTAGTGATTGGCTATACCAGCTCTGCAGCGATTATTTTCCAAGCGGCGGCGGCCGCAGGGGCCAGCACCGCACAAATCAGCTCATGGCTGTGGGCACTAGGCATTGGGATGGGCCTGACTTCGCTGGGGCTGTCGCTGCGCTACCGGATGCCGCTATTAACGGCGTGGTCGACACCGGGGGCGGCGTTTCTGGCGACGAGCCTACCTGGCATTCCTATCGAAGAAGCTATCGGCGCGTTTCTGTTCTCAGCGCTGCTGATCACCTTATGCGGGGTCACGGGGCTGTTCGAGCGCTTGATGCGCCACATTCCCAGCGCCATTGCCTCCGCCATGCTGGCCGGTATTCTGCTGCGCTTTGGGCTAGAGCTGTTTAACGTAATGGAGCGTCAGTGGCTGCTGCCGCTGGCCATGCTGGCCGCCTGGGTGGCAGGCAGACGCTTATGGCCCACGCTGGCAGTGCCGGGGGTGCTACTCACCGGCGTGGCGATTGCCCTGTTACAAGGCCAAATCAGCACGCAGGGTATTCCGCTCACGCCCACGCTCCCAGTTTTTACCGCCCCCGCGTTCAACCCAATGACGCTGCTGAGTATTGGCGTACCGCTGTTCGTGATTACCATGGCGACTCAAAATCTGCCTGGCGTCGCGGTACTGCGGGCGTCAGGCTACCACCCCAACAGCTCGCTGCTGATCGCCTGGACAGGCAGCGCTACGCTGCTGCTCGCACCGTTTGGTGGTTACGCGCTGAATATGGCCGCTATTAGCGCCGCCGTGTGCATGGGGCCGGATGCTCATCCCAACCCCAAACGGCGCTACACCGCAGGCGTTGCCGCAGGCGTTTTCTATATAACCATGGGTATTTTTGGGGCAACGGTGACCGGCATATTTAACGCCCTGCCCAGCGCTCTCGTCTTGGCACTGGCAGGTATTGCGCTGTTGGGTACGCTAAGCGGCGGTTTAGCAGGCGCATTTGAAAAAAGCGAACAGCGCGATGCGGCCATCGTGACGTTTTTGCTGACCGGTTCGGGCATTACGCTGCTGGGGATCGGAGGAGCCTTTTGGGGCTTGGTGGCTGGCTTAGCGGTATTGAAAATCACCACAGCGAAAGCAGCATCCTAAAAAGCGGTGCGGCAATACATAAACGCCCCTGGCCGGTTAACCTGCCAGGGGCGTTTAGGACGTCCGTTCAGATAAAGACGCCAACCCTCTACATCGTGGCCAGCCGCTCTTCATCCAACACGCCGGACATCCGCACCATGGCCAGCGCTTCATCCAGGCTGTCCATCTCTTCAATCACCAGCAGCTCGTTTTCTAAGCTAACCGGCTGGCCGGCCTTATCTGACAGTAGCTTCTCTAATGAGGCTACATCCATAGCGTCGTCTAAGTGGTGAATATCTACCGATGCGCTACTCGCGCTGGGAAGATAGATAGTGCCATTAGAGAAATCCACGGCGTAGGCAATCACCCCTGGAACGATGAAAAACAGCAGACCCACACCATTGGCAATCGCCACCACCGGGTCTACATCACCGCTCAACTGCCCCTTACGCTCAGGGTAAAACATGGTACCGCAACCGCTCAATGCCACAATGGAGACACCTACAACGGCCCCCGTTAACCAACGGCGAACTGCTTGCTGCATGGAGGTTCCCTCGAAATCTTAACGTACCGATAGCCGATGCTGTCGTGTTTGTTGTGTTCAAATCAGCGACTATCGAATCAAATGCCGCTTGATTCTAGCATACTTCAAGAACAGCACACGCTTGGCTGCTGACGTAGGATTTTGCCGCCTTACCCGCTTAGCCGTACAATGCCGGATTCAACGCTAAATTAAGCGCTACGTTCGACACAACGATCCAGCATCACCGCTACCAACCAAGGAATGCTCACGCCCATGCGCGCCAGCCAATTATTGATTGCGACATTAAAAGAAACCCCGGCCGATGCTGAAGTCATCAGCCACCAGTTAATGCTGCGCGCCGGGATGATCCGCCGTCTCACCTCGGGCCTGTACACTTGGCTGCCCCTGGGGCTACGCACTCTGCGCAAAGTGGAAGCCATCGTGCGTGAAGAGATGAACCGGGCCGGCGCACAAGAAGTATTGATGCCTGCCGTTCAGCCCGCCGATCTATGGCAGGAGTCTGGCCGCTGGGAGCAGTACGGCCCGGAATTGCTGCGTTTGAAAGATCGCCACGAGCGCGATTACTGCGTAGGCCCCACTCATGAAGAAGTCATCACTGACCTAGTGCGCAAAGAGATCGCCAGCTACAAGCAGCTGCCGGTGAACTTCTATCAGATTCAAACCAAATTCCGTGATGAGATTCGTCCGCGTTTCGGCGTGATGCGCTCGCGTGAATTCATCATGAAGGATGCCTACTCCTTCCACCTGGACGAGGAATCTCTCAAAGAGACCTACCAGGGTATGTACGACGCCTATACGCGTATTTTCACACGCCTGGGCCTCGACTTCCGCCCAGTGATTGCTGACAACGGCTCTATTGGCGGCACGGGCTCTCACGAATTCCACGTGCTGGCCGACTCCGGCGAAGACGATATCGTGTTCTCCAACGCATCTGATTACGCTGCTAACATCGAAAAAGCCGAAGCGCTGCCCGCACCGCTGGGCAGCAACGTCGAGCGCGCCGCCCCTAGCGAAGAGATGCGTTTGGTTGATACACCGGATGCCAAAACCATCGCCACGCTGGTAGAGCAGTTCAAGCTGCCCATTGAGAAAACCGTCAAAACGCTGATGGTTCACGCGGCGGAAGGTGGTCTCATTGCACTGCTGGTTCGCGGCGACCACGAACTCAACGAAGTCAAAGCGGAAAACCTGCCTCAGGTGAAAGCCCCGCTGACCATGGCCAGCGAAGAGGAAATTCGTGCCGCCGTGGGTGCAGGCCCGGGCTCTTTAGGCCCAGTCGGTTTAGAAATGCCGATTATCATTGACCGCAGCGTTGCCTTAATGAGCGACTTCGGCGCGGGTGCCAACGTCGATGGCAAGCACTACTTCGGCATCAACTGGGAGCGTGATGCTGCCCTGCCTCAGGTCGCTGACCTACGTAACGTCGTAGAAGGCGACCCGTCACCCGATGGCCAAGGCACGCTCTCGATCAAGCGCGGCATCGAAGTCGGCCACGTGTTCCAGCTTGGCCAGAAGTACTCCGAAGCGATGAATGCCAGCGTGCTGGGCGACAACGGCAAAACCAGCCACCCATGGATGGGCTGCTACGGCATTGGCGTGACCCGCGTGGTCGCGGCAGCCATTGAACAGAACCACGATGAGTCTGGCATTATCTGGCCCAATGCGATTGCGCCGTTCCAGGTCGCGCTAGTACCGATGAACGCGCATAAGTCACAGCGCGTGCGTGAAGAGTCCGAGCGCCTCTACCAAACGCTCACCGCCGCTGGTTTAGACGTGCTGCTGGACGACCGCGATACGCGCCCCGGCGTGAAGTTTGCCGACCTGGAACTGATGGGCGTCCCACACCGTTTGGTGATTGGCGACCGTGGCCTGGACAACGGCGAACTGGAGTACAAAGGCCGTCGCGATAGCGAAGCCACTATGATTCCTGCCGACAAGATTGTCGACTTCCTGCGTGAACAAGCGGGCCTTGTTAGCGCAGAGTAATCGGCAGATATATGTCACTGAGCACTCCTTGGCGGCGTTTGTCGCCTCGGTACGTGAAGTGGGTGCTAATGGGCAGCCTGATGGTGGCTGCCTACCCCGCGCCAAGCGTAGCGGAGCCTGCCCTACGCCCCACGCTGGAAGCAGCCGACCCACAAACGCCCTACGTTCAGTGGCGGTTACAGCAGTGGCGCAGCCGTATGGATGCGCCACTTTCCCGCTTTGTCGCCTCGCCTGAACAACGCCACACCTTACTCACACGGCTCTACCAAGAGGCCCGGCTGGCCGGGTTACCGCCCGAGCTGGTGCTGGCGTTAATCCAGGTCGAGAGCGCCTTTAATGCCGATGCGGTCTCCTCCGCTGGCGCGGTAGGTCTCATGCAGATCATGCCGTTTTGGGTCGCTGAGCTTGGCCTGCCCGTAGACGACCTTACCGAGCCCAACCGCAACCTGCGCTATGGCTGTACCATTCTCGCCCACTACCTTGCCGTCGAACGAGGCGACTTCACTCGGGCACTCGCCCGCTACAACGGCAGCCTGGGGAAGACGTGGTACCCGGAGAGAGTACTCAAAGCATGGCGAGATCACTGGCGCTAAGCGTTAACGTCTTTAATTAATCCCGCGTGATAGAACTGCGCGAGTAGCTGCGCCATGTCGTGGCGTACCTGCTCACACTCTGCGCCTGCAAAAAAACCTGCGAGCGTGTCACTCACGGAGTCAAGATCCAGCGGTTCGTGATTCAACAGCGCCCACACAGCCCGGCTGGTGGTGTTCAGCCGATGAATCGCGCCGCCCTCCTCGGCAATCACAAATAGCTCGTCGCCGAGCGGAAACTCAAACGCTGCCTCACTGGCCTGCCACTGGCGCGCATCCGTTGGCTCAAGGGCAGGTATCACGTCAAGAGTATGGCAATGGGGCTGGCTGGCCGGTGCCAAGCTCTCTAGGGTGTCACTACCCCAGCGTTTCGTGAGCCACTGGGCTGCATCAAAGGCGTCGCTATAGCGCAGCAGAAAACAGGGCAAGCCCTCAAGCAGTGGCAAGAAGCGCTCGATCAGCGCCTGGTCGGATTCGTGCTCGGCAAAATTTTGCTGTAACAGCTGCCATAACCCATCGCCTGGCTGAAGGCGGGTAAGCTGGGGCTCGTTTAGCGATTCATCGCGGTCAATCAGTAATATCGCCCCCAGCGGGCAGCGCTGGCCGTGGCTAGCTAACTGCGTATTGTCCAAACGAAGATAGCCATAGCGTGCATCCTGAGGGCCAAGGTGCGTTTGTACAAACTGACGAAACTCCAGAGAGATCGCGTCAGGAAGCGGTAGCCGCAAGCGAGGTGCCACGCCCAGCGCAATCCCTTCCCCTTGCTTGTTGAGCGCCAGCACATCATCACCAAACACACGCTGCCCAGCCGCTGCAAAGGCGGCGGTTAAGGTGCTTTTGCCCGCCCGGTATGTATCGGGAAAAATCACTAGCTGGCCATTGATTTCCACTGATCCGCAGTGCAAACCCACTAACTCCGGGTGACGATAAAAATATGCCCCGGCAGCATCCGCGATAACGCTACAGGCGGTTCCTACCGCGCTGTCCAGCAGCGCTCCTTCAGGAAGCGCGGGAGCCTCTTGCCAATACCCCTGCGGGTGCCGCCATACGCAGATCTCCGGCGATTGGGTTTGTGCGGCGCAAGGCGTCAAAGGCCAGCCTGGCATGGCGGCTGTTAGGACGGGCAGCAACTCGTCGGCATTCACTAACCGAAGGCAAGGCCCAACGCCTTCTAGCGTATAATCTTGATGATGGCTCGGCATAGCCGTTCCCCTACCAGCGCGGCAGTACCCGGCTTAGGCGAATTTCAATGACGCCGTCACGCTCCCAACGTGAGCGCTGGGGCCGAGAATAGTAACGCTCAGGATAGCCATGGCCATGGCGTGAATGATGCTGATGAGAATGGCGCGCTCTGGAATAATCAGGCCGGGAGTAACGGGGGCGCGAATAGTGCGGACGAGAGTAATGAGGTCGAGAGTAGCTAGGACGCGAATAGCTAGGCCGTGAGCGACTTGGGCGCGAATGACGATGCTCGCGGGCTTCAGCCTGCCCCATTGATAACAAGGTAGGCGCAACGTAAAGGGCAGCTGCCCCTAAACCCAGACTAGCCAGTACTTGGCGGCGTGAACGGCGCTTGCTTAAAAGGTCTTTAGTGTTGTCGGTAGAGTCACTCATCACATGTCTCCTGATCGATAAGGCCAACAGGTTAACGAACACTGTTTCTGAAATTACTCTAGCTTCACCGACCAAGCGACACCATAGTAGGCGCTTGACTTCCCTATTGTTTACTCTTTTTACTTTCTGTGAGTATATCGTTAGTGCGAAAGCATGACTTTTCAATAGTTACATGTCGGGTCCCGCATGATTAGCCACTTCGATTGCCCTTATTTAGGTAAGTGACAGCACATAAGTTTTTGCGCATAATGGGCGACTTGTTTCCCCCAGCAACACGCAAGGCCTGATGTCAGCGCTTCAGGCCTGGGAAGATCAGGGTATCGCAGAGCTTTACTATTTTGATGAATCTGGGTTTTCCCAGTCATCTGCCTTGCCCTATGCGTGGAGTCCTGTCGGGAAACCACTGGAGATGACCGCCTACTCGCGCAGTCGCCGGCTCAACGTACTGGGCTTCCTGAATCGGCAAGGCAAACTGGTCTATCAGTCCACCACCGAGTCGGTGACGACGGAGACGGTCATCGCTGCCTTCGACCACTTCATTGCCCAGAAAGCGCCGGATACCTTCGTGATCGTGGTGTTGGACAATGCCAGCATACATCGTTCGGAGTCCTTCCAACGCAAGCGCCTGGAGTGGCTGGGCCAGCGGGTCCACGTGGTCTACCTGTCGACTTACTCGCCCGAGTTGAACCTGATCGAAATCCTCTGGCGCCAGGTCAAGTATGCCTGGCTGCCGCTGACCGCCTATGAAAGCTTCGCGACGTTGCGTAGTGAGGTAGAACGGATCCTGTCAGGTTACGGAACGGAATACGCAATTTCTTTTGCTTAGGTGACGTGCTTGCCGAGTATGCTTACTAAAGCATGATTTCTCGGTAGAGAAATCATGCACTTAAAAACCGTGTGGCGACGATCAATGCCCCGCGAAGCTGGCAACATTTGGCGAACTAAGCTACTCGGCCCGCGCTAACTCCCGTGCAAGGAACGAAGCGGTTCGGCTGCAGCACGATCGGCATAAGCCGGCATGCCGTACACGGTGGCGGTCGGGGTGGGTTGTACGGTCGTCGTATTGATATTGGCCGGCTCTTTCATAACTCCCTCATTTACAGCGAATCAGTTACGTTGCTCACCGCTTTTCACTCCAGATAAGCGGGGCCTGACGCCGAAGAGACAGACCCTCAACTTTTAGAACTCCTGCACGGTTGGGCGCAGAACGATCTCGTTAATATCCACGTCAGCAGGCTGCTCAATTGCGAAGGCGATAGCTCGAGCGACCGATTCGGCGGGAATTGCATGCTTGTAGAAGTCCACCACGAAATCGCGGCTCTGTTGGTGGGTGCTGCCGAATTTCAGTTCGGAGTCCACGGCGCCCGGTTCGATAGTCGTGGTGCGGATGCTGCCACCGACTTCGTGACGCAGTCCTTCGGAGATAGCCCGCACAGCAAACTTGGTGCCGCTGTACACGGTGCCACCTGGGCTGAACACTTTCAGGCCTGCAACCGATGCGATGTTGATGAAGTGACCACTGTTTTGTTTCTGGAAGACTGGCAATGCAGCCGCGACTCCGTACAGCAGACCCTTGATGTTGATATCGATCATGCGATCCCACTCGTCAGTGCGAGTATCGCTGAGCGGTGCAATCGCCATCAGTCCGGCATTGTTGATCAGTACATCAATGCGACCGTAGGTGTCCACGGCACCTTGAATGAGCGTTTTGACCTCTTCCTGAGAGGTAACATCGGTCTGATACGCGATTGCCTGACCACCTGCATTGGTCAGCTCAGCCACCAATGCGTCGAGTTTATCTTTGCGACGTGCAGCCAGCACTACGCGAGCGCCAAGCGCAGCAAGGTGGCGTGCAGTAACCTCACCCAGGCCGCTGCTGGCACCGGTGATAACGACAACTTTTCCAGAAATGTTATTGCTCATGCTGAGAACCTCATCGGTGGTTTTATACTTCGCCATGGTTGGTTAACCTGGCAGTGCGCAAACTTTAGACCCATGATTGATCTCAATAAATGGAAATGATTGGATTATGCTATTCCTGAAAATGGAATAAATGGGAGGGGCAACATGCTTAACCGCATGGAGATGGTTAGGATTTTTTGCACAGCAGCAGAGGCAGGTAGCTTCCGCGAAGCGGCAACTCGATTAGGCATCTCCCCACAAGGGGTGACTCGAGCCATTCAAGCCCTGGAAACTGAGCTTGGCGAATCACTGTTCCACCGCAATACCCGTCAGGTGAGCATCACTGCTTTCGGTCAGAATTACGCCAAAGATGCCAGGTCAGCTCTGGATCATTTCGATACGCTATTCCGGTCGCACAGGACGGAGCCTGAGCTGTCAGGTAGGGTGGGGATTACGGCTCCACATGCTATTGGCAGGCGCTTCCTAATACCGTTTCTTCAGCCCCTGGCCGCTGCACATCCTGACCTGCAATTCGATCTCCGCTTGGAAGATCAGATGACTGATGCCGTTGAAGCGCATATCGATATTGGTATCAGGGTGGGGGTTATTCGCGACCGGCGCTACGTTGCACGTGCCTTAGCTCCCGTGCCGTTTTACGTTGTCGCGTGCCCGTCTCTCATAGGCCAAAAGACACCACCTGAATCTTTGGATGCCTTAGCTAAGCTGCCACTTTCAGTCCTGATCGACCGGAAAAATGGCCGCCCTTGGCCTTGGCTATTTGCCGACGGGCAAACGTTCGCGCCCAGGCAGCCAGCGCTTATCTGTGATGATCCAGATACGGAATTGGAAGCCACCCTGGCAGGCATGTGTTTTGGCCAAATTCCTGCCTATCTGGCTGAGCCTCATCTGCGGTCAGGAAAGCTGGTTGCCGTTTTGGCTGATCACGCTCCAGCACCATGGGATCTGTTCATATACCGCCCGCAGCAGGGTCCTGTATCGAAGCGGGTGCGATTGGTGTACGACCACCTTAAGCAGGCTTTCTCAAACCCCAAGCTATTTCCCCAGGGCCTGGGGGAATAGCCAGAGGCTCATAGACAACCCTGGTGCGAAGCACGGCGCGTTCCCAGCTGATCCAGAAGTGAGCTGCAAGGGCGTGAAAATATGCATACGTGCCGGAAATAATAGCGACATATTGACATATATAGATATTGCGAATAGCCTTGGCTCGTAACCCGCACTAGAAACCTCAGGTGGTACCCCCATGAAAGATTCCAGCGATACCTACCATGAGACCTCAGCCCATGCCCCTTTGGTGGCGATAAGAAATCTGGCCCAGGACGGGAAACTCACAAGTCAATGCTGGAAGCCTACAGCCAGAAGAAGAATATCTACGTCAGCCTCAACGAAGCACCGCTAGGCTCTTCAGAGCTCGTTGATCCATGTTTTTCGACCTACGACATCGAATATTTTAGATATGCAGGTAAGCAAATGACACACTCAGAACTTTTTAAAACCACTCAGCTGGGCCCATACACCCTCAAGAGCCGTATCGTTCTGCCGCCACTGACGCGTTCGCGCAGCTCCCAACCCGGCAATATTACGAACGACCTGATGGCCACCTATTACCGTCAGCGCAGCGGTGCTGGCTTCATGGTGACCGAGGGCACACAGATCGAACCCCGAGGACAGGGTTATGCCTGGACACCCGGCATTCATAGCCCGGAACAGATACAAGGCTGGCGTAAGGTCACCGACGCTGTTCACGCCGAAGGGGGGGTGATCTTTGCTCAACTTTGGCATGTGGGCCGCGTGTCGCACACATCGCTGCAACCCGGTGGTGAAGCGCCCGTCGCGCCATCAGCCATCCGCGCGGACAACGTCAAAGTGTTCATCGAAACTGGCCCCGGCACGGGCACACTGGCCGACCCATCGACCCCACGAGCCCTGTCCACCGAGGAGGTAAAGGAACTGGTTGAGCTCTACGCCCAAGCAGCCCGAAATGCGCTGGAAGCAGGTTTTGACGGGGTGGAGCTTCACTGCGCGAACGGGTACCTGGTAAACCAGTTCATTTCGGCCCATACCAACCAGCGTGATGATGAATATGGCGGCTCGCTGCAGAATCGTCTTCGCTTCCTGCGCGAAATCACTCTCGCTGTTGCTGGTGTGGTCGGCAAGGAGCGCGTTGGCGTTCGCTTCGCTCCGCTGTTCGCGACCACAGACGAAGACCGCGTTTACCTTGGCCTGGTCGAAGAAGATCCTCACCAAACCTACATCGAGGCAGTGAAGATCCTCGAGGAAGTGGGCATTGCCTACCTGTCGCTCGCTGAAGCCGATTGGGAAAACGCACCCGAGCTGCCTGAGACGTTCCGGGAAGCTGTTCGTCAGACCTTCAGCGGCAAGATTATCTGTGCCGGCAAGTACACCGCTGAACGAGGAAATCGCGTGATAAAAGCTGGCTGGGCCGACCTGATCGCTTTTGGTCGCCCCTTCATTGCGAACCCCGACCTGCCCGCGCGTATCGCCAACAACTGGCCGCTTAACCCACTTGATCCAAGCAGCATGTACGGCGGTACCGATAAGGGCTACACCGACTACCCTACTTACACACCCTAAGCGCTCAGTGCCACGCCCCATAACTCAGGGGCGTGGCTCAGCGTTTGCTGACCGAGGAAGTTAAGCATGTACCAACCGAGCACGACTCCCTACCAAGAGCATGGGGGATTCAAACGGACCTTCAGGCAGGGTCATCTAAGCCTTGGGCTGTTCTTTCCCCTGGAGGCTTTCGAGGGTGACACACCGCGCATGCTGGATCAGGTCGCGCTGGCCAAACGTGCAGAGGCACTTGGTTTTTCGGCGCTCTGGTTTCGCGACGTGCCGCTCAGGGACCCAAGCTTCGGCGATGTCGGCCAGGTTTTCGACCCTTGGGTGTATCTGGGCTACATGGCAGCCCATACAACAAAAGTCGCACTAGGCACCGCCTCCATCGCCCTTACTTTGCGTAATCCCTTGCACACGGCAAAGGCCGCAGCGAGCATTGATCAGTTGAGCGGAGGTCGCTTGCTCCTGGGAGTAGCCTCTGGCGATCGTCCCGTGGAGTTTCCCGCATTCAGCGTTGATCCAGAACAGCGCGGCGAGACCTTTCAAGAAAACCTCAATGTGATACGCCAAGCCCATCGAACACACTTCGAGCCCATTCGCTGGAGTCACGGTGAGTTACTGGGGGCCGATCTCGTTCCCAAACCTACGACTCGGGAAATACCGCTATTCGTAACCGGACATAGCCGCCAGTCGCTCGATTGGATCGCGCGTGAAAGCCATGGATGGATCAACTATCCACGTCCGCCAAAAATACAGCGACTGGTCGTGGAAGATTGGCGACAGGAAACGGCTAAACAGTGTGGCACTATCTACAAGCCATTCTTGCAATCGCTGTATATCGACCTGGACGAACACCCATCCACGCCGCCCTCGCCTATCCATCTAGGATTCCGGCTGGGACGTAACTACCTTCTGGCCTTGCTGGATACACTTCAGGAAATCGGTGTGGATCACGTCATCCTGAACCTCAAGTATGGTAAACGCCCCGCAGCAGAGGTTATCGAGGAACTTGGCAAACATATCGTCCCGCAATTCGGCGCACAGGAGCCCGATAGTTCTACCTGACAGGACGCCAGGATTTCCAGTCCAAGCCTGCCCATCACTGCGAAGGGCAGGCGCGGAGATCATGGTGAAGCCTTCCAATTTGCTGCGCGAATCAGGAAGATATCTAGATATCGAAAAAAACAGGTCTCAAAAAATTCATGACTATTGACGTCAACGAAGCCCTGAAAGCATTGGCGAACCCGACGCGCCTTGCCATCCTCAATTGGCTCAAGGATCCCAGGACAGTCTTTCCCGAGCAGGAAGTCGACCCAGAAACGGTAGGCGTGTGCGTCAGTATCATCCAGGAGCGCACGGGCCTCTCGCAGTCAACGACATCGCTTTATCTCGCCGCTCTACAGCGCGCGCAATTGGTGACATCGCAGCGGATCGGCCCCTGGACCTACTACAAACGCCACGATGAGAATATCGATGCCTTCTTAAAGGCGCTGCAAGAAAGAATCTAGCCTGGATTTCTCATAGCACCTCAGCCAGTACCGCACTCAGGCTCTAACACCGCTAAACACCTATTGGCTCGACTTACATCGGCTACTTTTTAACCACTTTTCGTCGTTCAGACACACCTCCCCCTTCCCCCCATTGCGTCGGGCCGGGGGCGCCCGAGCAGTCAGTTCGGCACCAACCGCCTGACGAGATCGGATAGCGCCGTTTTATAGGGGTAGCTGTCACTCATGAGTACGCGGATTCGACGCGTATTGCGGATGATGACCGCGCCTACTTTGATGAGCTTGAGCCTAAGGTTGCTCGGACTCATGCCCGCGAAGGGCGTGTGCTTCAGATAAGTCCGTAACCGCTCGAACAGTGTATAAGCGAAGCCCGACAAGATCAGCCGCCACTGATTGGCCCACCAGTGCGTGCTGGAGGTACGGTCAGCGAACAGGCTCAGTTGTTGATCCTTGATACGGAAAGCGGAACGTCTCCGCTACTTTCCCTCCCACCTGCCACTGAGTCTTGCGTACCAGCATCATGGGCACACCCACTTCCTTGAGCAGCCGGCTGTTCTTGGCGATTCCCACGATGCAGTCGACGTGATGCCGATCGCACCAGTTCAGCATCCGGGGACGACAAAAGTGGCTATCACCGCGTAACACGATGCGGGTATCGGGCCAGTATTGGCGGATAAAGCGTACCAGTAAGGCGAGGATCGCCCAGCTATGGCGGCTGTCGCTGCGGTCACTGGTGCGCAGATAGTCGGCTTCAATTTGGCGGTGTGAGAGTGGCGAGAAGGTCAGCTTTTCAGGTACCATTTTGGAAGCGGCTGTTGGTGCTTGATGGATTGGTTAGGTTCTTGAAATCATAGCACTTTCAGCCGCTTTCTTTTATACCCTGTGAGAAATCCAGGCTAGAGATGCCGGCTTCAAGAATTATCTTTACTACATTGCCACCGACGATCCTGACATTAACGTACAACGCGTTCTGAACCGAGTTAGCATAGGTGGCCACCCTGTACCCGAAGAAAAGATTCGTCAACGCTAAGTGACAGCACATAAGTTTTTGTGCATAATGGACGGCTTGTTTCCCCCTGCGCCAGGACGTACGCATGAGGCACCGCTTTGTTACTCCTCTCACGACGGCTGAGCAGGAGGCCCTGATGGACACTTACCGATACGCCGAAAAGCCTGCGCTGCGTCGGCGTGCTCATGGCATCCTGCTCAGTCACAAAGGGCATACGATCGGGCAGATCTGCGAGATCCTGGTCGTCACCCGTAACACGGTGGCAAGCTGGTTCAAGGCCTGGGAGGCTAAAGGCCTGCAAGGTCTCCATGACAGGGCGCGTAGCGGGCGACCGCCAATTTTCGATGACCAGGAGCATGGGCGCTTGCAGGAGCTGGTCCAAGAGCATCCTCATCAGATCAAGACCGTTCGGGCTCGGCTGCTTGAGGAAACCGGCAAGACCTCCAGTACGGCGACCCTCAGGCGGACGTTAAAAAAATCGGCCATAGCTTCAAGCGCGTCCGGCGCTCACTGACGGGGCGACGTGACGAGACGGATTTCCGCAACACGCAAGGCCTGATGTCAGCGCTTCAGGCCTGGGAAGATCAGGGTATCGCAGAGCTTTACTATTTTGATGAATCTGGGTTTTCCCAATCATCTGCCTTGCCCTATGCGTGGAGTCCTGTCGGGAAACCGCTAGAGATGACCGCCTATGAAAGCTTCGCGATGTTGCGTAGTGAGGTAGAACGGATCCTGTCAGGTTACGGAACGGAATGCGCTATTTCTTTTGCTTAGGTACTTAGGCACCGAGTTGAAAAGCACTTCGCGCAGCCTGCTAATGACCAGTGCGTTCATCGGTACGCTGTTGCTAACCGGCTGTGCCCAGCATCACCAACACGCCACGCTGTATGAGCGTATCGGCGGCCAGCCCACCATTGAAGCCGTGGTCGAAAACCTGCTTTACCGCATTGCCGATGACGAAGAGATCGTCAGCTACTTTGCCAATAACAATATTGACCTGTTTGCGGCATCGCTGGCCTCTCAGCTGTGTGATGTAAGCGACGGCCCCTGCCAGTACAAAGGCCCACCCATGGACCGCGCCCACCAAACCATGGGCATTACCGATGCGCATTTTAATCGAGTAGTGGAGTACCTGGACGCGGCCATGGTAGAGGAAGGAGTGCCGCTGGCGGCCCGCAACGATATGCTCGGCCGCCTGGCTCCCATGTACAAAGATGTTATGCGCTTGCAGTAACCTGCCAGCCATCACGCCCTGCTGTTTTCACCTGATAGAGCGCTTTGTCGGCCGCCTCATAGGCCACCGCAAACGAGTTTGCATCGGCTACAAAGCGCGCTCCCCCAATACTTAAGGTGACATCTTTGTTATCGGGATGGGCAGGGTGCGAGAACTGCGCCGCCTCAAGCTCTACTTGTAACGCCTCACAATACTGGGTCAGCGCTTGATCAGTGGGACACGGCAGCAACGCGGCAAACTCATCGCCCCCAAGGCGATATAGCGTGGCCTCGGCACCGAGCGCATCTCCTAGTAAATGCGCCAGCAGGCGCAGCAGGCGATCCCCCTCAGGGTGGCCCAAGGCATCGTTATACTGCTTAAAGAAATCGATATCGACCAGAATCAGCCCTATGGAGCGGCCTGAGTAAGCGGCGACATCCTGATGGAGCGCACTGCGGTTACCGATACCGGTGAGTGCGCCGCAATTGGCGCTCGTGCATCGCCCAAAAGAGCAAGCCTAAGACAAAAATCAGCAGACTGGAGTAGATCAATACCTGATTATGACGGCGCGTGCTGGAGGAGAAATCATTGATAGCCATACCACGGCGATCCAACTGATCCATCTCAATACGAGTTAAGCACTCCACTGGAATAAACAGCGCATGGGCCGCATCGAAAGGATCGATCTGTTGGGCGTCAATGAGCTCAGCCAACTCATCTATCAACGCTAGGCTGGATGCAGTGCAGGCGTAATACTGGCGGTAGATATGCACATCAAACAGGCCATAGGCCAGATCCAATGAAAGGCGCGCTTCGCCTAGCTCAACGGGCGACGAGGCCATCAGCAGCTTTTCCTGGGCGCGCTGCACGTAACCACGCGCACGAGTCGCCAACTGTTGGCCAGTTAAGCTGCCCGTCTGGCTGAAATAAGCCTGTATTTCTGGGTAAACCCAGCGCGCCTCGTACACAATCAGTACCATCAGCCCAACAAAGCTCATCAGGCTTAGTGTCAACCATGTGACGTAACGCCGCCCTCCACGCCGTAAGCGTGACGAGACCGGCGATTTATTAGGCGGCGTGGCACTCACCATTGCGCCTCAATACTGCGAATCATCCAGACCCAATCGTTGAAATCACGCAGGTTAGCCACATCGCGGCCCGAATATTCGCGCTCAACTAACCGAATAGGCCCCCGTGTGCGTAGCGTCAGCGGCTCGCCATCTTCAGACGTCACCAAGTACCAGGTTGGGTCATCCCAGCCCCAGGCTCACTTCGTAGTCATCCCAGGCCGTAAAGTGCAATGCTGGCGGTATCTCACCAAAGTGTTCGATTAAAAAATCACGAAACGCAACGCCGCGCATTTCAACGTCGCGGCCCTGATAAGGGTCGAACACTGTAAACGTGACATCCGATTGGTGGAGTAGCTCGCCGAGCGCGATCTTTTGCGTTGACTCACCATTAATCAGGGTTAATGCCTGAGCATTTGCCGAGACAGGTGCCCCTCCAACAGTGGTAAAGACGAGTACTAATCCTGCTTTTATTAGCGCCCCACAGCGCCAATGCATCGGCAAGCGTGAAAAGACAGCATTCATAGCAGTGAGCTTCCTAATGTGGTTGAGTACTTTAGGCTTAAATCAGGCACTTTACCAAAGCATAACTGCCAATGCGCTTCAACGGTTATTAATACAACTTAAAAAAAAGACGCAAAAAAGCCGGCCCCTTGGGCCGGCAACAGGAAGCTTACACATTAACGTAAGCCCCCTCCCCTGACGACTGACACAGTCTGCTGAATTAAGGCTTCTTACGTTCATCCTTACGCAAATGGTCACGTACCACAAAGCCTACCCAACCAACCATAAAGGTGATCATTAGCGCGACAGTAACTAGGCCGAAAATTACCGCATCATCCCAGTACATGGTGCTTCCCTCCCGCCGTGATGTATGGGGCCATCGTACTGCGTTCAGAGAAGGGGAAACTGACCTGGGTCAAGCTTTTAAAATGGTGGCCGCAAGGGTAAACGGGAACTTGATACAGGTCAGTTTTTAACGCGCTTCACCCGATAAAAACAGCTTTTTTAGAGCACCTTACGGTCTTCCACTTTGCTGTGCTCGGTGCCCGGTGGCAGCGGATGGCCTTTAGCAAGCTCTGCACGGGTGGCATCGCGAACGTCTAGAATCTTCACCTGATAGCGCAGCGTATGGCCCGCCAAGGGGTGGTTGGTATCCACCGTGACGGTATCGCCGTCGATGTTCAGCACGGTGACGATCTGCGGGCCAGCCTCGCCTTCGGTTTGAAAACGGCTGCCTGGCTCAATCTCTGCACCGCCAAACGACGCGCGACTCACCTCTTGCACCAACTCTTCGTTACGCAGGCCGTAAGCATCAGCGGGAGCCAGCGTGACGCTTAGTTCATCACCTACGGCTTTGCCGGTTAAATCTCGCTCCAAGCCCGGCAAAATATTGTCGTGGCCGTGAAGATACTCCAGGGGTTTCTGACGTGTGTTGGAGTCATCCAACACGCGGGTGCTGCCATCGCTGAGCACATCGCTAAGCACGTAGTGCAGAGTCACTACCTGATGGGCGGTAATCGACATGGAAAACTCCTCTCCGGTAAGCTGTCGGCTTTGTCATGGAACGCCAACCATGAACCCTATCCATAGTCTAACATCGACGGGTTTTTGAGCGGCCCACGTCACCGATGTTTCTTTTTGGAGTACTCCCTTACATGCCCACCCCGACTCCTCAGCGCAGTTGGCTGGCGGCGCTTGGTATTTACTGCAAAGCGCCTGTCATCACCATGCTGTTTTTAGGCTTTTCCGCTGGCCTGCCCTTTCTACTGGTGTTTTCGACGCTCTCCGCATGGCTACGTAGCGACGGGGTCGAAGTAGCTGCCATCGGTTTTTTTGCCTGGATCGGCATGCTCTACTCCATCAAATTCTTCTGGGCACCGGTGGTAGACCGACTCGCGCTGCCTCTGCTCACCCGCGCCTTTGGACAACGACGCGGCTGGATGCTGTTGGCCCAGGGCATGATTGCCGCCGGTCTCATTGGCCTCGCAGGAGTAGACCCAATCGACAACCTAGGCTGGGTCGCCGCCTTTGCGCTATTGGTGGCGTTTGGCTCCGCCACGCAAGATATCGCCATTGATGCTTACCGTATTGAATCCGCCGATGATGATGTTCAAGCAGCCATGGCCTCCACCTACATTATTGGCTATCGCGGCGGGCTACTAGCGGCAGGGGCCGGTGCGCTTTATGTGGCATCGGCGGTATCGTGGAACGCGGCTTACCTGACCATGGCCGCCCTGGTGAGCATTGGCGTGATCACCGTACTGATTCGCCCAGAACCCAAGCGCGCCTCATTAACCGTGCAACTAATCCATGAACCCAAAGTGCGCGCCTTTATTCGCGCCAGCCGTGGAAAGCCCAAAACGCTGCGCCGCTTGGGCGCTTGGGTGATTGGCGCGATTGTTTGCCCGTTTACCGACTTCTTCCGCCGCTATGGGGTGAAGGCAATGGGCATTTTGGTGTTTATTGCCGTATTCCGTATCAGCGACCTGGCGATGGCATCAATGGCCAACCCGCTCTATATCGACCTGGGCTTTTCACTGGCAACTATTGCCAACGTCACCAATATTTTCGGGATTGCCATGAGTATTGCGGGGGGCATTCTAGGCGGGCTGCTGGTGGCCCGTTACGGCATTGGCCCACTGCTGATTTTCGGCGCGGGGCTGGTGATGGTCACCAACCTGCTGTTTGCGGTGCTTGCGCTAATCGGCAATCAGGTGCCGATGCTGGTAGTCACGATCATTGGCGATAACCTAGCCAACGGCCTTGCCAGTGCGGTGTTTATCGCGTTTCTTTCAAGCTTGACCTCGCGGGCATATACCGCCACGCAGTACGCGCTGTTTTCGTCGCTGATGACACTACCGGGGAAATTCCTGAGCGGGTTTGGCGGGATCGTGGTAAGCGCTCAGGGTTATGCCACTTTCTTTGTGGTAGCCACAGTGCTCGGCTTACCCGCCATTCTGCTGGCCATTTGGATAAGCCGAGATAAACAGCTAGTGCCTACCCCAGTTACCGAGGCAGACAGCTAAAAACCGTCAGCGAATAGCTCAGCGGTGGCTGGCTAACCAATCCAGCGCCCCTGGCGTGGTGCGCCACTGGTCGCGCATCAGCGTACGGTACTGCCACGCTTCCGCTCGGGAGCCAGGGTCAACCTGCCCATCAGGATGAGGCATGGAGGGCCTTGGGTTCTCCGCGCAAATCAGTTCTAGCGCGTGGCGGTTGTGGGCAACCACCTCCGCCAGTGCCGCTTCGGCGGCCTCCTGCTGCCCTAACCGGTAAAGCGCCAGCGTGCGCCCCATCAGCAACCCTAACACCAGCGAGCCGTCATCTTTTTGCGGCTCTTCAGTCAGCGCCAGCGCCTCTTCGTTGCGGTCATCGCGCAGCAGTTGATCAAGCACCAGCTCTTTCAAGCCCAGGCTATCTTCTTGGTCAATCGCCAGCAGCTCTTCGGCTAGCTCCCGGGAGTGCTGGCGAGCGCCACGCTCCATGCCGACAACCAGCGCCAAGCCGGTGCGCAGCAGCATGGCATTATCGGCATCGTCCCAACACAGGCTGCCGTCGCCTGCGGCGCGGGCCTGTTCCAACCAGCGTGAAAGACGCAGCGCTAACGGCTCTAGTAGACTGGGTGCCATCCACGGTAGGCTGCCGAAGCGGCTGGTCAGCGCCAGCGTTAGGTCTTGCACCACTTGCGGCGCATCCAGCCACTCCGGGTGGGCGCACAGCGCCGACATCCAATCAATCGCATTGACCCAGGGGTCGTCACGGAAGCCCAGCGCCACCTCTTCATCTACCATGACCTGGAACTGCTCGTGCCACGCGGCAAACAGCGTCTCTTCACGGGCGGTAGTGGTGTAGTGCAGGCGGCCAGTCTCAGCATCCTGCTCAATGGAAAGCTTGGGAGCAACGGGCAGCGCCGCTAGCAGCGCCTGAAGCGAGACCAGCGGCGTCGCCATATCTTCTTCAGCACTCAAGAGCTGGTCGGCCAGCGTTGCGCCGGGGTTATCTGCCAGAGCGGCCAGGAATTCGAGCTGATCTTCATCCAGATCCCCTTGGCGCACCAACCGGCGATACCAGAAATTAGCGCGCTCTTTGGCCTCTTTCTCATGGCCTTCATGGAGTAGCAGCATGGCTTCAATGTAGGCCAGCGTTGGCGAATCGGGCAGCGCCTGCTGAGCTTTGACAAACGCCGCGCGGGCGCTATCTAAATCATCGTTATCCAGGTGCATCAAGCACAGCCTCTCAAGGGCCACGCCGCGTAAAAACAGCGGCCCGCGCTCCATCACGTCGTCCAACAGGTCGGCACGCTTGCGGGTAAAGCCGCGCTCTTGATAGATATCCAGCAGAATTTCAAAAGCTGGCTCAGCCTGCTCTGGCAGGCGCGACCAGTCGCTACCATCAAACAGCGACTCAAGAATCTGCATGGAACGGCCGGTTTGACCACTCTCTGCGGCAATCAGCCCAGCTTCTAGCAGCGCTTGAGGTGGTGCCTGCTGGCTATCTAACGCCGCCTTCAGCGTGGCCCCCTTCCATTCGCGCAGCGAGAGCATCCACATCATCTGTTCAGGGATGTCGGTCGGGAAATTAACGCGGTAGCAGCACTGCTTATATTTACGTCCGGAATCGCACCAGCACGGCTCGTTGCGGCCAGGTGTTGCCAAGGGCTCGCTAGCAAAATCCAGCCGCTCTAGCGGAGTTTGCGACCATAAAATGGGCGCTAGCGCCTGTGCGGTGGCCACATCGCCGTTAAACGCCTGCGCGCCTTTGTCACGTACCCACGTCATAAAATCGGGGTAGTGTTCCTGCTGCCTGATTGCCGAGAGTGCCCCAGAGGCAAATCCCAGCAGTTGATCGACCCATACCGCCAGCATTGCCGTCTCCACTGTCTTCAAGACTATAAAATCTGTAAAACCGATTAAAAAGCGCAATAGTCTAGCATGGCTGGCGGGGCTACCGCAGCGGTCATCGCTTGGCAGGGTTGAGCGCCCGAGAGAGCAGCAGCGTATCCGCCGGTGGCTGAAGGCGATCCATGGCCGCCCACACTTTGGGGGAGAGCTCCCGCAGGCGGCGGTGAACGCGCACATCGCTGAAATCCTGCTCACCGGGGGCGAACAGCGCCAGCGGAGCGCCTTGGCCGCCTAACCGCGTTTTCAGCAGGGCACCACCCGTACGCGCACCCAGCCCAAATAAACGTCGTGTTCTACCGCGCTCGCGCATAAAAACCGCCTCCCAGTGCTTTGCGACAGCTTACTCAATCCGATAACTCTATACAAAAACTATACAAACAAATGACACACGACACCTTTTAAGTACCTGTATAAATTTTCACGCCTCGACGTTCAACCCACTGAGCGGCTTCTGCTACCATGACACTCTTTCAAAGACCGCTACCAGGGCCTACCGTATGCGCTTGATTATCGCCGAGAAACCCAGCCTCGCCCGTGCCATTGCCGACGCCCTGCCCGGTGGCGGCAAGCGCCAGGAAGGCGCGATTGTGTGCGGCGATACCACGGTGACTTGGTGCCTGGGCCACCTGCTAGAGCAAGCTCCACCGGAAGCCTACGACCCCGCCGATAAACAGTGGCGGCTCGACCGGCTGCCCATCGTGCCCGACACGTGGCAGCTCGCGCCGCGCTCCAAAGCCCGTGGCCAGTTAGCAGTGATTCGTAAACTGATCAAGCAGGCTACCAGCGTGGTGCACGCTGGCGACCCAGACCGCGAAGGCCAACTGCTGGTACAAGAGGTGATCGAGTATTTGAAGTATCGTGGCCCGGTGCAGCGGCTATTGATTAGCGACCTCAACCGCCCAGCGGTAAGCCGAGCGCTGGCCAGCCTGCGGCCGAATGCTGAGTTTCAGCCGCTGTTTCAGGCCGCCCAAGCGCGCTCTCGGGCTGACTGGCTGTATGGTATTAATCTCACCCGCGCCTGGACGCTCACCGGCCGCCAAGCTGGGCACGATGGCGTGCTCTCGGTAGGCCGCGTACAAACCCCGGTACTTGGGCTGATTGTACGGCGGGATAACAGCATTCGTGATTTCAAACCCCATCCGTTCTACCCGCTTTGGGTAGATTTACAGGTGGCGCAAGGCCAGCTGCGTGCCTGGTGGGCTCCTAAAGCGCATCAACCTTTGGATGAGCAAGGGCGACTGATTGACCGCACGCCCGCCGATGCCCTGGCCGCTCAACTACCCGGCGCACGCGGCACGCTCACCACATTAGACCAGCAAGAAAAGCGCCAAGCGCCACCGCTGCCCTACTCGCTCTCTGCCTTGCAGGTAGATGCCGCCCGCCGCTTTGGGCTTTCCGCGCAGATGGTGCTGGATATTTGCCAGCGGCTTTACGAGCAGCACAAACTGATCACCTACCCCCGCTCAGACTGCCGCTACCTTCCGGAAGAGCACCTAGCGCTTGCCCAGCGCAGCCTCTCCGGTGCTTGCCAGAATGACGACACGTTACGAGGTTGGCTCAACGGGGCCGACTTTACCCTACGCTCGAAAGCCTGGAACGATAAGCAGGTGGGCGCGCACCACGCCTTAGCACCGACCGGCAAGCCCGCTGATGTCAGCCAGCTTTCCGCCACCGAAGGCCATGTGTTTCGGCTAATCGTGCGCAACGTGATGGCGCAGTTCTACCGCCCGCTGCGCACTTTTGAAGTGAAAGCCGAGTTCACCCTGCTGAATGAAGCCTTCCGCGCTCGCGGCCAAAGCATTCTCGACCCCGGCTGGAAGCCACTGTTCACCACCCGCGAAGACACCCCGCCGCTGCCACCGCTCACCCAAGGCGAAGCCTGCCAGGCACTCGCCGCAGGCGTGGAGGAAAAAGAGACCCGGCCGCCAGAGCCGTTCACCGATGCCAGCTTAATCAAAGCAATGATGAACATTGGCCGCTACGTGGACGACCCCAACGTGCGCCGCACCCTGCGCGACACCGACGGCCTGGGCACCGAGGCCACCCGCGCAGGCATTATCGAAACCCTGGTGCAGCGCGGCTACCTAGTGCGCCAGCAAAAAGCGCTACGCGCCACCAAACTCGGCTGCGCGCTAATCGCCGCCCTGCCCAGCGCCGTCAGTACACCGGAACGTACTGCCCTCTGGGAGCAACGCCTGCGAGCGATCTCTGAACAACAAGACGACCCCAACGCCTTCCAGCAGGCGCTGCTGGAAGACTTACGCGCCCTACTAAGCCAAAGCGACGCGGCCAGACTACGCCATAGCTTACAAACCGCCCAAGGCGAAGTTGGAGGTCCCGCCAAACGCAGCGGAGCCACTAAGAAAAGCTACACACGGCGTAAAAGTACCGGCAGTAAGAAAACTACGGGGAGTCGAAGTAGTGCAGCGGGTAAGCGGAGTACGGGAAAGAGGCGCAGCAGCTAGGCACTTGTTGTGTAAGCGCCAGAGAATCAGCACCTTTTTTCCAGCCACTGATCAAGACCAAGAGATTTCATCACCTCACTGTCACTGACCACGTCAGTAGTGACAACGGCATCTTTCAAAAGCAGTTTTCTACTGAGCAACCTGTCGAGATGGACGTCAAATGAATCAAATTCAGGGTGTACAGCGGCTGGAATATGGATATAAACATCTCTCTTCTGCCCAATACGGTAAACCCTGTCTGTAGCCTGTGCCTCCTTGGCCGGGTTCCAGTGACGTTCGAGATGAATGACATGGTTGGCACCCACTACTGTCAGGCCAACACCAGCCGCTACCGGAGACATGATGATGATGTTAAATCCATCAACGGATTCGAACTGCTCTATCAACCCCTTCCTTGTCAGACTGTCACCTTTTCTTTCTACCGCAGATGTATCCCCATTGATAATACTGACATCAAGGCCGTAAATCTTGTCTAGCCACACCTTCATGAAGCGCTGCACATTTTTAGAAAGTATAAATATAATAACTTTCTCTTGCGCTGATCTTATATCATCCAGGACATCAAGGGTCACTTTCATCTTTGCCGACTCTGACATGATCATACGATATGAGCCAGGCTTGGAAACAAGAGATTGCAACGGTTCATTAGCTCGCGGATGAAGAGAAATTGCCCTCAGCTTCTGAAGCGTCGAAAGAGCAAATCCACGAACATCGTCCTCTTCTGAGCGACGCTTTCGATACGACTCAATCGTCTCATTGTAGGCCGAGAGCTGGGAACCATTCATGGAGCAAGACAACGTAGGATTATAGGAAGCCCCATGGGAGGCAGTAGGCACGCCACTAAGAATGCTCTTCGAAGGCAGGGCTGATAGCTGATCCTCCTTGATACGACGCAACATGAAATCACCGGCAGCCTTCCGCAGGTCGCTCCCAACCGAACCACGAACGAAATCCTTTTCGTCCTCTTGGGCATGAAGTATAGGGGTTACCCAGCGATCCCTGAAATAGGTCCAATCCCCCAGAAGCCCTGGCTGAGCGGTATCCATCAGGCACCAGAAGTCACCTAGCGAATTTTCAACAGGTGTGCCCGTCGCCAATATCTTGAGATCACTATTAAGCCCTTTTGCCGCATGGGTCTGCAGGGTGTTGGGGTTCTTTAGGTTTTGCGCCTCATCAAAGATCACCATCCCCCAGTCAACGAGGCAGAGAGAGAACTGGTAGTCACGAAGCGTTTGATAGGTGGTAATAACGAGACGCCTGTTGACATCAAGCCTCTTCACACCTGCATCAGGGCCTACGTGAAGAGCAAAGCGTATCTTGTCGGGCTCCATCTGACCCTCCTCGTCCAGGAGCTCAGATGCCTGAACGGACTCTCGCCTCTCCCCTTTCCTCTTGAATTCAGAAAGATCTCTTCCGGATTGCAATACCTTCACATCTTTAAAGGGAATGCTCTTGTAAGTCAGCGAAACCTCCTGCTCCCAATTCTCGAGTAGGCTTAGAGGAGCAACGATCAGGACAGGTTTCTCCGGAAGACCTTGCAGTTTCCTGTGAGACAGATACTCATTGATGGCAACAAGTGACATGTATGTCTTACCCAGACCCATGTCGTCGGCCAGAAGTCCGCCTTGAATTCGCTCAAAGCTGTCAGTGTCGTCGAGAGCACTTAACTCAATCAACTTCAGCATCCAGTTTACGCCCTCTTCCTGATGAGGGAAGGGTTGTCTAGCATAAGCCTCCCAGTCAGCCTGATGCTGATGGCTATGATGCTTGAGCTTTTCTAATAGCTTCTCGCCGACATCTTCGGCATCTTTTACAATGACACCGACCTGGGTTTCACTTTTCTCGTCAGAGTCTTCTGGGGCAGCTGCTGGCTCCTCAGGCTTATCAAGTGAAGCCGCCACCTTGCCAAGAATACTTTCCACTTTTTCATGGTCAGATACATCAATGCCCTCTCCTTGGAAGTCAATCGTCTGCGCTCCCTGAGAGTATGCTGCATCAATCTTATCCTGAAGTTCCGAAAGCTCCTCATGGCTTTTGACAAGTTTATTGATAATCTCAGGAGGTGAAGCCGAGCTTTCGACACCGAACCAGTCGCTTTCACCTTGCCCCAGACCTCCGAAGTCCATGTGCTTGATCTTACCTACACCAAGCACCCGCACCGAGAAGCCAAGGTCCAGATTGACAAGAGAGGCATCAAGAAACGCAGAAGGAGATTTGATAAAATCGGCAACACTCTCTGCAGGAATTCGGCGATTACTCATCACCTCCCTGATGCCACCCATCTTTTCCTCGTCAAGTATAACAACATTGTTTTTTATTCTAATTACGCCGCCACGCTCATCCAGATCAAGCTGACCTAACCTCCCCTCTATCTCATCAAGGCCATAGCCCTCACCTATACTGGGAAAAAGCTCCAGGCTGCCGTCGGGCAACTGTTTTGCAATAACACCAACATCTTCGGCCGTTTCCACATTGATTCGTTCAAAGTGGCTAAGATCAATATCCATGCCACTCCGCTTGGACAGTTGCAACGTTGCCAGAAGCAACAGGTTCTCGCTGCTTTTCTTCAACATTTGGGGAAGCTGTGAGTGCCTCTCTATGGCCTGGAAGGCTTGCAGCTGTGGCTGATCTAGAAGAAAGCGGTTAGCAGAACCTACCTCCATGAGCGCACCTTTGGTACGACAAAGCATCTGAGCTCCACCTTTCACTGGAAATATCTTTACAGTGAAGGCCTTGCTGTTGGAGTGCCCATCAATGGAAACCTTGAACTCACCAGAAAAACGAGGCGGGAGTCCAAGGATGTCTGCCTGCTCATTATCCAGAGAGGCAGCAACACTAGCATCGAGACTGAATCCATTAGGAAAACGCGAGGCAAGCCCCTGCTCCTCAAGCATACGGAGGACAACGCCCTGAAGATTAATGTTGGGCCCCCCCGCACCGGAAAGAAACCTTTCAAACTCGACTTTCTCAAGGTACAGCTTGACACCATCAGCATCAAACCTAATCTCAAAGCTTTCCGGCCCGTCTTGGCGATCCGTAGTGTCAGGAAGAATCCTCCTGATGACTTGAGCAAGCTTATTCTTCATCACCCAGCACCCCGCTGTTTTTCAGCACTCTCTCGCCTTCGCCGGAATTGATCCAGTTGAAGTTGGAGACTTGTATGCAGCACCCCTTCAGGTCCAAATGCAGCACATGATTGATAGCTTTTAAAGGAAGACCCAAATGTCTGGAAATATCCCTTGCCTTGCTATCAGGGTTCCTATGGAGATAAAGCAATATCTGAATAGCCAGAGGTGAAAGAACACTCTGATCACGATCAGCATTTGATTGGCTTTCTTTATGACCAGTACCAACATCATTGGCAGATTCACTAGATACTCTAGATACAAACCTTTTCGCCGGCCTCACAACGGGAAGCCCAAACCTCTCCACATACCTTCTATAATCCTGCTTGCTGAGGAGGGCTTCAACATCCAGGCTAATACCGTTTTCTGACAGAAACTCAAACACCTTATTCTGCCAAGTCGAAGGGCTATGAACAACGGCGGTATACTCAAGGCTGGGATAGTCTTTCTTGTAGGTCTTAGGCACCATTTGTGTTAAGTCAAAGTGGGAAAGACTCGTCACTTCATAGCCCACATACTTACGGCTTGGCGGAGCCAGATACACCCAAAGCTTGAAGCTATGCGAACCTTCAATCAAGTGAAAATCACCACAATCCAGATAAATAATTGCCTTTTCGGAAAGCTGCCCGTCTAACTTTATGTAGTTTACCTTCAACTCATTCTTTAAAATCTTTCTGACTGAATACTCGGCCTTGCTGCCAAGCATCAACCTAGTACTCTTGATCATCTTGAGCCGAAACAACCCTTCCAGAAAGGTTCTTCGGGCAGGAAACATCCTCTTAAGCTCAGAATTACCAGTGGCTTCACCATACTGCTCAAGGGCCTGAAGAAAGAGACGGAGATCCTGTTTGGAAAACCAGCCACGTACCTTCTCTACTCTTTGTTCACCAAGGGGGGCCCACCACTCCCGATAGCTCTTGACCCTGCTCGAAACACGGGGGTCGCCGGCCAGGCTCAGCATGAAATCCTGCCAGGCTTCACTGGCCTCGGTAACACGGTCAATCAGAACCTCTAGGGCGGCGTGCCCTATACGTTTCCCCTCTCTTCCATATGGCGCTTTGGAGACGTCGTGATGCAATAGCTCATCGAAGACAGGAGACCATTCTTGTTCATCTATCTCACGAAGCTTTTCTATATAGTAATGGGCGCGGCAGACATCGGCATATCGACCGCTGTCAAACCCTTTCAATCCAAACTTCGAGAACGCATCCTCCAGTGTCATACCATTCTTGATGGCAAGCTTGACAAGCTGCGCCGGCCCATCAATTTTTAGAATCCAGTCACCTTGTTGCTTTACAACCGAGATCAGATTGTCTGCTGTCAGCTCTTCGCCCAGATTTTCAACCTTTTGTATCTGGTCAACAAGGAGATCCTCAAATACTTCCCTCAAGGAATCATCATTTTCCGAGGAATAGCGATCCAGTCTGTCAAATTCCTGGAAGTAGAGCTGGAGCATATTGAGAAGCGCCACTCTACCTAGCCGGGGTTGCTGAGCGTCAACCATGATTGCAAGCAGCCTGGGGCTCATCAATCTCTTGAGCACTTCAGAATCATCGAGCCACAGCTGGGTGAGAGCCCGAACGGCTACCCTTTTCTTGAGCAGAGCTGGTAACACCCCGAAGTTTCGGCTCCTTACCACATCCAGTAGCTTCTCTTCAGCCTTGAGGTAGGCATCACCGCGGCCGACGTCGTCTTCAATCTTCCTTGTCGATTCGACAAGCTCAATCCACGGTTCAAGAGACGAGGACTTCCAGCTTATATTGACAAGCTCTAGAGGTGGCAAAATCACTGCGAATCACCTACAAATGCATCCTGCACCACTCTATAATCTTCCACGGTGGGGCGACGGATGGTAAATCGTATATCAATTCGCCGATTAGCCCTGAGCTCTTCTTCTGTCTCTTGAAACTCTGTAACAGGCCGAGTATCAGCATAGCCACTAACAGAAAATATCGGATGGCCATCCTTGTTTATCAAAGTATCCAGCCGTCGGCCATCCGGAAGAACCTCCAGCCAGTGCTGCCAGAGGGAAATGGCACGAAAAGCCGATAGCCCCCAATTGCCCTTGCCCATCATGCCTTGGTAGGGCCGGTTATCTGTATGACCCTCAACGAACACAGTGTCTAGATAATCCACCCGGTCATCTTGAAGGATTACATCAGCTAGAACATTACCGATCTGAGTTGCGGTATCCTGATACTGAGGGCCGAGATCAAATTGAGCTGTATCAAAGCCGAGAATGTCGTTCGGTATACTCAGTACCGTATCGTTCTCGCTGACCGAAACGCGTATGCCTCTCCGCTGCAGCTCCTCGGCTGCTTCATGCAATATCGTTCTTCGAACTTCTTCAGCCTGGCGCAGCATCTGAATTTCTTCGGTAAACTCCTGCTGCTGCTCCTCCAACTGCTCCCTGATTTCCATCAGCTGGACAATAAGAACGACCGACGCCAGAATAAATATTATCAGCAGTACCGACATGATGTCCGAAAAAGACATCCAGTATGGATTCTCATCGTCTACTGGAGACTTCCCACGTCTATTAAAACTCATCAGCGACGCTCCAGATCATCCACAATACCGCTGATTGCCGTGACAGTTCTCTTCATCTGATCGGCAAACGACAGCGTATTGGTATTCCAGGCTTCCATCCTCTCGGAAACTTGCTCGCGAACCTCCTGGCTATATGTCTTAAGCCACTCTTCGGCTTGCTTCTCAATGTTTTCCACCTGCTCACTCAGTGAATCACCAAGCTGCATAAACTCATCACGCAGCTTACGGATAAACTCGTCATTACGGCTGCCAAGCTCGCTGAAACCTTCATTGGCAAATTTAGCAGCAGAATCAAGCTGACGGGCAGCATCGCTGATGGCTTCCTGCATGCTCGCAAGTGCACGCGCGTGCTCGGAGATGCCAGAAAGCACTTCACTATTTCTGGTTGACACTTTCTCCAGGCTTTCTGTGACGGCACTGACCCTTTCATCAAGAAGCACTGTGGCCTTGTGAAGATTAGCCGACAACGTGCCTAGCTGGGCAGAGCTATTTGTCATGTTCTGACTACTACGTTCAGCAGAACTTGCCACCTCGCTTAGCGCGGAAGACAGCTTTTCGTATTGGTACGATATACCTGTCAAGTGCTGATTTGCAGTTCTGGATGCCTCTCCAACCTGTCGCATCAATTCTTGCTGTTCATTAACAAGTTTTTCTACCAGCCCGCTGAATCGTTCTTCGATAGCCTTTTGCTGCTCTTCAAACTGCGCTGCACGCACCTGATCCCGTTCCTCTACCAAGGAGACCTGGCGCTGAATCGCCGAAGCCTGATCTTCAGATATCCTTTGTAAACTTTCTTCATGCGCTCGCTTCCGTTGCTCATCCCGCTCGGATGCCTGATGGAACTGGGTATCCATCGACTCTGTCATGCGTGTCATGAAGGATTCAAACTTCTCTGCCAGTGCAGACTGCTGCTCCATTGCTGTCTCTCGCTGCCTGTCTAGCTGCTCAGAGAGCTCGCGCGATGTAGTCTCGACATGCTCACCGCTTCTTTGTTGCTGCTCAGTTAGCTTCGTAAAGAGATCGTCCATCCTTGTGCTCATGGAGGTGACTGCCTGATTCACCTCTTCCGCAGCAGTTCCAAGCGCCTTGGTTTGCTCACTCCCAGCTGTCTTCATACCCTCCATGAAATTAGAAACGAGCTTTTCAAGAACCTCATTTGATTGGTTGCTTGCATTATCGACCAGGGACTGTATGGCTGGGGCCATAACATTATTCAGTGAGTCAGAAATGGCTTGTTGCATGGCATCGCTCATCCCCGAAACTGTTTCCTGGAGCCTGTCTCCAATACGCTCGTGAAGTTCCTGAAGCGACTCCTTGCTTGCCTGACTGGACTCAGCAATGTGAATAAGAGAGTGCTCGGCTGGCATACGAGGATAAAGAAAATCAATTTTATGCTGAAGCTCATTTATACGCTTCAAGGCGCGCCTTTCCACCAGCTTCTCTATAACATTCAAGAGCAGGCTAAGCCCAACCCCCCATACTGATGTCAAAAAGGCAATAGCGGCACCATTTATCATGCTCGCGATACCCAACCTGAGGGTATCGACATCATCAGCATTAACTTGGAGACCTCTCAACCCAATTGTCAAACCAATAAAGGTACCCAGCACACCGATCGCGGTCAGGAAGGTGGGTGTGGCTGCTAGCAGACGGCTGGACGTCAACCCGTAAGCTAATGTTTTCCCGTTAAAGAAATGGTCGGCATCAAGAGTATTATAGAGCTTATCCTTATCAGGAGAATAGACGAGACTTTCATCAAACTCTACCCACAACTTTCCAGCTTTGACACTTGAAAGTTTCGCTTTTTCAAGGATTTCCTGGCGCTTCCAGGCCAGCTCTTCTCGTGTCTGTCCTTTTATCAAGCTTTCAACCAGCCGGACATTCTTTCGATATTTTGCGTAATAGTATGAAAGTGAAGAAATCGCGATAACCATGATCACCATCATCCCTAGCCAGAACCAATCGCTCAGCACAAGCTCCTGATACCGGGAAATAGTCATGGCATGAAAATTGGGAAGAATATGCGAAACTGAATCAATCATTCTTTACACCACCTGATAAATTTAAAAGAGAAATCACTCTACACAAATAAAGACTGTTAACAGTGTAATTATATGGCTAATCACATAACCCTACTAAAGGGCCGTCACAGACATTGATGCGAGTTATGGTGATTTCTGGTGTATGGAAGCAGGCTGAAAGGATGGCGTATCCTGTTGGTTGATCACCACCAAGATCACAACCAACAGAGGATGGATACGCCATGTCCAAGTCTAACCTGCATGCTCT